>Ga0129314_1001981_pt1 | contig 12543 bp, 17 predicted proteins | sample O1111metagenome_FD_94431 | JGI IMG/M metagenome (GOLD analysis project Ga0129314, IMG submission 94431) | Orangutan individual fecal microbial communities from fecal samples from Wisconsin, USA - O1111 metagenome | ecosystem: Host-associated > Mammals > Digestive system > Large intestine > Fecal...
CGGCGCGGAAGCGCTCCTTGCACTCCTTGCAGTCCATCAGGGGATCGGAGAAGCCCGCCAGATGGCCGCTGGCCACCCACGTCTGGGGGTTCATCAAAATGGCGGCGTCCTGTCCCACGTTGTAGGGGTTCTCCTGCACAAACTTTTTCCACCATGCCTTCTTGATGTTGTTCTTCAGCTCCACGCCCAGCGGGCCGTAGTCCCATGTGTTGGCAAGGCCGCCGTAGATTTCGCTGCCTGCAAAGATGATGCCGCGGTTTTTGCACAGCGCCACGATCTTATCCATGGTCTTTTCGGTGTTTTTCATGTCGATATCTCCTTTATTCTTGATGATGTTTCCTTCTTAGCGATTCAATATTGCATTGGGTTTTGCCGCGGTTTACCCGTGGCAAAAACACCATAGAAGCGACCAGCGGGAGCGCTCGCATCGACCAAAGCACCGCAGGTGCTGCGATAAATGCGAGTCTCTGTCTGGAAAACGCTGTTTTTCAGACAATAGAAAAACGCCCTGATGCCATTGCTGACATCAGGGCGAACTAAGCTTTAGTCCGTGGTTCCACCTGAATTTGGATATTTCCACACTCTTACTGCCGCTAACGGGGCAACCGGCGGGCATTTCCTCCCGCAGCTCCGGGCAGCCACGCCCTTCATCGCCTGTAACAGTAAAAGGATAGCATCTTTTCCGCTGCCCGTCAAGGTCTATTTTTCCCCGTTCTCCATAGACCCCTCCCAGCAGAGCTGCCGCTCCTCATCGGAAACAGCGCCGTCGCTGTCCACATAGCGCACCGCGGCGCTGCCGCCGCCCATGGCGCCCTTTGAGAACATCACCGCCCAGCAGCCGGTCTTTACGTCGTACCGGCCCCACGCCGCATCATATGCGCCGCTATACTGTGCCTTGGCCAGGTCGATGGCCTGCTGCTCGGTAAGGATGCCCCGGCCCAGCTGTGCCGTGCCCAGAATGGCCAGCACCTCATCGCGGCAGCCGTCCCACACGGCGCTGTCCATCGTGCCGTCGTCATCGATCATACACACATAGTCCCCCGGCACGCCCACAAACGCGATGTTGACCCAGACGCTGCCCTGCCGTTCCTCGGTGTGCTGCCACACCTTCTGGCCGCCGGAGAGGGTCAGCTCCGTGGAGGTAACGCCGGTGCCGCAGATGCCGTAGCCGTTTCGCCAGCAGAGCAGTTCAAAGGACACGGCCTTATCGTCGGTTTTCCGGAAGCGGATGCCCTCGGCGCTCAGTTCCTTATCCTGCACCGCTTCCCACTGCCAACCCTCGGGGATGGTCAGCGCCATGTCCACATAGCCGCTGGTGTAGTTGGCGCTCTGGCTGGTGGGGGAGGCAGGCGTTGTCACGCCGCCGGTGGGGTCGGAGAAGGCAGGCTTTGCCACGCAGCCGCTGAGCGCCGTGACAGCCGCCAGCGCCAGCAGGCACGCTGCCGCCAGCAGGATGAGAGAAATGGATCGTTTCATGGAGCTCACCGCCCTTTCTGTCTATAAGACGCTTCAAACGGGTAAAATGTTCCCGCGGCAAATTTTTTTTGCGGCTTTGCTGGCAGCGCCGCAGGCACTGCCGCCATGGTGTTGGTGTTGAAGCTGGTGTTGGTGTTGGTGTTGATGTTGGTGTTGATGTTGGCATTATTTGCATGCAAGCGCTGCAAATGCATCCTCGTCTGAGACAGGGGCGGGCTTACTCCAGCGCTTTTCTGCCGCCTTGCGCCGCTGCTCCACCACATGGCTGTAGCGGGCATCGTCCCGGTCGATACCGGCGCGGACGAATGCCCAGGCATAGTTCAGCGCAGCGGAGGAGAACTGGGGCGGCGTGCCGCAGCGGGCATAGTCCAGAATGGCCAGGATCAGGGCGTAGCCATCCTCGGGGGCCATGGAGCGCAGCAGCGGCTCCAGCTCAAAGTACAGCATCACACCCGGTTTGTTTCCGATTTTCATAAGGGCCTCCTTCTATCCGTTTGCCTGTAGGGATTATTTCGGCGGCCGTTGCCCTGTTTGGGGCAATTGAAAGGGAAAAACACCCTTACAACAACAGCGGAAAACAAAAACAGACGCCCGACGGACGTCTGTTACATGTGGTTTGTTAACCGATCTTGTTGAGCTTCAGGGTCAGCGCGGACTTCTTGTGGGCCGCGTTGTTCTTGTGCATCAGACCCTTGGCAGCAGCCTTGTCAATGGCCTTGACTGCGACCTTGTAAGTGCCCTCGGCCTCGGTGCGATCGCCGTCAACGGCAGCAGCCTCGAACTTCTTGATAGCAGTCTTCAGTGCGGACTTTTCGGCTTTGTTGCGGGCATTGCGCGCCTCTGCCACCAGAACACGCTTCTTAGCAGACTTGATATTCGGCAAACCAAACACCTCCTCGGTTATGACATTCACGGGGATCAACAGTCCCACGCAGGATAGTATTTTAGCATCTTCGCCCAGAAAATGCAAGCTTTTTTTTGATATTTGTCTGCCTTTTTCACGAAAAAGTTTTTTTCCCGTCAATTGCGGGAGCGAGACACAAGATTTTGTGTTTTGGAAAGGAGTGCGACCACAAACATGAACAGAACGCGAACGGATCTGGCGCTGGAATCGGTGGAGGAGCTGGGCGGAAAGGGGGCGCTTTCGCAGCTGGAGGGCGTCAGCGTGGCGGAATTTACCCGCTGCGGCTACGGCGTGACCCATGTCCGGGTGGAGGACGCGGCGGCGGCGCAGCGGCTGGGAAAGCCGATGGGGCGGTATATCACGGTGGATCTGCGGCCTTATTTCCGCCGGGAGGAGGGCTTCTTTTCCCGGGCGGCGTCCTGTGTGGCGGCGGAGCTGACGGGACTGCTGGCAGGCAGGGGAGAGGACTGGCCGGTGCTGGTGGCGGGGCTTGGCAACCGGCGCATGACCGCCGACGCGGTGGGGCCGCTGGCGCTGGAGAGCCTGCTGGTGACGCGCCACATGGTTCATGCCCTGCCCCGGCAGTTTTGCGGCTTTACGCCGGTGGCGGCGCTGGCCCCCGGTGTGCTGGCCCAGACGGGGATGGAGACGGCGGAGCTGCTGCGCGGCGCGGTGGACGTGACCGGGGCCAGAACGGTGGTGGTCATTGACGCCCTTTCCGCCCGCAGCCGGCAGCGGCTGTGCGCCACGGTGCAGCTGGGGGATACGGGGCTGATCCCCGGCAGCGGCGTGGGCAACCATCGCCGCGCCATCAACCGCGAGACGCTGGGCGTGCCGGTGGTGGCTGTCGGCGTGCCAACCGTGACCGCCGCCGAAGGGCCGGAGGGCGCGCTGTTCCTTACCCCGCGGGATATCGATGAAAAGGTGGGGGAGCTGGGCCGAGTGATCGGCTACGCCGTGACGCTGGCGCTGCAGGAGGGGCTGAGCGTGGCGGATATCACGGGGCTGCTGGGGTAAGGATCAGAAGTCATGGCGCACACCGCAAAAGCCCCCCAGCTCCTCCAGAGCACAGACAATGGCTTCGATGCGCGCAAAGCAATCCGAATCCGACAATGCGGGATCGGCAAGGATCTCACGGATTTTGTGCAGCGCCTGATAACAGCGGTCATGTACCAGCGCAGCGTCTATTTCAGGAAACCGGGAAAAGCACTCTTCCTTGTATTTTTGCATGATTTCTTGATAGAGTTCCATACCTTCACCTCAGCGTGCTACAATATTGTAGCATACAGACCACCGATATGCAACAAAATAGTAGCATCTCGGTGAGGTGAAATGTATGTATTTTCAAAGACTGGAAGATTTGCGGATCGATGCCGATAAGACGCAGGAGGAAATCGCTGCGGTTCTGCACTGCAAGCGGGAGGTTTACCGCCGCTATGAAAAAGGAATCCATGAGCTGCCGGTGTGGGCGCTGATCGAATTTGCAAAGTACTACCGCACATCAACGGATTATATTTTAGGCTTGAGCGACAAGAAATAAATTCCGCCTGCGGCAAGATTTTGGGTGCGTCCAAATGCTTGTGTGTCGAGGGCAAAGCAGCGAAGAAGGAAGTCCCAAAGGACTTCCTTCTTCGGTAAACGGATGTTATTCGTCCTTTTCCACGTCGCCCACGATGGCGATGTGCAGCTCATCCAGCTGCTTTTGTTCCACCGTGGAGGGGGAGAGAGCCGTGCGCTGCCGGTGGCAGATGCAGCACGGCGAACGAGTGGCCGCGGTCAAATTTTCAAGCGTCCGCCGTAAGGCAGCGCAGAAAATTTGGGTAACCGCAACAGGGGCGACCTCCCAAAACAGGCCATACGGCCTGTTTTGGCAAGTGAATCAGTCGTCCTTTTCCACCTCGCCCACGATGGCGATGTGCAGCTCGTCCAGCTGCTTTTGTTCCACGGTGGAGGGAGCACCCATCATGATATCCTGGGCGTTCTTGTTCATGGGGAAGGGGATGATCTCGCGGATGGAGCTTTCGCCGGCCAGCAGCATCACCATGCGGTCCACGCCCGGGGCAATGCCGGCGTGGGGAGGCGCACCGTAGCAGAAGGCGTTGTACATGGCGGGGAACTTCTTCTTCACGTCCTCCTCGCCCAGACGCACCAGCTCGAAGGCCTTGACCATGATCTCTGGGTCGTGGTTACGCACAGCGCCGCTGGACAGCTCCACGCCGTTGCACACCAGATCGTACTGGTCGGCGGTGATGGTCAGAGGGTCGATCTCGCCCCGCTCGGCCTTGAGCAGCACGTCCATACCGCCGGCAGGCATGGAGAAGGGGTTGTGGCAGAACTCCAGCTCGCCGGACTCGTCGCCGATCTCGTACATGGGGAAGTCCACGATCCAGCAGAACTCGTAGCGCTCCTTGTCCATGTGACCCTCGCAGGCGGCGCCGAAGGTCTTGATCATCACGCCCACAGACTTGGTGGCGTACTCGCCGGCGGCCACCACCACCAGCGTGTTGGGCTTCAGGGTCAGCACCTTGTCCAGCTCCTCCTTGATGGGGGCCACGAACTTGGCGATGCCGCCGGCCAGCTGGCCGTTTTCGTCCACCTTGAACCAGTAGCCCTTGGAGCCGGACTGCACCTCACAGTCGGTCAGCAGCTTTTCGATCTGCTTGCGGGTCAGGCTGCAATCGGAGATGTCCACCATCTTCACGGTCTGGCCCTTCAGCGTCTCAAACTCGCTGTCGGCAAAGAGGGCGGTCACGTTCTTGCAGGTCAGGTCGATACGCAGATCCGGCTTATCGGAGCCGTAGGTCTCCATGGAGTCGTTATAGCCGATGCGGCGGAAGGGGGCGGAGGAGGCCACGTTGTAGGTGCCGAACTTGGCGAAGATGGGCGGCAGCACATCCTCCAGCACGGCGAACACGTCGTCCTGGGTGGCGAAGGCCATCTCCATATCCAGCTGATAGAACTCGCCGGGGGAACGGTCGCCCCGGGCGTCCTCGTCCCGGAAGCAGGGGGCGATCTGGAAATAACGGTCAAAGCCGGAGGTCATCAGCAGCTGCTTGAACTGCTGGGGGGCCTGGGGCAGGGCGTAGAACTTGCCGGGATGCTTGCGGGCGGGCACCAGATAGTCCCGCGCGCCCTCGGGGGAGGAGGCGGTCAGGATGGGGGTGGTGATCTCCAAAAAGCCATGCTCGGTCATGGCGGCGCGGAGGGCGGCCACTACCTGACAGCGCAGGATGATATTCTGCTTCACGGCGGGGTTGCGCAGGTCGAGGTAGCGGTACTTCAGGCGCTGCTGCTCGTCGGCCTCGCGGCTGCGGTTGATCTCGAAGGGCAGGGAGTTATAGCGGCAGCGTCCCAGCACCTCGATCTTGGTGGGCACCACCTCGATATCGCCGGTGGCCTGCTTGGGGTTCTTGCTGGCGCGCTCCCGGACGGTGCCCTCCACGGAGATGGTGGACTCCTTATTCAGGCTGCCGATGATGCTCATCATCTCTTCATTTTCCACCACCACCTGTGTGGTTCCGTAGAAGTCCCGCAGCACCACGAAGGCAAAGTTCTGCCCCACGGCGCGGACATTCTCCATCCAGCCAACCAGCTTCACGCTCTGGCCCACGTGGGCCAGACGCAGCTCGTTGCAGGTATGTGTACGCATCTGCATCATACTGATTTTCGCTCCTTTATGATAATGTATTGTATAATGTTGGAATGATATTACTGACTGTTGTTAATGGGGGATTTCGTCTCCTCGGGGACGAGGTACTTTTGTCGCCGTTGTCCCAAAAGTACCCAAAAGGACAACTTAAACCTGCGGTTTAAGAATCCGCGCACGCTGTTTTGCGGTGTAACTTTGTGACCTTTTATCTCGCGTTCGCGGAAGTCGGCTGCCATCGTTGTGTGTGACGCATCGACTTTCTTCTTGCATCGCTCCCGCTCATGCGTTGCAGCGGTAGGAGCAAAAGCGTTGTTCGGCGCAGGTATCAGCGGCAGCGGCGCTGGAGCTGAGACGATTCGATGGCGACCCGAAAAAGAAAGCTTTGCGTGAACGTGTGGTAGGGATTTCAAATTTAATTCGGTGTATAGCGCGCCGGGAGGTGAAGGAACCGAAGGTTCCTTCCGGTGTTTTTGCCTACTTTTGTCACTGTTGACAAAAGTAGGTTGCGCTCGGAAGCGGGAAACACCCTTCACTCCACGATGACCGTTCCCTTATTCCGCTGGGCCAGATCCTCCCGGATCAGGGCGATGGCCTCGGACACCGGCAGCTTGATCTGCGCGCCGGTGGTCATGTTCTTGCACGACACCATCTCCGCGGCGATCTCGTCCTCTCCCAGAAACAGCACGTAGGGGATGGCCAGCTTGTCGGCATAGTTCATCTTGGCCTTGAACTTTTTCGGCTCGGTATACAGCTGGGTGCGGATGCCGGCGCGGCGCAGCGCGGTGGCCGCGTCGATGGCGGGGGACAGCTCCTCCGTCATGGGCAGCACCAGCACATCGCAGGGGGCGGTGGGCAGGTGGTCGTTGAGCATCTGCTGCTCGCCCAGCACGTAGAACAGGCGGGTCAGGCCGATGGAGATGCCCACGCCGGGCAGCTGCCGGTCGGTATAAAACTCGGCCAGATTGTCGTACCGGCCGCCGGAGCACACAGAGCCGATCTCCGGGTGATCCAGCAGCGTGGTCTCATACACGGTGCCGGTGTAGTAGTCAAGCCCCCGGGCAATGGTCAGGTCAACGGCGAAGTTTTCCTCCGGCACGCCGAAGGAGGACAGGTACTTCACCACGGTTTTCAGCTGCGCAAGACCCTCGTCAAAGACCTCGTTTCGTCCGGCGTAGCCCTCCAGCGCGGCGATGACCTGCGCATTATCGCCGGTGATGGCGATGAACTTCAGGATCTCCGCCGCCTGCCCATCGGTCAGTCCCACCTCCTCGCGAAGGAGGGCACCCACCTTTTCCGCGCCGATCTTGTCCAGCTTGTCCACGGTGCGCATAATGTCGCCGGAGCGCTCCGTCAGACCCTGCATGGCGTAAAAGCCGTTGAGGATGCGGCGGTTATTCACCCGGATCTGGAAGCGCTTGAGCCCCAGCCGGGTAAAGGTCTGATAGATGATGGCGGGGATCTCCGCCTCGTTGACGATGTCCAGCCTCCCGTCGCCGATCACGTCGATGTCGGCCTGATAGAACTCACGGAAGCGGCCCCGCTGTGCCCGCTCGCCCCGATAGACCTTGCCGATCTGATAGCGGCGGAAGGGGAAGCTCAGCTCGTTATAGTGCAGCGCCACATACTTGGCCAGCGGCACCGTCAGGTCAAAGCGCAGGGAAAGGTCGGCGTCGCCCTTGGTAAAGCGGTAGATCTGCTTCTCCGTCTCGCCGCCGCCCTTGGCCAGCAGCACCTCGCTGGCCTCGATCAGTGGCGTATCCAGCGGCGTAAAGCCATACAGCGAATAGGTATCGCGGAGGATCTCCATCATCCGCTCCATCTGCTGCTGGGGTGCAGGCAGCAGCTCCATAAACCCGGACAGCGTCCGGGGCTTCATTTTTTCCATGGGAATCTTCCTCTCTATTGGTTGGGTTGGGTTGGGGATGCGTCCTGCGCGTCCTCCGCCGGGGCTTCATCAAAAACATCCAGCGTGTCGATCAGACCGTGGATATTGTTTTCAACATGGATGGGGTTGACCGGCTGCTCGTTGGCGGATAGCTGGTTGACCACCTCCTGCCAGAGACGGTCGGCCTCGTCGCCCTTGCAGCGGCCGATACGATAGCCGATCACGCCCAGCGCCGCTGCCGCCGCGGCGAACAGCAGCCCCAGCCGGGGCAGCAGACAGACCAGCACCGAGCCGATCAGAATCCCGGTAAAGGTGCCGATTTCCCGGTATTGGCTGCCGACGAAGCGAAATACGCTTTTTTTGTCCCGCAGGCGGCGGATATGGTTCAGCTCCAGCAGGCAGACCACGATGCGCAGCACGCACAGGGCGCAGATGGGGATCATATAGTTGTAGAGGTTGTCGTACAGCCAGCTCAATACGGTTTCGATCAAAGCTTTCGCGCTCCTTATCATTTGCTCCCCCTCGGGGGAAGGCGGTGCTCCGTCCGCTTTACGCGGTGAAGGGCTTGGTCTTGGGGTTGACGATGTCGCGCCAGTCCAGATCGCCCCGGGCCAGACCCAGCACCAGCATTTCGGCGGTGGCCACGTTGCTGGCAAAGGGAATGTTGTTGGTGTCGCACAGCTTGGCGATATAGAGAATGTCCTCGTGGGTGGTGCGCTTGTTGGGATCATCGAAGCACAGCACCATGTCGATCTCATTGTAGGCGATGCGGGCGGCGATCTGCTGGCCGCCGCCGTTGTCAAAGGAAAGAAAACGGTGGACAGGCAGGCCGGTGGTCTCCTGTACCTGTTTGCCGGTGTTGGAGGTGGCGCACAGGGTATGCTGGGACAGGATGCCGCAGTAGGCGGTGCAGAACTGCACCATCAGCTCTTTGCGGTTGTCATGTGCAAGCAGCGCAATATTCATGTTCTTCATACTCCTATCTTCATCTCTTCATCGTTTACCACCGGGCCCGCAGCAGGGGGACCCGCTGCCCGGTGATGCGGTGGGCAATATTTTCATAGGCCCGCTGGGCGTAGTAGTTCATGTCCCGCAGCGGAATGCCCCGGTTCAGGGCCAGCGGGATATCCATATCCTCCGGGATCACGCCCAGCAGCGGCAGACCCGCCGTATCCATGGCGTCGTCGATGGTGGTGTGCAGGGCCTTGAGCATCTTCTTGCGTACCCGGTTGACCACCAGATGGATCTTGCCCGGGCCGAAGCGGTGCAGCTCGGTGACGGTGCGCTGGGCGTCCCGCAGTGCGGCGGGGTCGGTGGTGGTGACCACCACCACGCTGTCGGCAATGTCGGTGGCCAGCAAAAAGCCCTGCCCCAGACCGGCTGGCGCGTCCACCAGACAGTAGTCGTACCGCTGGCGGATCTGATGGCCCAGCGCCTGCATGGCGCTGGGGGAGAAGCAGGTCTGACGGGGAGCCAGCGGCGCGCACAGCAGCGACAGCTTGGGATAGCTGCGGTGGCTTACCGCGGCGTCGCTCAGCGTGCAGCGGCCCTCCAGCACATCGGAGAAGTCCATCACGGCGCTGTCGGACAGGCCCAGCGCCAGATCCAGATTGCGTAGCGTGATGTCGCAGTCCAGCGCCAGCGTTTCATAGCCCATGGCGGCCAGCGCCAGCGCCACACAGGCGGTAAAGGATGTTTTGCCTGTGCCGCCCTTGCCGGACACCACGGCGATGATCTTACCCATGGGGAGGTTCTCCTTTCGTAGGAAAGTAGGTCGTGCTTATGGCGGGAAGCACCCGTTATTTCAGCGGCGCTTTCTTTATCTTGGCCCAAGCGCGGGGGAACTGGGGCGGCGTGTCCTTCACCTTGCGGATGATCACCGCCCGGTGGACGATGGCTGTGCCGGGAATGGTATAGTCACGGATGGCCTCGATCCTGCCGCCCAGCTGGCCGATAGCGCCCCGGGCGCTGTGGATCTCGCTGTCGCTGTCCACAGATTTCATGGCCACAAAGCAGCCGTCCACTTTCACCAGCGGCAGCGCCAGCTCGCTTAGCAGCGGCAGCGCCGCCACTGCCCGTGAGGTGGCCACATCGTAGCGCTGGCGCTGCCGGGCGGCAAATTCCTCCGCCCGGGCGTGAACGCACGCCACCCGTGCAAGCCCCATTTCCTCGCAGGTCTGGCGCAGCCAGTCCACCCGCTTGCCCAGACTGTCCAGCAGCGTCAGGTCGAAGTCCGGCTCCAGAATGCGCAGCACCATGCCGGGAAACCCGGCGCCGGTGCCAACGTCCACCACCCGCTTTCCCTGAAGGGGGCACAGCGTCAGCAGGGCGGCGCAGTCCAGCAGGTGCAGCGTGGCCACATCCCGGGGCTCTGTGATGGCGGTCAGGTTCATCACCTGATTCTTCTCCAGAAGCCGCCGGGCAAATTCCAGCAGCTGGGGCACGCTCTGGCAGGAAAGGCCCAGCTCGGCCAGTCCTGCGCGCAGGGTTTGCTCCATCACTGCTTATCCTTCAACAGGTCGCGGATCTCCACCAGCAGCTCCTCGCTGGTGGGACCGGGTTCCTCTTCCGGCTCCGGCTCCTTGCCGATGCTGCGCAGCTTGTTGATGGTCTTGACCACCGCGAAGAGCACCAGCGCAATGATGAGGAAATCCAGAATGACCGCGATCAGACTGCCGTAGTTGACGGCGATCTCCGCCGCGGTTTCCGCGCCGGTTTCATCCAGCTCGGCGGCCTTCAGCACCCATTTCCAGGCGCTGAAATCCACGCCGCCGGTGATGCGGGAGATCAGCGGCATGATCACGTCGTTGACCAGCGAGGTGGTGATCTTGCCGAAAGCGCCGCCGATCACAACGCCGATGGCCATATCCACCACATTGCCCTTTATGGCAAATTCTTTAAATTCTGCAAGTAGCTTTTTCATTTTCCCGATCCTCCTGATAACGTGTCGTATAGTTATGACGCGAGAATATTACGAATCGTTGTCAATGAGTGGGGGTCAGCACGGTTTTGCCGCCCATATAGGGATGCAGCACCTTGGGCACCAGCACGCTGCCGTCCGCCTGAAGGTTGTTCTCCAGCAGGGCGATGAGCATACGGGGCGGCGCCACCACGGTGTTGTTCAGCGTGTGGCACAGCTGCATCTTGCCCTCGGCGTCCTTATAGCGGATCTTCAGGCGGCGGGCCTGCGCGTCGCCCAGATTGGAGCAGGAGCATACCTCGAAATACTTCTGCTGCCGGGGAGACCAAGCCTCGATGTCGCAGGACTTGCACTTCAGGTCGGCCAGATCGCCGGAGCAGCATTCCAGCTGCCGCACCGGAATATCCAGCGTGCGGAACAGCTCCACGCTGTAGCGCCACATCTTCTCGTACCAGGCCTTGGAGTCCTCGGGCTTGCACACCACGATCATCTCCTGCTTCTCGAACTGGTGGATACGGTAAACGCCGCGCTCCTCGATGCCGTGGGCGCCCTTCTCCTTGCGGAAGCAGGGGGAGTAGGAGGTCAGGGTCTGGGGCAGCTTGCTCTCGGGGATGATCTGGTCAATGAACTTGCCGATCATGGAGTGCTCGCTGGTGCCGATCAGATAGAGATCCTCGCCCTCGATCTTATACATCATGGCGTCCATATCGGTCTGGCTCATGACGCCCTCCACCACGTTGCCGTGGATCATGAAGGGGGGGATGCAGTAGGTAAAGCCCTTGTCGATCATGAAATCCCGGGCGTAGGCCAGCACCGCCTCGTGGAGCCGTGCAATATCGCCCAGCAGGTAGTAAAAGCCGCTGCCGGACACCCGGGCCGCCGCGTCCAGATCAATACCGTCAAAGCGCTCCATGATGTCGGTGTGGTAGGGCACCTCGTAATCCGGGGTTTTCGGCTCGCCGAAGCGCTCTACTTCTACGTTGCAGCTGTCGTCCGGGCCGATGGGCACGCTCTCGTCGATGATCTGGGGGATCACAAGCATGATCTTGTTCAGCGCGGCCTCCGCCTGATTCTTCTGCTCCTCCAGCAACGCCATACGGTCAGCGTCCGCCTTGACGGCGGCGTTGTTGGCGTCGATCTGGGCCTGAAGGGCGGCCTTTTCCGCCTCGTCGGTGCACTTTTTCAGCTTGCCGAACAGGGGGCCGTTGGCCTTGGACAGCTTGTTGCGCTCTGCCTTCAGCGCCTCGCCTTCGTTGATGGCCTGGCGGCGCTGGGCATCCAGCGCGATGGCCTCATCTACCAGCGGCAGCTTGGCGTTCTGAAACTTCTTGCGGATGTTTTCCTTTACGATTTCCGGGTTCTCCCGGACAAATTTGATGTCAAGCATGACGGATTACCTCTTATATCTTCAGATTTGGATTCTTTTACGCAGGGAACTGCTTTCCCGCACCGCGGGGGAGGGGAATGTTTCACGTGAAACAGTTATTTTTTGATTTGATGCAGGGCATCCAGCAGGGCGTTCAGATCGTCCACGCCGTAGTACTCCAGCTCGATACGGCCCTTCTTCTTGCCGGTCAGGATCTTGCAGGGACGGCCCAGCCGCGCGGTCAGCTCCCGGGCAGCCTCGGCCGCGTAGTCCACGCCGCCGGTTTTGACGGTCTTTTCCGACCTTTCGGCGCTCAGCCGCTTGACCAGTAGCTCGGTCTGGC
>Ga0129314_1001985_pt1 | contig 12530 bp, 10 predicted proteins | sample O1111metagenome_FD_94431 | JGI IMG/M metagenome (GOLD analysis project Ga0129314, IMG submission 94431) | Orangutan individual fecal microbial communities from fecal samples from Wisconsin, USA - O1111 metagenome | ecosystem: Host-associated > Mammals > Digestive system > Large intestine > Fecal...
CCAGCGGGAGGCTCTCATTGCGCTGGCTCACAAGACCAAAGAGCTGAACTTTTCCCACATCCGCCGGGAGTTGGCCATTCCTGCGGACACCACCTTCAACGCAGTGTATTATAAGAATACGGATGATGCGGAGGAGGCGGAAAAAAAGACGAAGTTCTCCTATCTCAAGGCGTACCACCAAATGCGCACGGCCTTTAACAAGCTGTCAAAAAACCACTTCGACACCCTTACCCGTGCGCAAAAGAACGAGTTGGGACGTGTCCTTTCCACCTACAAAACCTCCGCCAAAATTCGCGCCGCGCTGCTGCCTGCCGGTCTGTCGGACGCGGAGCTTGACATTGCCGAGACTCTGAATTTCAGCAAATTCGGCCACATTTCTGTAAAAGCCTGCGACAAGCTGATTCCCTTTCTGGAAAAGGGGATGAAGTATGACGAGGCCTGCGCCGCCGCCGGATACGACTTCAAGGCCCACAGTGGTCGGGAACGCACCCAGCTTCTCCACCCGACGCCGGACGATCTTGCGGATATCACCAGCCCCGTCGTGCGGCGGGCAGTGGCGCAGACCGTCAAGGTGCTCAACGCCATCATCCGCGAGCGCGGGTGCAGTCCTACCTTTATCAACCTGGAGCTGGCGCGGGAAATGGCGCAGGATTTCGCAGAGCGCAATCAGGCGAAAAAAAGCATGGATGATAACCGCGCCCGCAACGAGCGCCTCATGGAGCGCATCCGCACGGAGTATGGCAAGGAGCATCCCACGGGGCAGGACCTGGTGAAGCTCAAGCTCTGGGAGGAGCAGCACGGCGAATGCGCCTACTCACAGAGGCATATTTCCATCGAGCATCTCTTTGAGCCGGACTATGCGGAGGTAGACCACATCATTCCGTACAGCATTTCCTTCGATGACGGCTATAAGAACAAGGTGCTGGTGCTGGCCGAGGAGAACCGCAATAAGGGCAACCGTCTGCCTTTGCAGTATCTACAGGGTAAGCGGCGGGAGGACTTCATCGTTTGGGTGGAGAACACCATTCGCAGTACGCCTAAAAAGCAGCGCCTGCTGAAAGAAAAGTTCACATTCGAGGATGAAAAGCAATTCAAGGAGCGCAATCTGCAGGATACCAAGACCATGGCGCGATTTCTCCTGAACTACATCGGCGACCATCTGGCCTTTGCCGACTTTGCCGCCGGGCGTAAGAAGCACATCACCGCCGTTAACGGCGCCGTGACCTCCTATATGCGCAAACGCTGGGGCATCAGCAAGATCCGGGAAAACGGCGATCTGCACCACGCGGTGGACGCACTGGTTATTGCCTGTACAACAGACGGCATGATCCAACAGGTGAGCCGCTATGCCGCGCTGCGGGAGTGCGAATATGTACAGACAGAGGGTAGAAGCCTGGCTGTTTCCGTGCATACCGGCGAGGTGCTCAAGAGCTTCCCCTACCCATGGCCGGAATTTCGTCGGGAGCTGGAGGCCCGCTTGGGCGACGATCCCCGCCGCGCCGTTATTTCCCAGCGCTTCCCTGTCTACCTGAACAACGATATTCCCGTCCGCAAGCTCTTTGTGTCTCGTATGCCCCGGCGCAAGGTCACGGGTGCAGCGCACAAGGAAACCATCAAAAGTCCCAAAGCCCTGCAAAACGGTGTTGTGGTCACAAAACGGCCGCTGACAAGCTTGAAGCTGGACAAAAATGGTGAGATCGCCAACTACTATATGCCGCAAAGCGACCGACTGCTCTACGAGGCGCTGAAGGAACAGCTCGTAAAATACGGCGGGGATGGCGCGAAGGCCTTTACGCAGCCCTTCCATAAGCCGAAAAGCAACGGCACGCCCGGCCCCATCGTCAACAAGGTCAAGCTATGTGAGCCTACGACACTGCACGTCCCTGTTCTGAAGGGTACCGGCGTGGCGGACAACGACAGCATGGTACGCATCGATGTGTTTTATGTGGAGGGTGAGGGGTATTACTTCGTACCCATCTACATCGCCGACACGCTGAAAAAGGAGCTTCCGAGCAAGGCATGTGTCGCCTTCAAATCCTACGAGGATTGGAAGGCCATGTCGGATGAAAACTTCATTTTCTCCCTGTATCCCAATGACCTGATGCGTGTGACCCACAAAAACAAGCTGAAGCTGACAAAGGCGCAAAAGGAGAGTACGCTCCCCGATACATACGAAACCAAGCAGGAGCTGCTGTACTATGTCAGCGCAAATATCAATACAGCAGCAATTGCCTGCCGCACGCACGACGCTGCCTATGAGATAAAAAGCATGGGCATCAAGACCCTTGAAAAGCTGGAGAAATTCACCGTGGATGTGCTGGGCAACTATCACAAGGTGGAACGGGAGCCCCGCATGGCCTTCAACAGAAAGTGAGGTTTTGTCATGGCTTTTCGGAACATTATCGTTGAAAACCCCGCTGTCATCTCCCTGCGGAGGGAGCAGTTGATCATCCGGACCGACAGTGACCACTCCGTGGCCATTGAGGATATTTCTGCGCTTTTGCTGGAAAGCCGCCAGACAACCATTACAACAGCCGCGCTGTCCCGCTTGGGACAGCGCGGCTGTGCCGTTTTTATCTGCGATGAAAAGCATCTGCCCTGCGCGGTCCTCACGCCGTATCAGCAGCACAGCCGGGGACTGGCCATTTTGCGAATGCAAATGGGCATGACCGAACCGGCAAAAAAGCGCCTGTGGCAGAGCATCGTCAAGGCCAAGATAGAGAATCAGGCTATATGCCTGCAATTCACAGAGCACACCACGGAAGCGGATACGCTCCGTGCGATGATCGACCGTGTGCGCTCCGGCGACAGCGAAAATGTGGAGGCTGCCGCCGCGCAGTTCTATTTCCCAGCCCTGTTCGGACAGGGCTTTACCCGCGGGGAGGACAACGGCATCAATGCGGGGCTGAACTACGGCTACGCGGTTTTGCGGGGATGTATCGCGCGGCATCTGGCGGTATATGGTTTTCTCCCCTCACTTGGGCTGCACCACCGCAGCACGCTGAACGCCTTTAATCTGGCGGATGATCTGATCGAGCCGTTCCGTCCGGTAGTTGACCTTTTGGTGGTGCGCAGCATGTCCGAGGATGAGGAGTTGTCTCCCCCGCAAAAAAGGCTCTTATTCAACTGCCTGAATCTGGATATTCTCTCCGGCAAGCAGCATCACAGCGTGTCCTATGCCATAGAGCGGCTGGTGCAGAGCTTAAGCCGCTCTGCGGAACGGACTGAAGCGGGTCTTTTACTGCCAACGCTGCTGGAAACAGAGCAGCACCGCTATGAATAAGTTTATGAGGATCATGGTGTTTTTTGACCTGCCTGTCAAAACAAAGGCGCAGCGCAGGGAGGCCACCCGCTTCCGCAATTTTCTGCTGACGGACGGATACCATATGCTGCAATACTCCGTTTATGCCCGGGTCTGCAACGGCATGGATGCGGTAGAAAAGCACCGCCAGCGCGTAAAACAGAATTTGCCGGCCAACGGTGCGATCCGCCTGATGGTCATCACGGAGAAGCAGTACGAGGCGATTGATATACTTTTAGGAAAATTAACGGAAGCGGATGACAAATTTCAATGCGAGCAGCTTTCGATTTTTTGAAAGAAAAGTCGCCCAAGGCATTGCCTTGAGCGACTTTTCCGGTAGCCTATTATACCATACCAAGAACTACCAGGGAACTACAACCAGCGCCCCGATGCCTGCGTAGTTGTTCTGCATTATACCATACCAAGAACTACCAGGGAACTACAACACTGGGTATCTCTTGAAATAGTCATCGAAGATTATACCATACCAAGAACTACCAGGGAACTACAACGCCTATACCGCTGAAATGAAAGCAGATCATATTATACCATACCAAGAACTACCAGGGAACTACAACTTCCTACTGTATATGTGCTGTCTCTAATGCATTATACCATACCAAGAACTACCAGGGAACTACAACTGTATCGCTCTTTTCTGGTTGATCATCAAAATTATACCATACCAAGAACTACCAGGGAACTACAACGAAATCCCGCCGCCGTGGTAGACAAGAATCATTATACCATACCAAGAACTACCAGGGAACTACAACCCACAGGGCGTGTCTGTTCAGATGCCGATTATTATACCATACCAAGAACTACCAGGGAACTACAACCTCCTGCTTGTGCTGTTCGTCACTCTTAATATTATACCATACCAAGAACTACCAGGGAACTACAACGGTCAGTGCGTGGATGGTGCCTGTTTTAAGATTATACCATACCAAGAACTACCAGGGAACTACAACCTAACTTCTGGTGTTCAACGTTCATCTTCTATTATACCATACCAAGAACTACCAGGGAACTACAACCATCGATAGCAGTCCCCGGCATGGTGGTAAATTATACCATACCAAGAACTACCAGGGAACTACAACGCCTGATGAAGAGAGAACCCTGTTCGCAACAATTATACCATACCAAGAACTACCAGGGAACTACAACTACAGGGACAGTATTTCGTCAGAACGGACGTATTATACCATACCAAGAACTACCAGGGAACTACAACCCTTTCAAATACTTCGTGACGCTGACCTTTATTATACCATACCAAGAACTACCAGGGAACTACAACGCTTCCTCGTCGGCGTTAGTGGCAGCGTCTATTATACCATACCAAGAACTACCAGGGAACTACAACTCCATTACGATCACCTCGATGACTAATTGTTTTAATTATATCCTGTTCCCTTCAATTCCGCAACATCGTTCAGTCGAATTTTTGTGATTCATTCAGTCAGGTTTTTCGTTTTTAGCCATGCATATTTATATGTGCCTTATAGTTTCCCCCGCGCATACCCCCTCGTATTTGACCTCTCCCGCGCCAGAACCACCCTTCAAGCCTCCCCTTTACAGGTCAAATTTTGGCCTAATGTGCGCAGCAGCCAAAAAAATTGACCTGTAAGCTGGGGCTTTAGGAGCCACGGTGCCGAAAAGGCGCTTCCGACTGTAACTCTGCGGCAGCAAGACAGCGTACAACCGCACATACCGCCATCCGCAAAAGATGAGATGCCGAATCCCTGACCGATAGAATCAGGACAAACGGTCAGTGCAGCGCCTTGGTGGGACAGACCCTCGTGCACTCGTAGCAAAGGATGCACTCCGTTCCGTTTTTCCGCTTGCGGGATTCGCGGTTGACCTCCACGTTCATGGGGCAGATGCGCAGACATTTGCCGCAGTGGACGCATTTGCTTTCATCACAGTGAACCCGCAGCAGGGAAAAATAGCTCATAGGCTTGAGAAATACCGTGATGGGACACAGATACTTGCAGAACGCCCGGTTGTCCTTGAACGCGAAAGCCAGCGCGATGCCCGCGATGTAATAAAGCGCGTTTCCGGCGAGGAACAGCCAGAACATGATCTGCTCCAAGTGCGCGGTTTTCATCAGAAAGAGGCCCGTCACCAGCGCCAGCGACAGGGCGAACATGACATAGCGCAGCACGCCCAACTTCTCCTTTCGCGGCTTCTGCGGCTGCTTGTAGGGCAGAAAGTCCAGCACCATGGCCGTCCAGCAGGCATAGCCGCACCAGCCGCGCCCGAACAGCAGTGGACCGAATATTTTCGCCACAGCGTAGTGGATGGTCGCCGCTTCAAAAACGCCGAAAAACAGATAGTACCAAAACCCCTCGATCTGCATATTCTCGTGGGAGATGACGCCGAGGTACAGCAGCATATAGCTGCCCACCGCCAGCTGCACGAAATGCCGGGCATAGAGTTTCCCGGCGGTAAATAGTGCCGTCCCCAGCCCAAGGCAGGCGCCGATATAGCTGAAATTCAGCAGATAGAACAGATTGTCCTTTGTGAGCCACAGCGTGACCGCCACCACCTCAAAGAGCAGAAACAGCAGCATAGACGGCACATATTTGCGAAATCCGTTATTATTTTTCATCAATGGCTTCCTCCCGAATCGTGTTTTTCTGCCGAACCGCATCCGCCGCACAAAGCACCAAAATTGCCTTGGCGGCGTTGGTCACCGAGACCGTCACCGTCTCCCATCCGTCCTGTGCGTGTTCGTTGGCGGTTTTTTTCGATAGCTGCCGCCATGACCGCCGCCTTTGGGGTATAGTCGATCACGGTCGTTCTACAGGTCATCATCGCTCGCTTACAGTTCTTTCAGAAATACCGACATCTCTAGCAATATACCATTTATATTTTAGAGGAAACACGCGAACTGTGCAACCGGTGCTCTGCAAAGTAGCTGTAAAGCTTTCCGCCTGACGGAAACGCTCTATATGCATGCGCACAAAAAAGAAGCACCCAGGCGTGCTTCTTTTTTGCCGTTTTATCCGCCCAGATACGCCTTGCGGATAGTGTCGCTTGCCAACAGTGCCGTGCCGGTCCCCTCGGTGACGATACGGCCTGTTTCCAGCACATAGCCCCGGTCAGCCACCGCCAGTGCCGCCTGTGCGTTCTGTTCCACCAGCAAAATGGTGGTGCCGTCGGCGTGGAGCTGTCGGATGATGTCGAATATCTGCTCCACCAGCAGCGGCGCAAGGCCCATGGACGGCTCATCCAGCATCAACAGCTTGGGATGGCTCATCAGCGCCCGTCCCATAGCCAGCATCTGCTGCTCGCCGCCGGACAACGTCCCGGCCACCTGCCTGCGCCGTTCCTCCAGCCGTGGGAAGCGTTCAAACACGCGCTCCATGTCGGCGCTTTTATCGCCGCCGCGGCAATAGCCGCCCATGTCCAGATTCTCCTGCACCGTCATGTGCTGGAAGATGCGCCGCCCCTCCGGCACCAACGCCATGCCGCGCCCCACCAGCTTGTGACCGGGTACATGGCGCAGTTCCTCGTCTAAAAAACGGACGCTGCCCGCCCTGCTGTGCAGCAGTCCCGCCACAGTGTTCAGTGTGGTGGATTTACCTGCGCCGTTGGTGCCGATCAGCGTCACCACCTCGCCCTGCTCCACATGAAAGGACACGTCCTTCACGGCGTGGATGCTGCCGTAATACACATTGATGTTCTCCACCTGCAGCACGCTGCTCATGACGCCGCCTCCTTTTTCTTACCCAGATACGCCTCGATGACCGCCTCGTTCCGCTGGATATCCTCCGGCGTACCCTTGGCGATGATATGTCCGAAGTTCAGCACACAAATGCCCTCGCAGATATTCATCACAAGCTCCATGTCGTGCTCGATCAGCAGCACGGCGATCTGAAATGTATCCCGTATCCTGCGGATGTTCTCCATCAACTCCGCCGTCTCCGATGGATTCATGCCCGCCGCCGGCTCGTCCAGCAGCAGAAGGCACGGATTAGACGCCAGCGCCCGCAATATCTCCAGCCGCCGCTGAGCGCCGTAGGGCAGTGAGCCTGCCCGCTCATCGGCGTGGCGCTCCATGCGGAAGATACTCAGCAGCTCCTCCGCCCGCTCCCGGGCGATCCGCTCCTCCCGGGCGTACCGGGGGAAGTGCAGGATGCTGCCCGCCAGCCCATAGCGCACAGAGTCTCCCATGGCCATCATCAAATTCTCCGCCACCGTCAGACCGTTGAAAAGCCGGATGTTCTGAAACGTCCGGGCGATGCCCGCCCGGTTTACCTGCGCCGTGGTCATGGCGTGGGTATCCTTGCCGTCCAGCAAAATGGCGCCCGCCGTAGGCTGATACACCTTCGTCAGCAGATTGAACACCGTGGTCTTTCCGGCACCGTTGGGGCCGATCAGCCCCGCGATCTCCGTGCGGCCGATGGTCAGGTTGAAGTCCTCCACCGCCTTCAGTCCACCGAAGGTCACGCCCAGCCCCACGCACTCCAGCACCGGGGACTTGTCCGCATCTCGCTCCGGCAGCAGCACGGAAGAGGGGCGCTTTACCAGCTTTGCTTTTGTTGTCACAGCGCCGCACGCTCCTTTCTCACTGGTGTCAAGCTCTTGCAGGCAGAGCCGAAAAACCGCTTCATGGTCGGGTTATTGGTGGCCTGCATCACCAGAATCAGCACCACGGCGTACACCAGCATCCGATAGTCCGCCACCTCACGCAGCGCCTCCGGCAGCACCGTCAGTACGATGGCGGATACCACCGAGCCGGGTACGCTGCCCATGCCGCCCAGCACCACGATGACCAGAATCTCGATGGACATGTTGTAGTCAAAGGCAGCCGCCTTGATGTTGGCCAGCGAGTGTCCGTACAGCACACCGGCGCACCCGGCGAAGAACGCCGCGATGACAAATACCGCCAGCTTGTACCGGGTAACGTTCAGTCCCACGGATTCCGCCGCGATGCGGTTATCCCGGATGGCCATGATGGCCCGGCCGTACTTGGAGCGCTTCAGATTCAGCATCACTGCCACCGTCAGCAGCACCAGCGCCGCGCCGTAGGGCAGCAGCTCTTTCGCCCCGGCATAGATGGCGGCGGTATTCAGGCCCAGTGCCCCGCCGGTAACGCGCAGATTGGTGATGATGTTCTTGATGATCTCGCCGCAGGCCAGCGTTACGATGGCCAGATAATCACCCCGCAGCCGCAGCGTGGGCAGCCCCACCAGCAGGCCGAACACCGCCGCCGTCAGACCGCCGGCCAGCATGCTCACCGGCAGACGCACCGCCAGCGGCAGCGCCGTATTCGTCAGCGCGATGGCCACCAGACAGCCGGAGAACAATCCCACGGACATGAACCCGGCGTGACCCAGGCTCAGCTCGCCCAGCAGTCCTACCACCAGATTCAGCGATACCGCCATCACGATATACACAGCCGTGGGGATCAGCATATTCGTCACCTGCCGGGTCAGGCTCCCGGTATACAGCAGCGCGGCCATAACCGCCAGCAGCATGGCCACCGCCGCCGCTGTCAGCAGGTCGCCCCGCCGTCTTTTTTTCTGTGTCAGTTGCATTTTCCTCACCTCACACCTTCTCCTGCATGGGCTTTCCCAGCAGGCCGGTAGGCTTCACTACCAGCACCACCACCAGTACGGCGAACACGATGGCGTCCGCCCACAGGGTGGAGATATACGTTTTGGACATCTGCTCAATCAGACCCAGCAGGATACCGCCTATCATGGCGCCGGGAATCGAGCCGATGCCGCCGAACACCGCCGCCGTAAAGGCCTTGATGCCGGGCATGGCGCCGGTGGTGGGCTTGATGTACACATAGGTCATGCCATAGAACATGCTGGCAAAGGCGGCCAGCGCCGAACCGATGGCAAACGTCAGCGTGATGGTCCTGTCCACATTGATGCCCATCAGCGTGGCGGCCCCCTTATCCTCGGACACGGCGCGCATGGCCTTGCCCAGCTTCGTCCTGTCGATAAACAGCGTCAGGGCTGCCATCAGCGCCGCCGTCACCGCCAGCGTCAGCAGCGTGATACCGTCTATCTGCACGCCGCCCACCGTCAGCATGGGCAGCTTCAGCAGCGTGGGATAGGCCATCTGCTGTGACCCGAATAGCAGCAGCGCCGCATTTTGCAGCAGATAGCTGACGCCGATGGCGGTGATGAGTACGCTCAGCGGCGCCGCCTGCCGCAGAGGCTTATAGGCGCAGAATTCGATGACCACGCCCAGCACCGCGCATACCGCGATGCTGACGATCACCGTTACCCACGGGGACAGGCCCATCTGCGCCACCGCCACAATGCCGCTGTATGCGCCCACCATAATCACGTCGCCGTGGGCGAAGTTCAGCATTTTGGCGATACCGTAGACCATGGTGTAGCCCAGCGCGATCAGCGCGTAGATGCTCCCCAGACTCAGGCCGCTTATCAAGGTTTGTATCAGGTTCGTCATAGTCGTCATTCCTTTGCGTTGCCCCCGGCGCGTCCTCCCGGCACACGGCCGGGAGGACGGAGGGCTTATGTGAGGTAGGTGTAGAAAAAAGCTTGGTTATGCCGCGGCGTCGGTGTTCTCAGCGGCGTTCTGACCGAACAGCGTACCCACGCCGTTCTTGTAGAGGATGGCGCTGGCGGCCTTGTTGGTGTTGCCATCGGCATTCCACGTCATGGTGCCGGTAACGCCCTCCACGGTCAGGGAGGTCATCGCAGCGGCCAGATCCGCACCGGAGGTGCTGCCGCCTGCGGCTTCCACAGCGGCCTTGACGGTGTACACCGCGTCATAGGCGTCGGCGGCGAACTGGTCGGGCGTGGCGCCATAGGCTTCCTCATACGCCTTGACGAAAGCCTGCACCTTGGGATCGGTGGAATCCGCCGCGAAGGGGGTCATCATCAGCACGTTGTCCGCGATGGTCACATCCTGACTGACCTTGCCCAGGATACCGTCCAGACCATCGCCCCCGAAGAAGTACACGTCCTCCGCGAATTTGCCCTTGGCCTGGGTCAGGAAGGTGGAGGCCTCCTCCGCGTAGATGGGGATGAACACCACCTTGACGCCGGAGTTGACCAGTGCGTTCACCTGCGTGGAAAAGTCCGTAGCCGTGGCAGCGGTAAAGGTCTGGGTCTCCTTGATGGTCACGCCGGTTTTTTCACACTCGGCCACGAATGCGTTGTACAGTCCGGCGGAATAATCGTTGTCGCTCTGATAGAGCACGCCTACCTCATCGGCCAGCGCGTTGTCCTTCAGGTAGTTCGCCGCAGCCGTACCCTGATAGGAGTCGTAGAAGCAGATGCGGAAGGCCTTGTCGTTGCCATCGATGCACTTGTCGGCAGAGCCGGTGGTCTCCATGATGAACATATCGTCCGCCTTGGCCGCCGCCACCACGGAGGCCGTTTCACCGGACAACACGCCGCCCAGAAATACGTTCATGCCCCAGTCCATCAGCTTGCCGTAGGCCGCCACAGCGCTCTCAGGGTCGCCCTGCGAGTCCTGCGCGCTCAACTCCAGCTGCTTGCCGTTGACGCCGCCGGCAGCGTTGATCTCCTTGACAGCCAGCTCCGCGCCGTGCTGCACGGACAGGCCGTAGTTGGCGTAGCCGCCGGTCAGCGGCCCCACCACGCCCAGCTTGATCGTCTCGGCGGCGTCAGCCGTGCCGCCGCTGCCGCCGTTATCGGCCTTATTGCCGCAGGCCATCAGGCTGAATGCCATCACAACGGCCATCAACATCGCAAATACTCTCTTTTTCATGGTTTTGTTCTCCTTTTCGTTGGTTTGATAAAAGCCTCTCCGTTGCCGGAGATATACAAAAAAGCGGCTCCGCCAATGGCAGAGCCGCTTCGCTGTATCGTGTATCAGCCTATCATGCGGTTATCCGTGCCAATGGTGCATAGGGAAAAGCAGCCAGTACCAGCAGTACCAGCGCGCAAATAATAATAATAATAATGGACGCCATAATAATGGCGCCCAGCACGGACAGAATGACAGTATGAGAAGCGGCGCAGGCGCAGCAGGAAGCAGCACCGGCACAGGCGGCAGTCATGGTCTTGTTCATCTTGCGGTTCATGGTCTTGGTCATCGTAGCCGCCTCCTTCGCTTCAAAAATGATGGGTGAATTTTAGCAAAATCTTCCAACGAAGTCAACCGTCGTTTCCCCCAAATCACAGTTGTATCCCCAAATTTTTCACTATATACGTTATGCAAAGTGCACAATTTCCCCTCACGCTGCTGTGCCGCTCGACCACATGCGCCATTCTCGCGGAAGGGCGTAAGGTCTCCGGCATGGTGCAGCGGTATGTCCACGGTGCTGGTGCTCTCCGGCGTTTCCACCCGTGAGACGCTCAAGACCTACGCCTATCGGCCCAGCATTGTGCTCCGACGGTGTGGGCTACATCGCTGCCATGGCCCGCGCAGAGAAAAAATAATTTCAGATACACGCATCGCCAAGAAATTACATAGACTCTTGCCTTTCGCACATAGGAATAACGGAATAGCAGGCGTGGCGCCGTGGGGCGCCACGCCTGCTATTCCGTTATTCTCGCCTCTTTTACGGTCTCACGAGGTTCCTTTGCGCGGAGAAACCTTGGTACCTTCCGGCAGAAGCGGAAGCACGCAGTGCTCCAATGGGTAAAGGGCGCGTTGCCGGTCTTTCAAAGCGATTGGCCGTATATGACAAAGATGCGTGTGACTATTGCCGAAATTTTGTGCAAAACAGGCATTTACTTTTGCCGTTAAAAGTGCTAAAGTTCCAATCAACTAGTCGCTGCCCCGCAGCAGAAAGGAGTTCAACATGGCAAAGCTGAACGCTGACAACTGCATCTCTGCGTCCCTGATGGGCTCCTACCGTGTCTATGCCGCCTTCTATTACGAGGGCTATTTTTGCTGCGCAAAAAAGGTATTTCCGGCAGTGCATAGGGCATAGACGCAACGTAATTGTTTGCAAAAAGCTCTGTTCCACCCGGAACAGGGCTTTTAATTTTTTGTATCACCGAAAAAGGAGAAACACCATGAAAAAATTTTTTGCACTGTTTTTGGCTCTGGCGCTGGCCATGAGCTTGGCGGCCTGCGGCAAGACCGATACCCCCGACAACAGCGGCGATAACGCCGAGAATGCCACCTACCAGGTGGGCGTGTGCCAGCTGTCGCAGCACCCCGCTTTGGACGCCGCCACCCAGGGCTTCGTGGACGCGCTGAAGGAGGCGCTGGGCGACGATGTAAAAATCGATGTGCAGAACGCCTCCGGTGA
>Ga0129314_1001986_pt1 | contig 12519 bp, 9 predicted proteins | sample O1111metagenome_FD_94431 | JGI IMG/M metagenome (GOLD analysis project Ga0129314, IMG submission 94431) | Orangutan individual fecal microbial communities from fecal samples from Wisconsin, USA - O1111 metagenome | ecosystem: Host-associated > Mammals > Digestive system > Large intestine > Fecal...
GCCGTACAGCACGATGCGGGCGTTTGCCATGTTGTAATGGCGCGCATGGGTGTCCAGGTACGACTCATAGGTGAGGTCGGGGATGGCCGCGGGGTTGCCGCCGGATTCGTATCCGTAGGCGGTGTCGGGGAACAGCGCCGCGTTGAGGCCCGCCAGGGCGACCTCGTCCGGGTCGGACATGGCCCCGCGCATCTCGTTGAGCACAACGCCATTGGTCACGAGGTGCCTGTCTGCGCCCTCGCCCTCAACTTCGTAGTGCCAGCCTTCTTGTTCGAAGATTGCGCGCTTGTGGTAGAGCTGGGGGAAGAGCACGGCGTCGAGGTAGACGCTCATCAAGTTCATGAGGTCGCGCTCATTGGTGCTTGCGACCGGGTACATCGTCTTGTCGGAGAACGTGAGGGCGTTGAGGAACGTCTGCATCGAGGTTTTGAGCAGGTTGACGAACGGCTCCTTTACCGGATACTGGTCGCTGCCGCACAAAACGGAGTGCTCTAGGATGTGAAAGACGCCCGTGTTGTCGACGGGCGGCGTCTTGAACGTGACGGAAAACGACTTGTTCCCATCTTCATTTGCAAGCCACATGAGCGGCGTGCCGGTCTGATCGTGGCGCATCACCACGGCTCGGCCGTCGATTTCGGGCAAGTCCTCTATGCGTTCGACCCGAAAACCGTGCAGCGCATCGCCCACATGAAGGTTGCGCGCGGTTTGGTTGGACGTATCGGCCATAACTCAACCTTTCTCATCGTGTTTGACGGGTCGAATTGTACCCGTGCCGTATGTCCTCTCAGCGATGAAGGCGCGCTTTTCTGCCTGTGGGGGGCTCAAGGTGGGTATGATGTTCGAGTCGTGCGTTTATCTTCCAAAACGAAAGGCTTTCTCATGCCGAAGAAGCACAAGTTCGACTATTTTGAAGCGTTTTGTGCCCAGGCCGACATCGCTCGCAAGGAGTCGCAGGCTCTGCTCGATGTCGTCGAGAACTTCAAGCCCGACCCTGAGTGGCTTCGCGGGAAGATGGAGGTGATTCACGCCATCGAGAACGAGGGAGACGACATCGCCCACGAGATCATCGAGCGTCTCGCCACCGAGTTTTTGCCTCCCATCGATCGCGAGGACGTCACCGAGCTCACTATGCTGCTCGACGATGTGACCGACGAGATCGAGGAGGTCGTGCAGCACATCTATATGTACGACTTCAAAGAGCTTCATCCCGCGGTTGTGCCCACTGCGCGCGTCATCGACGCCGCGGTTGAGGCGCTCTACGAGGCGACGAAGGCATTCAACGAGTTCAAGAAGCCCAAGAAGCTCGAAAAGCTTCTCATTGCCGTGCATGACCGTGAGTCTGAGGGCGACGAGTTCTACATCGAGAACAAGCGCGATCTGTTTGCCAACCACCCTGATGCCTCGGCCGCGTACCTCATTTCGTGGAACGGCATGTTCTCTCACATGGAGGCCTGCTGCGACGTATGCGAGGACGTTGCTTGTGTCATGCAGAAAGTCATGCTCAAGAACTCTTAATGCATAATTCACAAAAGAGCGTTATCATTGGCATTTGTCGCCTTCCGCCCGGGAGGCGACTGCCTGGTTGTGCGCCGTTTACGCACGCCGGGCGTCTGTAGGCAAGTCACCCGAACCGACACGGGGTGGCACAGACCGATTAGGGAGACCCCCCAATGACGAGCGTTCTGAACGAGCATTCAACGCACACCCACACCTGTGGCGAGCTGCGCGCCAGCGACATTGGCGCTACCGTCACGCTGAATGGTTGGGTGCAGCACCGCCGCGACCACGGCGGTCTCATTTTCGTCGACTTGCGCGACCGCGAGGGTCTCACGCAGTGCACGTTCGACCCGGAGCTTTCTGGCACCGAGGCGTTCCACACCGCCGAGACCATCCGTCCCGAGTGGCCCATCTCCGTCACCGGTACAGTGCGCCATCGTCCTGACGACACCACGAACCCCAACATGGTCACCGGCGAGGTCGAGGTCCTTATCACCGACATCAAGGTGATCAACACGTGCAAGACCCCGCCCTTCCAGATCGAGGATGGCATCGATACCGCCGAGGACACGCGTCTGCGCTACCGCTATCTGGACCTGCGCCGTCCTGAGATGCTCAACAACCTCAAAGTGCGCAACTCCTTCTGCTGGGGCATGCGCGAGGCTCTGCACAATCGTGCCTTCCTCGAGGTCGAGACGCCCATCCTGTTCAAGTCCTCGCCTGAGGGCGCTCGCGACTTCATCGTCCCGAGCCGCATCCAGCCCGGCAACTTCTATGCTCTTCCCCAGTCGCCCCAGCTGCTCAAGGAGCTGCTCATGGTGAGCGGTGTTGAGCGCTACTACCAGGTTGCCAAGTGCTTCCGCGACGAGGACCTGCGCGCCGATCGTCAGCCTGAGTTCACCCAGGTCGACCTCGAGATGTCGTTCATCGATATGGACGGCGCCATCTGTCTTCTTGAGGATGTCCTGAAGGACGCCTTCGCCCATGTGGGCGTCGAGCTGCCCACCCCGCTGCGTCGCATGCCTTACTGGGAGGCCATGGACACCTACGGATGCGATAAGCCTGACACGCGTTACGGCATGCATCTGGTCGACCTGACCGACATCTTTGCAAACTCGCAGTTCAAGGTCTTTGCTACGGCCGCCAACACCGAGGGCCAGGTCGTCAAGTGCATCAACGCCAAGGGCGCCGGCACCTGGACCCGTGGCGAGATCGACAAGCTTCCCAAGGTTGCCGAGACCTTCGGCGCCAAGGGTCTTGCCTGGATTGCCTTCCGTGAGGATGGCTCCGTCAACAGCCCCATCGTCAAGTTCTTCTCTGACGAGGAGATGGCTGCTCTCAAGGAGCGCGCCAACGTTGAGCCCGGCGACCTCGTTATGTTCGCCGCCTGCGGCCGCGTGCTTGCCGACGAGATTCTGGGTGGCATGCGTACCCACATGGCAAATGCCCTGGGCATCAAGCGCGAGGGCCACGACTTCCTGTGGGTCGTCGACTTCCCGATGTTTAAGTACGACGAGGATGAGAAGCGCTACTCCGCTGAGCACCATCCCTTCACTCAGCCTTGCTACGAGGACCTCGACAAGATCGAGGACGACCCGCTGAGCGTGGGCTCCTACACCTATGACTTCGTCATGGACGGCTACGAGGCCGGCGGCGGCGGTATCCGTATCCACAACGCCGACCTGCAGATGCGCGTTCTCAAGCGCCTTGGTTTCACCGAGGAGCAGGCAAACGCCCAGTTCGGCTACCTCATCGAGGCGCTCGGCTACGGCGCCCCCACCCTGGGCGGTTTCGCCCTGGGCCTGGATCGCGTCTGCATGCTGCTGTGCGGCTGCGACTCCATCCGCGACGTCATGGCCTTCCCCAAGACCTCTTCGGGCAGCGACCTTATGAGCGCGGCGCCCAGCGAGGTCAGTACGAAGCAGCTCAAGGAAGTTTCCTTGCGCGTGCTTTAAAGTGCCTTAAGGTATGTAGCGGACCTTTTCGCGTTGATTTGACCGCCGGCGCATGGTGATGTGCCCGCGCGGTATACTGAAGAGGACCCTGAATGGGCGCGGCCGGTGCTTTTGCTGCACTGGCCGCGCCCGTCCCGTACGTTAGGAGGCCATTATGGTCCGCCTGCAAACTTCTTTGGGCATGCGTCTTTTTGTCGCGCCCTTGGCCTGTGCGGCCCTTTGTGCTGGTTGCGTTGCGTTGCCTTACACTTCCGTCGCTTTTGCCGATGAGGCTGCAAGCGACGCTGCTACTACTGTCGCAACTTCTGGCGTCGACGCCGTCGAGCCTGCACAAAGCGATGCGTCTGTTGATTCGGTTTGTGCGGTGAAGCCCGAGGATGTCGATGCGTGTCTTGGCGGGCGCTCTGTTTTCACCCGGGCCGAGGCCGTGTATGCGCTCATCGATGCGTCCAGTCTTCCCCAAGAGCTTGCTGACAGCGAGGCTGTCATGGCATGCGTGCTTGAATGCGGGAAGTCCTATGACGTTTCGGCTCTGGCAAACCTGAAGGTTGCCTATGTCGTCGTCCCTGAGGGGGCGCTCGACGGTCTTGTGAGCGCGGATGCGACTGACTCGGGGGAGGCCGATGGGGACTCGAAGGCTGACGATGAGGCAGCTACGAGTACAGATGATGCCCAGACCAGCTCAGATGCGTCTCAGGCAGCCACCGATGTAGCCGATGCTACTACGCAAGTGGTTCATCTTTACGGTATTTCCCAAGAACAGGCGCTGTCCTGCGGCGTCTATATGGCAACCTCGCTGAACACCGAATATCACTTCGAGGGACTTGAGAAGGCTTCCGAGAACGTCTTTGCCTTTGGTGCCGGAGCCTCTTCTGAGCAGACTCCTGGAGCTGGCGGCTCGCAGACGGGAAATGGTGAAGGAAGCTCTGCTGAAGCCTCGGCTGCAAAAACACACCTTCAAGCAAAGGTTTCTCTTGAAGGCTCCGGGCTTGCTGCCAATCAGTTTTTGTTTGCAGTCGAGCCTCTCGACGGTGCCCCTCAGCCGGAACTCTCCCAGGCATCAAACAATGCGGATGGCCTGATTGATTTTGGTGAAGTTGCATTCTCTGCTCCCGGAGATTACACTTACCGCATTTCCCAGGTACCTGGTGATTTTGCCAGTGTCACCTATGACACATCGTCTTTCGAGGTCGTTGTCCATGTCGACGTTGACGGGCAAGATGGTGCTCTCACTGTGTCTGAGCCTGAGGTCCCTGCGTTTTCCAACAAGATGGGAAAGCCTGCCGAGTCTGAGGAAACGACTCTTGCCCCTGTAACGGCAAGTTTGTCCACAAAGGTGACCCTCAAGGGAGCCGATCTCAACGCGGGTGCGTATCAGTTCAAGATTACCTTGATCGACGGCGCTCCTGAACCTACCGCCACCATGGCTGTTAACACACAGGATGGAGTCGTTGATTTTGGCGGGGCGACCTTTACCAAGCCTGGCACCTACACCTACAAGGTCGTTCAGGTGCCCGGTGATGCGGCCGGCATCACCTATGACGACTCGGTTCTCACATTCACTGTCGATGTTGAGGCAAACGCTGACAAGACTGCCCTCGTTGCTCAGGTGACCCCCTCGTCAACGCAAGGTTTTGTCAACTCTTACAAGCCTGTTGAGTCTGCGGCAACGCAGACGCAGACGAGCACCGCTGCCTCCGAGCCGTATCATGCCGCTGCTGTGATCATTACTGCGTCGGTGAGCCAGCCGGGCGGAAAGTCCGTTGCCGGCAGCATGTCGTTCGATGTGGTTGACGATTCTGGCACCGTAGTGACCACGGGCACCAACGATGCCAACGGCACCGTGCGTTTCTCCACCATCGAGCTCTCTGAGGCGGGGGAGTACACCTACACGGTCCGTCCCGCCCAGGGCACGTCGTTGTCGACCGTGGCCTCGAGCGGGGAGACGCCTTCGTACCGCGTCACCGTCAAGGTTGAGGACACGGGCACGGGCTTGCTCGCCACGGTGTCTTACCCCGATGGCAGGCCCAATTTCACCGCCAGCACGGCGGCTGCCAAGGAGAAGCTGGCCACGAGCGGTTCGGCGACAACGCTTGAGTCTCAGAACGCCGTTCAGCAGGATGCGCCGAGCGCCCAAGTTGCCGTGTCGCCTGTTGTCATTGCCGTGGCCGCGGTCTGCGGCGTCGTCCTTGCTGCCGCTGTCGCCTGCATTGTGCGCCTGCAGACAAAGGGCGGCAAATGCAATCCCGCTCATGCGGCCCACGGGGCTTCCAAGAAGAAGTAGCGCTTCGACTGCGGCCAATACAAATGGGCCGAATGCTGTAAAGGCTTGAATCCCGATATCAAATCACCTGGTTTTACGAGAGAGGCGGAGTTCCCTGCAAGGGGAGCCCGCCTTTTTTCGCAACTTCAAAATTCCCCTCATATAACTTTCTTATTAATTACCTGAATCGAACTTTACCCTGGCGAACATTATGGTTAAAATACCCTCCGATTTGTTAGCTAGAGCAATCTTGTTGTCTGGAGAAGGAGGAGTCATGTCGGGAGCACTGCCTTTGTCGTTGGCCCAGGGTGGTCGTGTCATGCACGTCGAGTCGGTGCATGGCAACGACGAGATGCACCGCCACCTCGAGTCTCTCGGATTCGTCGACGGTGCCGAGCTCGAAGTAGTCTCGCAAGGCGCGGGCACGGTAATCGTGACCATCAAGGGTTCACGTCTGGGACTTAACGAGCAGACCGCTCGCCACGTCTACGTGATGTAGCAGAATCAAGAGCGCGAGAGGAGGAATGAGATGAAAACGTTGCGCGATATCCCCGTGGGCGGTGACGCTGTCGTTGTGCGCCTTGCCGGTCAGGGTGCACTCAAGCGCCGCATCATGGACATGGGCATCACGAAGGGTGCCTCGGTGCATGTTCGCAAGGTCGCACCTCTGGGTGATCCCATTGAGGTCACCGTGCGCGGCTATGAGCTGTCGCTTCGCAAAGACGAAGCGGAGAATGTGATCGTCGAGGAGTAATCGGCCTTGCACGGTCGATCCAAAGCAAAGACAGGCCGCAAAGCCTGCAGGTGGGGCATAGGAGCCTCACCGGCAATTCCCAGGAGGAAACAACTGTGAGCATTCAAGTTGCTCTCGCCGGTAACCCCAACTGCGGTAAAACAACGCTGTTTAACCGCATCACCGGCGAAAACGGTTATGTCGGAAACTGGCCCGGCGTAACCGTTGAAAAGAAGCAGGCAAAGCTGCTCGGCGACAAGGACGTTGTCGTCACCGACCTGCCCGGCATTTACTCGCTGTCACCCTATTCGCCCGAAGAAGTCTGTTCGCGCGACTATCTGGTCAACGACCGCCCCGACGTCGTGATCAACCTTGTCGACTCCACGAACATCGAGCGCAGCCTGTATCTGACCACCCAGGTTCTTGAGCTTGGTCTTCCCGTCGTCATCGCCCTGAACATGACCGACCTGCTCAAGAAGAACGGCGACGTCGTTGACACCGCGAAGCTTTCTGAGCTTTTCGGCTGCCCCGTTGTTGAATGCTCGGCGCTGAGGGGCGCTGGCGTTGACGAGGTCATCGCTGCTGCCAAGAAGGCTGCCGCCGCCAAGAAGGTCGCTGCCCCCACGGTCAAGTTTTCCGACAAGATGGAGGACGCCCTCTCCAAGATTGACGAAATCGCTGGTGCTAGCGCGCCTGCGGCTCTCAAGCGCTGGTATGCCGTCAAGCTTTTTGAGGGCGACGAGACGGCCTTTAAGCAGCTCGGTCTTTCGGGCGACAAACAGGCCCGCGTAAAGGCCATTTCGGCCGCCATGGAGCAGGAGCTTGAGGACGACGCGGAATCCATCGTAACGGCGGAGCGCTATGACCTCATCGCCTCGGTGGTTGCAGCCTTCCTCAAGAAGGCCCCCAAGAAGGTCTCCACCACTGAGAAGATCGACCGCATTGTCACGAACCGCTGGCTCGGCATCCCGATTTTTATCGTGGTCATGTGCCTGGTGTACTATGTCGCCGTCGTGACGGTGGGTACGTGGGGCACAGACTGGGCCAATGATGGCGTCTTTGGCGACGGTTGGTTCCTCGGCTCTGGCCAGGAGGCCTATGACGAGGCGGTCGAGGCCGCTGGCGACGACGCTGACAGCGTTGACCCCCACGACTTCGGCACCTACATCACCGGCATCCCGGTCATTGTGGGCGACGCCCTCGAGGGCGCCAACGTCGAGCCCTGGGTCCAGAGCCTGGTCGTCGACGGTGTTATCGGCGGTGTGGGCGCAATCTTGGGCTTCGTGCCTCAGATGATTGTGCTCTTCGCCTTCCTGTGCCTGCTTGAGGACTGCGGCTACATGGCCCGCGTCGCGTTCGTCATGGACCGTGTGTTCCGCCGCTTCGGCCTTTCGGGTAAGTCGTTCATCCCGATGCTCATCTCCACGGGCTGCGGCGTTCCCGGTGTCATGGCCACGAAGACCATCGAGAACGAGAACGAGCGTCGTATGACCACCATGACGACGACGTTCATGCCCTGCGGCGCCAAGGCCCCCATCATCGCCCTGCTCATGGGCGCACTCGTGGGCGCCGACTCCGAGTCGTGGTGGGTCGTGCCGCTGTTCTACTTCATGGGCATCGCCGCCATCATCGTTTCCGGCATCATGCTCAAGAAGACCAAGTGGTTCGCCGGCGAGGCCTGCCCCTTCATCATGGAGCTCCCCGCATACCACATGCCCGCGCTTCGCAGCTACCTGCTTCACATCTGGGAGCGCGTGAAGTCCTTCATCGTCAAGGCCGGCACGATCATTTTCGCCGCCACCGTGCTCGTGTGGTTCCTCTCCAACTTCGGGTGGGTTGACGGCGTCTTCCAGATGCTTGATCCCGACATGGAGATCACCGACCCCAGCGTGACCAGCTACATGGATTACTCCATCCTCGCTGCGTTCGGCGGTGCCGTGGGCATCATCTTTGCCCCGCTCGGCTTTGACTCCTGGCAGGCCACCTCGATGACCATCACGGGCCTCATTGCCAAGGAGAACGTTGTCTCCACCTTTGGCACCCTGTACAACCTCGCCGATTTTGGCGAGGGCGATGCCGAGATGTGGCAGGCTTTTGGCACGATGGTTTCCAGCACCGGTGCCATGATTGCCTTCGGTGCCTTCAACTTGCTGTGCGCCCCTTGCTTTGCCGCCATGGGTACCATTCGCAAGCAGATGAACTCGGCAAAATGGTTCTGGATTGCCATTGGTTATGAGTGCTGCTTCGCTTGGGTGGTCGCCCTTATGATCAACCAGTTCTACAACCTTTTCGCGCTTGGTCAGTTCGGCTTCTGGACGATTGTGGCATTTGCCTTCCTGGCACTTATGCTCTTCCAGCTCTTCCGCCCCATGCCGAAGTTCGACACGGAAAAGTAAGGTAGAGTCAGCTCTGACGAGCAAGCAACGTCATTGAGTCGGGGTCGGAGGCTTGCGTCTTCGGCCCCGACTTTTCTGTTGAATTACTTTGGAGGGTCCCATGAATCCCCAGACCGTGGCCGTGCTCATCGTGCTCGCGGCCCTTTTGTTCCTTGCCCTGCGCGCACTCAAGCGCGGCACTGACAAGGGTCATTGCACTGGATGCAACGAGCAAGGTTGCAGCGGACATCCCCAAGATGGTGCATGCCCCTCTGTGAGCAAGGCGCTCGACGACATCGACCGCAAGCTCGGTCCCCGCACCGAGCACGTCGTGCGTCCTGGTGAGAAAGAGTAGAGCAATAGCGTCGATGCACCTGCGGCAACCCTGCGGTAACATTCGTGTGTCAAAGTAGGCTGGCGATATATATGCGTGCTTGGACGTGCGTACAAGCCGCCGGATGGAAGGAGTTGCCGCGCTATGGTCGAGGCGAATGATATGGGCTTTGATGAGGCGAAGGCCAGCATGCTCCACGAGGATATCGAGTTCGTGCTCCGTACCGTCGAAGAGCGCGACGTGCACTTCATACAATTTTGGTTTACCGACACGCTCGGCAATCTCAAGTCGTTTGCCGCGACTTCAGGCGAGCTTGACGACGCGCTTGAAGAGGGCCTCGGTTTCGATGGCTCGAGCGTAGCCGGTTTCTCGCCTGTCGAGGAGTCGGACTGCGTGGCGGTCCCCGACCCCTCGACGTTCCAGATTCTGCCGTGGCGCCCCCAGGAAAAGGGTGCCGCCCGCATGTTCTGTGACATCAAGACTCCCACCGGCGAGCCTTTTGAGGGTGACACACGAGCCGTGCTGCGCCGGGTGTGCGACGAGGCCTACGATCGCGGCATGATTTGCAGTCTGAGCCCCGCCATCGAGCACTTTTACTTCAAGGACTCTAAGGGCGTCGAGCCCCTCGACTGCGGTGGGTACTTCGACAGCATGCCCCTTGACTCCGGCAACGACCTGCGTCGTGAGAGTGTCCTCATGCTCGAGCGCATGGGCATCCCGGTGGAGTACTCCCATCATGAGAACGCCCCCTCTCAGCATGAGATTCACCTGCGCTATGCCGATGCCTGTTCGATGGCCGACGCCGTCATGACGCATCGTCTTGTGGTGAAACAGGTGGCTCAGTCGCATGGGTGCTATGCCTCGTTCATGCCTAAGCCCTGTGCGGCTTATGATGGCTCGGGCATGCACCTGCATATCGCGCTGCACAACCTCGACGGCGTGAACCTTTTCTACGATCCGCACGATCCGGATGGCTACCAGCTCTCGCAGACAGCCAAGTACTTCCTGGCTGGTCTTTTGCGCTATGCGCCCGAGTACACGCTGCTCACCAACCAGTATGTCAACTCCTACAAGCGCTTCGTCAACGGTTTCGACGCCCCACTCTATGTCACCTGGGCGCCCGCCAACCGTTCCGCCCTTGTACGCGTGCCTCACTACAAGGCGGGCAAGGTTTTGTCCTCGCGACTTGACCTTCGCAGTCCCGACCCTGCCTGCAATCCGTACCTGGCTTTTGCCGGCGTGTTCGCGGCTGGTTTGCGCGGCCTTGAGGAGATGCTGCCGCTGCCTGCTGCACTGCCGCAGAACGTGGCAAAGATGAGCGAGGCCGAGTTGAGCGAGATGGGCATCAAGCGTCTTCCCTCCACGTTGGGCGAGGCCATCGAGAACTTCGAATCCTCCGAGCTCATGCGCAAAGTTCTTGGCGAGCATGTCTTTGACTATATCGTTGCCCAGAAGAAAGCCGAGTGGGCAGAGTACTGCTCGCATGTTGGGGCTTGGGAGCTTGGGCGTTACCTGCCTGTGCTCTAGATCGCGACACGCGTTGAAAAAGGGGAGAGGAAGGGTCTTGGACAAGATTGCAAGCTTTACGGTAAACCATGAGGATCTTGAGCCCGGCGTTTACGTCTCGCGCAAGGATCGCATCGGTGCCGAGTGCATCACCACGTTCGACGTGCGTATCACGCAACCTAATGACGAGCCCGTCATGGGCACGGGTGAGGTTCACACGATCGAGCACCTCGGCGCGACGTTTTTGCGCAACGATCCCGAGTGGCGAGAGCGCACGGTGTACTTCGGGCCTATGGGTTGCCGCACGGGCTTCTATGTCATCTTTGCTGGCGACCTCGAGAGCAAAGACGTTGTCGATGTGCTCACGCGCATGTTTGAATTTGTGCGCGATTTTGAGGGGGACATTCCTGGCGCTGCCCCGCGTGACTGTGGCAACTGGCGTGACCAGAACATTGACTTTGCTCATTGGTATGCCAAGAGGTTCCTGGAGCATACGCTGTACTGCATCGACGATGCGCATATGAACTACCCCGCGTAAGGATTGACATGTCCTGTCAGGGCCGCATCGCGCTTGAGGCGCAGTGCGGCCCTTTTGTGTTTCTCACACCTGCCGCACCTCGTCGTTTCAAAAAGAGACGCCCGCCTGGCTTTTTGCACCAGGCGGGCGTCTCTCGTTCGTGGGCTTTTCGGGCTTGCTCGAACGCGCTTCGTACTTTAGCGGGTTTTGAGCCAGGCGTCGACGTCGGTAGCGCAGCGCATGCCTTCGTCAATGGCGTTGACGACAAGGCTTGCGCCGTGACGTGCATCTCCACAGACAAAGAAGCCGTCGCGACCGGCCACCTTGAACATGTCGGGGCCGCTTTGCGCTATGCAGACAGGTAGGCGCCTCGCCCCATTTGTCATCGCGATGCCCAGTGCGCCGAACGCTTCGGGCTCAGGGCCGGCAAAGCCGCGCGCCACCAGCACGAGGTCAGCAGGGATAAGACGTCGTGTTCCTGCAACGGGTTGGGGCTTGCCGTCCTCCCAGCGAACCTCGCACACCTTGAGCTGGCGGGCATGGCCCTGCTCGTCAGCGATGATTTCGAGGGTGTTCGTGGACCACTGGCGCGGGTCTTCGCCCTGCTTGGCCGCCGCCTCGAGCTGGCCGTAGTCGCTTGTGTATACGTCGGGCCAGCAGGGCCAAGGGTTGGACTCTTGGCGCACGGGCGACGGCGCGGGGTGATACTGCAGCTGCGTGACGCTCTTGGCTCCCTGCCTGAGTGCTGTGGCCAGGCAGTCGGTGCCCGTGTCGCCGCCTCCCACGACGACGACGTCAAGGCCGCGGGCGTCGATTGACGGGGCTGTGCCGTCGAGGACGGCCTTTGTGGCCTCCGTGAGGTAGTTGAGCGCAAGTGTGACGCCCTGGGCCTGTGCGCCGGGGACATCGAGCGTGCGTGCCTTTCTGGCTCCTGTGGCAACGACGATGGCGTCGAAATCCCCGGTAATCTCAGAGCTGGCCTGGGTCTCGAGCACAACGCGGCACCCGGCCTCTTCCAGCAGGGCCACGCGGCGCATGATGACGTCTTTGGGCAACTTCATGCAGGGGATGCCGTACATAAGCAGGCCACCTGGACGGTCCGCGCTCTCGAAGACGGTGACGTCGTGGCCGGCCTGCGTAAGCTGCCAGGCACAGGCCAGGCCGGCAGGCCCCGAGCCCACGACGGCGACGCGCTTGCCGGTTTTGACGCGGGAGACGGGGGCCTTGACCCATCCCTTTTCGAAGGCGTGCTCCACAATGGCGCGTTCGTTGTCTCGGATGCATGTAGGATCGTCGTGCAGGCCCAGGTTGCATGCCTTTTCGCACAGCGCCGGACATA
>Ga0129314_1001992_pt1 | contig 12497 bp, 13 predicted proteins | sample O1111metagenome_FD_94431 | JGI IMG/M metagenome (GOLD analysis project Ga0129314, IMG submission 94431) | Orangutan individual fecal microbial communities from fecal samples from Wisconsin, USA - O1111 metagenome | ecosystem: Host-associated > Mammals > Digestive system > Large intestine > Fecal...
CGGTCACGAGATCGGGCATGATACCTTTCACCGTGATCTTGCCAAAGGAAACGAACCGCTCCCGGAGTTCGTGCTGTTCGATATGCGCACAAAACACGAATATGAGGCGAATGCGTTTGCCTCCCACCGGATCATCGACGATGATGAACTGATCGACCTGATGAAGCAGGACTACGATGTAATTCAGCTATCTGCTGCAATGGGGACAAACATCAACCTGATGCTGATCAAGCTCAACGAGCTGAACCGCATGGGCTGGCAGCTCAACTTGCCATATGTACCGCACTCTGACTTCCTGAAAAAAGTCAAACCGGAGGGATGACAACAGAGGTTTTAAGAGGTTTCCTGTCTGATATATTCATTATATGGGATGCCCGATGTCGAAACCTACACAATCCTGCAATGGTGCTGAATTACCATGTGTGGATGTGTTTTGAGCCGTGAAAGGACAAAATGAGATGGACAACAACGAATATAGAGAGGCTCTTCTCTGTGCGGCTTCCATCTTCTAACTTTAAGGAGTAACTTCCATGTTTAAGCATATACTCATGAAAAAGAAAACAATCTGTGTTCTCGCCGGTATCCTTCTCGTTCTGATCGTCTGGATTGTATGGGGGAACACTGCATTGGAACTGAGCACATACACAATAAGCAGCCGTGGGCTGCCGGATGCATTTGACAGTTATCGCATCGCACAGGTTTCAGATCTGCACAATGCAGAGTTTGGTGATGGAAATCAACGGCTTCTAGATATGCTGCGGGAAGCAGAACCGGATATGATTGCCATAATCGGAGATCTGATCGACTCGAGAAAGACCAATATTGCGGTTGCTTTGGCTTTTGCTGAGGAAGCAGTACGAATCGCACCTTGCTACTATGTCTCCGGTAATCATGAAGCGAGAGTTCCGGAATATCGGGAATTGAAAGCCGGTTTGGAGGCTGCCGGGGTAACCGTTCTGGACGATGCGCGTGTAGAGATCGAGATTTTCGGGAAGAGCATTACCGTCATAGGCGTCAACGACCCCAGTTTCCATGCAGACCATTTGACGAGCGATGCTGCGGTAATGGATCGCAAGCTCTCAGAGCTTTCTTCGGAAGATGCCGGTTTTACAATTTTGCTTTCTCACAGATCAGAGTTGTTTGGCACCTATCTGGCTCATGATATGGATTTGGTTCTCACCGGACACGCACATGGCGGTCAATTTCGATTGCCCCTGATCGGCGGGCTGATTGCACCGAATCAGGGACTGTTTCCAAAGTACGATGATGGTTTGTATTCCGAGGGGGACACGAACATGATCGTTAGTCGGGGCCTTGGAAACAGCATCATTCCGTTTCGGTTCAATAACCGACCGGAAGTGATTCTGATAGAACTCAAGAGCAAAAAAAAATGTTGCTGAAGGGAGAAAAACATGAGCAAGGAGCAATATATTGAGTTTCCGGAGGAATACACACGCCGGGAGCTGAACACCCGGTATCGGGAAATTCCGTTAAAAGACACGACCTCGCGGCTTCTGCGCAAGTATTTCAATGCGATGGCAAACCTCTACGGTATCATCCCGCTGCACAAGGCGAGGGAGATTATCTTTTCCCTCAGCCCGAAGCTGGTAACGGAAGACGAATTTCTTGCCTTTGCAGAGATCGCCCGTCATGAGTGCGAGGACTACTACATTCTGGGCGGAGATGAGCTTTACACGGATGTCAAGCATACAAAGCCGCTTGACCGCGAGATCATTGACGTCACCCTGATTGGGGAGTCCATTGACCTTTTCATAGAGACGAAGCGCAGCCAACAGGAAAAGCCTTACTATGTGCCTGACAAGAAGCATCTGCTGGAATATGACGATCCCTTCTACTGCGAGGACACGCCAGAAAAGCAAAAGCTGCGGGCATTCCTGAAAGAACGCTGCAACCTGAATGACGAGCGCGAAAACGCTGTTTTTGAAGAACTCTTGTACGGTGTCCGTTCGGTTCCTGTTCAAACAGGCGATGTTCTCAACCATTTGGAAAAGTTGGGTGTTCAGCTCAGGTCTCGACGGGATGTAGAGCGTTTCACCTCCTTGTACAGTGCATTCCACAATACGACGCGGATGCCCTGCAACCGTGGCTACACACCGGATGAGATGATGCAGATGATGCCACCAGAGGAACGCTTCAAGTCGCTCTCTTTGGGTCCGAACATCCGAAAGTCCCTCCAAACCGGCGAAATGGACATTGAGGACTTCCGCAAGCAGATCCTCACAATGGAACTGCCGAGTGAAGCAATGCGTTTTGACCTTCTGAAACAGCTTGCGGAAATCAAGCCCTCCACTCCCCAGCCGGGGAAACAGAAGAAGGTCGGGCGCAATGATCCCTGTCCGTGCGGGAGCGGTAAGAAATACAAGAGGTGCTGCGGAAAATGACGATCCCATTAAAACAGGTTATTCAGGCAATCGAAGAAGCAAATGAAGTCTTCACGAGCTTCTGGGACACAAAGACCGGCAAGACCGTTTATCTTGCCGATCCATTGATGATTGATATGACGGAGGACAAAGCTCTTGCCGTTGAAATGGAAAATACCCCGGAGCGGTTTCTTCGCTTTCCGACCAAGTATGAGATTCATCAATACCGCATCATGGAGGATTTCATTGACCAACTCCCTCCCGGAAAGGCGCAGGAGGAACTTGCCTGTGCCATCCGTGGAAAAAGGTGCGTTCCGCCGATTCAAACAGTCTGTGCGCTATCACGGGCTGGAACAGCGTTGGTATAATTATCCGGCAGAAGCGTACCGGGAGCTTGCGATTCGCTGGTGTGAGGAAGAAGGGTTGGAGTACACAGAATGAACGAGAACGAGAAAAAGACCTTGCTGCGAAGCAGTGATGATCTGATTGCAGCCGTCGAGCAATACGGCTTTCTGCCCTTCTTTCGGAACGAGATTCACGGCTTCTCCATCGAGGAACTTTGCCCACCTGAGTTGTGGTTTGCGGATGATGTGGACGGTCCGTGGGAGTGGAAAGGTCCGGCTGCACGGAGTGGAAAATGTCTCTACGGCAAACTTTTCAACAAGAAGGCTGGCTTTGTGAGCCGGGAGTGGATTCCGGACTTCGCAAACTTCCGGCGTGACGGCTATAACTTTGACGCCCGTTGGGATGACGGCTTGGCGTCCTACAAGGACAAGGAGCTTTATGAAGCCATAGCCGGCGAAGGCAGGATGCTTTCCAAACGGCTGAAAGAGGCTCTGAACTATCGCAAGGGCGGCAACACCGGTTTTGATACGTGCATCACGCGACTGCAAATGCAGAGCTATGTCTGCATCGCGGATTTCGTCTATATGCAGGACAGGTACGGAAGACCTTATGGCTGGGGCGTCGCGGAGTATGCGACACCGGAAGAGCTTTTCGGGTACGACTTTATCACATCCTCCTACCAGCGAGACCCGCAGGAATCCAAAGAGCGCATGATGCTGCATCTTTCCTCCATACTGCCGGGTATGTCTGCACAGCAGCTTACGAGGATATTGAAAGGATAAAACACCATGAGCAAAAAACTTGTAGCATATTTTTCTGCGTCCGGCGTGACTGCGAAGGTTGCCGAGACGCTGGCAGAGGCAATCGGCGCGGACATCTTTGAGATTGAGCCGAAGGTGCCTTACACGGAAGCGGATTTGAACTGGATGGACAAGAATGCCCGCAGCACGATTGAGATGAGCGATCCTGCCTCCCGTCCTGAGATTGCCGTCAAGCGGGACAACATGAAGGACTACGATACCATCTTTGTGGGTTTTCCGATCTGGTGGTATGTCGCGCCGACGATTATCAATACGTTCCTTGAGAGCTATGATCTGACCGGCAAGACGATCATCCCGTTTGCAACCTCTGGCGGGAGCGATATGGGCAAGACGAACGAGCGTCTTGCGCCGAGCTGCAAAGGCGCAAAGCTGATGGACGGCAAGGTTTTCAAGGGCAGCGTCGGGCATCAGGAGCTTGCGGCGTGGGTTGAAGGACTTGGACTTTAAGGGACAGACAAATCGGAATTTGAATCTATCGAAATCTTAACCTGTTAGCGGCTGTTATAAGCCGTTAATAAAATCCTCCAAAATCCTTGAAAACTAAGGATTTTTCGCAGTTTGCTCACCCGTTGCCGTTATACGGTTTCACATGGTGTTACCCTTGCCCTCAGCACCTCATAAGGGCAAAAGCAAGGGAAGGAAAATCTGGTAAAACAATATAACAACATGTGGCAGCCGGGAAACTGTGGCATATACGCGAACTAATTATACGGAGGATTTTGAATATGGACAAGTACATTTATGATGAAAACAACGGTCTTTGGTATGAGCTACAAGGCGATTATTACATTCCCTGCCTGACGATCCCGGAGGAAGAACAACTGCCCATCGGCGTATGGGGGCAGCGGCATCTTCGGTATATCCGCAAGTATCATAAAGGACTGTATAACAGCCTGCTTCTCAGCGGGAAACTCAACGGCTACCTTGCTGATCTGAACGAACAGGCAGAGGATATGTTCTTTCGGCTGGTAGAGCAGCTTGCTGAGAAAGATGCCATTACCGAAGCACTCAAAGCCGAAAATCAGATGCTTTGGGTGCAGCGAATGAATGCAGTACGGGAAACGGCAATGGAGATCGTCAATCATGATCTGATCTACGCATAACAGATGCATGGCGGCGGGGACTTCTCCCTGCCGCTATTCTTTTCATGCAGGGGTTCTTGACAATATTCCACAAGTAAACTATAATATTATACAAGTAGAATATGAACTGTTTTGTGAAAGGATACGCTATGCTGAAACACGGAATACTCGGTCTGCTGAATTACGGCAACATGACCGGATATGAGATCAGAGAGATATTCAACAAATCACTGAACTTTTTCTGGCAGGCGCAGAGCAGTCAGATTTACAGAGAATTGCATACTCTTGAAAAAAACGGATGGATCACAATGACCACCGTTGAACAAAGTGATAAGCCAAACAAGAATATCTGTTCCATTACGGAAAGCGGAAAGGTTGAGCTTTTAAGATGGCTCTGTTCTGAAAACGCAGGAATGGAAATCCGTCTGCCACTACTGATGCAGGTGTTTTTTCTTGGAAATCGCAGTCGTGAAGAAAACATACTGTATTTCAAACGGCTTGCAGATGCCTGCCGCAATTACATGGCCTCGTTTTCCGATATTGAAAACAGTATCGGATTTTATGAAAGCGAATATGACCTGAAAGACCAGAGTATGTACTGGAAAATGACCGTCGATTTTGGCAGAAGAAGCCTTCAGATGTATATTGACTGGGCAAAACACTGTATTGAAGAATTGGAGAAAAAAGAATGAATATTCTGGTGATCAACGGAAGTCCCAAGGGTGAAAAAAGCAATACTTACCGGCTGACGCAGGCTTTTCTCGAAGGAATATCCGCTCATGAAGAAAGCATCGGCAATCAAATACCGAAGACAGAAACCCTTGAAATCAACAAACTGAATGTCAAATCCTGTCTCGGTTGTTTTTCCTGTTGGAATAAAACGCCCGGTGAATGCTGCATCCGCGACGATATGCGCACGGTGATCGAAAAGCTCCTCTGGGCTGATCTTACGATATGGAGTTTTCCGCTCTACTATTTCGGTCTGCCCGGACAGTTGAAAAATCTGATCGACCGTCAGCTCCCCATGACACTTCCGTTTATGAATGCGGAGACGGAAAGCGGCGGTCATCCGTCCCGTTATGATATGAGCGGAAAAAAGACGGTGCTGATCTCGACCTGCGGATTCTATACGGCAAAGGGCAATTATGACTGCGTGACCGCCATGTTTGACCGTTTTTGCGGAAAGAATGGCTATACTGCGCTGTTTTGCGGACAGGGAGAACTGTTCCGCGTACAGGAACTGGCCAGTCGTACCAATGAGTATCTTTCTTATGTCAGACAGGCCGGAGAAGAATATGCTTCTGTCGGAATCAGCAACAACACTTGGAAAAAACTGAATGAAAACCTGTATCCACGCGACGTTTTCGAAACTATGGCGGATGCGAGCTGGGGTGTCAGCAAGACCGGTGAAAAAGAAGATGACAGTTTTGTATTCACCCGGCAGATGGCCGCATTGTACAACAAGTCCGCATGGCCCGGACACGATATCTTGCTGGAAATGAACTATACCGATATCGGGAAAACGTATCGCATCCTTCTTGGAAAGAACGGCAGTCAGATCACAGAGGAATTGAGCGGAAACTTTACCACACAGATCAACACGCCTTATTCCGTCTGGCGTTCCATCGCTGGCGGTGAGATCGCCGGCGATGAGGCACTGATGAAGCACTTATACTCCGTTGAGGGTGATTTTGATCTGATGCTGCACTGGGATGATTATTTCAGCGCGGGACAGAGCGCATCCGGGGCGAAAAGCGAGACGGTAAACGAGCCGAAAACGAATATGGCTTTGCTTCTTACTCCGTGGATCGTCTTCTGGATCGCGGCGGCGATCAACAGCTTTTTGGGAAGCCTCATCAGTATTGCGGTATGCGTGCTGATACCTGTTTCGATGTACCGGACAAAATCCACAATATACGATAAGCTTTCGTGCCTTGGTGTGGGCGGCTGTTCGATAGCCATGCTTGCGGGTTCTTCTCCTGTTTTAGTCATTCCGGCATCTTACTTTCTGTTCGGGCTGATGTGGTGCCTTTCCTGCTTTACAAAAATACCGCTGACTGCCCATTACTCCAAGAACAGTTACAACGGAGAAGCGGCACTTCGCAATCCTCTCTTTATGAAAACGAACCGCATCCTGACGGCGGCATGGGGAATCCTCTACCTGCTTACACCCATCTGGACATATTTTATCATGCGGACGGATGCCGGAAGTTACATCGGAGCCATTAACTCGATTCTCCCGGCAATTATGGGTATTTTTACCGCATGGTTTCAAAAATGGTATCCGAAGCATGTGGCAAGAGGAAAGTAATTTTGGGAAAAGGAAAACATCGAGAAAATATAGTAATTGATTAAGACAATGGTATGAATTGATCATAAGAAAGAGAGAAAACAAATGAAGGTTTTCAGAAAAATCCTAAAAGTAATGGGAATTACAATCGGCATTTTTGCTGGATTAATCTGCATCCTCGCTATATATAATCAAATCGCCTTAAAAGCAGAAACAGATGATATTATCCCAAACGGCCAAATGATTGATTTGGGTGACTATCGTGTGCATGTTTATTCAGAAGGCGAAAACGAAAAAGCTCCGACGCTGGTTTTTCTGTCAGGCTCGGCCACAGTTGCTCCGGTTTATGATTTCAAGGCATTGTACAGTCGTATATCAGATGAGTATCAAATTGCTGTGGTGGAAAAAGCCGGGTATGGATACTCTGATATTGTTGAGGTTGACCGCGATGTTGCGTCAATGGTCATGGAGGTGAGAAGTGCCTTGAACGGTGCAGGTATCGAAGCGCCGTATGTGCTTCTTCCGCATTCCATGTCGGGGCTCGAGGCAATTTATTGGGTGCAGAATTATCCTGATGAAATATCAGGAATCATCGGAATTGATATGGCAGTTCCGGACGCCTATGATAAAGAGTACAACCTTATAATATCAAAAACTATGATGACATTAGGACGGGCGTCTGTCAAGCTGGGACTTTTAAGAATCCCTGGGATATATCCGTTAAACGAGGCGCCTCTAACGGAGAAAGAAGCAAAGCAGCAGAGACTACTTATGTATCGCAATGCTGTCAATCCTGTTTATATTGCCGAAGGTCAAAAAGTCTATGAGAATGCACAAACCGTAAAAACAGGAGGTGCGATATCCTGTCCGGTTTTGATGTTTTGCTCAGACGGGACAGAAATCGGCGATTTTTGGATTCCGACGCAAGAAAAATTTGCCGAAGAGAATCAAGCTAAAATCATCTGTTTTGATTGTGGACACTACATTCATTATTATAAAAGCGAGGAAATGGTAGACCACATAGAATCATTTCTTGCCGAAATCATTGGATAAATAGGAGTAGACAGCGCATTTGTTTACGACTTCATGAGTGAACTGATTCAGGAAAAGAATTCTTGTGTTTTCAATATAGCAGCCGGGTACACAAATACCCGGCTGCCTTTTTGTTATGTATGCACCGCCGAAAACGGCGGTGTTGGTGTCTGTTGTCTTAACGCTCGTCCCTGTCGCGGCAGGAACGTTTCTGAGGCTTCTGCGCCTCGTCCCGTATCCTGTGAAGCTGTTCCAGTACGCTTTTGCGTTCCGGCGGCTTCTTTTCTTCGGCTGGTTTTCCCTCGACCTGCTGTTTCCATTCCGCAAGCTCCCACTCATAACGCTTTACTATGCTCTCAGCCTTATTGTAGGCGGCCATGAATGCCTGCCCGTCGGGGTAGCCGTGCTCCTGTACCATACAGGAAATCCTGTCTTTGAGATCGCTGACTCTCTTTTCAGCGGCCTCTATTTCTGATTCTTTCGCTTTTCTCTCCTTGCCTTTGAAAATGCCTGTGGTTTCTGCAAGCTGCGCTCTCAGTTTTGGCAGCTCGGTGTCCTGTATCTGCTTGATCTCGGATGCACACTTTCTGAGCCGGTGCAAAAGCTCTTTCATCTCTTTGAATACTGCCATATCGATACCGGGCTTCGGTTTCGGCGGCAACTTCGCCTGACGGATCAGAAGCTCCAAAATCGACTTTGCTTTCTGCACGATGGTACGGAATAGGCCAGGCAGCCATCCGTGTTCGGAAATGGAGTATTTACTCTTGTTTTGGATCTCCTCGTGCTTGATTTCGAGTACCTTCTCCGCCGGTACGCCGACGACAAGTGCCAGATCAGCAGTGCGGTTCCAGTCCTGTCTTGCTTCATTGTCAGCCCGTATTTCTTCTGCCATGGGATTATTCTTGCCGATCTTCTTTGTAGGCAGATACACGCTGCTTTGATCGAATACGGCGAGCTTTTCTTCCTCCCGGACATGAAGGTTGATCTGCTCGGTCAGCAGCTCCTTTACCTCTGCCAGAAAGCCCTTGCTTTTGAAAAAGGTGTCTTTTGTCGTAAACATGTGCTGCTCGTAGATTTCCCCTTTGTGGATCACCGTACAGCCTTTGCGGATCGTTCCATCTTCTCCCGTGATCTCTTTCTTCGTCCGTACCCGTTTCCCGGTCTCATCGAAGTACACGGCGCGGGTAGCAATCTTGTTATCCGGCGTTTCCAGAAGCCGCCGCTCGGAAAAGATCAGATGGATGTGGTAGTTGGTTTTTGTCTTGTTGTAGTGGAGTGCGGAAGTACATTCCACTCCGTACTGCCCTTTGAATTTCTCGGTGAACTCTTTCAGTACCTCGTCGGGATCATATTGGGTAAAGTTCTCCGGCAGGGCGATAATCAGTTCCCTTGCCTCGATACATTTTCCCTCAGTGCCAAATCGTCCAAACTCCTGCCGGCTTTCCCTTGCAAGGCACGTCCAGAATTCGGTATCAGCGGTGTCATAGACGGCGAACAGGTTTTCCTGTCTGTCCGGACTTGCGATATAGCTGATACGTCCTTTCAGATCGGGCAGCTTGCTCATCTGGATGAACGAATGCCGTGGCATGGTTCATCACCGTTCTTTTTTGCAACTGCATACAGCAGTTGCCGCTGCGGGAGTGGTCAGTGACCGACGGAGCAGCGATGGAAAAATGCCGCAGCATTTTTCTCTGTATCGAATGTGAGGCAGGCTGCCCGAACACTCGATACAGGCCCTCCGCAGGAGCGAAATACCCGGAGTACGAACCGTCAGGTTTGTGCGAGGGGTGTATTTCGCTCTCAGACGGCGAGGCCTTGAGAGACTGCTTTTCGTAAGCATCATACCACCTCCTTTACTTCGTCCCTGCAGCGCAGATTTCTTCCCTGGTTGACGGTCATGAAACGCTCCAACGTATCCGTCCGGATAATGGTTTTCCGTCCGACCTTGAGTACCGGGAGCTTGCCCCAATCCACCAGAGCACGCATGGTGTTTCGTCCGATTCCGGACATTTCTGCCGCTTCTTCAATAGTCATACCGATTTTTGCAACGCTCATATCTTCTTTCTCCTTTCAATAGTTCTCATCCTGCAACGATGGCAACTATAGTATACGCAACTTGCTATTACTTGTCAACTCATTTTGCAACTTATTAAGAAGAAAATATGAAAATTGTTGTGAAACACTATTGCAAATCGCAACGGCATGTGTTATACTAACGTCAGTGAGGTGAATAAGCCTATGATAAAAGATAACAGCTTCACCGCAAAACAGGTCGGTGAAAGAATCAGAGAACGCAGGACGGAACTGCGGCTGTCCATGAGCCAGCTCGGAGACCGTCTCGGCGTAAACAAATCCACCATACAGAGATACGAGACAGGCGGCGTCGATCCGGAAAGAACGATCCTCATCGTACCGATTGCGGAGGCTCTGGAAACGACACCGGAATGGCTGACAGGCAAATCCGACGCAAAGGAATACGATAGCTATACACTTTGCAAGAAGGCTATTGAGCAGCACATTTCCGATTACCTTGACAGCATGACAAGTGCCGTACAGGGTCAGCCGCACCAGCAGCTCCTGACCACCTTCCTCGGTGAGATCGTCGATCTCTATGCCCTGTTCTGTGAGCACTTCGCAAAGGCAATGGCAGAGGTAGACAAGATTGCAGAAGATGAAGGACTGAAAGAATCTCTGAGACGGTATGCGATAGAATCCGGAGCAATCACGGAAAAGGTCTATCGCAAAGAGATGGAAGCACCCGTGGAAGATATGAAACGATTTATGGATGGTCTTTTACATATCTACGATGAGGGACGCACCAATGTAAAGATTGGAGACCTCCTCGGGATCAAGCAGGAAGCATTGAGAAGGCTTCCGGAAAAAGACGAATCCGTGGCACCTTGACAACAGAGTTTACCGGCTGATCTCAGCCGATAACAAATAAAGCGTATATGTCACAGACCCGGCTGCCACGGATAGAAAGGAGAATAATATATCTATGGCAAAAGGTTCTGTGAGAAAGAAAGGAAGCAAGTGGTACTACCGCTTCTATGTGGAGGATGAAAGCGGGAAGCTGGTACAGCGCGAGTTTGCGGGAACGGCAAGCAAGAGCGAGACGGAAGCCATGCTTCGTAAGGCAATGGAGGATTATGAAGCGAAGAAGTTCGTGGCAAAGTCCGAAAACGTCACTGTGGGGCAGATGCTGGATATGTGGGTGGAGGAAGAACTGAAACCCGGCAGTCTCAGCAACGGAACGGTATCTGCGTATCAGGGAACGGTGGGACGCATCAAGCAGTTTCCCATCGGAGAGAGAAAGCTGAAAACTGTTACGCCGGAGCATCTGCAATCGTTCCTTGATCTGCTCTCCTTCGGAGGGATGGATGCGAACGGAAAAGAGGTAAAGCCCATCAGCAAAGGCTATATGCGCCTCTTCTCGGCGGTGCTGCAGGGTGCGTTCCGGTTCGCGGTATTCCCCAAGCGGCTTCTCAGCTACAATCCCATGCAGTATGTGGTCATGCGGAAGAAGCAGGAGAGTTACAAACTGTTCTCGGACGACAACAGCGACGAGCTGGCTGTTCCCACCATCACCTACGAGCAGTATGCAGCTCTGACGGACTGGCTCAAAAAGAAGAACAATCCGGCGCTGCTCCCCATTCAGATCGCCTACTTCACCGGGCTTCGGATCGGAGAGGTATGTGCGCTGACCTGGCAAGACATTGACCTGAAAGAACAGGTCATCACGGTACGGCGCAGTATGCGGTACAACGGGGCAAGGCACAAGACGGAGATCGGCCCCACCAAGCGGAGCAAGATCCGAACGGTGGACTTCTGTGACACATTGGCAAAGATCCTGAAAGAAGCAAAGAAGGAACAACACCTAAACCGCATGAGGTACGGAGAGCTTTACAGTCTGAATTACTGCAAAGAGGTACAGGAGAAAGGCCGCAGTTACTATGAGCTGTACACGCTGGGGATGACGGAAGAAGTGCCGGAGGACTACAAGGAATTATCCTTCGTCTGCCTTCGTCCCGATGGAGCCTACGAATCCGCAAACACGGTCAGCATCATGTGCCGGACAGCGCAGGAGAAGGTTCCGGGCCTTGAGGACTTCCACTTCCATACACTCAGACACACGTTCACAAGCAACCTGCTGTCGAACGGCGCACAGCCAAAGGACGTACAGGAGCTTCTGGGACATGCGGATGTGAGTACCACGATGAATATCTACGCACACGCGACAAAGGAAGCAAAACGCTCCTCCGCAAGACTGCTGGACAAAGTAGTCGGTGAGTAAAAAGAAAAAGCTTTCCCTTGTTTTGCCGGATAAGGGCAAAAACAAGGGAAAGCAGTCGAAATCGGAGCGTTGAAGCCGCGATTTTCGTTGAAATATCAGGGATTTTGGAGATTGGGATAGATAAATCGGAATTTGTGGAGGATAACTATTGTGGATAAAGCAGTTATTTATATACATGGAAAAGGTGGTAATGCTGAAGAAGCTATTCATTACAAACCGCTCTTTAGTAATTGTGATGTGATTGGTCTCGAC
>Ga0129314_1001993_pt1 | contig 12497 bp, 9 predicted proteins | sample O1111metagenome_FD_94431 | JGI IMG/M metagenome (GOLD analysis project Ga0129314, IMG submission 94431) | Orangutan individual fecal microbial communities from fecal samples from Wisconsin, USA - O1111 metagenome | ecosystem: Host-associated > Mammals > Digestive system > Large intestine > Fecal...
ATGGTATCGTCAGCGTGAGCAATGCTCGGGGCGGTCAGTCCGCAGCAGGCCACGGCTGCGGCGGTGAGGGCGGAACCTGCGACGAACTGACGGCGGCTGATGGTTTCCATGCTAGGAATCTCCCTTTCTTGACGTGTGCTCGACACGTCGGGTTTACGGCGGCGCCCCCTTTGGGCGGAGCCGGCAGTGCTATGGACAGTAGCTTCGGCGAAGGTCATGGGGCCCCGCTGGCTACTTGTCACCGATGTAGGAAAAGGCCTTGATGATGTGCTTGTTCGCGAAGAGGTACACGACCATAATCGGCAGGCACAGCAGCACATTGGCGGCCATGAGAAGGTGGTAGTTGATGCCCGACTCGCTGGCGCGCATGCTCGCCACGCCCACAGGCAGGGTGCGCACGGCGTCGTTGGTCGTGAGCACGAGGGGCCAGAAGTAGTCGTTCCACGTGCTGATGAAGGTGAGCAGGGCGCACGTGACCAGCGTGGCCTTTGCCATGGGCAAGAAGAGGCGCACGATGATCTTGAACTCGCTGGCCCCGTCGAGACGCGCCGCCTCGATGAGCTCCACGGGCATCTGGTTGAACGTCTGACGCAGCATGAAGATATTGAACGCGCTTGTTGCGAACGGCAGGATGAGCGACCAGTAGGTGTTGATCATCTGCATCTTGGCAAAGAGCACGAACAGCGGCAGAAAGACGAGCTGGGCGGGCACCATCATCGTGACCAGGGTGACGCCGAACAGAAGCCCGCGGCCGCGGAAGCGGTACTGAGAGAAGGCATACGCAGCCGGCACCACGGTCACCGTCTGAAGCGCAAGCACCGCCAGCGTCACGATGACCGAGTTGAGCAGGTACTTGCCGAAGGGGATGGACGAGATGGCACCGTCGTAGTTGCTCCACTGCGGCTCGGACGGCAGCAGCGTGGGCGGGAACTGCATCGTCTCGCCGAGGGTCTTGAGCGAGCTGGACACCATCCAGAAGAACGGGAAGAAGAACACGAGCACAAGCAGGATGTTCACAGCCCAGCGGCCAATCCTGGAAACCCAGGCAAGGGCGGCCCTTCTTCGTGCGATGCCCTCAAAATCAAGCGCGACCTTTGCGTTGGCCTGCGCGTTGTCAAAAACCATCCGACACATCTCCCCGGGCTCTATTTGTAGTGGACGCGCTTGGACAGGACCTTGAAGTACACGACCGAGAACACGGCGATGAGCACGAGCAGCACCATGCCGATGGCTGCGGCGTAGCCCACCTTGTTGAACGCGAATCCGTACTGGTAGAGCGAAAAGACCAGCGTGTTCGTTGCGTTCTGCGGGCCGCCCTGCGTCATGATCTGAATGGTCTCGAACACCTTGAGGGAGGCGATGACGTCGACGATGACCAGGAAGAACATCGTGGGCGAGATCATGGGGAACGTTATCGAGCGAAACGTGGCCCAGGCTCCTGCGCGGTCGAGCCGTGCGGCCTCGTAGAGGTGCTGCGGGATGCCCTGCAAGGCCGACACCAAAATGAGCGCGTCGTAGCCGATGCTTTTCCAGACCGAGATGAGAATGAGGGAGGCCAGCGTCACATGGGTGTCGCCCAGCCAGTCGACGGCCGAGATGCCGAAGAACCCGAGCACGCCGTTGAGCAGGCCGAAGTCGCGGTTCATGATCCACATCCACAGAAGCGCGATCGAAGCGAGGCTCACGACATACGGGCTGAAGATGACTGCCTGCAGAAAGCCGTTCGTCTTGGTGCGCTTCTTGAGGAACAACGCGATGAGAAGCCCGCCGCCCACGCCCAGACCCACGACAAACACGGTGTAGATGAGCGTGTTGGCAAGCGTCTGCCAAAACTGTGGGTCGGCAAAGAGCTTCTGGAAGTTCTGCAGACCCACGAACTTCATCGTGGGCGAGATGAGGTCCCACTTGAAGAGGGACAGGTAGCCCATGTTGAAGATGGGATACACCCAGAAGACCGCGAGAATCACGATGGCAGGCGCGATGCACAGATAGGGCTTGATTGCGTGCAGCACAGAGTGGCTCTTGCGCTTTGCCTTGTCTGCCTCGAGCTGAAGGGCGGCTGCGGCGGCCATTAGCTCCTCACCCGATTCTCGTTCTCGTCGAAGAGATACATGCTCGCGCGCTCCACCATGAGTTTAATCTTCTCGCCAACCGGAATCTCCGCCTGGTTGAAGGTCTTGAACTGGACCGTGCCGAACGCCGCCTTGGCCTGGTAGATGATCTCCGAGCCCATCATCTCGTGGATGGCGATGGTTGCGTCAAAGACCAAATCGTGCGAGGCCGGCGTCATGCCCTCGCGCAGCACCAGGCCGCGAGAAGGACGGAAGCCCAGGTAGTGAGCGTTGGCAGGCAGGGCGAGGCGAGCGGCTCCTGGGATGTCGGCCACGGGGAAGACGTTCATGGTGGGGGTACCGATGAACTGGGCGGTGAAGCGGTTTACCGGGTCGCCGTAGATGGTGAGCGGCTCGGCTGCCTGCTGGATCTCGCCCTTGTTCATGAGCACGATCTTGGTTGCCATGCTCATGGCCTCGGTCTGGTCGTGCGTGACATAGACAAACGTGGTGCCCAGGCGCTGATGCAAGGCGATGAGCTCGGTGCGCATCTGCGTGCGCAGCTTGGCGTCGAGGTTGGAGAGCGGCTCGTCCATGAGGAAGACCTGAGGCTGCTTGACCATGGCGCGCGCAAGGGCAACGCGCTGGCGCTGACCGCCCGAGAGCTGCGAGGGCCTGCGGTCGAGATACTCAGACAGGCCCACTATCTCGGAGATGTCCTTGACGCGACGGGCGATTTCGTCTTTTGGCACCTTGGCGTTCACAAGGCCGAACTCGATGTTCTTGCGCACGCTCATCGTGGGGTAGAGCGCGTAGTTCTGAAACACCATGGCGATGCCGCGATGGCCCGGGTCGACCTCGTTCATGCGCACCCCGTCCATCAGCAGGTCGCCCGAGGTGATCTCCTCAAGGCCTGCAATCATGCGCAAGGTGGTGGATTTGCCGCAACCCGAGGGACCGACCAGCACGGTGAAGCTGCCGTCGGGAATCACGAGGTTCATGTCCTCGATGACGGTGTTCTTGTTCTCGTAGCACTTGCGTACATGGCGTAACTCGATGCTTGACACGAAGCCCGCACCCTTCCTCTTTGTGACCGTTCGAGCGTTGCGTTCCATCCGTGGGGAACGAAGAACAGTTTGGGGTCTCAATGTCATGCAGTCGCAAGAAGGAGTCGAACATTGGGCGAGTATCGCGTAAGGGGCGAGTCAACTACGTAAGGAGACGGTCAAGGGGCCATTTGCGCCCCAAAAAAGACCGTTTTGCTGCTTTTAACAACAAACCCCCAGCTAGATCTGTCCATCCCCCGGCCGTGGTGAGGGCTCACCACCCCGGGGCCAAAGTCGTCCCCCCAGGCGGGGCGTCGGCAGCAATGCCAGCGCCCCGTTATTTTTTACCTGCATTACCTGCGTGAATTCTTCGAGGTTGCGGACATGCCCCTGCCTCTTCTTCTCCCCGGGCCCAACCTGCGGTACGCTACCATGCGCATGTATACGCACGACACTACTGGGTCAGGAGGAGGCCGGCATGAACACTGTGCTTGCAAGGCGTGTTTTGCGGCTGCTCCCCCAGCCTGGTGGCAAGCTGCCTGATGGCGTCACATGCGGCAGGCTCGCGCGTCTCGTGGAAGAGATTCTGGGCGACACAATCGAGCGTTATCCCGATGGGCGCATGCTTATCTGGGGCATTGCGCGCCATGACGGATACAACATTCCCGAATATCCCATGGCAGGATGCGGTGACGTCCGCGAGTTTTTGGAAGACGAAGGCGTCCGCAACGTTCCCGACTGGTACGAACGGCACCTGGGCATCTCGCGCGAGGACTACGACACGATTTGGAAGTATGAGCTGGTCATGGTGCGTAACCAGGCCTTTTGGCGCCGCGTCTTCCAGGTGCCCACCGCCGTGTCCCAGCAGGCGTCATCCCTCGGTGGAGCATACCTGGAAGAGCTGCGCTCCTGGCTCACGTTCGCCCTAGGCAACGAAAGCGCATCCGACGACCCCCGGCTTTTTAAAAGATAGAGGAGAGCATCGCCCATGCAGGCAACCCCTGGTAAGAAGACCCTCGTCATCGCTGAGAAGCGCACGGTGGGCAAGGTGCTGGCGCGCCATTTGGGATGCAAGAAAGACCGCGGCACCTGGATCGAGGGCGAAGCCTACGACGTCGTATGGGCTCAGGGGCATCTCATGCGACTGCTTCTGCCCGAGGAGTACAAAGACCACCCTGAGTGGTCCAGCTCAGGCGCAAAGCTGCCCATCGATCCCGGTCGCGACGGGTGGCAATGGAAGTCGCCTGATAGCGGGGCTGCCGCCGAGCAGTTCGAGTGCATGGCCGAGTTGCTGCAAAGCGGGTCGTACGGGCGCGTCATTCATGCCTGCGACCCCGACCGAGAGGGCCAGGCCATTGCCGACCTGGTGCTGCGCGAGCTGGGCTGCACGCCGCCTGTGGACAGGCTCTGGTGCTCCTCGCTTGAAGATGCGGCACTAGCGAAGGCATTCGCCCAGCTCAAGCCCAATGTCGAATACCAAGGGTTGTTGGAGTCTGCAATCCTGCGCTCGAAATCCGACTGGCTCGTTGGCATGAACGCCAGCCGTCTCTATTCGCGCACCTTAAGGTCGGCGCAAAGCGTGGGACGTGTGCGCACGCCCACGCTAGCCCTCGTGGTGGCGCGCGACCGCGCCATCGAGGCGTTCTCGTCTGCCGAATCGTACCGCGTGGCGCTCAATCTGGGAGACGGCCTTGTCGTCCTCGGCGAACCTTGTACCTCGCAGGAGGAAGCGCAAGCCCGACTCGATGCCGCCAAGAAGGCACGTGCGACGGTTGCCGGCGTTCAGAGGAAGAAGGCAACGGAGGGCTCCCCCACCCTGCTCAACACGACCGGCGCTCAAAAGCTCGCCAGCGAGCGCTTCGGCATGAGTCCCGACGCATGCGACAGGGCCCTGCAAAGCCTTTACGAGCGGGGCCTCATCACCTATCCGCGCACCGACTCGTGCTTTGTGAACACCGAGGACGGCGAGGGTCTCGAGCAGCTTATCTGCCTGGTGAGCACCCCCGAGCATGTGGGCGCAGACGCGGCGAAGTCGTTTCGAGGCATTCCACACGACGCGACGAAAGTCGTTGACGACTCGAAGGTCGAGGGCCATGGCGCGCTTCTCCCCACAACCCGCCTGACCTCCTCGTGCATGCAAGGCCTCAAGGGTGACGACGCCCTCATCGCGGGCATGATCTGCGAGTCGCTGCTCGCCGCGGTGGCGCCCGACCGCGTGCTGGAAAAGGCCGACCTCGACGCTGTGGTCAACGACCAGGCCTACCGTGCGACCTCTTCCCTTGAGCTCGAAGCCGGGTGGAAAAAGCTGCGCCGCACGGCGTCTACCGAGGAAGAAGAGGGCGACGAGGACATCTCTCGCATCCCTGAGAACCTTGAGCCCGGGATGGAGCTGCCGGTACTCGGCGGCGACCTCAAGACCGTGAAGTCCACCCCGCCCAAGCGCTTCACCGACGCGACGCTTCTCGCCGCCATGGAGCATGCCGAGCGCTTCCTCGACGAGGACGACCTGCGTTCGGCCATCAAGGACTCCGCGTCCCACTCGGGCGGCCTCGGCACTCCCGCCACCCGTGCCGGCATCATCGCCTCGCTTGTCGACCGCGGTTACCTGGAGCGCAAGCGCACGACGCTCATTTCAACAGCCGAGGGACGAGCCCTTATCGACGCAGTGGACCCCCGCCTGAAAGACGTGCGCCTCACGGCCTCGATGGAGCGTGACCTTGCCGCAGTCGAGCGCGAAGGGGCCGACTCGGAGGCGTTCATGCAGGGCGTGACCAAGCTCGTCCACGAGGTTGTCGCCGCAGGCATGACGGCTCCGCGCCGCGAGGCGGCTCCTACAGGCGAGCAAATCGGCCGCTGCCCCCAGTGCGGAGGCCGTGTGCTGGACAACGGCAATCCCCGCTCGCCATACCTGTGCGAGAACGTGCGCCGCGAGCGCACGACAGGCCCCGACGGCGCACCTGCCTGGAAATCGTGCGGTACCTGCTCGTTTAAGCTGCCGAGAACCTTCATGGGAGCCGAGATTTCAGCAGCCAGTGCCAAGAAGCTGCTGGCGGGCAAGACGGCAAAAGTCAAGGGCCTGGCCCGCAAGGACGGCTCGACGATCGACCGTCTTATCGAGCTCGACCCCGCGCAGGGGTATCGCCCCCGCATCGCACGCGACCAGTCGGTAAAGGTGGGCGTGTGCCCCAAGTGCGGCGGCGACGTGGTGGATGTGGGCAACGACAAGGTGCCCTACCTGTGCGAGCACAACAAGAAGGATGCGACACCCGGAGAGCAGACGTGCGATTTCCGCCTGGGTCGCGAGCACCTGGGCAAGAAGCTGCCCAAGGCCGACATCCCCAAGCTGCTCAAGGGCGAGACGGTGCTGGTAAAAGGCCTGACCTCCAAACGAGACGGCTCGAAGTTCGAAGCCTACCTCGCACTCGACCCCCAGCGCGGCTGGAGCGTGCGCATCACAGGCTACCCCAAAAACGACGCCTAAGACTTCGGGATGCGGTGAACGAGTAGCCCCAGCTGCAGTCCCTCCCGGACCGGTTCCGTAAATCGGCCCGGGAGGGACAACTGAAACTTGGAACTTGGAACTCGCAAGTTCTAGAATCTGGGGCTTTTCCTCTGAATGAGTGCCTGTCTATCGGATTCACCCATCATCGTTGGATTCTCTCGCTGGCAAAGACTCTCGACAAGCGCCTTCTCTACATCCGCAAATGTGACGCGGAGCACCTGAGCACCCCCCAGGATCTCGCCATGGCTGTTCGGAGGACTTACCTGTCGTTTCCCCAGAGTCGTGTTGGCAGCAAAACGAGTTTCGGAGTAGTGCGGGTCCGGCTGCTGGCAATAAATCGAGTTTCGGTGCAGTCCCGGCCCACTCACTGGCAGAGAAACGAGTTTCGGAGTAATGATTTCTGAACCGGAGTGCCGCTCAGCTCTGCTTGGCACGCAATTCTGTTGTTTAAACAACAGAATCACTGGCAAATGTCCCTTTTAAGACCTCATACCGCTCTGAGAAAGGGTCGCGAGGCGCACAGAGAACGTTTTGACTACTCCGAAACTCGTTTGTCTGCCAATGCACTCGGAAAAACTACTCCGAAACTCGTTTCGCTGCCAAAAAGCCCCAGAACTAACCTCGTACCGCGCCTCGCATCACCCGGCAAAGCGGTCATTCGCCCTGGGCAACCAGTATCGGAAGCGATTGCCACCGGCGAGTGAGACAATTGATTGAGCACGACTGTCCTCGTCGAACGCGCTCTCTACCAGCGCTGCCGCAGTGGTAGAGAGCGCCATACGGCCCGCTCGTCTATCGTTTTCTAGCCCATCGCACGGTCGCGGTTGATGGGCTGCTTGAACAGCTCGCTCGCGTGCTGTGGGTCGCGGCTCTGGCCCAGGACCCACATGGTCTTGGCAACGAGCGCTTCGGTCGTCATATCGTCGCCGATCAGGATGCCCGGATGGTCGAGGTAGGCGCGACCCACCTTGTATACGCCCAGGTCGCAGCCCTCTTCGGGTACCTGCGTCGTGATGACAACGAAGCGCCCGGATTCGACCCAGTCGAAGATGGCGCGCTCGAACGAGGCATCCTCATGCTCGGGGATGCCTCCGATGCCGAACGTCTCGACGATGACGGCATCGTAGTCGCGCTTGAGCAGCTCAAAGATGCCCGGGCCCATCTCAGGGGTCAGCTTCAGCACGAACACGCGCTCGTTGAGCGTGTCGTAGAAGTGCGCGGAATCGGCGGCCGGCTTGTTGTCGCGACCCGCCCGAATGACACGACCGTTGCGGATGAGGGCGAGCTCGGGATAGTTCACGCTGACAAAGGCGTTGAAGCTCATGGTGCGCTGCTTGCGGGCGCGCGTTCCGGCAATGACCATCCCGCCAAAGACCACGCACACGTCGTGGGCCGAATCGTCCACGGCATACAGAAGGCTCTGGTAGAGGTTAAGTTTTGCATCGGTGAAAGGGTTGGCCATGGGTTGCTGCGAGCCCGTCAACACAATGGGCTTGGGGCTGTCCTGAATCAGGTACGACAGGGCCGCTGCGGTGTAGGCCATCGTGTCCGTGCCGTGCAGCACCACAAAGCCGTCATAGCTGTCGTAGGCGTCCACGATCACGTTGCGGATGCGCATCCAGTCGCGCGGGCGCACGTTCGTGCTGTCGATGTTCATGGGCTGCACCACGTCGATATGGCACAGGTTGGCCGCCTCGGGAACGTGGCCCAGCAGTTCGTCACCGCTCAGTCCCGGCGTCAAACCGCGCCCGTCCTCAACGGAGGCAATCGTTCCGCCCGTAGCGACAACCAGGATGCGCTTTTTATCCCGCATGAGAACCAACCCTTCGCAGCACCTCACAGACTTGGGACCCCGAGAGTCCACAAGCGGCAATGATAGCCCAAAGGCTGGCAAAACCAATGCCGCAGCCTGCCCAAACGCCGAGAATGCCGCCCGAGAGGCAAGAGGCGGCACCCACGCCCACCGTGAAGGTCGCGACCCGCTCCCACCCCGTGAGGCGAAACGTGGGGTTTCGGCTCCGTCCGCAATTGTTGCGCTATGGGCGAGCTTGACATAAGCATTCGAGGGCTTTTGCCGCAGGTCTCGCGCTATGATTGCCCCTCGAATGGTTGTTATATGGGACACAAGAGGGGTTTGGGGAATGAAATACCTGATTATTCAGCTGCTGGCTGTCGCGTTTTGCTGGTTCGCGGCACGTTCGATGCGCAAGCATGCCATCGCGTATTACGTGGGCGCGTTCGCCCTTGAGGCGCTTTTCCTGTACGGCAAGTTCTTCTCGCTGCCCGGCTTTCTGTGGACGCCTATCTTCTTCGCCGTCGACCAGTGCATGCTTGGCACGGCACTCTTCGTGGTCGTAATGTTCGTGGGCGTGTTCCCCAAGAACTCCCCCATTGCCCAGCGGCTTCGCCCCTCGCGCGGTGAGCTCAGCATCTTCGCCTGGATTCTGTGCCTGGGCCACCTGTTCTATCTGACCGTCATCCCGCGCATGGCGGACATCGCCCTTCGCCTGGGCTTTGCCATGCCCATGACGGTGGTCGGCCTTATCGTGGCGCTCATCTTGCTCGTCCTGCTCATCGTTCTGGGCGTCACTTCGTTCAAGTTCGTCAAGCGCGCCATGAACGCCGCCACCTGGAAGGCCGTGCAGCGCTGGTCGTACCTGTTCTACGCCTGCACATACATCCACGTGATGCTCATGGTCGTGCCCTCCGCCGTGTACGGGTCGGGCCAGGCCGTATTCACCGCGCTTGTGTACACCGCGATTTTCGGCAGCTACGCCGTGCTGCGCGTAAAGAGGGCACTGGCGGAAAAGGGCGAGTCTGCACCCATCGCAAAGCCCGAGGTAGCTGGGGCATAGAACCAGCGCACAATCTGAACCATGAAACCCCCGGGCCGTTATTCACTTTCTTGAATAGCAGCTCGGGGGTTATTTTGTTGCGCGGAATCGAGTTGAGGGCTCGCAGGCTAATGGTATCCGCGCAACGCCGTCGTACATAGCATGCCGATGCCGAGGCAGAAGAGCGCGAGCCGGGCAGTAGCAGCACCCCCACGTCGACGCCGAATCGCTCGGCCAAAACGAGCTCGCCCGCACCCGCAGAAGCAGGGTCTTCTTCAGCGACCAGCTCTTTAACGATGTCGCCCCGTTCACCGACAGCTGGCACAAGTCGGAAGGCGAGCCGGAGTATGAACTCTTCGGAAACCTCGGGGAACCCGACAGCGGCCTACTGTTCACCTATCGCCTCATGGGGGAGCTGGTATTCAGCCACGCGCGTGGCCGCTTCCGCAACTGGTGGTACGCAGACATGTACGACGACCTGCTCGTCCTCTACCCGCCCTTCAAGGTTGAGGGAGTGACCCCTGAGCCCGTGAAGGCCTGGAGGCGCTATGACCAGGTCTGGTCGGCCGAAGGCTAACCGTGTCCTTCACCTGCATTCGGGGCGCCGGGCGTCCCTGAGTCTTGCGCCACCACGGCCTCAGGGGGAGACTCTAATCTAGCCTAAACGGCCTCTTCTCATCGCTGTTTACATGAAGTCCGCGATACTCCTTTAACAAATCGACCAAAGTCGCCGACTCCCTCGCATGACGCTCCACACTCTCGTAGCGTCTTGTGGAACCGGAAAGCTCCTCGGGCACGCGACACAAAAACGCCCTGTGCTCGCAACGTTCGAGGAACATCTCCCAATTCGATTCAACCCATTTCTCAAAGCCAACCCGCTCGTTTTCGTCTTTGTAGGTCGGGACAAGCGAATCAAGCCATCGAACCTCTTCCAGGGCGCTGGGACCTTCCTTGCTTTCATCGAGCTCAAACATCATTGCAACGCGTTCGATAGAGCCCGCGAGGTAATACATGTAAAAGTGCGCATCTTCGGGAGGGTCCGCATAGCACGGGTCGTGAAGCGTGGAAATGGTCGGCGCCGGAATCCACAGATGATCAGAGTACGCACCAGGCATTTGGAAAATCATGGTCTGGTGATAGTAAAAATAGCACGTCCACCAGCTCGGATGCGAAAAGAACGGGCTAGCGAGCATGAAGTACTCAACGGCATCCCAGTCTTCCTCGTGTTTACGGACGAAAGTGAACTCAGGAAAGTCGACGTGGTAGAAGCAATATTCGCAGTACTCCTCGTCTCGCGCCAAGACGGGAAGGGAGCGCTCCCACCTCGAAGGGTCTTTGAGCAGCTGTGGAAGCCTTTCAAGGGGCGATTTGTCTAAGCCGAAGTGTCTGCGCCACAATCGCTCTGCAGTAAGAGGGGCCGCCGTCTTGTTCTTTGGCGTGTTGCTGTCCGCCTCTCTCGTGTATATAGCACCGGCGCGCACCGTACTACCGCCGGCGCCGAAGTCTTCGGTGAGATAGTAAGGCACAGCATCCTCGACATGGTCGACAAGGACGATGTCGACGTAAGCGCCCCGAAGGTCAATCGTAACAACGCGAACTTTCGGAATGCCATCGGCCCAGCGCTTGGAACGAAGCATGTCGACAAGGTTTTGCGTATTCAACCGTTTGCCCAAGGCGTCGGCATCGCCGGTCGTCTCGTAGCCTGCCTCTTCGTCAATGCCGATAATCAACAGTCCCGTCATGCCGGAAGGATTGTTCGCCATACAGATGATGTCGTGGAGCAGATCGGCTTTGTTGCTGTGCCACTCGCGTTTGAAATCCCAGTAGGAACCTTCGCGCTTGAGGCCGGCAAGACTGGCCACGAGTTCAGGCAACGACCCGTCGTCCGTATACTTCAGCTCCAATTTTCGTCCTCCCGTCAACGGCCATCTTCTCATCGCATAGGAACTCGGTATCGCCGCCAAGGCAAAACGCACTCCTAATCCGCCAAAGTCAGCGGCATCTCAAAGACCAGCTCGGACTGGTCCATCCCGCACAAGTCGAAGACACTCTGCAAAAGGTCAATCTTCGCGGCAGTACTCGATGCGGTCCTTGCATACACGCGCTCGGCAATCTTGGAAAAGTCAGGAGCCTCTTCCCTCCTGAACGCAGTCGCCGGGTAGCTCGCGCCATCGACGAGCGAGTGAATCTTGGCGGGTTGCAGCTCGTAGACGAGCTGCAACACCTTCACCAGCATCTTGTTCCATTGCGTCACCGTGTAGCGCGCGTCCATGAAGGTGAACGCGGCAATCTTCCTGTTGGTGAAGTCGACGTCAGAGTCAAGCGCGGCCGACTCGGGCAGCATCTTCTTCGGCTCGTAGGACGATGCAGGGTACGGCCACGTCTTGAGGAACTGCTCCTCAAGCATTCGCTCGCGCTCCCTCATCTGCTCCTCGCCCCAGGCCTCCTGCTTGGCGATCCATTGGTTCATCCTGAACCCGCTGGCGGCAAAGCCCTTGTCCATGTCACGTTTCTTGTCGAACGGCCTGTTGCTGTAATCGGAGTTGTACGCGGTCAGAGTAAGGTTGGCCAACTTGTGCAGCCACTCCTCGTGCACGCGCTCCCAATCGTCGCCCAGACTCGCCTTCCACTCGGCGCTCAGCGTCTGGGGCATGATGTGCTCCACGGAGTAGCCCCCGCTCTCAAGACCATCCACGACGGCAATCCGCTCGTCGCTATCACCGTTTTCCAAACGGTCATAGAGATAGAGCTTACGGTTCTGGATACGGTAGAAGTCGCGGGTGTCCAGGGCGTAGAGGAAGTCATTGTCATCCGGGAAGCGTCCCATGCCGCCCTTATGGGTAATCAGGTACTTTACAACGTCGGCGTACTCGGCCCCGTCACCCACGCCCTTGATCGCGTCAGCGTGTAGCGTCTCGAATATCTTGTTCAGCGAGTTGGCCGGAACGGAGCACACCCACCTGCGGAAGAGGAACGAGTCAATGACCCACAGCACTTCAGACACAGCGTCGTCGCCTATCTCGCCCTGCGAGCGGTACTCGAGAAGGTTGAGCAGATAGGGGTG
>Ga0129314_1001995_pt1 | contig 12472 bp, 9 predicted proteins | sample O1111metagenome_FD_94431 | JGI IMG/M metagenome (GOLD analysis project Ga0129314, IMG submission 94431) | Orangutan individual fecal microbial communities from fecal samples from Wisconsin, USA - O1111 metagenome | ecosystem: Host-associated > Mammals > Digestive system > Large intestine > Fecal...
CTGAGCCAGGATCAAACTCTCAATAAAATGGTATCTAAACGAACCGTAGTCCGTTCAAATCTTTTATCGAGCTATTTGTCATAGCTTCTGGTTCTCTTTTATAGTTGCTGCTTTCACGAGAATCGACTACCCGCTACTCACCCACAACTTTGGTTACAAGCACTAAGGCTTGTTTCCGTCTGGTGCTTTCATTTCGTTACGTTGTTTAATTTACAAGGTACACGCCGTTTCCAGCGGAACATTGCTATTATAACAAACTGTCTTTCGCTTGTCAAGAACTTTTTTCAAGTTTTTTCGAAGCTCTCGGACGGATCCGTTTGTTATCAGCAACTTTTAGAGGATATCACATCCGCATTGGTTTGTCAAGAAGTTTTTTGAACCGCTTTTCAAACTTACGATGGCCGCCGCAGGGTCTTTGCCTCAGCAGCAACTTTGGTAGGATATCACATCCGGCTCATCCTGTCAAGACTTTTCTTTCGTGACTCGACCGTCCGTCTTGAAACTCTTGCCAGTTTTTGCCGTGCTGTTCGAAACAGCTTGCTTAGGATACCAGAGACAGTCGGAAATGTCAATAGGTTTTTTCACTTTTTTGGATATCAGCTATTGGTTTTTCTTATGACAGTTTCTCTTGCATTCTGCTTTGCCAATAAAGACGCTCTTTTCACCGCCGCCGTGCCGTGCTATACTATAAATATTGTATCCGCACAACCACAGTATTGCCCAACGCAGGAGGGATCATTCTGAAAATTCGCCATTTGGCCGCTTCTTTCGGGCGGCTGGATCATCAAACGCTGGACCTGGAGGACGGTCTGAACATTCTCCAGGCGCCCAACGAAACCGGCAAATCCACCTGGTGTGCTTTTCTGGCCGCCATGTTCTACGGCGTCAACAGCCGGGAGCGGGACCGTGCCGGCTTCATCGCTGATAAAAACCGATACGCTCCCTGGTCCGGCAGCCCCATGCGGGGCCGTCTGGACTGTCAGGCCAGCGGCCGGGAGCTGACGCTGCTGCGGGATACCCGGCGGGCGGGCGCCCCTATGGCCAGTTTCAAGGCCGTCTATACCGGCACCGACGACGAGGTCCCCGGCCTCACCGGAACCGCCTGCGGCGAGACGCTGCTGGGCGTCCCCCGGGAGGTCTTCGAGCGCAGCGCCTTTATCCGGCAGGCCGGATTGAGCGTCACCGCCGACAAGGAGCTGGAGCGGCGCATCGCCGCCCTCATCACCTCCGGCGATGAGGAGATCTCCTACACAGAGGCCGCTGCCGCATTGAAAAAGCAGCTGAACCGCCGCCAGTCCAACCAGCGGACCGGCCAGATCCCCGCCGCCCAGACGGAGCTGACGGAGGTGCGCCGCCAGATAGACGAACTGGAGCGGCAGCGGCAGGAACTGGACGGGCTGCGCCGCCAGGAGGAGTCCCTACAGTCCCAGGAGGCCAGCCTGAAGGAGAAGCTGGAACAGTGGCAGCGGTATCACGCTGGAGAGCGCCGCCGTCAGCTGGAAGAGCTTCGCCGGGATGCGGAACAGGTGGAGCAGAGCGCCGCCGCCCTGCGGGAGCAGCTGAAAGCGGACCATGTGCCGGAAAACGACGCCATCGCCCGGCTCCGGGGCGCCATCGTGAACCTGGAAACCACCCGGAAAAGCGTCCTCAAGGCGCGGGATACCCGGGACGAGGCCCTGAAACAGCGGCTGCGGGCGGAATCCGCCGTCAATGAAAGCCCCTTTGCCGGACAGACGCCGGAGAGCGCCCGGAAAGCGTCGTCCGAGCTTCCCAAAAATGTGCGCTGGAACATTTGGCCCGGCCTGCTGACGGTGATCCTCGGCTTCTCCGCCTCCTTCGCCGCTTTTTGGGCAGTGCTCACTTATACGAATAATCAGCTTTTCAGCGCCATTCTGCTGGCGGCGCTGCTCCTTGCCTTCGCCGGCATCGCAGTGGTGCTGCGAAAGCGAGCCGTCCGCGCCGCTCAGAACGCCGCCCTGCGGAAGCGCTTCGGCACCGCCGATCCGGCGGAGATCGCCGCGCTGGCGGATACCTATTGTCAATTATATGCGGCCCAGGAGGCGGCCCAGGCGGACGCGGCCCGGAAGTCCGCCGCCGCGGACGCTCTGTACGCCACTCTGAACTCCAACGAGCAGGCCATCCTGCTGGAGGTCCGCCGCTTCGCCCCCGCCGCCTTTGACATCCCCACCGCCGACCAGCTCCTGCGGGAGGCCGCTGTCCGCCGGAAAGCCCTGGCCGACGCGGAATCCCGGGCCAGAGCCGCCGCCCTCCGCTGTGAGCTGCTGACCCGGCAGGAGGCGTTCCCTCAGGACGCCGGCGGCGATGCGCCGCCGGAGGAGAGCGAGGAGGAACTCACCGCCGCCCTGGAATCCCTCACCTCCCGGCGCTCCGCTCTCCGGAGCCAGGCGGACCGCCTCACCGGACAGATCGCCGCCACCGGCGATCCCGCGGCGCTGTCCGCCCGGGCGGAGGAGTTGGAGGCCCGCGTCCGCGCCCTCGCCGGCGAGTACGACGCCCTGGCATTGGCCCTGGAGGCGCTGGACAGCGCCAACACCGCCATCCAGAACCGGTTCTCTCCGGCGTTGGGCCGCCGGGCCGCGGAGATCTTCTCCCAACTCACCGGCGGCCGGTATACCGGCGTGACCCTGGACCGCAGCTTCCATCTGTCCGCCGAGCCCGCTGGGGATCCCGTCTCCCGGGATGCCCAGCTTCTCAGCGCCGGTGCCGCAGACCAGCTGTATCTGGCGGTGCGGCTGGCCATCTGCCAGCTGGTGCTGCCGCCGGAGAAGAACCTCCCCATTATTCTGGACGACGCCCTGGCCAGCTTTGATGACACCCGCTGCGCCGCCGCCCTCCGCTGGCTGCGGGAGGAGGCGGAGCACCGGCAGATCCTCCTGTTCACCTGCCACAGCCGGGAGGCGAAATTCTTCCGGCAGGACCCGGCTGTCAAAATCCAGGTGTTGACGGCCCCCGGTCAGCAGGTATAATATGAGGAGGACGCCCATTCCGGCGTTTCAAACCTGTAAATACCGCCATCACGGCGAGAAGAAGGAGTTATTCCCATGAGCGAATGCACTCACGACTGCTCCACCTGCGGCGAGAGCTGCGGGTCCCGTCAGGAGCCCCAGTCCCTGCTGAAGGAGCACAATCCCAATGCCCATGTGGGCAAGGTCTACGGCATCGTATCCGGCAAGGGCGGCGTCGGCAAGTCCATGGTCACCAGCCAGCTGGCCGTCACCATGCGCCGCCGGGGCCACTCCGTGGGCGTTCTGGACGCCGATGTCACCGGTCCCTCCATCCCCAAGGTCTTCGGCGTCCGGGGCCCGGCCACCGGCACGGAGGATGCCCTGAATCCCTGCCTGTCCTCCACCGGCATTGAGGTCATGTCCGTCAATCTGCTGCTGGAGAACGAAACGGACCCGGTGGTCTGGCGCGGTCCCGTCATCTCCGGCGTGGTCCAGCAGTTCTGGACCGACGTCCTGTGGAACTGCGACTATCTGTTCGTGGACATGCCTCCCGGCACCGGCGACGTGTCCCTCAGCGTGTTCCAGTCCATCCCCCTGGACGGCATCATCATCGTGGCCTCTCCCCAGGAGCTGGTGAGCATGGTGGTGGAAAAGGCCGTCAAGATGGCGGAGATGATGGACATTCCCATCGTAGGCATCGTGGAGAACATGAGCTATATCACCTGCCCGGACTGCGGCAAAAAGCTCTATCTGTTCGGCGAGGGCAAGACCCGGGAGGCCGCCGCGCGGCACTGCCTGCCGCTGCTGGCCCAGATGCCCATCGATCCCAAGCTGGCGGAGCTGTCCGACGCCGGCCGCATCGAGGACTTCCAGGGCGACTGGCTGGCCTCCGCAGCCGATGTTCTCGAGGGCAAATAACGACCCGCTGTCCGCGCCGTTTTTCAACGGCGCGGACAATTTTTTCTGTTTTTGTCCACCCTGCACAAAATATCGCAACGGAAGATGGGGCGAAAAATCTCTTTTTATAGGGAAAAAACAGTTGCAAAATTTGCCGTGATTCGAGATAATAAGACGAACGCTCTGTTTTCCCGGAACGGGGAAATATGAAATGGAAATGGGAAACATAAATAAAGAAACATTGAGGGGGAACTGCTTATGCAGGAGCTGAAGGAACGCATCGTCAAGGAGGGCAAGGTCCTGCCCGGCAATATCATCAAGGTGGACGGCTTCCTGAACCACCGCATCGACACGGAGCTGATGGACCACATTGCTGAGGAGTTCGGCCGTCATTTCAACATGGATGAGGTCAGCCTGATCCTCACCGCCGAGGCCTCCGGCATCGCTCTGGCGGCCATCGTGGCCAACCACTTCCACAAGCCCATGATCTTCGCCAAGAAGGCCAAGAGCGACAACATCGAGGGCGGCCTGTATCAGAGCGACATCTTCTCCTACACTTATAAGAAGAAGGTGACCCTGCTGGTCTCCAAGGAGTGGATCAGCGCCGACGACAAGGTCCTGATCGTGGACGACTTCATGGCCAACGGCGAGGCCATGCGGGGCCTGTGCGACATCGTCACCGCCGCCGGCGCCGAGCTGGTGGGCATCGGCTGCGCCGTGGAGAAGGGTTTCCAGGGCGGCGGCAACCGTCTGCGGGCCGCGGGCGTCAACCTGAAGTCCCTGGCCATCATTGAGAGCGCCGAACCCGGCAACATCGTCTTCCGGGACGACGACTGATACTGTTTTCCGAGGAATCGGGATCCTCTGTCCCGGCCTTCGGGGCGTCTCCATCCGGAGAAGAACCTGAATAGAAAGGATGAGTTTATGTCCCATCAAACCGTTATCGTGCTGGATTTCGGCGGCCAGTACAATCAGCTCATCGCGCGCCGAGTCCGTGAGTGCGGCGTCTACTGCGAGGTCAAGCCCTACACCACCTCTCTGGACGCCATCCGGGCCATCGATCCCATCGGCATCATCTTCACCGGCGGTCCCAACAGCGTCTACGAGGAGACCTCTCCCCATGTGGACCCCGCCATTTTTGAACTGGGCATCCCCATTCTGGGCATCTGCTACGGCTGCCAGCTCATCGCCCACAACCTGGGCGGCCGGGTAGTCCCCGCCTCCGACGCCTCCGCCCGGGAGTACGGCAAGACGGAGACCTTCTTTGACACCTCCTGCTCCCTGTTCAAGGGCCTGCCCGCTGAGGGCATCTCCTGGATGAGCCACGGCGACTATATGGAGAAGGTTCCTGACGGCTTCGCCCTGACGGCCCATTCCGACGCCTGCCCCAACGTGGCCATTGCCGACGAGGCGCGGAAGTTCTACGGCGTTCAGTTCCATCCCGAGGTGAACCACACCGAGAACGGCGTGAAGATGATCCGCAACTTCCTGTACGAGGCCTGCGGCGCCGTGGGCGACTGGACCATGGGCGACTACTGCAAGACCGCCATCGCCCAGACCCGTGAGAAGGTGGGCGACGGCAAGGTGCTGCTGGCCCTCAGCGGCGGCGTGGACTCCTCCGTGGCCGCCGCCCTGCTGGCAGAGGCCGTCGGCCGTCAGCTGACCTGCGTCTTCGTGGACCACGGTCTCATGCGGAAGGACGAGGGCGACGAAGTGGAGGCCGCCTTCAAGAAGTGGGACATCAACTTTGTCCGGGTGGACGCGGAGCAGCGGTTCCTGGACAAGCTGGCCGGCGTCACGGAGCCAGAGCGGAAGCGGAAGATCATCGGTGAGGAGTTCATTCGGGTCTTTGAGGACGAGGCCAAGAAGATCGGCAAGGTTGATTTCCTGGCCCAGGGCACCATCTATCCCGACGTCATCGAGTCCGGCCTGGGCAACGCCGCCACCATCAAGAGCCACCACAACGTGGGCGGCCTGCCGGACTTCGTGGACTTCAAGGAGATCATCGAGCCCCTGCGGATGCTGTTCAAGGACGAGGTCCGTCAGCTGGGCCGGGAGCTGGGCCTGCCGGAGTATCTGGTGATGCGCCAGCCCTTCCCCGGTCCGGGTCTTGCCATCCGGTGCATCGGCGAGGTCACCAAGGAGAAGCTGGACACCCTGCGGGAAGCGGATTTCATCTTCCGGGACGAGATCGCCAAGGCCCATCTGGAGGGCACTATGAACCAGTACTTCGCGGTACTGACCAACATGCGCTCCGTGGGCGTCATGGGCGACGGCCGGACGTATGACTACACCCTGGCCCTGCGCTCCGTCACCACCACGGACTTCATGACCGCCGACTGGACCCGCATCCCCTACGAGGTGCTGGACAAGGTCTCTGTGCGCATCGTCAACGAGGTGAAGGGCATCAACCGCATCGTCTACGACATCACCAGCAAGCCCCCCGCGACAATAGAGTGGGAATAAGTTGAAAAAGCCGAAAAACCTAGTGTTTACAAGGCTTTTCGGACTTCTCCCACCGCTTCTGATAAGGTTTTGATAAGAATCCGCTCTACCGCAATTATTCTGCGTACCGAGTGGCTTGAGAGTAAAGAGTAATTGCACTTTGCTCACAAAAAACCCATATTAACATTTAGCCCGTACTGATGGGATGTCAGTACGGGCTTTTTGTCGTTTATAGGCTTATTTCAGCTTTTCCTTAAAGGCATGAGGGCTATAATATCTATATTCGCTACGATTGCCCTTTGGATTGACACGACAATACGCGCAAGAGGCTCCCGCTGTCCCGGCGGGAGTCTCCTATCATATCCGACGAAGATCCTCACATCGAATTTGCCGTAGCATCTTGATTTTGGGGTCGATTTTGCGTATAACATTTATACTAAGATAACAGCCACCCAGAACAATTACCTTGTGTGATTTTTGATCATTTATCACCGCTGATAAGATTTTGATAAGCATCCATCGTACAGCTAAGACAATATGGGCAATCAAAATAATCAGAATAGCAGGTGCAATATCTTCTAAACAAAATTGTTTAAGATGCAAGTCCCTCCAACGCGGAGGAGTACACCCAGCGGGACAGCGCCAGCTTCCCCCAGCGCCGCTATCAGACGGTGGACGAGTACGGCCGCACCGCCGTCTTCCTGATCAGCCCCGCCAACGGCAGCGTCAGCGGTCAGGCCTTCATCTGCGACGGCGCCATGACCACTTCCTACTGATTGGCTCCGGCACTTCTCAGAGTCCCTTCCTATCTCATATCTGCTGCATATCTGAAAGATCCTCTGACGATACTCAGACGCAGACGCGCCAGCAGTCTGCAGGTATCAGAGAAAACGGTCTTGCTGATTTTGAAAATCGGCAAGGCCGTTTTCAATATCTGTTCTCCTGCGCTGGTTCTTCCTCACACAGAATGCGCTTCCGTTCGTCCAGGCTCTCCCAGAGAAGCTGCTCATCCATATGGAGCCAGCGGATGTCTGAGTCATCATCCGCAAAACCGCCATTGCCCCATTTTCCTCTTGCACTTTGGGCGCTCCGCGGTACAATTCCGTTAGGAGATCATCTCCTATCAGGAGACTGTCATGTATCAGTACAACGTCGGTCCCACCCTGACGCCCCTGTCCGGGGCCGCGGAGGAAACGGCGTGCGGGCTGCTTCTGCTGACCCCGGCCCCAACGACAGCCATCACATCCCACCGGACGGGAAGCATCCCTTCGGCTGCGATTACGGGGACCGCGCCGCGGAGGACACCGCCCGGGAGGTCCGTTCGCTGCGCCGGAGGAGCGTCCGGGTGGCGGCGGTCTTCATGGGAGAGGATCCGAGCGTCCCCGGTGCGGAAGAAATTTACGAAAAACCTGGTCCGCATCCGCAGTATGGGCCAGCTGGCCGGTGCGGCAGGCGCCCTGATCCGCCGGGAAATTCAGGAGCCCTCCGATTAAACGACAGGTGCAATGTGAATAAAATTCAGACAGGAGGAATTTTTGAATGTTAATATTTGGAAAGAAAACTACCGTTTTCAGGAAGCCAGACAAGGCGGGCTGGCAGGCCGCCAGGGAGACGCTGAAAACCGCCGGCATCCGGGGGATCCGGGCCGGACGGTACGATGTGGAACCGCCTGTCTGCGGCTGCGGCGCCAAGCTGGACCCCAGGAACTTCGGCGCAAAGGGACCCATCGACCGCAGCATGTATTTCATCGAAGTTCCGGCAGAGGAGGCGGGCCGTGCCCGGGCGCTGTTGGGCATATCCGACGCCGCCCCTCAATCATAAGACAACATCTTTCGCCGTTTGACATCAGTCATTATTTGCTTTTTCTAATGCCCTCTTTTTTTGCATATTTATTCATCTATATATGAAATTTTAAAGAGTTTTCCTCTCGACAAAAAATTTAAAAATAGTCTAAATTTAGTATTGCATTTTCAAAAAACAGGCTATAATGCCCTTTTAGAGTGTTCCGGTTGTTTTGCTGTGTGCAGCCGGGGCAAATAAAAAGGGAGGCATATCTATGGTCAGTTTTATAATCTGTCTGGCAATCCTGATCGGCGGTTACTTTACATACGGTAAAGTCGTCGACAACACATTTGGTCCGGACGACCGTGAGACTCCCGCTGTCCGCATCAACGACGGTATCGACTACGTCGTCATGCCCCAGTGGAAGCTGTTCCTGGTGCAGCTGCTGAACATTGCGGGCCTTGGCCCCATCTTCGGCGCTCTGACAGGTGCTCTGTGGGGACCCATCGTGTTCCTGTGGATCACCTTCGGCACCATATTCGCCGGCGGCGTGCACGACTACTTTGCCGGCATGCTGTCTGAGCGCAACGACGGCGCTTCCGTCTCCGAGATCACCGGCATCTATCTGGGCAGCGGCATGAAGAACGTCATGCGTGTCTTCAGCGTAGTGCTGCTGGTCATGGTGGGCACCGTGTTTGCCGTGGGTCCCGCCGGTCTGATCCAGCTGCTGTTCACCAACGCCGGTTTCTCCAACGTCCTGTCCAACAAGCTGTTCTGGCTGGTCCTCATCCTGATCTACTACTTCATCGCCACCTTCATCTCCATCGACAAGATCATCGGCAAGATCTATCCCATCTTCGGTATTTGCCTGATCATCATGGCTGTGGGCGTCGGCTTTGGTGTGCTCACCAACCCCGAGTATGTGATCCCTGAGATCTGGGACAACTTCACCAACATGCATCCCAAGGGAACGCCCATCTGGTCCTTCATGTTCATCACCGTGGCCTGCGGCGCCATTTCCGGTTTCCACGCCACGCAGTCTCCTCTGATGGCCCGCTGCATGAAGTCCGAGAAGCAGGGCCACATGGTGTTCTACGGCGCCATGGTCAGCGAGGGTGTCATTGCTCTGATCTGGGCTGCTGCCGGCTGCTCCATCTATGAGGGCGCCAAGCTGCTGGAGATGGGCGGCGGCTGCCCCGCCACCGTCTACGACATCTGCTCCAAGACGATGGGTTCCGTCGGTCTGGTGCTGGCCATGCTGGGCGTCATCGCCTGCCCCATCACCTCCGGCGACACCGCTTTCCGTTCTGCCCGTCTGACCCTGGCTGACTGGCTGAAGATCGACCAGAAGTCCTATGTCAACCGTCTGAAGCTCTGCATCCCCGTGCTGGGTGTCGGCGCCATCCTGGGCATCGGCAACGCGCTGGGCAAGATCGACTACAACGTGATCTGGCGTTACTTCAGCTGGACCAACCAGACCCTGGCCATGATCGTTCTGTGGGCTGCCAGCATGTATCTGTTCCAGCAGAAGAAGAACTACTGGGTCACCGCTGTGCCCGCCACCTTCATGAGTGCGGTCTCCATGACCTACTTCATCTGCGCTCCCGAGTGCCTGCACCTGAGCACTTCCATCGCTTATCCCGTGGGCCTCGTTCTGGCGGCTCTGTTCCTGGGCATCTTCCTGTACAGCACCAAGAAGCAGCCCAAGAGAGTTTAATGGCCGGAAGACCGGCGCACATTCCCTGCCCGATCCAATGAAAAAGGGGACGCTGATACCGGCGTCCCCTTTTCCAACCGTTCACGAAGAAGAGGAACTGTCCTATGATTTTGAAACCGCATCCCCTGTCTGACACGCTGCCGGCCGCCGAGCTGGAGGAGGACAAGAAGCGCTGCAAACGGTTCGGCCCCTGCGGGGTGGGATCCAAGGCGCTCTATCTCAACAGTTTCTTTCTGGAGCGCCGGTACTACGTCCCTTTCACCTCTGTTCACCGGGTCTATAAACGTCTGGCCATGAGTAAGGGCGGCTTTACCGGCAAGGGCCTGTTCGCCACGATCCCCTATCTGGTAGTGGAATTTGACGATGGGAAAGAGAAGCAGTGCAATTTCAAATATGAAGAACAGGTGGACCAGCTCCTGACATATCTGGAAAAGGAGCACCCGGAGATCAAGCTGGTCAGCGCCGCCGCGGAAAAGCGTCTGGCGGAGCGGGAGCGGAAGCTGGCCGCCCGGAGCAAGCCCGACATCTCTCCCCAGGCCCGGAAGAACATTCAGTCCCTCCAGGACGCAGCGGACTATCTGAACAAGAAGCCGGAGCTGGCTCTGGAACTGAGCCAGTCCGCCCGGCGGAAACGCTCCTTCCTGCGCAGCAATCCCAGCTACCGCTGGGTGGCCCTGGTGATCACGCTGATGGGCGTGGCCGCTCTGGTGTACGGCATCTTCCTCTTTATCCGGCACGGCGGCTTCGCGGTGTACTTCACGCTGTTCGGTCTGGCAGCCATCTTCATGTTCTCCGGCGCCAGCGTCCTGCCCACCGCCCGGAACAACAGGGCCGCCGTCATGGACCGCGCCCGGAAGGCCCAGCAGGCCATGGAGGGGTACATCAGCCTCTACCATGACTTCCCCCTGCCCGCCCGGTATGCCCACCCCATCGTGCTGAAGCGGATGCAGCGGGCCATTGAGGACGGCCGTGCCGTCTGGCCCGCGGACGCGCTGGACGTGGTGAAACAGGACCTGAAAGCCCTGAATTCCAGCGTGGAGGTAGACCAGGAGGAGTACGACGAGGTGGTGGCCATCAAGGCCCTGTTCCTCAACGAGGATTACCAGTAAACGCAAAATACATGAAAAGACAGCCCGGACCGCGGTCCGGGCTGTCTTTTTCGGTTTGGATGGCCTTCCGCTCTCACAGTCTGGGGGCGTCCTCCGGCAGCAGGAACTCCGGCTCCCGCACCTGGAACCGGGGCGTGTGGATCAGATCCGCCTCGATGAAGTCCCGGACGTAGCCGATGAACTCCCGGACCAGCGTGGTCTGGAGGCGCTGGCTCCGCTCCCAGACCAGCACATATTCCGCCTGCTTCGGCGGCTGTGTAATGAGCTTGGAGACCACATGGGCGTTGGGCGTGTAGGTGGTCTGAGGGAAGATGCTGATACCCACGTTCTGTTCCGCCAGGGCCACGGCGTCCATATAGTTGGACATCTCGCACAGGATATCCGGCTCCGCGCCGATGCCGGCGAACCACTGGCGGATGGCCTCTACCCGGGATCTCCGCCGGGGGACGATAAGGGGCTGTCCCACCAGGCTGGAAAGGGGGATCTCCGTTCCCGGAAGCGCCGCCAGGGGATGGGCCCGGGAGATCATGGCCACCCAAGGCTCCCGTCCCACCACGAAGCCGTCCAGATGCTCCATGTCATAGGGCGCGGCGATGACCGCCAGATCCGCCAGTCCCCGGTGAAGCTGGTCCAGTACATCGTCGCTGCTGCCGTTCCACAGCTCATAGCGCACCAGGGGGTATTCCTCCCGGAACCCGGCGATCCATCGGGCGGCCAGATAGGGCGCCCGGCCCTCCACCATACCCAGGCAGATGGTGCCGGACAGTTCATTCCCAAGAGAGGACAGGTCCCGCCGGGTCTTCTCCGCCATCTCCAGCATCTGGACGGACCGCTGGAGCAGCAGCCCGCCGGCGTCCGTCAGCGTCAGCCGCCGCTTGCCCCGGATGAACAGCCGGACGCCCAGCTCCTCCTCCAGCGCCCGGATCTGGTTGCTGAGGGGCGGCTGACTCATTTGCAGCTTTTCCGCCGCCCTGGTGAAGTTCAGTTCCTGGGCCACCGTTACAAAGTATTGAAGCGAACGAAAATCCATCCTCTCACCTTCCCTGCCTTTCGTTGATGCAGTGATTTTATTATATCAAAAACATATGGTAAATGCAAATTTATATGTATTTTACATTTTGAAAAAAGAGGGGTATCATCATAACTGTCAAAGGGAACAGCAAGTTCCCAAACCAAAACGACAGGAGGCGAACAAAATGAAGAAGCTGGAGGCGTTCCTGAGCTCCTATTACCATCTGTTTGCCTGAGCCCCATCGTTCCCGCGCAGAACTTCACCTGAGAGGAGGGTCACTTATGAAGAAGCTGGAGGCGTTCCTGAGTTCCTACTACCATCTGTTTGCATGAGTTCCACCGTTCCCGCGCAGAACTTCATCCGAGAGGAGGGTCACTTATGAAGAAGCTGGAGGCGTTCCTGAGCTCCTACTACCATCTGTTTGCCTGAGCCCCATCGTTTCCGCGCAGAACTTCACCTGAGAGGAGGGTCACTTATGAAGAAGCTGGAGGCGTTCCTGAGTTCCTACTACCATCTGTTTGCATGAGTTCCACCGTTCCCGCGC
>Ga0129314_1001996_pt1 | contig 12466 bp, 10 predicted proteins | sample O1111metagenome_FD_94431 | JGI IMG/M metagenome (GOLD analysis project Ga0129314, IMG submission 94431) | Orangutan individual fecal microbial communities from fecal samples from Wisconsin, USA - O1111 metagenome | ecosystem: Host-associated > Mammals > Digestive system > Large intestine > Fecal...
CATATGTTGACATGACACGGTACTTGCCAGATCGTAATATGAGGGCTGCTTTCATTCGTGCATTCAATGTAGCTTCTAGAAAAGACCGTCATAACATTTTTGATCTTGTTTCCGGTGTAATTGGCTGTGATGAATCTGAAATTGCATCATTAGCAGTAGATCTTTGCCCTGATGACTGGCGTGCTCATTTTGCTATGGCAAAATTCAGGCAAATTCGTGCAAGGTGGTGCCAATTAGAAGGCGGATTCTTTACCGGCAAGCATTTACCAGCACCAGCTGCTGAAGTCTTAAATATTTTTATTCGTGCATACCGTCTAGCTAAAAACGAAGGCGAAGATGCCAAGAATACTATTCTTTCGTATATTGATAATTTGTCACGTGACAATTCGTATAGCGTTTTTTGCAATGAATTAAAGAAGCAGATTCAGAAGGAAGGATAATTGAGAAGGGGGTTATGTAAATGGCAATCATTGACCGAATTAAATATGATGGCAACTCGAATGGTTCACAATGGCTTATTTATAAGTGCCCTTCCGAACAGTTCGTCCTGGGTTCGCAGCTTATAGTTAACCAAGGTCAGGAAGCCCTATTTTTTAAAGGGGGCGAAGCTCTTGATTTATTTGGTCCTGGTACGCATACTCTTTCGACCGGCAACTTACCAATACTGAATAAACTTGTAAATTTGCCTTTTGGCGGAAAAACACCGTTCTCTGCTGAGATTTACTACATTAACAAGACGGCAAATCTCGATATGAAATGGGGAACTTCTACCCCTATTCCTCTCGAAGATCCTAAGTATGGATTGATCTTGAATGTTGGTGCTCGTGGACAATACGGAATTACTATTACAGACTCCCGTTTGTTTGTATCAAAAATTATTGGTGCTGTTCCTAATGGAACAACTACCAATCCAATGCTCGTCTTAAGATATTTTAACGGTTTGATTAACTCGAAAATTAAGTCTGTAACGGCTGCATATATGATTCAGAAGCAAATTTCCTTCTTGGAAATTTCACAGTTTTTGTCTGAACTATCAGCAGCATTTCAGGAAGCCCTTAACGAGGAATTTGAACATTTTGGTATTGAACTGATCAATTTCTATTGCGAGTCGATTGCACCAAAACCAGAAGAATACGAAAAACTTCGTGGTTACAAAGAGGAACTTGCACTTGGTGAGGGCTTCTATCAGCAACGCCGTTCCCTCGACATTTTAGAAAAACTGGCAGAGAATCCTTCCTCTGGCAGTATTGCCAATGCTGGCATCGGATTAGGCATGGGGCTTGGCGCAGCCGGTCAATTTGGAAATGTATTCTCCGGAATCGGACAGAATATGAATGTAACTAAACCTGATGCGAAGATTACTTGTCCTAAGTGTGGTGCTCAGAATAACTCAACAATGAAGTTTTGCGGTAGTTGTGGAAGTAAGCTCGCTACTACCATAATCTGTCCTCACTGCGGAAAAGAAGTTCCAGACGGAATGAAATTCTGTGGTGAATGTGGAAAACCTCTCAGTGCATCAAAATGTCCTTCTTGCGGTTTTGAGAATAAGCCTGGCATGAAGTTCTGCTGCAACTGCGGAGAAAAATTGTAAATAGTATTTTGTAGAGGTGGTGAAAAGATGGCTAAATCCAAGAATAATTCGATGTTAGATTTCTTGGTAACGTTCTTTGTTGAAGATCGAGCAATTTCACGGATGTTAAGCGATGTCTTGAAAAACAGAACGAATCGCCTGTTTCTCGAAACATTGGGACTTCCATCAGACTTCGCTATTCCTTTTTCTCAGGAAGAAGAAAAAGCATCCGTTATCTACACCTTGAAACAAAGCTTCGATGATAAATATGAAGTAACGCTGAATGGTCATCCTTGTAATGACCATGTAATACATAGTGGAGACTATTTTGCATTTAAGAATAAAAGCAACGGCAAAACAGTCAAAACCCTGTTCATTGCCACCTCGGATATACAGGTTGGCTATAAAAAATACACATTATCAAAAGATACCAATATTTTTATCGGGCGCACTCCACTAAACGATATTTCTTATGATTTTAGCGACTTTGTTTCAAGAGAAAAACACGCAGCTATTCGCATTGACAGCAATGGAAATGCTTTTATTGAGGATCTGAAACGCAGTATTGGTATCTATGTAAACGGTCGCCTTGTTCATTCACAACAGTTAAAGCCTTTTGATGAAGTCTTTATCATGGGGCTTTCCCTCATTTACATGGGTGACTTCATAGCTGTGCGTAATCTCAAAACTGAAAGTACCTTATCGTTGATGACATCCTTTGCTGTGAAAATGCCTATCAATGATGCAGCGGAAAAGAAATACTTTGTCAGTACACCTCGTATTCTAAAATCATTGGATAGCGATGTAATTGAGATTGATGCTCCTCCTAGTCCGTTTACCGTAGATAAAACTCCAGCAATTCTAACTCTCGGACCGAGCATTACTATGTCTATGGTAATGCTGGCAAGTTTGGGCGTATCTATCACAAATGCAATTAGCGGCGGTCAGATGTCAACCATTATTGCCAGTGGCACTATGGCAGTTGGTTTACTATTGGGTTCGCTTATGTGGCCTTCTTTACTTAGAAGCTACCAGAAAAGGCGCACCTTGGCTGATGAGAGCCATAGAAAGAGCAGATACTTATCGTATATCTCTGATATAGAAAAAAGCTTAATTTCAAAGAGAGAGCGAACCATACGTCTTTTGAACGATTCGTTATGCCCTTCTCCTGAAATTTTATGCTCCATGCTTGATAACGAAAGTAACAGACTCCGCTTGTGGGAGCGTTCCCATGAGGATGCTGATTTTCTTGCTATCCGTATGGGTTTAGGTAGCAGACCTTTTGAAGTGCAGTTAAAAATTCCAAAGCAAGGATTTCAGCTGCATGAAGATGAACTTCGTAATTTGCCAGTTGAGCTTTCCAAGAAGTACGGGACATTAAACAATGTTCCACTGACACTCGACATTTTTACTAATCACACGATTGGCATTATCGGCAGTCAGAAGAATATACGCACTATTCTTAATGAGGTGATCCTAAATATTATTTCACTTCATTCCTACGATGAAGTAAAGCTCGTGCTTATAACATCTCCTAAACAGGTGTATAACTTTGATGATTTCAAGAATGTACCTCATATCTGGAGCAACGATAAAAAGGTTCGTTTCTTTGCTACAAATCCCGATGAGGTTCATTATATTTTTAATATCATTGATGAGATGATAAAAGAGCGAGAAGAATCTCAGGATAGAGGTGGCACACCTATCCCCCATTACGTTGTGATCGTCACGGAGCCGAATTTGATTGAAAAAGAGGCTCTGCTCAGATATATGAATGATTCCGAGAACCAAGTTGGTATCACAACTTTGTTTGCCTATGGCGATATCACAAAACTGCCTAAATCATGTAAAACAATTATCCAAAGCGATGATACTCGCACTGGATACTATATAAAAAACAAAAATGCAAATAGGTTCATCCCATTTACTCTTGATGATGTAGAAATGAGCCGTATTCACTCGTTTGCGAATGAACTATCTCGACTGCCTATCAAGAGAGACTCTCGTTCCTTGGGTATCGTTGATCGTATATCGTTCCTGCAAATGTATAAAGTAGGCAATGTCAGTGAACTTGCTATTGAAAGTCATTGGGATAACAACAATTCTGCCAAATCTCTGGCAGCCCCGATAGGAGTCATGGCAGGCGGTGAAGTGTTCAGCCTGGATCTGCACGAAGCCTATCACGGTTGCCACGGACTTGTTGCAGGTACTACAGGTTCCGGTAAAAGCGAATTCCTACAGGCATTCATCTTATCGCTGGCTATTAACTACAGTCCTAAAGAAGTTGCTTTTGTCTTAGTAGACTTCAAGGGCGGAGATATGGCAAGACCATTCATGGCTAAACCGTTCGCTCCTGCACTGCCGCATTTGTCAGCAACAATTTCAAATTTGTCGGGAAATATTCTCTATCGTGCATTGGTTTCGTTGGAAGCAGAGATAAAGTCTCGTCAGCGCATATTTAATGAAGCTGCTGCTGCACTTGGTGTTGATAAACTGGATATTAACTCCTACCACAAGTATTACAAAGGCGGACGCCTTGATACACCATTGCCGCACTTAGTCATTATTATTGACGAATTTGCGCAGTTAAAGACACAGCAGCCTGAGTTTTTGGCACAACTCATCAACGTAGCTCAAGTTGGTCGTAGCCTCGGAATACATCTGATTCTTGCGACACAGAAGCCAAGCGGTATCGTTGATCCGCAGATTATGAGCAACTCTCGCTTTAGAGTTTGCTTGAAGGTTGCAGATAAACAGGACAGCATCGATATGATAAATAAACCTGACTCTGCAATGATTAAAAACCCCGGTCGTCTGTATCTGCAAGTCGGCTATGATGAAATCTACGAATGTATTCAGTCTGGTTATAGTGGAGCTGATTATATTCCTACTAAAACATATATGCCAGACGAAGAAATCATGGTACAGATGACTGATAATACAGCCAATCCTATCCATAGCGCCAAGATTGACCTGTCTGGTGACAAGTCTGACAAAACGCAACTAGAAGCAGTTGTTTCTGAAATCGTTGCCCTCGGGCAAAAGAAGAATGTTGTAGCGAAGCCTTTGTGGCTAGATATGCTCCCTGAAAAAATTGTTTTGCAGACCCTTGAAAAAGAAAAGAAGGGGCTGTGTTCTGCAACAATTGGATTGGTAGATTACGTTCGCACTCAGGAGCAAAAACCGCTTACGATAGACTTCTCCAAAACCGGTCATGTTGGATTGTATGGTGCAAGTGGAACAGGAAAAACGACATTCTTGCAAACACTGGTTTACTCCATGGTTTGTGAGTATGCCTATACCCCGGAAGAACTGAATCTGTATGCTATGGATTTTGGCGGGCGAAATTTAGGCTATCTTTCATATCTTCCGCATACCGGCGGGGTCGTATTTGCAGACGATGAAAGCAAACTCTCTGAATTGGCTTTTGTTCTGCACGACATAATCGATGAACGCAAACGCATTTTTGCAGACAATAACTGTGGTACTTTTTCTGATTATCGTGCTATTTGCAAAAAACCTCTTCCTGCCATTCTTGTCCTGATTGATAATTTTGCATCCTTCCGGGACAAATATATGGATATATCAGACAGCTTCATCGACATCATCAGTGCCGGAAAAACCTTTGGCGTTTATTTCGTTATTACAGGAAGTACACGAAACTCTATATATTACAAGGTAACTGAGCATATTGCCACTTATTTCACCCTGAAAATGAATGATCCTAGTAACTACCTGGATATTCATAATGTGCGCCCTCCGGTTGTTCCTGAAGATATCAGCGGACGGGGCATCACTGTAATAAATAGAGAAATTGTTGAATTCCAGACTGCAATCGCTTTTGACGGTGAAACCGAAGCTGATCGTATCGCAACCATTAGTCAGAAATACATCGAATTGGCATCGAATTGGCACGGATACACTCCAATTAAGCTAGACGGAGCTACAGAGGATTCAAATAATTCTTATGAAGCTCCTGCAAGCTATTATTCACTGACACCACGAAGCACTCCACCTGAATCCATTTTTGATGAAAGTGGAAATCTTATCCTTGGAACCTCCAAGTCTGCAGCACTGATGTATGGCATAACTCTGTCCGAGGATTACAAAGTCTGTATCTGTGCAAATGATACAGATAGCTTGGGTAAGTTTTACGGAACTATTCTAATGAACATCGCCCAATACAGTAACAGACGTTTAGTATTCATTGATGATGACAATGGCACTTTTAGAAATATTGTCGATGAATGTTCTTCGTGTCAGTATATTAGCGGAGCTACTGCTCTTGATGAGTTCATCGAGGAATTGAAACCAGAATTAAATGCACGCTTAGAAGAACCAGGCAGACAGCACGAACAGCTGTTTATTGTCATTTCTGAGTTCAACGATTTCTTCGATATGATTACCAATGAGCAGGCTGCCTTTATGCGAAAGGTGTTCCAGTATATTGATGCTCCACAATACGGAATTTATTTTATATGCGGTTTTGATGTTAATGGAGCCAAGAATAATGATCGTCTGTTTATGTCACTGGTTGTCAATGCAGAAAACTACATACTCTGCCCGAACTGCTATGAAAATGCTTCCGCAAAGATAGAAAACCTACCGCTTGTACCAGATGTAAAATCTCACAGCTGTTACTTCTGTCTTAAAGAAAAAAATGTTGAGATAAGGTGGTGAGGTTCATGGAAAAAATATCTATCACAGTAAAAATACCAGCCCTGGATAGTACATACGATTTTATCGTTCCAAACAATATGTCTGTCAAAAATGCTCAGAATCTGATGATAAGAATATTAAACTCAGAGTACGGAATCTCAGATAAGAGTGCCGATGCGATGTTGTTCGATACAAGCGACAATACGGCATTACGTTTGGAATGCAGCTTTGCCCAACTTGGTATCTCCGATGGAGCCAAGCTGCTGTTAATCTAGCAAAGGAAGGAGATACGACACCATGAAATATAGAATAAACTACTCTAAAGTTATTTCACAAGCGAATTCCATATCAGATGACGCATCTCAGCTCTCATCTCAGATTAAACTTCTGGAACAGATGGAACAAGATTGTCGTGCCGTATGGAAAGGCCAAGCAGCTGATGCTTTTATATCAAAATTAAGCACCCTGCGCAGTGAAATGAACAGGACAAGATCTCAGATGTCCAATCTAGCGTCAACGATTAAATACTGTGCCGACAGAATTCAGCGTGAAGATCGTGAAGCAGAAGAACGAGCCGCCGCCTTGAAATCTGGACACTAAGTATTTATTCAAAAAATTCAAACACCGAAAGGAGAACTCTTATGGCATCTACAATTTTTGATGTAACCCCTGAAGAACTCGAAGCTTCTGCAAGCAAAATCGAGGGAAAAACCGGAGAATTCACCAAAGCATACACCAGCATCTATACAGCTGTGTCTGATCTTCGTGTGACTTACAAAGGTGAAGCAAGCGACACATTCAACCAGAGAATCGAAGGCTACAAAAACGACTTCTCCGCAGCAGAAAAAGCCTTGAAGAACTATGTTCAGTTCCTTCGTGAATATGCCGCAAAAATGAAGAGCACCGAAAACGATATTAAGAGCAAAGCAAGCTCTCTTAGTGTCGGAAAGTAATCAAATCATCATTTTGAAAGGAGAAAAACTATGGCACAAGTAGTAGTAGATTCCAGTGTTATGCGTGACAAAGCTAAGACCCTCGAAAATGCAGCAGTTACTATCCAGTCTCTGTATGCAGAAATGCTGCAGGAGGTTACGACTACAGCTAACAAAATGAAAGGCACCACCATCGAAACTGAAAAAAAGCAGTTTGCAAATATGCAGAATACTTTTGATACTATTGTCAAGGACATTAAGGCATACAGCACATTCCTCACCCAGGCTGCTGAAAGTTATGAAGCTGCTGAGCGTGAAGGCACTCAGAAAGCTCAGGAGCAGGGCAAAGTCTTCTGATTTTTTGGAAGATTGAAATAATCGGTTATCCCCAGCGAAACATGATTTTAGTTTCGCTGGGGCAACCGAAGGAAAGGAGGTTGTGACGTATGCCGAGAATTTATGTTGAGTTTTCCGGTCTCGATCAGATTGGAAGTCGTTGCAAAGCTGTTGCATCAAAAGTAGATACTATCCAATCAGATTTTCAACGTACCGTTCGACAACTTGACTGGGATATTCGATTTGAGTCCAATATAAACAGCACCGCTACGCAGCTTTCCAGAAAACTTGAGCAATACTCTAGAGCGTTGCAAACTTATCAGCGTTTTATTGAAGATGCTCACAACGAATATGCTAAGTTAGACGAATACAAAAGTTTAACAATTGCAGCTCATATTGATCCCCAAATCCATCAAATCCTCGGGCCTGGTGGACAACTTCAATTATTCACTGATGAGTTTTGGTCAAATTATGGCTGGAAAGAAATCCTGTCCGGTGCAGGTTACATAGGTACGATTTACAATCTAATCAGCGATATAAGAAATGGCAAGACATGGCGGGATTTCGCCAAATCCGGTGTAGATGTTTATCGGTTTTTATCTGGAGCCGCAAAAACCTTTAACAACTATAAAAAAATCGGTAATGCAGTTGGAACAAAAACTGCAATGGCATGGTGGGCAAAAAATGTTACTGGCTTGAAGCCGTTAGGCAGAGCTTCTACAGCAAAGAATCCTTTTACTCGTTTTGCCAACAACCTGACAAATAAAACTTCACCTTTCAACGCCCAGTTCAAGAATGTTATAGATAATTTTAAGGGGGCAAATGGTGTCGGAAAAGCTGTTGCATCTTGGGGCGCAGTTGCTGTTAATGGTGTATTGAATTGGTTTAGTAATAAAGATGAACAGGCCTGTTCCAATGGAACTATGTCAGATGGAAGGGTCATTGCAGAAACTATTACAGAAACCGCTATTGATACAGCTTTAACATACGGTACGGGTATTGTTGTTGGTGCAGCGGTAACAGCTACCTTGGGTACCGTAGCAGCTCCAGGCATTGTGGTGGTTGCTGCAAGCGGTGCTATTGTAGCCGGTCTCAATGCAGGTGTAAAAGCTCTTACAGGAAAAACTACGACAGAATGGATTTCTGATACTATTCTTGATACTGGTGAAGCAATCGGAAATGCAGTTAGCAATGCGGCAAAGAATGTTTCAGAGTCGATAGGAAGTTGGTTCGGAAAACTATCATTCACATAACGGAGGAATAAGATTATGAGAATAAAAGATTTATTACCGATTGGTTCTATTGTTCTCCTGAAAGATGGTGAAAAACGATTGATGATTAACGGTATTATGCAGAGTGATGCAAGTGCGAACGGACAGGAATACGATTACTTAGGAATTTTGTATCCTGAAGGACATATTGGTGATCAGTTCCAGTATTTGTTTAATCACGAAGATATAAGAGAAATTGTATTCCGTGGTTTTGAAGATTCTGAAAGAGTCGAGTTCCTCGAAAAACTCGCCCATTTATATGAACATTAAACCATCTTTTGCCGTTTGTTTCTCCCACATAGGAAAACGGCCAAACCACGAAGATAATTTTCTTGTTAATGGCTTTTATCTGACACCTGATTCACAAAAGCAGATGTCGGATAATCGCTGTTGTTTTGCCAGTGAACCTGCTCTATCGAGAGTGCGTCTTTTTGCTGTCAGCGATGGAATGGGTGGACATAATGCAGGTGAAGTTGCCAGCCGGATTTGTGTTGAGAAACTTGCATTAGCACAGAAAGAACTACAACAATACAACTCTCTCAAGGAAGTTGTTGCTTACCTCCAGACAGCCATTACAGAGATCAATAACACTGTTTGTAATCTGAGCCGCAAGCAAAATGAATTAAAAGGCATGGGAGCTACCCTTGTCTTATTTGTCGTTTGTGGGATGGAATATGCTGTCTTAAATATTGGTGACAGTCGTGCTTATCATTTTAACAATGAAGCACTTATTCAAATTACAAAAGATCATACCGAAGGGCAACGTATGCTTGACCTTGGTCTCTTGACCAGAAAAGAGCTTTCTGGTTTTCCTGCTCGAAAAAACTTGAATCGTTATATTGGTTATGGCCAGAATGGTTATGTTTTGCAAGCTGATGAATACTACCCTATTTTAGATAATGGTGTGATGCTTCTATGCAGCGATGGAATCTCAGACTATCTTCCGGATAGTCGAATCTCAGAAATCCTGCACTCAGCAAACAATTTGGAAAGTGCCGGAAAACAACTTATTAACGAAGCGGTAGCGTCATACAATGCAGACAACGCAACCGTTATGCTTATACCACTAAGGAGGTGATTTCATGGCACAAACAAATTTAATTGGGAAGAATATTTTGGGCTATACTGTCAGCGAAAAACTCGGTTCAGGTGCATTTGGTACGGTCTATAAAGTCATCAAAACAAATGCTGCTGGTCAGTATGTTCGTGCGCTAAAACACATCACAATTCCAACTGAAAAACAATACTATTCTGTACTGAACTCCATGGGCGGTGATGTTTCCAAGGCAGACAGCTATTTCTCCCAAATGCTTAAGAATATTGTTTCGGAAATCAGAATCCTGAATGATCTCTCCGAGAAAGGTGTGCAACACATCGTCAGATATTACGAGAATGATATTCTTGTTACTGACTCACCGAGACGATATGATATTTTTATCCTAATGGAATATCTGACTCCCCTTGAAGATTTTATCCAAGGTACAGATTTTCTTGTCCGTGATGTCGTTAAACTTGGATTGGACGTATTGAATGGACTCCAATCATGTCACAACAACAGTGTAATTCATCGAGATATAAAAGACGATAATATTTTCGTATCTGATAAGGGTGAGTATAAGATTGGCGACTTTGGCGTTTCAAAAGTTTTGAAGGATAGTTCCAAAGCCGAATCCCTAAAAGGTACACCAAATTTTCTCGCTCCAGAGGTATATCTTGGGAAAGAAGGTTACACAAAGTCTGTTGATCTATATTCCCTCGGTATTGTGCTTTACAGACTTCTAAACTACAGCAGAAATCCTTTCCTTCCTCGTTTCCCTGAACAATATTTTGCCCAGGATGAAGATGCCGCCTTTGAGGAAAGAATGAGTGGAAAAACACCTGATCCGCCTGCTCTTGGTGGAGAAGAAATTGGACGTGTTATTGTAAAAGCAATCTCCAGTAGCTCCGAAAGATTCCAAACCGCCGATGAATTTATGGGCGCTTTGGAATTGGCAATCGACAACACACCTTCTGAGATATTCAATGAAAAAATCAATTTTGGTATATCTTCTTGCACAAAACCGATTGATGAACCAAGTGCAAAAGAATATGGTTCTACATTAGGTGAAACTGCTCCGCTATCTGGTTCAGAAGAACATATTGAAGATGAACGAAACAACTCCCTTAACAAGCACTTGTTTGAAAGCGTTGGTGAAGTTACTCCTACAGATATTCCGGAAGTAGAACCTGTTGTAAGACCAGAACAAAAATATGAACACGAAAATGTAGCAGACACTGCTCCACCTAAATCTAATGGACGGGTCGTGAACTTTGTTCCACCTACTGTAAGTGAACCGGACGAGCCTGTTGCTTTAGATAAAAAGGTGATGAACAAATTTGTGTTCGTCATTCCAGTAATTATCCTTTTAGTTGGAGTAATCGCATACTTTATCGTGATTCCTAACATCTATGGAAGGGTCGTATCGTTCGTTGATTGGCTTTTCACTGATCCTCAGAATATCATAGATACTATACGTGATCCAAATGCTGTTTTACCTCAGGTCAATAGCATCATTGGTATAAGGATTTTCTGGTGGGTATGGTTGGCAGGACTGATTACTTCTCTATTCTTTGTCGGGAAACAACTCCAAGCAAAACCTGAGCCAAATGCGGCCAATGCCATTCTTACAAAGAAAGAACCGTATCTGATGATTCAGGATGTAACTGATGCTCTCAAACAGTTGAAAGCTCGCAGGAACAGCAAACAACTCGATTCACTGATATATTCAGTAAAGAAACTAGAAGAAAAGTTGTCCGTTGAAAGCGACTTCGGATACGGAAAGAGTTCTGTAATTAACTGCGAGAATAATATTGCCAGACAGATTCAATTTCTCTTAGATACTGCTCCTTGTATTGAAAGTGGCGATTTTGAAGAAAACCTAAAGGCAATGAATACAGCTGTGATGAATATAAATTCTCTGTTGCGCAGACGTATTGAGCTAAAGAAAAAGTAAAATACAGTGAGGAAAAACAAATTGGCAAATTGGCAAGCAGTGTAAACCTGTACAGGTTTACTCATTTTCTCGATTTTCCCTTCGGTACAATCTTCGCAAATTTGCTTGTTGGGGAAGCATCCCCAATCCCCTTTGAACATCATCTGTCGATGATGGCTACACGATTTTCAATCGTTTCTAATAGAACAGAAGAATCTAATTTGCCCATGGCTGAAAGTGCCGAGGTCGAAAAATAAAAAAGTAGCCACGATCCGCACCCTTTGGGGAGTGCAGACCGTGGCTATTTGCTTTAACGGAAGTTCTTCTTTTCCTCTTTCTCTTGTTCTTTCTCTTTTTCCTGCTCTTTCTGTCTGTCGATATTCAAAATCGTTTCAACCGTTCGTTTGGCAATCAGCAGTTCTTCTTTCTCTTTTCTGATCTGACGGTACTCAGCGTAGTCTTGCTTTTTCTGGACTGCCAGCTGATGAAACTCCTCATATAACGATTGCGTAGATGGGAGCTTTGTAATCTGCAATTCATCAAAGGCCTGCTTTGCCGCTTTATGAATTGTGATTTCCTGACGGTGTTCCTCAAAGAACTGTCTGCTATATCCAGACTTGCGGTACTCGATATAGATTTGCCTTGTGTTGCGATAATTTTTGATGTGCTGCTGCAACGCCTGAACCTCAACCATTCGTTTCTCTGCGGCCTTGATAGAATCAGAAA
>Ga0129314_1001997_pt1 | contig 12456 bp, 5 predicted proteins | sample O1111metagenome_FD_94431 | JGI IMG/M metagenome (GOLD analysis project Ga0129314, IMG submission 94431) | Orangutan individual fecal microbial communities from fecal samples from Wisconsin, USA - O1111 metagenome | ecosystem: Host-associated > Mammals > Digestive system > Large intestine > Fecal...
GCGGCCGAAGGCACCGACAAGCTTGCCCGCAGCCATGCGGGTGCCTTCGTCCTGGCCTGGGCGCGCCTGCTTGAGGCCGCGCAGGCAGACCCCGACGCACCCGCGCCCGACCTTCGCACGCTTGCAAGCGACCTGGCACGCAGCCCGTATATGCGCATTCCTTTGGGCGCAGCGCTCAAGCTCGACCGCGCTTGGCGACGCAAGCGCACGACGAGCGCCCGTGAGTTCGTCGCCGACCTTGTCGGGCAGTTGGAGGTTCAAGAAAACGACGGAGTCCAAGAAGCCGAGTGCCTGCCCGGCAGCCTACAACCAACTTCCGGCGACACAGTGTCAAGCGCTCATCCCCTCGCCCCCTCCTGCCCAACCTCCCCATTCCCCGGCCCCGACTCTTCCCGAGACCTTGCCTGGGTGCTCGCATTGCTGGACGCCCGCCTGCCTCAATCCCTCACGCCCGACGACGCCTTCGAGCGCGCCTGCGCAAAGGGAATAGAGCGTGCCACGCAGCAATGGCACGATTTCATGGGGACCACACCCAGCGCCGAGACGCTCGCATGGCTGCTCGACACCCTGTCGGCGCCCAAAGGCTGGGTCAGCGTGCCGGCAAGCGACATCGCCGCGCAACGCCAGGCTCGCGTGCTGCAGGCAAGCCCCAACGCCGTGCGCGTCGTGACAGCCGGCGAGATGGATGCCATCGAAGCACGGGCCGTCATCTTCTGCGACCTCACGGCCGACACGTACCCACTGCGCGAGCGCGTCGACGTGAAGAGCGCCCTGTGGAGCGCCCTGAACCTGCCGAGTGGCCCAGGGCAGGTCGCAACGTTGCGGCGCACGTTCCGCGCGTCCCTTGAGGCGGCTAGCGATGTCATGGTTGTCGAGCGTGCCTTGGCCGACGAGGAGGCCAAGCCCCTGCGCCCCAGCGCCCTGCTCGAGGAACTCGTGGACTGCTACCGGGACGACCCATCCGACCTCGACGGCCTCGACCGCACGACGGGGTTGCCCCGCACGGGCGAGATCCCCCTCATGGGCATGGGCGAGGAGAGGTTTGCCGAGCTCGCAAGCCCCATCACCTATGCGCCGGCGATGACGGCGTGCAGGCCGGCCGCCTTCGAGCTGGCCGATCCCGCGCTCGCCGACCTCTTGAGCAAGCCCGACGCCCCCTGGTCACCCAGCGAGCTGGAATCGCTCATCAACTGCCCCATGCGTTGGCTGCACGAGCGCAAACTTCCCTCCGACGAGCTCGACGTCCCCTTCGGCGATTCCCGTGCGCGCGGCACGTTCTGCCACCTGGTGCTTGAGCGCTTCCACGACCTGCTCGGCGAGCGCACGGGCATCGCACGCATCACGACCAACACGCCGCGCGAAGTGTGGGAAGGCGTGTTCGCGGAGAGCTTCGAGTATGCCTGTGCACAGCAGCCCCAAGAGGAGCGGCCCCTCATCCCCGTCACCGAACTTGAAAAAGCCCAGCTGCGCGGTATCGGCCGCGACCTGCTGCATTGTCTCGAGCGCGAGCAATACATGCCCGAGGGCTTTGTGCCACAAGCAAGCGAGTTCAAGTTTGGGCAGGACGGCCAGGCGCCCGTCACCTTCGGCGGCGTGCATATCCGCGGCTCCATCGACCGGCTCGACGTCAACCCTGAAAACAACGCCGTGCTCGTCGTAGACTACAAAGGCGGCCTGCAAAAGGGGCACGGCCCGGTGCTTCCCAAGAACAACGAGGCGGCCGATGGACTCGACCCGCTCCCCCGCCACTCGCAAATCCTTATGTACATGGCGGCAGTGCAGCGGCTCATGCCCGAAAACCCCCTGGCAGGCGGCCTGTATGTCTCCTATAAGAAACCTGTATGCGCCGGCTTTCTCAACCCCGAGCTTGTGGGTCTCATCAGCGACGACAAGGGTGCCTACCTGCAACGCAAAAAGTGCGTGCCCCTGCCCGCCGCAGACGGCACACCCGGCATCGAGGTCGCAATCACGCGCGCGGAAGAAGCCGCACGCGAGACGATAGACGAGCTGCGCGAGGGGCGCGTTGTAGCACGCCCGCGTTTTGGCAAGGAATCGTGCAGCTACTGCCCGCTTGCCGGCAGCTGCCCCAAGGAGGAGATGTAGCCATGGACCTGAGCACGCTCACCCCCCAGCAGCGCGCCTGCGTCGAGCATGTGAACGGCTCCCTGCTCGTAAGCGCCGGCGCCGGATCGGGCAAGACGTTCATGCTCACGCAGCGCATCGCCTATGCCCTGCTCAACCCCGAGCTCTCCGGCGTCACCGACATCGACCAGGTGCTTGCCATCACCTTCACCGAGGCGGCGGCGGCCGAGATCAAGGCGCGCGTGCGCAACAAGCTGCGCGAAGAGGGCATGGCCGGCCAGGCGCTCAAGGTCGACGCCTGCTGGATTTCCACCATCCACGGCATGTGCTCGCGCATCTTGCATGAAAACGCCCTTGAGCTGGGCCTCGACCCGCGGTTCGGGCTCATCGGCGACATCGAACAGACTCGCCTGCTCTCGCAATGCATGGACGAGGTCCTGCGCGCCTCAAGCGGTCAGTTCGACGCCCTCTTCGACGAGTACGGCAAAGACAAGGCCGCCCGAATGGTGCTCGACCTGCTTGCGCAGGCCTCAAACGTGCGCGGCGAGCTTGAAAGCCTCGTGGTCGCACCGTGCATGGACCCGCATGAGATTGCGCGCGACATGTACGACGCCATCATCGCGGTGGATGCCACAGCGCGGCAGGACGTGAACACCAAGGGCAAGCAGGGCACCATCGCCCCCAAGATTCGCGACATGGCCGAAGGCGAGTTCGGCTGGCGTACGTTCGAGCGCCTCGATGCCCAGGATGCCCTCACGTACCAGGAGCTTCTCACGGCAATCGTCGGCATCCCCACCGACTTGTACCGAGGCAGCAAAGAACCCTTCGCCACCGCCGTCGCGCTGTTCCGCCAGACGGTGATCAGGCTTCGCCGCGAGTGCGAGATGGGCCTGGCAGACGCCGCGCGCTCCAGCCTCGTGGGCATGGCACGCGAGGTGCATCGCCTCTACGAGCAGCGCAAAGCCGCCCTGGGTGTGCTCGACCAAGACGACCTCATCCACAAGACGCTCGACGCATTTGAAAACGCACCCGAGATGGAGAGCCGCTATCGCGACAGGTTCCGCCTCATCATGGTCGACGAGTTTCAGGACACAAGCGAGCTGCAGATTGCCCTCATTTCCCACCTCACCCACGGCGACCAGCGCCTTTGCACCGTGGGCGACACCCAGCAGAGCATCTATCGCTTCCGCGGGGCCGACGTGGGCACCTACCTGGCGCACAAGCGCCACATGCGTGAGCTCGAGACGGACGCGGGCGGCCTGGCATGCGAGCTCGACCGCAACTTCCGCTCGCATGGCGACATCATCCGCTTCGTGAACAAGCTCTTCAGCCAGGAGCGCGTGTTTGGCAGCGACGAGTTCATCAAGCTGGGATTTGACGAAAAGCACGCCGAAAACCCCCGTAACGCCTTTCCCGATGTGGCCCGCATCGAGGTCATCGCGCACTCCTCCGAGCATGGCAAAGGCGTTTCCTCGGCAGACCGCGTGCCGTTTGAAGCCGAGGCAATCGCCGAGCGCTTCTGCACCCTGCATGAGACAAGATCAGCCAACTGCCGCTGGGCCGACATGGTCATTTTGCTGGGGCGCATGACAAACGCCGAGGTGTACGCCCAAGCGCTGCGCAGGCGCGGTGCCCCCTGCACCATCACGGGCGGCTCGGGATTCAAAGACACGCCCGAGGCGCTGCTGGTAGCGTCGCTGTGCAGCGTGCTAACAAACCCGCTCAACAGTGAGGCCATGGGGGACGTGCTGGCAAGCGACATGTTTGGCCTGGGGTCAGATGAGCTGCTGGCCCTGGCGACCTCGCCCGAGGGCCGCCGCCGCGACTTTTGGGGCGGGATGGCGGCATGCGTCAGCGGCGAGCCTGACTTTTGGGGCGCGCCGTTCTCTGCGCGCGCAAAGCTCGCGGCAAGCGTGCTGCTCCATGCAGCGAGCAACCTAGGCACAGGCACGCTCAGCTCAATGCTCGACGAAATCGCAGTTGAATCTGGGTATCTGACACGCTTGCAAGCACAAGGCCCCCAAGGCATGGCACAAGCCGCCAACTTCTTCAAAGCACTGCGCATGGTCGAGGATGCCGAAAGCTCCAACCCCTCCGAGGGTCCCGCGCAGGTTTGCACACGCTACCTGCAGGCAATCGACGGCGGAGTGAAGGAACGCCCCGGCTCGCTCAACACCGACGAGCAGGACGCCGTGCGTATCCTCACCATCCACAGCTCGAAAGGACTTGAGTACCCCATCGTGGCCCTCGCCGACTTCAACGGATCGGCCGGGGGGCCGAACAGCAACCTCGCCCTTGAGTGCACATGCGGCCACGTCTATCTCTCGCTCACGCCTGGAAGCTCAAAACCCGAGCTCAAAGACCCTCCCAAACTGAGCGAGCCCATGATTGCGCGCCTGGCTGAGGCCAACGCCCTCGAAGCACCCGCCTCTCTCGGCGATGAGGACCTCACCGCCGGTTCCTTCCATGAGGCCCTCAAGGCGCGCCGCGATACCGAGGAGCTGGCCGAGGGGCGCCGCAAGTTCTACGTCGGTGCAACGCGACCGCGCGAGGCACTCATCATCGCTGTGAACTTCACCGCGACCAAAGGCAGCGCAAGCAAAGACGACTGCATCAACGACCTGCGGGCAAGCTTGTTTGGCGAAGACGGGGCGTGGCGCAGCGCACCCGAGGGCATAGACTACAGCGGCACAACGCCCGCCATCGTGAGCTACACCAGGCTCGCGCTCGATGAGGACGGGCAGGTCATTGCCGTGCGCGAGGAGGCGGGCGAGGAAGCCGTTGAGGAGCAGCAGGAGCTCGAGGAGCCGGGTGCGGCGTTGGATTCCGACAAGCCGCATATAGCTCGCCTTTCCGTACCCGAAATGCCACGCAAGGGCGAGTTTGCATGCGACTTAGCTCCCATGCGCCTGCCCTACAACCCTGCGCGAGCCGCAACGTTCTCCTACAGCAGCATCGCCGCACACGACGCCGAAGCCGAACAAGAAGACAAGGCCGAGGCGCAACCCGTGGAGACCGACGAGGAGCTGGTGGTCGCACCGGCACGGCCCCACCACGCAAGCGCCACCGCCTTCGGCAGCGCCCTGCACCAGGCCTGCCAATTCATGGCCGAGGACCTCGCATGGCGCAAGGACCAAGGTGCAGGCGACACGGCGCTTGCCATGCCTGCCGACGAGCGCCTGCGTGCCTGCCTGGCAACCTGGGACGCGCCCGCCACTGAGCTGGACGCGCTCAGGGGTGCCTGCGCTCGTTGGATGGCAAGCGACGCAGCCGCTCAGGCAGCATCGTTTGACGTGCTTGTGCCTGAAGCCCCCTTCTATGTGGCGCTCCAAGGCACCCAGGGCGAGCCCATCCACCTCGAAGGCGCCATGGACCTGCTGTGCCATGACGCCTCGACGCAGCAGGGCGAACCCCGCCGCGCCTTCATCGTGGACTACAAGACGGGAGGAAGTGTAGCCGAGACAGCCGACGACCTGCTTGCCAAGCACGACCTGCAGGCGCGCTGCTACGCCTATGTGGCGCTCACCCAAGGCTTCGATGAGGTCGAGCTCGCCTTCGTGCGCGTTGAGCAGCCCGACCCCGCACGCCCCGGCAAGCCGCAGGAGGTGCGCTACCGCTTCACCCATGCCGACAAGCAGGCCCTGCACGAACTCATCCGCTCGCGCTACGCAAGGCTGTAGCGCGAAGCGACGTTCTACAGGTGTCCGCACCACAAAAGGCTGTGACGCGGCGACTGGCATCTCACAGCATCACGCCGCTACCAGTTCTCTTAGCCTTCAGGCCAACTCAGGCACCAAAAAGCCCGCCTGCCTCGCATGAGACAGACGGGCTTTTGCCTATCCAGTGTCTTGTTGGTGGGAACCCACAAGCACTCGCAGCGCCATGCGCACATGCCCGCCCAGCCGCGACCGCTCGCACCAGGCCAGAGCTCCCGTGCGACCGCGACATTCCCGCAGGTCGCGACACCCTTACTCAGCAGCAGCTTCCTGCCCAGAAGCACCTTCCTGCTGTGCGGCATCCTCAGCCGGCTTGTGACCCACAACCTCGATGCGGTTGATCATGAACTCCATGCCCGAATTGAGCTTGTAGTCCTTCTCGGCCTTGCAGGAGGGGCACATCCAGGTCTCCTGCTTGAAGACATTGATGGGGAAGATGAAGCCGCACTGGTTGCACTTCACCGTCATGGGCGTGGTCTGCACCACAAGCTCGGCGTGCTCAGCCACCGTGCCGCGCGCCAGGAACTGGAACAGGCCGTCGAGATACTCAACGACGACGTCGCGACCCTGACCGATGGTGAGGTAGACGGTCTTCACCTCGGCGGCGCCGGACTTCTCAGCCTGCTCAACCACAATGTCCACCACGTTGCGGACAAGAGCCATCTCATGCATGTTCTAGCCACTCTCCTTGAAAGCGAAAGCGGCGCCACAGGGGCACCGCGGCGAATAGTTCCCCCTGTGAGACGGCAGGATACCACGGATGGCGCCTTGCTTGCCTTGTGGCGTAAACAAAAAAGGTTCTGCGCGGATTCCTGTGCACAGCGAGCCACGGGAATTTCCCCGCGTCCTTTGAAAACGAGGGGGGCCTGCCGGATAATCGGTTGCGACCAAACACCCGACGCCCCGGAGGCCCCGTGCCCGATTCTACAGACCCGACGGGGGCCGCGCAAGCGGCCGCCCCGACCTACATCAGCCTGCCGTCGCGGATGCCCGGCTTCGAGCAGACCGGGCCGTGCCGGGAGTCCGCGCGGCTCGTCAACCTCGGGACGCGGTCCGAGCCGCGGATCCGGGAGATGCCCCTCTTGGTCGTGCCGGGGGCACCCTGCGGGCCCGCGCCCGTGTCGTGCCCGCGCTGCGGGGCCCCGACCAGGGCGAACGGCACGACGACCCACGCCCTCGCCCACCTGCCGATGGGCGGGTCGTGGGTCCGCGCGGAGGTCGAGGTCCCCCGGCGGCGGTGCACTGCGTGCGGGGCGACCGCCCGCGCGCCCGAGCCGTTCCGGGCCGAGGGCCACATGGCCACCGCCGCGCTCGTCGCCTTCTGCGAGGACCTGCTCGCGCTGGGCCGCACGCTGCGCGAGGTGGCGTCGTCCACCGGGCTGTGCCCCCAGGTCGTCAAGGAGATCGACCGGGCCAGGCTCGAGCGCCTCTACACGGACGGCGCGCCGGGCGGCCCCAGGTCCCTGTCCCGCCCCGCCGCGCAGTCCAGGCTGCTCGGCGTCGACGAGTTCAAGCTCCACGACGGCCACCGCTACGCCACGCTGGTCGTCGACCTCGAGACCGGGCACGTCCTGTGGCTCGCGCGGGGCAAGAGGAAGGCGTGCGTCGAGGGCTTCTTCGACCACGTGGGCGACGCGTGGATGGCCGGCGTCGAGGCCGTCGCGTGCGACATGAACAGCGACTACGAGGAGGCGTTCAGGGGCCGCTTCCCCCACGTCTCCGTCGTCTTCGACCGGTTCCACCTGGTCAAGAACCTCAACGACAAGGTCGTGTCGGAGGTTCGCAAGGACGTCCAGCGCGGGCTCGAGGAGGCGGGCGACCGGGAGGGCGCCAGGCGCCTGAAGCGCACGAAGTACCTGCTCATGGCATCGAGGGCAACCAGGGAGGCCTGGGAGTCGTCCGGCCCGGGCGGGCCGTCCGAGAAGCCCGCGTCCCTGTTCTCCGGCGAGGTCAGGCCCCGCTGGAGGGCGGGCGAGGAGTCGGCGGCGCGCTACCGGGAGCTGATGGCGTCCAACGAGCTCCTGTTCGCGGCCGACCTCGTGAAGGACGCGGTCGAGCTCGCCTACTCGCTCTCCGACGAGGCGGAGATGCGGGAGGTCGTGGCCTTCGCCGCCGCGCTGTGCCGCGAGACCGGGAACGCCCACTTCGCATGGTTCGCGAGGCTGCTCGAGGGGCACATGGACGGGATCTGCGCCCATGCGCGCCGCCCCATATCGAGCGGGCGGGTCGAGGGCACCAACAACATGATAAAGACGCTGCGCAGGCGGCACTACGGCCTGCCCGACGACGAGTACTTCTTCCTCAAGGTCATGGACGCCAGCCACAGGAAGGACAGGTGGTAGCCCATGCACAGGAATCCGCGCAGAACCACAAAAAAGCCCGAGACCGTATGGCCTCGGGCTTCAGGATTCACGTGGTGGAGATGAGGGGATTCGAACCCCTGACCCCTTGACTGCCAGTCAAGTGCTCTCCCAACTGAGCTACACCCCCGTGGGTTTTATGGTGGGCGATGAGGGATTCGAACCCCCGACCTTGTGCGTGTAAGGCACCTGCGCTAGCCGCTGCGCCAATCGCCCGCGCAGGAAAAAGAGTATAGGTCAAGGGACGCTTCTTGTCACCGTGTATCGCATGCACACCACAAGTTCATCACTTCTGCATGTACGCCCGGAAGCACAGGCGGGCTTTGCCTCGGACGGAAAGCCCGCCGTAAACCCCAGCGAAACCAAACTCGCCTAACCCTTGCGATGGCCCCTCAGACCCAACCTGTCGCCCAGGCGCAGAAAGAAGAGCTGGTAGGGATGGTGCGCGAAGGACTGGTTGCAAATGACAAGCGCAGCCAGGCTCGCCAGGCACAGCACCACCGTGGAAGCGCCGTGAGCCGCAAGGGCGCAGGTAAAGCCCAGCCCCACGAGTGCCGCGATGCTCACGAGCCAGTTGGCCGCGTCGCGCAGGAAAATGCCCGGCAGGCACAGGAGCACGATCGCGGCAGCAACCACCATCCAACGAGCGTCCATAGGCTCCCAGCCAAGCACCAGGTTCGAAACGACCTGCGCAAGGACCGGGTCGGCGGGCATAAAGCTGCTGGCAATAGCCGTGACGGCAGCCGCCACCATGAGCGTCGAGCAGATGAGGCGGCTCGCACCAGGCTCGGTGTGCGCAAAGCGACGGAAGCGTGCGAGCAGGCCAAGCTTGTCCTCCTCGGCATTGCGGCCGTCGAAATCGGCTGCCGGATTGACACCCGCCGCGGCGCACGCATAGGCGCCGTCGAGGTCCGAGACCTGGTCCGCAGAGGCGCCGCCCTCGCTTGCCCGCTCGCCCTTGAAACCGCGCGAGGCACGCATCATGACACCGCCCACCAGCAGCGGGATCCAATACATGAACGCACGGTAGCACAGCACCACGGAAAGCGCCTGCGAAAGCGGGTAGCCGTAGCCGGCCAGCACCGCCGCCGCAAGGCCCTCCACCACACCGGCGCCGCCCGGCGTCACGTTGAAGCTGTTGAACACCAGCGCGGTGACGTAGGCCCCAAAGAGCGCATCGAGCGCAACGACGTCAAACGCATAGCCGCACGCAATGAACGACAGCGCGTCGAACGCCATGGCGACCACCATGGAAAGATACACGGTGAACGACCGTTTGGGGTTGCGCACAAGCGACGTGGCCGCAGCGCTGAACGAGCGCACGAGGTTGTCGGCCCAGGGAGCCGGCTCCTTCTTGATGAAGGGAATCGCCCGACAGATGCGCACGCCGAGTCGCTCCACAGCACGCAGCGCACGCTGGAGCTTGCCGGGAGCAAGGTGGCCCAACACGAGCAGCGCCACGAACGCCAGGGCGGCGCAGCCCACAATCGAGCCCACCGCCACATCGCGCCCCGTGAGCGTGCCAGCCTTGCCCATAATCCAAAAGCCGAGCAAGATGGCAAGAAACATTGCCAAGTAGAAGCACGTTTGCGTGAACAGGGTGGCCGTGGTGGCCGAGCCCACCGCCACACCCCGCTTGCGGGCGACGTCGATGATGCACGCAAGACCGCTTGCACCGCCCGAGGGCACCACCGTGTTCATGAAGACGGCCTTGAACCAGGCGGGCACCGTCTGCGAAAGCGGCACGTCGGCGCCGATCACCTTGAACGAGCGGGTGTAGGCAAGCGCGTGGAAGCACACGCGCCCCAGCTCGAAGAGGGCGCCCACGACAAGCGCGGCCCGCGCCCCCTGCAAGAGGGCGTCGAGCACAAGCGCGATGTCGTCCCGGCGCACCCAGGCAAACAGCACAAGCGTCGCCAAGATGAGCACACCAAGCAGCGTCTTGGGCTTAAGCTTGCGTCGGCCTATGCCACGAACTCTAATATCTGCCATGTCTGCGGCGTGCGCCTAGTTCTTGAGCGAGTTCAAGGGAGCGGGCATGCGACCGCCGCGGTGCGCGAACACATAGCCGGCGTTCTGGTTGATGGCCTGCACCGGAGCCTTGCCGAAGAGGCCGCCGAACTCGAGCGTCTCGCCCACCTTCTTGCCCACGGCGGGAATGACGCGCACGGCGGTCGTCTTGTTGTTGATGACGCCGATGGCCATCTCGTCGGCGATGAGGCCGGCGATGGTCTCCACGTTCGTGTCGCCGGGCACGGCCACCATGTCGATGCCCACCGAGCACACGCAGGTCATGGCCTCGAGCTTCTCAAGGCTGAGGGCGCCGCACTCGACGGCATGGATCATGCCGGCATCCTCGGAGACGGGGATGAACGCGCCCGACAGGCCGCCGATGGAGGAGGTGGCCATGACGCCGCCCTTCTTCACCGAGTCGTTGAGCATGGCAAGCGCGGCCGTGGTGCCGGGGCCGCCGCAGGTACCCACGCCGATGATCTCCAGGATGTCGGCAACCGAGTCGCCCACGGCGGGCGTGGGGGCAAGGGAGAGGTCGACGATGCCCATCTGCACGCCGAGCCTGCGGGAAGCCTCGCGCGCCATGAGCTCGCCGACGCGCGTGATCTTGAACGAGGTGGCCTTGATCTTCTCGGCGACGGTCTGCATGTCGGCCGTCTTGGGGAGCTGCTTGAGGGCGGCCGCCATGACGCCGGGGCCGGAAACGCCCACGTTGATGACCACGTCACCCTCGCCCGAGCCGTGCACAGCGCCGGCCATGAAAGGCGAGTCCTCCACCATGTTGGAGAAGACGACGATCTTGGCGGCGCCGTAGCAATGGTCGTCCACGGTGGCCTCGGCAGCGTCCTTCACGGTCTGGGCCATCTTGAGCACGGCGTCCATGTTGATGCCGGCGCGCAGGCTCGCCACGTTGACCGAAGAGCACACGTGCTTGGTGGAGGCAAGCGCCTCGGGGATGGAGTCGATAAGGCGCATGTCGGCGTCGCCGATGCCCTTCTGCACCAGCGCGCTGAAACCACCCACGAAGTCGACGCCCACGGCCTCGGCCGCGCGGTCCATGGCCTGGGCAAGCGGCGTGAGGTTCCTAGCGCGGGTGGCCGCAGCAAGCTGGGCCATGGGGGTGACGGAGATGCGCTTGTTGACAATCGGGATGCCGTACTCGCGCTCGAGCTGGTTTGCCACAGGCACAAGACGCTCGGCGGCGTGCGTGAGGCGCTCGTAGACCTTGCGAGCCATAACGTCGATGTCCTCATCGGCGCAGCTCATGGTGTTGATGCCCATGGTGATGGTGCGAACGTCGAGGTTCTGCGACGCGACCATGTTGAGGGTCTCGCCGATTTCCTGGATGCTGATACCGGGCACGGGTGCCTCCTCGCATACGGGGCGCTGATGCGCACTCTTAAACCGAATATTCTTTTCGTATTTTATGCAGGATATATTACAGATAGAATCTGCTTTGCGGGCAAGCGCCGTATTTGCACACCAACAGGCACAAACAGGCACGCGCAACCCCTACAATACCAAGCAAAACGCATGCACCAGCACACGGGACCCGCTGAAATGACGCCCCGCCACATGCGCCAGCACGCGAGCCACGCCGAAGTGACGCCTCGCCTCATGCACCAGCGTGCGAGACGCTCATCCCGCCGGCGCATACGCACGCCCTTTCTACCCACCGGCCGCCACGGCCGCACCGCACCCACCGCGACACGCATTTGGAGCCACATGCAAGAAGAAGCACTCGACGGCGCACACCTCATCCGCCCCGTCGCCCATATCAAGACGCCCTACCCCGTGAAGTTCGGCGTGCCGCGCCAGCCCGGCCTCGTCGACGCGCTGGAAGGCGTGGTGTACTTCGAGCCGGAGTTCCGCGACGCCGACGCCGTACGCGGCCTTGAGACGTTCGACTACGTCTGGCTCATCTGGGACTTCTCGCAGAACCATCGCGGCGGCAAGTGGACCCCCACCGTGCGCCCCCCTCGCCTGGGAGGCACGCGCCGCATGGGCGTGTTCGCCACGCGCTCGAGCTTCCGCCCCAACGACCTGGCCTTATCGTGCGTCAAGCTGGCACGCGTAGAGCTCGACGATGAATATCCCGATGGCAGCCGGGGACCCGCGCTGCACGTGATCGGCGCCGACATGATGGACGGCTCGCCCATCTACGACATCAAGCCCTACCTGCCCTTTTCCGATTCCAAGCCCGAAGCCGGCCACGGCTGGGTCGAAGCCGACGAGTGGCACAATCTCGAGGTGGACTTCGCACCCGAGCTGCTCGCCCAGCTGCC
>Ga0129314_1001999_pt1 | contig 12427 bp, 10 predicted proteins | sample O1111metagenome_FD_94431 | JGI IMG/M metagenome (GOLD analysis project Ga0129314, IMG submission 94431) | Orangutan individual fecal microbial communities from fecal samples from Wisconsin, USA - O1111 metagenome | ecosystem: Host-associated > Mammals > Digestive system > Large intestine > Fecal...
AAACTGACCGATGCAGACGAAAATGCTCATCAACGTAACCAGACTGTCCCGGGTTCCCGGATCCGAGCTTAACGAAGGAAGCACGCCCCAGTAGGCAATGTCATTCATGGTATACGTCATTCCCCACAGAAGATAAAAGAGACTGTAAAATGCTACAAAGGCCCAGCCCTGCGGTCTTATCGTAAACAGACAGATGATCACCACGGCATTACTGATCGAGCCAATCAGAATCCAGGGCTTGAATTTTCCCATCCGGAAATGCGTATTTTCAATAATAATTCCCATCAGCAGATCGTTGATTGCATCCCAGATCATACAGACGATCATGGCTGCGCTGATCACGGCAAACTGTACGCTGCTTAAATTCATTGTGTACTGGACATAAAGAATCAGGTACATACTCACCAGTGCATACGCAGCGTCCCGCCCTGTCGCTCCAATACAATAGCTCCATTTTGTTCTTGCATCTAATTTATCATTCATGTTTCTTCCCCCTGTTCGCAGAATCTACAATTTTTAAAATCGTCTTTCGTTTCACCATACCACCGCCCTGATTACAGACACTGTCCACGTTTCCCTCCAGAATTCCTTCCAGCATCATCCGCACCTCCGGATCCTTCACGGACTTCGGGAAATACATCAGCCTCGCCGCCAGCTTCCCGATCCGGATCCATCTTCTGGCAAGCCGGGAATACGGCTGCATCTGCATTAGAGAATTCTTTGTTGTAAATTCTCCCGGAACCGTATGGGAAAAATGAGTCCTCTGATAAGTGTAAATCCTGTCAACATCCTCTTTTGTAAGCGGAACCGGATTCTTAAGACTCAAAGGGCTCTCAAGCTCCACTCCCTGAACCTCTACCTCCTCTGCCAGCCGGATGTCATTAAGCGAGGCACCAATTTGAATCTCATAGGTACCTCCGATTACCTGAAATTCCGAATTCTGATAGACCGAAAAGTCTCTGCTAGTTAACATAACTTCTACTTTCTTCTTTTCGCCGGGCTCTAAAGCGATCTTTGCAAATCCCCTCAATTCCCGTCTGGCACGAAAGTCCTCTGTCTGCGGATTTCTCACATAAACCTGTGAAATCTCCATTCCGGGAGCCTCACCGGTGTTTTCCACCTCAAACGTAACCGTATAGCTTTGATCCGCATTCTCTGTGATTGTGAGATTGGAATAGGAAAAGCTGGTATAGCTCAATCCATGTCCGAAACAGAACCGCACCGGCACCTGAAAGGTATCGTAATACCGGTATCCCACGAAAATACTCTCCCGGTATTCCACCTCATCTGGATGCAGTCGCTGTTCCCTCTGCTTTCCAAAGTTTCCGTAGCTTGGTACGTCTTCTTCCCGGTAAGGAATCGTCTCTGCCAGTTTTCCGCAAGGATTCGCCTTGCCCAGCACGAGCCGCGCGCAGGCCGTCCCGGCGGCTTCTCCTCCCAGATAAAGCTGTAACACCGCCCTGCACTGACACACAAGCTGCATATCATAAGGCGAACCGCTCACAGAAATAAAACCGATATTGTCATTTACCTTCAACAACTCCTGCAGAAGAACTGACTGATTCTGTGGCAGGGAAAGGCTTTCCCGGTCATATCCTTCTCCTTCTGCAATATCTGTCAATCCACCAAAGAACAGCACCGGAATCTTCCGCTCCTTTGCCTCTTTTGCCAAAAACAGCGCTTCCTTTTCCAGCTTCTTATTTCTCTTCCATGAAGTACCCTGATATCCTCTCGCAAACCGTACGGTAACATGCTCCTTTTCCAAAGCTTCCATCACCGAATCAACCCGTTCCGTATGGATATGGCTGCTACCACCTCCCTGAATTCGTGGGTGAAGTGCCAGATTCCCCAGAATCAGGATTTCCTTTTCTCCCTTTAGCGGAAGGAACCCGTCATTTTGAAGAAGAACCGCACTTTCTTCTTCGATTTTCTCTGCCAATTCGTGATTTTTGCATCTTGTTCCGGAAGTAACACCGTTTACGCGTTTCTCAATGCTCTCACCTTTGCCATAGGATTCATTCAGATCCTTAATTCTCTGTACAGCCTCCGCAAGCCTGGAAAACGGGAGTTTTCCTGTCTTTATGGCATCGGAAAGATCTTCAAAATGATTGCCGTTGCTGTCCGGCATCTCCACATCCATTCCGGCCTTGATGCAGGCAGGAAGATCAACACAGGCTCCCCAGTCGCTCATGACAAGCCCTTTATAGCCCCATTTTTCCCTTAGAATATCGGTCAGCAGTTCCCTGTTTTCACAGGCCGGTACACCGTTCAGATAGTTGTAGCTAGCCATAACCGTAGCAGGCCTTGCCCTCTTCACCGCCTGTTCAAAAGCCGCCAGATAGATTTCATGCAATGCCCGCTCATCAACCATGGAATTCGAGGTCATATAATGCCATTACTCAGTCACTTCCTTTCGCATCTGTTCAATAGCTCTGTCAAGTTCCCTGCCAAATGCTGTAACATTTACAGAACTTAATACCTCGCTCAATTCTTTTTCCGATAAATCTTTCACCACTGGAAAATACTTTTCGAAGATAGCTCCACAAACAATCAATCTGTGGCTGCGTTCCTTACGGCTAAAGTTTTCCCGATAGGAAAGCTGATTTTTCTTTCTCTGGATCTGATGCTCCAGCTGGATCTTCTCCTGTTTTGATTGTTCCAGCTCATTTCGAAGTTCTTCAAGATTCTTGTTTTCTGTCATCTGTATTTCCTCCCACATTTCATTTTGTTCGTGTTCTTTGTCATCTCCCCAAATCAATTCCTGGCAGGTAACCTCTGGGTTCTTTAGCCTCATAGACTGTTTTGGACTGTGCCGTTATCACGTTCTTGGCTCGCTCCCTGTCTTTACAGATCATCGCTTAGCTTCCCCGATACAGTAGTGATTTGGAATGCTCATTCAGTTGTCATAAACTGATTTTCTCAAAATCACAGGCCTTATCCCGTATATCCAAAAAGTAGGAAATACTACTGAAAAATAAAAATATCCATGTTTTTAGAAATAGTACTTTATTTCGAACTGTTGTTCTGATATAATTTTTGTTATATACATTTAAGAATGCACTATTGATTACATTGGGGGAAAATAGATTTTGAAGTGTAAATTATCAATACAGGAAAAATTAAAAGATTTAAGAATTGAACGTGGTTTGTCCTTACAGGAACTGTCAGACCAAACCGGATTATCCAGAGCTGCTCTCGGCAATTATGAAACAGATGACTATAAAGAAATCACACATAAAGCAATTGTAATTTTGGCTGATTTTTATGGTGTCTCTTCTGATTATTTATTGGGGCTTACAGAAAATCGTGAACATCATTCCTTCCCAGTAGATGAATTAGGCTTAGATGATACCACCATAGATTTAATAAAAAGTGGCAAACTGAATGTGCGTTTAATATGCGAAATGATAAAGCATCCGGAATTTACGAACTTCCTTTCCGACCTTGAAATATATGTTGACAGTCTGGCTGGGATGCAGATTCGAAATATGAATACCATGATTGAGCAGACCAGGCTCCGGTTACAAAACAATGGTATTCCTGACTGTGACCATTATATGAAAACCTTGGTTGCCGCTTCCATTAATGAAGACAATTATTTTAATAATCTGCTTGGAAATGATATTGCGAAAATTGCAAAAGATTTAAGAGCCACTCATGAAAAGGATTCTGATACCGGAGATCCGATTACTCCGATTGAAGATATGCTTGGTACTTTTGAAGAACTCAAGAAAGCAGACAAGTTTAGCATTTATGATAAGCTGCAAGATATTAGGATTAACATCTTCCCCCTTAAGGTAATCCTCTATCAACTTAACTCTTTTATCTATGGTAAAACTCTTTGGAATATATACCTTTTGTTCTTTCTCATGTTCCTCTAAATAATGAGAAACAATAAAGTGTAAACCATATGTCTGCTCTTCAAGCAAAAGTGTAATTTCTTTGTCAAAGTATTCAACAAACGACTTATCCTGCAATATTTGAAACGTATTCCAATGAAGCCCTTTTAATACATCACATATCTTTTTTGGGGAAATACATGTGTAAGTCTTAAACTTATAAAAGAAATCTCTAAAGTCGTCCCAATAACTCACATAGCATTCATCAAAAATTGCGACAATATTATCCTCTGTAATTGACTTGAAAAACTCATGAACAACATTATTTAATTTCAATGTTTTTCTTTTGTACTCACTATATTTTTCTTCCGTCCACCTAGGGATTTCAGAAACGATTTCGAAAAATAATTTTGTATGATAAAGCTCAAATACTTTGTTTATATTTGTCAAATCAATTTGATTTTGAGCATAAGAATCCAGTATGGCGACAACTTTCTCTTCATCGCCATGGAAACATAATCTGGCATCAAAATAATCTTTGTGTTCGAAATCCTTCAAAATACTTTACACCTCGATTTCTCCGCTCATAAGTTTGGGTAATAAACAATCTCTTGCCTGAGATAATTTTTTAATGCTTCTGCTCAATGCATATATCTTTTCAAATATCGGTTTGCAATAATTGTAATATAATTTTCTAAGTTCATCATTTGGATATACCATTTCAAGTTTTCCAAACTTAGTTTTATTTACATTAGTCATTGTTGCCCCATTACTACCAACACCCTCTAGCAATTCTTTCAGCCGTTTCATTGATGAATATACATAATATAAATCTTGTTCATTATTTAAAATAATAGAATTAATCTGCTGATTTGTTTGACATGGTTCAATTGCAATATTAACCAAACCAACTGTTGCAATACAAGAAACCATGATTCCATTCTTTGGAATATACTTATTCTTTTGCGTATTTGCACCCTCATTAGTTAATGACACCTCTGTAGTTATAGAAAAAACGCAATCATGCATATCAGGTATTTTTACAAAAGGAATATTTCCTCCATAATACTGTTCTTTAGAGGTAGAAGGTGTTTTTCCAGTTATGATTTCTCCTAAATCAAATATTTTTTTGTAGGTCCATCCATCTGGAACTCCATCCACAATTTTACAATTCTCATATCCGGGAAATCTCAAATCAACAAACCATTCCCTGTACAGGCGCTGTGCTGCCTCTTCCAGAAGTATGATTTGCCTTTTATTATTTTCAATTAAATCATCATAGGCTTTCAGTATTCCAGCAATTTTAATTTGCTTATCTAAATCTGGGCATGGGAATAGTAATCCTTTTATATCTGAAGGACTGATATTTGCCTGATTTGCAGCTCCACCTGCTTTTGCTGCTAATTGTATTTTCACTCTGTCCTGTGACAAAAAATAATATATGAATGTCAAATCTGCCTGTGCATTTTCTTTAAGCGTAATTTTACCGACACGTTGATTTAAAAGTGATTTATCATAATACTTTACTCTTGCTACTCTTCCTACAACCGAAGCCCATTGATTGATATGCGATCCTGTCATTGCAATAAGAACATCATCATAGCTTAATAAAAACTTCTTTTGTTTTTCAGCGACATCCTCTGAAACATAAGTTATATCCTCAAGTGTTACTTCAGGTGGACTAATATTTTTGATTTTAATAATAGGTATACCACGCTCTGCAAAATCTCTCGTTTTGAAGGCAAAACCAGACAATATTTCAATATAATCTTCTAGTTTTTCTTGTTTATAACTCATAATACCATCTCCTTCATATTCTGTGAGATGGTATCCATCAAACCATTACTCTCTGCCTGTAATGAAAGAAGATCTTGATGAATCTCTGCCATTCTTTCTTCAAAATCAACACCATCATCTTCCATCGGTGCTACACCAACATAGGCTCCTGGTGTTAATGACCAGCCTTTATTCTCAATTGTTTCGATGTCGGCAATCTTGCAGAGTCCAAGAATATCCTCGTACTTTCCTTTACCAAACTTACTATAAAGCCAGTGTGCTTCCTTTACGACTTCAACAGTCTCTTCAATAGTTGCAATCTTATCATCCCAGTTAGTCTGAACTTGTTTCTTTTCTTTGCGTTCACAGGCTGCAACTGCTTTCTTGCCCGCTTCTCTAACAGACTTAAGATGCTTCTTCGCCACCTCAAGTCCTGTTACAAATACATCGTCATTTACTGCATTCAGGTCATCTTCTCCTGTCTCGGCAATCATGTTAGCAACAGTAGACTTGTATTCATCCAGTAACTTCTTATACTTATCTATCTCACCTCTGTAGAGCCATACAATGGCATTCATATTTTTAAGTTGCCACTCATTCCACTCATTCAGGGTACGATCTACAACGGTATAATAATTTCGTGCATCGATGAATAAGACTTTATCCTTCAGATTTTCTGCCTTTCCCTTATCAAAAAACCACAGAGAACAAGGCAAACTCTTTGTGTAGAAGAAATTATTTCCTACAGAAATCATGACATCCACATGCCCTGTTTTAATTAACTTTTCACGAATCTCTTTATCACGTCCCTGACTGTCAGTTGCAGAAGAAGCCATAACAAATCCTGCACGACCTGTCTCATTCAAGTATGCATAGAAATAAGAAATCCAAAGATAATTTGCATTACCGATTTCCTTGTTTTTATTTTCCTTCGGTACACCAAAGGGCAGTCTTCCGGCATTGGCTGCTGTTTCTGCTTTTACCTTATCAACATTAAATGGCGGATTTGCCATAACATAGTTACACTTGCCCTCCAAATGATGAGCATCATGGTAGAAGCTGTTTGCTTCATCACCGGATTTAATTACACCGGTAAGCCCATGAACCGCCATATTCATAAGGCAGAGCTGTGCATTGTATTCTACCTTTTCCTGACCATAAAAAGTCATGCTCTTGTTGGCCTGCAGTCCAGTTTCATTTACGAAATCACCGGTTTGTACAAACATACCGCCAGATCCACAGGCAGGATCGATTGCCCTTACAAAATTGATACAATCACACGATTGCCCCTTCTGTACTCGTGAACGATGAACACTGTGTGCATTATGAACGATACGCACAGTGTGCAAGGTGTGTGCATAATCGAACGATAGCTTTTTTACGTACATCAGCAGCCCTCCTTTCTCAGCAAGTGATTTTGTACATCTATTTGTGAGCCTTGTAAAATGCATAATAACCCAAGATATATTTTACCAAACCCATTGCTGATTTTCAATTGTTAATAGAAGGCTGTAACCTTCCAACGAAACAAAAGCACCCAGAACTTTGAGTCCTGAGTGCTTGTTCCTTATATCACACCACCCTTCAATCGTATGATATTCTTTTCAATTTCCCGGATTACCTTTACAAATACATCATCACCTTGTCCCGTCGGGTCTTGTAATCCCCAGTTATCATCAAATTTTCTGCCAATATAAGGACAGCCAACATCACAGCCCATAGAAATTGCAATATCTGGAGCCGGAATTTTATTGAATGTCTTGCTGTACTGTGTCTGCTCCATATCAATTCCGTAAAGTTCTTTCATCAGTCTTACTGCATCCTGATTGATCTGTGGCTTTGTTTCAGTTCCGGCAGAATAAAAATCAAATTTGTCTCCTGCCAATGCCCTTCCCAATGCCTCTGCAATCTGACTGCGGCAGGAATTGTGTACACAGATAAAAGCTACTTTTTTCTTACTCATGAAATCTCTCCTTTGATTTGTTTGCAATTTTTACGAGTGTCAACATAACTGGTACTTCCGTCAGCACACCCACTGTTGTTGCCAGTGCCGCAGGACTTGTCGTTCCAAACAATGCCACTGCAACTGCTACGGCCAACTCAAAAAAGTTTGATGCTCCTATCATTCCTGCCGGTGCAGCAATGTCAAATGGCAGATGAAGTGCCTTGCAAATGCCGAATGCAAGAAAGAAGATAAAAAATGTCTGAATGACAAGGGGAACGGCTATCAGCACAATATGCAGAGGATTTGAGAGAATAACCTCCGCTTGAGCAGCAAAGATAAGCACCAATGTGAGCAGTAAGCCCACAGTAGTGATGCCGTCAAATTTATGCACGAAGACATTTTCAAAATACTCCTTGCCCTTGCTTTTCACTATGCCGATCCTTGTAAGTACGCCGCCCGCAAGGGGTATCACCACAAACAGGAAAACACTCAGAAACAGTGTGCTGTACGGAACGCTTACATTGGAAACGCCAAGCAGAAATTTCACAATAGGCACAAAGGCAATGAGAATGATGATGTCATTTGTTGCCACCTGCACTACCGTATAGGCAGGATTGCCATTCGTGAGCGTACTCCATACGAACACCATTGCCGTACAGGGAGCAGCACCAAGCAGTACTGCTCCTGCAAGATATTCCGTAGCAAGTTCAGGCGTGATAAACGCTTTGAATACCACAAACAAAAACAGATAGGCTATTCCATACATGGTAAAAGGCTTAATGAGCCAGTTTACAATCCATGTCACAAACAGTCCTTTAGGATTTTTACCCACCTGTTTTACGCTCTGAAAATCCACTTTCAGCATCATCGGATAAATCATAATCCATATCAAAACTGCAATGGGAATAGAGATTTTTGCAATTTCCATTTTACTTAAAAATTCAGGCATCGCAGGCAGAAATTTACCCACCAAAATGCCGACTACCATGCATAACAACACCCATAGGGAGAGATACCGTTGAAAAGTGCTGATTCCTGATTTCTCTTTCTCCATATCATTTACCATCCTTAAAACAATTCTTTCAATTTTTGTCCTTTAATCTCGTCTGCTGTCCAACCAATTACAGCAAATTTCCCATTCGAGTGCTGCGCCACCTGATTAATCCATTTAATTTCATGGCTTGACTTTGCTGCCAGCAGTGTATCAGAAGACTCTGTTCGATAGAAAGAAGAGTTGATAATCCACCATTTCACAGCAATTTGCGCCCGTTTCAAATCATCTTCCAATCTGAGAGCTTCGTAGACAGGTGTTGCTTCGGCAAGAGTCACAATCACAACTTCGGTTTCGTCGGAACGCAGGCGTGGAAGTAACATTTTTACCGATTCTGGTATATTTCCGCCCTGTGTACGCTCGACTTCTTTGTGATAACTCTGGGAAGAATCTAACAGCAGAAGGGTATGCCCGGTCGGTGCTGTATCAATTACAACAACTTCCTGTTCTGCATGATCAACAATTCCCGCAAATGCTCGGAAAACAGCAATTTCCTGTGTGCATGGAGAGCGTAAATCCTCCTCCACATATGCAATATCTTCCTCTGATATGTTTTCTCTTGCCTTCGTCAGAACCTCATTCTGATACTTTCTAAGTTCTTCCTTTTCATCAATATGACTCATGGTGATATTGTCTGTTGCACTAATCACATATTTTAAGTGAGCTGCCGGGTCTGTCGTTGCCAGATGAACCTTTACACCTTTTTCTGCCAGTCCTAAAGCAATCGCTGCGGCAACGGTAGTTTTACCGACACCGCCTTTTCCCATTGTAAAGATAACTTTTTTTCTTGAAAGATATAAGTCCTCTATCACATCTCCTAAATGTGGTATCTCAGACACTGCGAGTTTTTCCTGTTCCTGCATGGCTTCATTATCGTTGAGTAAAGCACGAATATGTGCAATTCCAGTCACATTGTAGGCTCTCAACGGTACACAATAAGTATTTATGTTTCTCAAAGGAGCTGAAATACCTGCAAGTGCTCTTTGCTGTTTCTGATACAGACTGTTAGAAATCTCATCGGAATGCTCAATTAAAAGTCCATTGATGACCATGCTTTGATTGCATATTCCAAGCTGAGCTAATTCCGCAGATGCTCTCGCAGCTTCTTTAATTGGTGTTTCTTCTGGACGAGTCACAAGGACAAGCGTTGTCAATGCTTTATCTGCTAATGTTTCAACTGCTTTTTTATATACAGTCTTTTTGCTTTCCAATCCTGAGAGCTGTCCAAGACAGGAGACTCCATGTGTGCTTTCACTGATAAATCCGCTCCATGCGGATGGCAGTTGAAGCATACGAAGGGTATGACCTGTCGGTGCTGTGTCAAAAATGATATTATCAAATTGATCCGCTGTTTTTTCATCTGTAATAAATCCTGCAAACTCATTAAATGCCGCTATTTCAACGGTACAGGAGCCTGAAAGCTGTTCTTCCATATTTGTAATCACAGACTCTGGCAATTTGCCGCGATAGGGAGCAACCACGCTTTCCCGGTACTCTGCGGCAGCCTGGACAGGGTTAAGATTTGCAACTGTCAGTCCTTTGACTTCAGGAATCAGCACACCTTTATTATTCAGCTCGGTTTCAAATACATCCTGCAAATTAGATGCAGGGTCTGTGCTAATCAACAGCACTTTTTTCCCTTCATCGGCAAATTTAACAGCCGTCGCACAGGCGAGGGATGTTTTACCGACACCGCCTTTCCCTGTAAAGAACAGATATTTTGTAAGTCCGATTTCATCTGGCTTATATGGCTCAAACATAACACCCACCCCCTTAGCAACAGCTACTGCCACAATCGCATCCATTATTGTTTTCTTTCAGCTCAAAGCAATCTTCTGCATCATCCATACCACAACAGTTGGATTCTGCTTTCGTTTCTCCGCAACAGCATGATGTTGATCCTTTCGGCAGAAGCATTTCCGCTGGCAATCCTAACAAAGTTAAAATTTCATCGTTTGCAGGGTATCTACCTTCAATCACAATCTCGCCGTCAACCACTACAACTGGAAGTCCGTCAACACCTTTTTCATTTACATACTGATTGACGATATTGTTCTTCACAAATTCCATTGGTGCATTGTTCAGATTATACCGTTCAACGACCACTCCTTCCTGCTTCAATGTATTTAAAACAGTAGAAATACGAAGCAGTTCCGAATCAATATTTACACCGCAAAGTCCTGTTTCACAGCAGAGGGCAGGTTCATAGATATACATTTTTTTCATGTCCATTTCTCCTTTAATTGAATTATTGAAATATTTCTATGTGTTGGTTTTTATGATAGCCGATGCTGATATAGAGCATCGGCTTATTCACATTTACAGTCACAATCCTTATGGCAGATACAGTCAGCCTTCGCAGAGAACAACTTGCCAAGCACTTCCTGCAACTCATGTAATGTCTTTTCATTAAGTGAATAATAGATATTCTTTCCTTCTCTGCGGTCATTCACAAGACCTGCGTCCACAAGCAGTTTCATATCGTGTGACAAGGTCGGCTGTGTGATATGGAATGCCTCAAGTATCTTACAGGCACACAATTCTCCGCAGGAAAGCATATCTACAATTTGCAGACGCTTAGGGTCGGATACTGCCTTGAGCATCTTTGCTGTATCAGTATAGATTTTTTCCACTCTGTCCACCTCACATAGAATAATCCCTATATGTTATTATATAAGACAAATAGAAAAATGTCAATGTGTTTTTTGATTTTTATAGCCACCATCTAATAAAGGTACTTCTGAATAAAAAGTGCCTTATCTGCTCCACGTCTTATTCTGCTTTTATCTCTGTGCCGTCCTTGAATACCACCGTCACATCGTCCTTGCTTTTTACTACAATTTTCTCCACCAGACTGCTCCACAGGGCATCGTCAAACTCTGTGATAATGCCTGTCTGATCTTTCAAGACGGTGATGAATCTGCCCATCTGTTCATGCCTTGCTTCATTATTAGAAATTGTGGCGCTGACTTCATCGTACTGTGCTTTCAGCCTGTCATAGCGTTCCACCAATGCATTGTAGCGTTTATTGTATTCATCCTGGTCTTGTGCCACTCGCGCATTCTCCGCTACTGCATTCTGCGTAAGTTCTACCGTCACAGCAATTTCTTCCTGCAGGGCATCGCGCTTGGCTTCCAATACAGAATTATCACATAGCATCGTTCGTATCATTTCTGTGTTGGCAATAATTTCATCCTTCTCGGTAATCAGCCGGTTCAGTGCCTTTATAAAATACTCCTTGATTTCATACTCCGTCAGGTGCGGTGTGGAGCAACCCGTCTTATTTCGGAATTTATTATTGCACTGGTAGATGATGCGGCGGTACTTGTCGTTGGAATGCCACACCTTGGAGCCGTACCATCCGCCGCATTCCGCACACTGCACTTTGGTAGAGAAAATGCTGACTCCGCTGTAGCGTTCTTTCCCTTTATTTCGCTTTGCAATTTCAGCCTGCACCAATTCAAAAATCTGCGGGTCAATGATTGCTTCATGGTTGTTCTCCACATAATACTGCGGCACTTCGCCTTCGTTGGTTTTCGTTTTCTTTGTCAGGAAATCCACTGTGTAGGATTTCTGTAAAAGAGCATCACCCTTGTATTTTTCATTGGTGAGAATACTCCGCACCGTTGACTGATTCCACTTATCCTTGCCGCCGGGTGTCTTGATTCCGCGTTTGGTAAGTTCTCCGGCGATGGTATGCATGGTCATGCCGTCCAGGAACAGCTTATAAATCAGCTTTACCGTTTTTGCCTGTTCTGGCACCACTACAATCGTTCCGTCTGGTCCTTTCTCATATCCAAGAAAACGGCTGTAAGC
>Ga0129314_1002000_pt1 | contig 12419 bp, 11 predicted proteins | sample O1111metagenome_FD_94431 | JGI IMG/M metagenome (GOLD analysis project Ga0129314, IMG submission 94431) | Orangutan individual fecal microbial communities from fecal samples from Wisconsin, USA - O1111 metagenome | ecosystem: Host-associated > Mammals > Digestive system > Large intestine > Fecal...
AAAGTGTAAGTTTGTTCCATTCAACCGGCAGCTCAGTCTCGGAAGTTTTCGGGCGGCTGATAGCCGCCCCTACAAAGGCTCTGATGATTTTGGGGTTTGCCATTCAACGAAGGACACTCCCTCAGTCTCGCATTCGCTCGACAGCTCCCTCAGGGAGGGAGCCGGGAATGCTCCCATTCAACCGGGTACTCGCTAATGTCCGGGGTTACGGGCGATTTTCATCGCCCCTACGAAACTCAATAATATTTACATTCCGCCATGCAACCAACCGCCGCTATGCTTTGGTTTGCAGCTGGGAAAAAAGCTGGTCTACGTATTCCTTGGTGGCTGGGTCGGTGGGGGACTGGGGGGTGGGGAGGTGGAGGAGGCGGTGGCCGGTGAGGTCGGTGTCCAGGGCCAGACTCAATGTGTCCGGGGCCTGGGCCCGCATACCGATGCCCACGGACTTGCTGCTCCGGCAGAAATCCAGCAGCACGAAGGCCACCCCCACAAAGGCGGCGGGGGAGGCGGCGGTCTGGAAGCTGTCCGTCACCTCCAGGGTGCAGCGGTAGCTGCTGTCCTCCCCGGCGGGCAGCAGCACCCGGCCCTGGGCCTGGAATTGATTTTCATAGCCGTCCAGGGCCGTCAGCCGCTCCTCCCCGGTGTCCTGGGTGCGGCAGCGCACCCGGTAGGTCACCTTACCCCCGGCCACCGGCGTGGCCCCGGCGGTGAATTCCAGGCACAGGTACACTCCATCGGCCTGGGGTGCGCCCTGGGCGGTGCACCGGTAGGCGGCGGTGATTTGGGCGGTGGGGGCTGCGTAGGGCAGCACCTCTATCCTCTCCCGGGCGGCGGCGGTTCTGCCCCGGCTGTCCGTCACCGTTACGGTGATGTCCACCGGGCCGCTATGGGCCAGGGCGAAGCAGACCTGCTCCCCGGTGCCGGAGAGGCCCCCGCAGGTCACGGCGATTTCCCGGATACTGGCCCCATACTTTCCTGCCGCCTGGGTGGTTACCTGGCAGCGGCTCTGGCCCTGGATATAGCCCCCATGGCTGGCGGTATAGCCCAGGGCATCCGTCACCCTCAGCGACACCTCCGGCGTTACCGTACCGGGAATGTCCAGGGCCAGGGTCAGGGTGCTGGTGCCCACCGTCTCCTCCCCGGCGTAGGTGGTGCAGGTAAAGGTCACCTCCACCTTTGTATCCTGGGGCTGCTGGGCGGCCAGGGCCAAGGGGGGTGTCCAGGTCAGGGTGTCCGCCTGGGTTTTCTCCCCCAGCAGTCCGGACTGGCTGCCGCACTGCCAGGCCACGGTATCCCGGAAGCCGGGGGCGGCTCTGGTCAGGTGCAGGGTCAGCGCTTCCCCCAGGGGGCCAGGCTGGGCGGAAAGGCTGGTGGCCCGGGGGATTCTGGCCAAGGCCGTCTCCCCGGAGCGGGTGAAGCTGTCCACAAAGCGGTTGCCGGTGGTATACAGCCGCAGGCTGGCGGCAGCGGTGAGGCTGGCGGTGCCGTCGGCGGCGTGGGGGATGGTGACCTCCTGGCAGCTGTAGCCGCTCCAGCTGTCCTCCCCGCCCTGGTACCAGCTATCGGAGTATATCAGGTTACACCCCTGGACATTGTTCAGAATCAGGTTGGCGGCCAGAGCGCCTCCCAGCCGGATTTCGCCCAGCAGCCAGCAGCTGCCCACGGTGGTTCCGGTACGGTTTCGGATGGCCAGGCCGGTGGCTCGGATGCGGGAGGTATTCTCCTGTAGGCTCTGGGTGATTTCCAGGGTCAGCTTTACGTCCTGGCCCAGTTGCAGCTCCATGGTCAGCTCCCCTTCTTCATTTTCATCAGGCCCACACCGGATAGGGCCCCCAGCACCGCCCCCACCAAGCCGGTGGGGGTGCTGCTGCTCTTCTTCTTTTTAGAAGAAGCACTGCTGACATACCGAACCTGGGGGGCTGGCTGGTGGGCGGCCTCCCACTGCTGGTCGTAGCGGCGCTTGTCCTCGTCGTACTCCGTCTGCCATTTCCAGTCGGCGATATCGTCCCGGTAGGTCTGGTAGTCCAGCTTGCGCTGGGTCCGGTATGCCTCCAGCAGCCGGTCGGCCTCCTTCTGCCATGCGGCCAAAGAGTCGGTATACCGGCCATAGTCCCGGCTGTCCGCCCCCAGAAGCAAATTATATTTATCCTTCAGCCCCTGGGATTGGAGCCGGTACTGCTCCATGGCCAGGGTATACAGCTCCGGGATGCGGTCGCCCAATGCATCCAGCTGCCGGGCGTAGGCCTGCTGCCCTGCGCTCTGGGCGTAGGAGCTGCCGTAGCCCCCGGTGAGGGCCGCTCCCTGGCCCAGGGTATCCTCCATGGCCAGGCGGCCATTTTTCACGGCGCTGTCCCGGTAGCGCTTATACAGTGCGTCCCCGTCCAGCCGGTAGCGGAAGGACGGCTGCTGCATCAGCGCATCCAGGGCCTGGCTCAGGGCCTGGTCATACCGCCCGGCATACTCCGGCCGCTTTTGCGCCTGCTCCTGCACCGCCTTCTTCGCCTCCGCCGTAGCCTTAGAGGCCTCAAATTCCTTCTTCCCCATATTTTTCTCCTTTTTTCAGTTACGCTTTTAGCGGGTTCCTATACGTGGGTGCCCTGCCCCACCCGGTATCGTTTCCCCGGCAGAAACCGGGAGATTTTTTGGGCGGTTAAATATTCTGAGTTCCGTAGGGGCGATGAAAATCGCCCGTACCCTTCCGTCTTAGCGAGTACCCGGTTGAATGGTGTAAGCCCTTCCCGGCTCCCTCTTTGAGGGAGCTGCTGAGCGAATGCGAAGCTGAGGGAGTGTAGTACGATGGTTCCTCCACGCCCCCCACTCCCGACCGCCCCATCCCGGCTCCCTCTCTGAGGGAGCCGGGAATGGGCTGGTGCCATTCAACCGGGTACTCGCTAAAATCCCGGGTTGCGGGCGATTTTCATCGCCCCTACGGAACTCTGATGATTTTGGCTTATACCATTCAACGAACGACACTCCCTCAGTCACGCCCTTTGGGCGTGCCAGCTCCCTCATAGAGGGAGCCGGGAATGGGCTGGTGCCATTCATCCGGGTACTCGCTGAAATCCGGGGTTACGGGCGATTTTCATCGCCCCTACGAAAGGCGGGTTCCATTCATCCGGGTGCTCGCTAATATCCCAGGTTACGGGCGATTTTCATCGCCCCTACGAAAGCTCTGATGATTTTGGCGGGTGCCGTTCAACCGGGGTTTATCGTAAGCTCAAATGGCCGTCGGGGGAGAGCTGCCAGGTGTAGTCGGCCATTTGCAGGGTTTGGGTGGTGATGGCATCGGCGGCGATTTCCGCCACCTGGGCGGCGGTGACGTGGAGCTTGCGGTCACTGATATAGGCCACCTCCACCTGGTTGCTGTCGTAGAAGGACAGCCTGTCCGCCGTCAGCCGGGCGTAGCGGCGGAAGCGGATGATGCCGTTTTCCCCCTCCTGCTGGCCGATTTCCACGCCGTACACCCCATCGGCCAGCTCCCCGGTGCGGATGGTGGCGCTTACCGCCCGGAGGCCGGAGTCCAGCTCCGCCACGGCGCTGGTAAGCTGCTGGACATTTTCAAACTGCTGGGTCAGCCCCCGGGAATTGGCGATAATCTGCTGGCTGGTCTCCTGTTGGAAGGTGCCGAACTGGCTCTGGGCCACGTATTTCCCCTCCAGCCGCTGGGCCACCCGCTGCTCCAGCACCTGGGTCACCTGGGCGCTTTTCAGAATCAGCGCTTTCAGTCCTGCATTGACGGCCTGGGGGGTTACCGGAGCAGGGGAGGGGGCGGGATTCTGGCCGCCGGTCTGGGGCTGCACCCCATCGAAGGCGTATTGCAGCTGCTCCCAAAGGGTATACAAATATGTTTGTATCTGCCGCAGCTGCTCTGCCTCGGTGCCCCCGGTGAGCTGCGGGGGGCGAAAATTCACTGCCGTCACAGCACGTCACTCCCCCATTCCATGGTCTTGGCCAGGGCGTGGAGCCGCATGGTGCCGGTGCCCTCCAGCCGCAGCCGCAGGTGGTCGCATCGGCGCACCGCCACCGGCAGGGTGAGGGTTTTCAGCTCCGTGGCCTGAACTCTGGCCAGGGGCAGCCAGGCCGTCTCCTGGTCATAGCGGATGTACAGCGCCATCCGGCCCCCCAGCTCCACCTTCAGGCTCAGCCGGGACAGCTGCTTGCAGTCCGGGCTCAGGCCCCCCAGGGGGCCGGTTTCCAGGTACCAGTGGAAGGGCCCCTCCTGCTCCCCCTGGCCGGAAACGCTGATGATTTCCCCGGCTTGGTTTACATAAAACAAGTCTCCCCGGCAGGGGCAGAAGCAATGGATTTCGCTGCTGTCCTCCCGGTGCCACAAGCCCCTGGGGGCATCGTAGACGAACAGGTGGTAGCCGCCCCCGGCCTCCTGCATACTGATATAATACCGGCTCCCCATAGCTCCGGCGGCGGCCTGGGTATACTGGGTTTTCCCCAAGCTCTGGGACACCTCCACCGGCGCAGCGCCGTCGTAGGCCTGCACCCCCTCCGGGGATTTATAATACAGGGTTTGGCCGATCCGGGCCAGGCTCCGGCTGCTGCCCAGCTGGACCCCGGGGCACTGGGTGGTTTGCAGCCGGAAGGAGGCGGGGGTGGTGCCGTAGATTTTGTGGATGCAGCCCTCCCGGAAGAACAGGGGGCAGCCCAGAAATTCCACCGCCCCGGTGAAGGGGCCGTCGGTGCCCAGGCTCATAGCGTAGCTATCGGTGCTCACCCCCTGGAAGCAGCTCCAATTTCGGAAGTCGCCTAGCTTACTGGCGTAGATTTCGTTTACCACTGCCCCGGTGCGGCTGATGCCGTAGCGGCAGCCCCAGAGCCGGTTGCCGCAGTGGATGACGAAATCCATATTGGGCAGGTAGCGGCCCAGGGTTACCGGGGCGGTCTGGGTCTGCTCCGCCGCCAGCAGGCCCGGCAGGGTGACGAAGTCCTCCCCGCACTGGGCAATCACCCCCTGGGTGCACACCCCCTCCGGCCCGCCGGAGAGCTGCACGCCGTCCCCGGGGCGGAAGGCCCGGCCCAGCCCCGGGGCGGTGATTTTCACCAGGGTGGTATCCACGCTGACCCACATCCCGCTGCCCGCCGACCATTGCAGCAGGGTCATAGCGGCGGAATTGTCCAGCCACAGCGCCCCGTTTTCCGGCTCCTTGGGCTCCTCCGGCTGGGTATAGGCGGGAATCAGGGGGGTGCCGTCGGCCAGCACCGGGGTAAACCGCACCGGGCCGGGGGCGGTGCATTCCGCCTCCAGGCTGCCAAAGTCCGTTAAATCCGCAGTATTTATGTACTTTTTATCCGGGAAGATAACGACATATGCCCCCATGGACACCAGCTGCTTTTCCCCCGGGGTCAGGCCCAGGGAAACCGGGTAGCCGTTTACCACGAAGTCGCCGCCGTCCACCCAGCACAGGCCGTCCTTGGCGGTGAGGCCGGTGCAGCTGACTGGCCGGGCGTACACCCCCCGGGGGCGGCGGGTAGCGAGCAGGGGATAGTCCTCCCCGGAGCAATTTTCCATGGCGGCGAAGGCACCCGCCGCCGGGCGAGGGCAGCCGCTGTAGCCCGGGAAGGCAGTCAGCAGCTCCCGGCTGGTGCTGCCCTGTTTCAGGGTAGGGAACTCCATGGCCATTCCTCCTTAAAAGAATTTCCGCCGTCCGGGCCGCTGGCTGCCCCGCTGTAGGGCGTTGGCGTACTCCATCCAGGCCATCTGGAACAGGGACATGGCGTTGTTATACTTCAGATATTCCTGGCTGGCGTAGTGAATCTGGGCTTCCAGGTAGTGGGAATACAGCCGGTCATGGGGCTGGGGGGCGGACAGCTGGGTCTGGGCGGTCATGGCCGTCTCCTTACCCGGGGCCCCTGTCCGGGCCAGGAGCTGGGTCACCATGGCCTCTGCCTGGGACAGCCATTCCAGCTTATCTTCCAGGGGGCAGACGTTATGCAGCTGGCCGTCCACCCGGTTGATTACCTCGATAGCCGTCATCCCTGCTTCTCCAGCTCTGCCAGGGGTGCGGCGGCCTGGTTCTCAAATTCCAGGGCCTGGGCCAGCATCCGCTCCTGCCGCTCCAGCACCCGCACCACATTCCAGGGGACGGACACCTCCACCCCCCGCTGAATCTGCCAGCTGTGTCCGTTAATCCCAACAAACACGTCCTCCCGCTCACTCCTGGTCAGAGGGAGCTTAATCCTTACCATTTTCTCCATACTCTCATTTCCTCCTTTTTTAGTTACGCTTTGGGCTGGTTCCTATACGTGGGTGCCCTTGCCCACCCGGTATCGCTTCCCCGGCAGAAACCGGAAGTTTTTGGGCGCTCTGTTGTATGGTGGAATGTAAAACATTCTGAGTTTCGTAGGGGCGATGAAAATCGCCCGCAACGTTGCTGTTTCCGAGCGGCACGTTGAATGGTACGCACCCCGTCCCCGGCTCCCTCTCTGAGGGAGTGTCCCCCGATGAATGGTAAAATGTTAAAACTTTTGAGTTTCGTAGGGGCGATGAAAATCGCCCGTACCCTTCCGGTTTCGCAAGTACCCGGTTGAATGGTGGGCACCCATTCCCGGCTCCCTCTCTGAGGGAGCTGTCGAGCGAACGCGAGACTGAGGGAGTGTACTTCGATGGTTCCTCCATGCCCCCCGCTCCCTCCGGGGGGGCTTCCACCATTCATCGGGGTACTCGCTAAAATCCCAGGTTACGGGCGATTTTCATCGCCCCTACGAAGGCTCTGATGATTTTGGGGTTTACCATTCACCGAACGGCACACCCTCGTGCCCTGCTGGGGTTAATTCATCTTTGCATCCGGGGAGAAGGCGCTACAGCATTCCACCCGGTACAGGTAGGGCTGCTGCAAGATTTCGGCGGTCTGCAAGGCCTTCCAGCCTACGGTGCTGCGCTGGTTCAGGGGGTCGGCGGTGCCTGCGGAGCCCAGCTGCTTGATGATGGTTTCCAGGCCGCCGCCGGTGACCTCGGTGACGCCGTAGGCGCCGTTGGCCACGAACAGGCAGCCGAACACTGCCAAGCCGGTGGGGCACTGGTTCTCCGTCCCGGTGTACACCGCCGCCTCGCTGGTCTCCACGAACCGGACACCGGCGATTCTGCCAATCTCACCCCGGAACTGCTCCTCGGGCTTGCAGTACTGGTGCATCTGCTCCCACCGGGGGTCGGTCATAATGTCATAGGCCACATAGGGGTGGAGGATACACACATAGTCCTCCCCGAATTTGGGGGCGTTGGCGGCCTTCAGCATGGCGGCCACCTTCTTCACCACGTCCACGGTGAGGATGCAGGTGCCGTCCAGCTTGCTCCGGTCTTCCACCGCCGTGGTGGTGCCGTCGGCGGCAATCTTGGGGCAATAGTACACATTGGTGCCGGACTGGAGCACGTTCCGGGTGATGGTGTCCAGGGTCAGCCCCGCCTGGTGGCCCACGGCTCTGGTGGCCTCCAGCACGTTATTGTCAATGGCCGTCAGGTTCAGCACGTCGGACAGGCACACATAGTCGCCGTACTGCCGCACCTCCGCCTCCACCGAGGTGGCGGACAGCTTCCGGCCATTGGGGGTCACGCCCTCGGTCAGGGGGGTGGTGGCCTTGGGCAGGGCGGCATAGCGCCGGAACTCAATCCGCTTGCCGCCGTTCTTGGGGATGGGCCGCTTCTGGCCGAACTGATTGTGAATCAGATTCGGCGCCGCCTCCTCCAACAGTGCCCGGTCATAAAAAGTCTTGTTCTCCACAGACAGCCCCGCATCCGTGGTCACGTTTACATTCTCCGCAAAAATCTGCAAATCCATAATAGTTTCCTCCTTTTTTAATTACGCTTTGAGTTGGTTCCCATACGTAGGTGCCCTGCCCCACCCGGTATTGCTTCCTGGTGGAAACCGTAGGTTTTTGAGCGGTGAAACATTCTGAGTTTCGTAGGGGCGGCTACCAGCCGCCAGAAAAGTATCGAAAGTGAGCGGTTAGAATAAAATGCTCAGACCCATTGGCTTTCGGGCGGCTATATTAGCTGCTCCTACTGTTCACGAAATATTTCTCGTGCAATTGTCGTGAGCGCTTAAGTCAGCCCTTGCGGGCGTGCCAGCTCCCTCAGAGAGGGAGCCGGGAATGGGCTGGTGCCATTCATCGGGGTACTCGCTAAAATCCGGGGTTACGGGCGATTTTCATCGCCCCTACGAAACTCATAGGTGGGTACATTCCACCATTCAACGTGCCACCCGGAAACCGGGAGCGGGCGGGCGATTTTCATCGCCCCTACGGGACTCTGAGGATTTTGGCTTTTGCCGTTCAATGGGGGGCATCGGTTTTATCCGAAGCTGAGCTTTTCTCCCTGGGAAACTCTGTGGCACAGGTCACGGAAGGTTTCCTGGCTCATGGTGGCCACGGAGGAGGGCAGCTGCACCGGGCCGGTGGCCATGGTGCCGTTTTCTCCCGGGCGGGTGCCCCCGGCCAGGGAGGCGGCGCACCGCTCCCGGGCGTACCGGGCGGCGTAGGCCATGGCGGCGGGGAGGATTTCCCTGCCGTGGGCGGCCAGGAAGGCATCCTCCAAACTCAGGCCGCAGCCCACCATCCGGGCAAATATCGGCTCCTGCATTTCCCGGCGGACATCAAAATCGGGGAAAAGCTCCCCCAGGCTTTCCGCCTGATGCAGGTAATCCTCATAAATTCCCTCCACCTGCTGCCAGTGGGCCAGGCTCTGGCTCTCCTCCTGAGGTTCCGGGGTCTGCTCCTCCGGCTGGGTTTGGGTTGTCTGCTCCAATTCTTCCATACTCATTCCTCCTGATGTATCCGCAGCACCCCGGTAAGCCTTAGGTTATCCGGGTAACTCCGGGCCAGCTCGCTCAGCCCCACCTGGGTCAGCCAGAAGACCAGGGCCACCGCCTCCCGGGTATGCCCCAGGGCCTGGGCGGCGATCTCCGCCTCCCCCGCCGCCAGGCGCACCCGGGGCGGCTGGGCCAGCAGCCCCTCCCGGCCCATCAGCTCCACCCCCCGGGCCAGAGTCTGGGCACCCCAACTGGCCGCTGCACACACCAGGTCCGTCCCCCGCACCCCGGCCCCCGCATGTCCCGCCATCCGCATCCCAAACCGCCCCCCTTCCTCTGCCATAAATTTCACTTCAATCATATTGATTTTCCTTTCTTCAATAATCTGAGCCTCCGTAGGGGCGGCTATCAGCCGCCCGAAAACTTCCGAGACTGAGCTGCCGGTTGAATGGAACAAACTTACACTTTTACCATTCAACCAAGCATGTTAAAACCTTCAGACTGCGGGCGGCTGATAGCCGCCCCTACGGAATTTACTACTCCTATTCTATTCTTCCTCCCGTAGGGGCGATGAAAATCGCCCGTAACCCCACGGTTTAGCGAGTACCCGGTTGAATGGCACCCGCCCCATTCCCGGCTCCCTCTCTGAGGGAGCTGTCGAGCGATAGCGAGACTTAAGCGCCCGCAGGCGCTATGCAAGCGAGCAACCGCCGTAGGCGGCTCTTAGCGAGTCGCAGAGGGAGTGTCCCCCGATGGTTCCTCCATGCCAACGATTTACCCACAAGCTCATATAAAACTCTGAAATTCTTGACCTCTTACGTTCACCGAAGTACACTCCCTCAGTCAGCCCTTCGGGCTGCCAGCTCCCTCAGAGAGGGAGCCGGGAACGGCTTGCACCATTCAACCGGGTACTCGCTAATATCCGGGGTTGGCGGGCGATTTTCATCGCCCCTACGGAACTCTGATAATTTTGGTTTTCACCATTCAACGGACGACACTCCCTCAGTCAGCCCTGCGGGCTGCCAGCTCCCTCAGAGAGGGAGCCGGGAAGGGCTGGTGCCATTCAACCGGGTGCTCGCTAAAATCCGGGGTTACGGGCGATTTTCATCGCCCCTACGGAACTCTGAGGATTTTGGCTTTTACCATTCATCGAACGACACTCCCTCAGTCAGCCCTGCGGGCTGCCAGCTCCCTCATAGAGGGAGCCGGGAGGCGGCGCTTACCTGGGGTTGGTGCTTTCGGCTACTCGTTGGCGGGCGGTGCGGGTGGCGTAGGGCTCCTGGGGGGTGGACTTGGGCTTGGCCTTGCCGGGGGCGGGCGGGGCCAGTGGGGGCTGGCAGGCCTGGGCGTTCCGGGCAATCCGCTGCATAATCATGTCCTTTCTGTCAAAGTCCATCATGTCCATACAGGCCAGGGCCTGCTGGGCGTTCCGGGGGTCGAAGAACCCGGCGGAGTAGAATTGCAGGGCCATCTCGTTCTGGCTCATCCGGGAATAGGCGCTCTGCTTCTGGGCGGACACGGTGATGTCGAACAGGGGCACCCGGGTCAGGCCGGTGAGGGCATCCTCCGTCCCCTGGATTCCCTGGCTGCTGTAGCGGACGAATTCCTCCGTCCCCCCGGCTCCCACAATCCGGAAGCACCGGGGCAGGCCATAGAACTGGCGAATCAGCTCAATGACCATCAGGCAGATTTTCCGGAAGGCCCGGTAGGCCGCCCGGTTGCTGTCCCGGCTGAGCTTGCTCCCCGCCTCCTGCATGGCGGCAATGGCACTGGCGGCAGTGACGCCGCTGCTGGTGCCTCCGGTGGAGATATCCCGGTTGCCGGTGACCTCCTTCAGCTCGTCCACCTTGCTGTTCAGCACCGAGAGATACACCGGGCTAAGGCCGGTGGACTGGATGGGCAGGATGCTGTCCTGTCCCAGGCCCCCCTCCACGTGGACGAAGTCCCGGCTCAGGTCCCCATATTCCGCCTCGTTCACGCTGCCGTCGCTGCGGATGAAGTGCCGGGGCCGGGCGTTTACCAGCAGATTCATAAGAATGGCCTGGTTTCCCCGGTCGATGTACTCCTGGGCGCTTTTGGCCACGTCGATATACCCAAAGCCGCAGGGGGTGCCCTCGGTGCGGAACAGCGGGTCAAATACAAAGGGATACAGCCCATGGTCATACCACCCCCGCTGGGCGTACTCCTGCTGATTTTCCGTGGCGAAGAGCACGGTGTCGTTTACGAATTTGCAGTAGTGCAGCACCTGTCTGCCCCCCTGCTCCTTCTTGTAGTACCAGTCCACCACGGCGGTTTTGCCGCTGGTGTCCACCCGGTCGTCATACAGGTAGCGGCTGCCCAGCTCCTCCGGGGTGCCCAGCTTATCCTTCAGGAAGGGATACCGGGCCAGCAGGGACTGGTTGCTTTGCAGCTCCACATGGAATACATTGGCGGAGTTCTGAATATCCCCGATGCCGCTTTCCCAGAACAGGTTCAGGATGTCCACCTTCCTTATGGCCACATCCCCCAGGCCGTTCAGGCTCCCTGCATCCCAGAACACCCCATAGATGCCTGTGCCGTATTTCAGCTTGCTGTCGTTTACCTCGTCATAGACCTGCTCGAATTCGCTCTGCTCCAGCACCACCGGCAGAATCTGCCCCAGCAGCTTGGCCTCTGCCCGGTCGTCCTCCTCCCGGGGCAGCACATTGGGGCTGGGGAAATTGTCCATTACGTCGGCGTGCTTGCTGGCAATGGCATTGAACAGCCACCCGGAGCTGGGCTCCACCTGGTTGCTCCCATGGCCCCGCATACACTCCCAGTGCCGCAGCTTATACCACTGGGCATTCTCCACCACCCGGCGCTCCAGGTTGGCCTTTCCCTCCCGATACCGGTTCAGGGTGGCCCGGGCCTGACGCACCTCTCTGGCCCCCACCGGGGGACTTTTCATGTCGTTCATCCGATAATCTCCAATCCCGGCCGCTTTCTGGCCGCTGTAATCCCCTCCCTGGGAATGTCCAGGAACAGCTTCATAGGGGAGGTATTGTAGCTGTCCGCCTCCGGCTCCCCCCGGGGCCGGATGGGCCGGGACATGCAGAAATAGCGCACCTCGTCGGCCACATGGTCTTCGCCGTCGGTATCCACATCCTCCGGCCTGCATTTGTCGTATTGCAGCAGGGGAACCGTGCGGATAAAGGCCTGGCAATTTTTGAAAATATACATCTGGGAATAGCCGTTGCCGTCCATTTGCAGCCGGTAGTGCATCTGCATCCAGCCGGGCAGCCGCTTGTTGTCCCCGGGCTGGAAATACACCTGCCGCCGGGCGGCGGTCTGGGCGATGCTCTCCCCGGTCTCTGCATCCCATATGGCCGGATCCGCCACCCCGATAATCCGCTTCCCCCGGAGCCACCGGTGCTCCGTCTCAATTTGCCGGATTTTGTCGAAAACCTGGTCCGGGGTCCATCGGACACCCTGGTTGGGGGTGCCGGTGCAGCCGTACAGCTCCAGAATCCGATAGGCCACCCCGTCGTAGTCCACCGCCCACCAGCCGCAGGAGAAGGGCCGGTGGTATCCCCAGTCGAAGCTGCGGTAGAGCTTCCAGTCCCCGGGAATCTCAAAGGGGTCAATGACATGGGTGAATTTCCTGTCCCGGTAGTGCTCCGGCCGGTTCTGGAAGTCCTCGAAGAATTG
>Ga0129314_1002001_pt1 | contig 12412 bp, 12 predicted proteins | sample O1111metagenome_FD_94431 | JGI IMG/M metagenome (GOLD analysis project Ga0129314, IMG submission 94431) | Orangutan individual fecal microbial communities from fecal samples from Wisconsin, USA - O1111 metagenome | ecosystem: Host-associated > Mammals > Digestive system > Large intestine > Fecal...
TCTTAGAAGAAGCCGCCTCCTTCGTGGGCTGGTCTGACCGGAACAGGGTAAAGCAGGCAATTCTCACACGTAAGTACGCTTCCTCCGGATAAAGAAACCGGATGTTCAGAAGATGAAGGAGCCATGTCACCTTAACAAGTGCATGAATCTGCTGTTCGCCCTCTGCATCCTTTGAAGTATCAATCCGGTAACGGATCGGTACAAAAAGCACCAGCAACAGAATAAGCAGAATCATTCCCAAAACAACAAGCAATATGATTCCTATGATTTTCAGTATGGTCAAAATTACCATTCCCATGCATTACGAACCTTTCTTCTGGTCTTTTACTTTGAGCTTCAAATATTCCTTGAGGTCACATTTTCCGGTTCTTTCAAGGCTTTCTTCCACAATCTGCTGCACAATTCCAACTGCTTCCTCATAATCCGAAGCAATTCCGATGATAATCGGTGCGTGTTTTCTGAAATATTTCTGCTTTAGCAACATGGAAGAATAGATTTCCAGCTGATCGTCTCCATAGGCAAGTGTAACCAGATAAACCCGTACCATTGCATGAATTTTCAATTTTTGTTTTATCATCCCTACATGCTCAACAGTTTCTCCCACATAGAGATACTTATAAAATTTCATACTGAAATTACTCCTCCTGCCTTTGACTGCCTTTTAAGACTGTGGCTCAATCAGGTATGCATCAAAAATCCGCTTTGCAATCGGAACGGCATAATCGCCTCCGGCTCCGGCCCCCTCAATAATAATTGTCACGCAGATTTGCGGATTTTCTGCCGGTGCGTACCCGGTAAACCAGGCATGGCTTTCGCCCTTTACCGTACCGTATTCCGCGGATCCAGTCTTCCCGGCAGCCGTATAGGATAAGCCCTTTAACCGTGATGCCGTACCCTCTGTGACAACCGCCTCCATCAAGGTCTGCATGGCGGCAGCTTCGGTTTCGGTCATCAGTTCTCCGTAAGCGGACGGCTTGAACTCCTTAGTAATGGTCCCAGCACTGTTTTTCACGGAGTCTACCAGATAAGGCTTCATGAGCTTCCCGTCATTGGCAATCGCACAGGTAATCATATTTAACTGCAGAGGCGTAATTCCGGCAGCACCCTGTCCGATCGAAATCTGCATCATGTCTGCATCCGGTGTATTCTCATCCACAACCAGATTACTTACCGAATGCTGGAAAGAAACCGGCAGCTTCTGATTAAAGAGAAGCTGGTTTAACGTATCTCCGAACTCCTTCCGGTCAAGGGAAAGTCCGATATTGGCATAAGAGGTATTACAGGACTTGGCAAAGGATTTCGTGAAATCCACCGAGCCATGTACCGAGCCATGATAACACTGGATCCGGTCTTCGCCCCATTTGATGGAACCGACGCACTGATACCGGTAATTCTGATAAGTGTCCGGATGCTCCCGGATATATTCTAAGGAAGTAATAATTTTAAAGGTCGATCCCGGTGGATACTGCCCCTGTGTAACACGGTTGAGAAGAGTTCCGCTTTCGGTATCCTGCAGGTAATGATCCCACTCCTGTGCCACCGTAGACGGGTCAAAATCCGGATGGGATACCATCGCTAGGATTCTTCCGGTCTGCGGCTCTGTCACAATGATGGCTCCCCGGTAAACACCAAGTGCGGTAGAGGCCACCTGCTGCAGGTTCGTATCCAATGTCGTATAGACATTGTCCCCCGGGTACTTCTCTCCCTTTGCTTCTAAAGAAGCCTTCTGGGAAAGAGGCGCATTGGAATTGATCAGATAATAATTGCACTGGGATTCAAGTCCCATTTTCCCATTAACTGCATAGCCTACCACATGGGAAAACAGGTTCCCGTATGGGTATTCGCGTACTTCCTTTCCGTCCCCGTCTTCAACGGTCTGTGCCAGGATCTGACCATCTCCGGAATAAATGCTTCCACGGCGGTTCTGTGCTAAAAGCATCTGTTGACGCCCGTTATAGCTGTTATTAATCAGCTCCTGCTTATGGGTTGCGGAATAATAAATAATATAGCCGGACATAGAAAGCAGTAACAGCGTAAAAAACCATGTCACTGCCATAATTTCCGGATTCTTTTTCTTTTGGGATTTCTTCTTCGGTGCACGATTATTCTTCACCTTCAAATTCTTCTCCTTCATTCTCTGGTTCATTCCAGTCTTCGATAAAATCATCGTCCTCATCATAGGAAGGACGTGCCAGTCTTCCGGAACGCTCCTGACGATCTGCACGGACCGGCCTTTCGGTTGCAGGGCGTCTGCGTCCGGCTCCGTTTGGAGTATCCGGGCGTCTTCGCCGTTTCAGGCGCAGCTGCTCTTCGATTTCCTTCTGCCGCAGTACATAAAGCCCTTCGACAATCGCAAACATCATTAACGTGGTAAGCACGGAGCTTCCACCGTAGCTGATTAACGGCAGGGTTACTCCGGTAAGCGGAATGAACTTCGTGCCGCCGCCAATCGTAAGAAAGACCTGAAAAATATAGATTACACCAAGGCCAAATGCAATCAGTTGATAAAACTTGTCATTCAGTCGGATGGAAATATTCATAAACATAATAAAGCAGCTTACGCAGATGAGAATCAGGCAGACAGCAAACAGAATTCCAAGTTCTTCTGCAATGGCAGAAAAAATAAAATCCGCTTCAACGGTCGGAATGGATTCCGGTGTTCCCTTGTACAGCCCAAGCCCGAAGAATCCACCACTCGATATGGCAAATAACGACTGGGTGATCTGATAGCCTGCGGAGTCAATGACGCTCCATGGATCCTTCCAGGCCTGCACACGTACCTGCACATGCCGGAACACCCTGAATGCAAGATAAGCGGCCACTGCACCGCCGCCTGCCCCCGCCAGTACATAGAGCAGATTCTTCGTTGCCACATAGACCATCAGGACATATACCACAAAGAAAATCAAGGCGCTTCCGAGATCCTTTGAAATCACCAGCACAATCACATGTGCCGCTGCGACCACGGCCGTCGTAAAGACCTCCAGGAATCCCGAAGATTCATACAACGCACTTGCCACAAAAAATACAAATAAGATCTTCACAAATTCGGACGGCTGGAAGGTAACGCCTCCGATCGAATAGGAAAGCTTACTTCCATAGGTGGTTTGTCCAAGAATCAGAACCACGGAAAGCGCAAGAATACCAACCGCTGCATAAATCCATTTCAGATTCTTCAGAAAGCGCATCTTTTCGATCAGGAATGGAATCAGAAGAGCAATCGCCAGAGATCCTGCCACAATAATAAACTGTTTCACAGCCTTTTTCATATCAAGGCGCGTCAGAATCACAAAGCCGATACTAAGCAGCATACACATGTTGTTGACAATCAGCCGGTTTGCTTTCGGGTACATCATACGGTACAGTACAATGGCCGTAAACAACAGAATCTGCTGGAACGCATAAAAGAACAGGTAAGTAAAATCTCCTGTTTCAAAGCAGATAACCAGAAAGCTGCAAAAGTGAAACGCAAACATCAGAATATTCTGCCGGATATAAATGCCGTTGCGCGCTTCTTCGTTATCGTAACGGAATACTGCAAAGCATTCATACGTATATAATGTAATCAGCAGTGTAATTACATATTTGGAAAACTCGCTGACATATAATTCCATTATTCCACTCCTCTTTTTATATGTCCCGTTGTATATTCCTTATAAGGGGGCTTTGCGCCCACTCCGGATAACAAATCCGCAAAATAGCGTACAACTTTTGCAGTCTCTTCTCCATTTTCTGTTGTAAAGTCGAGACGGTAAGCAGGAATGCCAAGCATGCCCTTCTCCACAAGGGCATGGAGAGACAAAGGTACACTGTTATAGATGATATTGTAACAGCTCCGGCAGTTATGCAGTACCGGAAATGAAGTCTCATAACGGTCTGTAAGAATACTGATACCCGCTTCGTGCCGACAGCTTTTTAAGGTATTCTCGATACAGTTTGCCGTAATCATCATCGGAAGCCGTCCGTAAACAAGCGCGGATGCCTGCATGGCAGCCGGTGCCTTTGCCAGAAGCTCCTTCCATTCCGACTGATTCTCCTCAACCGGAAGAGTATATTCGGCAATCCGGTTTTCCCAGAACTGTACCGTTTCATGATTCCAGAAGTACAGATTGTGGTCTGGAATCAGTTTACTTTCCGGTAAAACCTTCTTCATATAAGCATAGGTTTCAAGATTGCGGAACAAAAGTCCATTGAAGCGACCGCTTTGCATAGCTTCTTCTATCGCCTTCAGGTCCTTCCGGTTATGCTCGCGGATCACATAAGGGCCTGCAAGAAACAGCTTTCCTTTCCAGTCCTCCGATAAAGAAGAAAGAAGATCTTTCTCTGTAAGCAGGGAATAATCCAGATAAATCCGGCGGATCGGAAGGTCTTTAGAAAGGGCCTCGAACTGTGCCTTCGTTGACACGAAAACATCCAGCATTTTCGGAGTTTTGTCCTGCAATTCTCCATGAATGTTCTGCTCAGATGACCGCTCCGTTACAGCAGAACAGGCAGAACCTTCTTCCATATGTCGTAAGCAGGGTAATCCATTCCCCAGGATCCGTTCCTCTTCCAAATGAAGAACCGCTTCTCTTCGCAGATCATTGAGTTCCCGTACCGGCACAAAAACATCCTCGTCCATCAGAATCTGCAGATCCCTGAGGATAAATGCGGTATTACCCATCTTATTCATCTGCCTGCGGACATCCTCTTCCTTTAAGGGCTGTTTCACGGCCTCCTGTGTGACGGTTCCAACAGCACTGGCCTGTACGTTGCCGTCTGTAAGTAATAAAAAACACGGTTCTCCTTTTTTCAGGGAAATGGCCGCATCGATTTCAATTTTCTTTTTCTGTTTCAGATATTGGTTTTCAATCGTTTCCAGTACCTGTTCACCGGTTTTCGAATACGCAGGGGAAGACAGGGTAATCATGTTTCTGCCGTTCTTCTGATGATAATAGCCCTCTCCCACCTCACTGCGGATATACAGGGAAGACAGAAATTTCCGGTCGGCTTCTGCAACCTGATAAGGCTTCCCACTATAATATAAATCGATATATTTCCGATAAATTGAAGTAACCCCTGCAGCATAGGCAGGCTTCTTCATACGTCCTTCAATCTTAAAGGAATCAATGCCTGCCTCAATCAGCTCGGGAAGAATTTCAATCGTACACATATCCTTCATGCTTAAGGGATAACATTCCTTCTGATTCTTTGTTGTATAAGGAAGACGGCAGGGTTGTGCACACCGCCCGCGGTTACCGCTCCGGCCGCCTAACATACTGCTGAACAGACACTGTCCGGAATAACAGTAACACATTGCTCCATGAATAAAGGTTTCCACTTCAATTCCGGTTTCTTCCTTAATTCTCCGAATCTCTTTTAAGGAAAGTTCTCTTGCCGGAACCACTCGGCAGATGCCCTCTTCTTTCAGGAAGTGAGCCCCCTCAGGTCCCGTAATCGCCATCTGGGTGCTTGCATGAACCGGCAACTCCGGAAAATGACGCCGGATGACCTGAACGGCACCGAAATCCTGAACAATCACACCATCCAGTCCTGCTTCATACAAAGGCTGCAGGAAGGTCACAAGCTCTGGGAGTTCTGCATCCTTCACCAGAATATTCACCGTCAGATAAATCCGTCTGCCATAAATATGTGCCATACGAATACCACGGCACAGTTCTTCTTCTGTAAAATTATCTGCATATGCTCTGGCTCCGAAGCGGTTACCTGCCAGATATACGGCATCTGCTCCTGCACAGATCGCGCCCTCCAGCGCTTCATAATTACCGGCAGGTGCCAGTAGTTCCACCTGTTTCATTCAAAATTTCTCCCAAATCATAGAAAACCTGATAATAGAAAAGCTGTCTAAAAAGACAGCTTAAAATTAATTCTTCAATTCCGTTTCAAGCCGAATGATTTTTTTCGCATTTTCATTTGCTTCAGCCTGCAGATTCTTGACATTCTTCTCGGTATTTTCAAGCTTGATCTGTGAGGCAATCAATTCATGCTTGAGATTATATAATTCCTTTTCTTTCGTCTGGATCTCTTCTTCCAGAATACTGATCTGTTTCTTAGCCTTGAAATAATCATCCGCAATATTCAACTGTAATAAAACGTTCTGCATATCCAGAGTCAGACGCTTAAAAGATTCGTTCTTATTATATTCTGCAATTTTATTATTAATGTAGGAGGCAACCTTCTGCAGATATTCTTCACTTTCGTATCCGCTTAAGGTGAAAACCTTTCCTCCGATAATTACTTCGGTATCCGTCTTTGATGACATGAACACACCCCTCATCTTCCGCCGCTACATTCAAAAAGGATTCACTGAACCAATTCCCTATGTATAGCAACTATATATAGAAATTCTATTCTTATGCTATACAAGATACATTATAAACAGATTACCGGGTGATTTCAAGTCCTAAATGGGAATATGCATAATCTGTGACAACTCGCCCCCGCGGTGTCCGGTTCAAAAATCCGTTCTTGAGCAGATAAGGTTCATATACATCTTCAATCGTACCTGCATCTTCACCGATTGCCGCCGCCAGAGTATCAAGTCCGACGGGACCGCCGCCAAACTTCTGAATCATGGTAAGCAGAATATTCCGGTCAATATGGTCAAGTCCCATACGGTCCACATCCATAAGGTCAAGTGCAGTCATTGCGACCTCTTCCGTAATTATACCGCCATGCTTTACCTGCGCATAGTCCCGGACACGCTTTAAAATACGATTGGCAAGACGCGGTGTTCCGCGGCTTCTTCTGGCCATTTCCATAGCCCCTGCAGGCTCTAAGGGGGCATTCAGCACCTCCGCCGAACGCATGATGATCGTCTGCAATTCCTCTACCGTGTAAAACTCCATACGGTGAATAATGCCGAACCGGTCCCGTAACGGAGCAGTCAAGAGCCCAGCTCTCGTTGTGGCGCCTACCAGTGTAAAATGTGGAAGATCCAGACGGATGGAACGCGCTGTCGGTCCCTTTCCGATCATAATATCAATCGCATAATCCTCCATGGCAGGATACAATACTTCTTCCACCTGACGGTTCAGACGGTGAATTTCATCTACAAATAAAAGATCACCCTCCTGTAGATTGTTTAAGATGGCAGCCATTTCTCCCGGCTTCTCAATCGCAGGACCGCTTGTGACCTTCATATGAACGCCCATTTCGTTCGCAATGATTCCTGCAAGTGTCGTCTTTCCAAGTCCAGGAGGTCCATAAAACAAGACATGATCCAATGCATCGTTACGCTGTTTGGCAGCCTGAATATAAATTTGAAGACTGTCCTTAATCTTACTTTGCCCGATATAATCCGTCAGCTTCTGTGGTCGTAAGGTACCTTCAATCTTCCGGTCCTCTTCCTGCAGATCTGTTTCTATCATTCTTCTGGCCATAAACGCAACCCCTTAAAACATATTTTTCAATGCTGCCTTTAAGACAGCTTCCACATCCATTTCTTCTGTAACGGTAACCTTCTTAACCGCCTGTAATGCCTCCTGTGCGGAATAACCAAGGGCCGTAAGTGCTTCCACGGCTTCTGTGCGGATCCGGTTATCGTCTGCAAAGGTATCCTGTGCCGCCTGCTCGGTCATCTGGCGGTGAATCATGGTATCCTCCACGGAAATCTTATCCCTCAGGTCAAGAATCACGCGCTCTGCCGTCTTCTTGCCGATTCCGGGGGCCGTTGCGATCATCTTCGCATCCCCTGCCATAATGGCAAACCGTAAGTCATCTGCGCTCATCACGGAAAGTACGGCAAGTCCGCCTTTCGGTCCGATTCCGCTTACCGTAATCAGCTTCTTAAATATTTCAAGATCATCTCTTGTGAGGAATCCATACAGACAAAAAGCATCCTCCCTGACATAAGTATAGGTATACAGCTTCATCCGCTCCCCGATGGAAGGAAGCGCCGCCGCGGTATCACCGGAAATTTTAACTTCGTATCCAATCCCGTTCACGTCCAGAATGACGGCTTCTTCGGAATAATCTTCAACAATGCCGTTTACAAATGCGATCATAAGGAATCTCCTTTGGATAAATAATTTTGCAGGTAAGGAAGCACCAGCGCGGAAATACTTCCGTTCACGCCTCCCATCAGGAGCCCTGCAAGTAATAAAAACGGAACATAATATACAATTCCATAGGTCTGCACCATCAAAAAAGCAACAAGGAGCTGTCCAATGTTGTGTGCAACGCCTCCGACAGCACTTACCACCGGAACATGAAAGCCGTTGCTTCGCTTCAAAAGACACATGACAAGACAACTTAATACAGCTCCGGATAAGCTATATAAAATCATCACCGGATTTCCAAACAAAAGGCCGGATAATACCGCCTTGCCGACCGATAATAGCATGGCCTCCCGGAAGGATAACAGATACAGGCACCAGACAACCGCAAGATTCGACATTCCGATCTTAATGCCGGGAATGGCAATGGAAAACGGAATCAGTGTCTCCACATAGGACAGAATCAATGCAAGCGCCAGTAACAGACCAAGGTAAATGGATTTCAATTTCATTGTTTAGTAGGTCACCGCATCCAAGGTGCCTTCCTCCTTCGCATGAATCTGTAAGACCAGCTTATGCGGCAGACAGATGATACTCTCTCCGTTCTTCGAAATCGAACGCTGCTTCATACAAAGCTGATCCGGACAGTCCGCATCTGTTACCCGGACCGTTCCATCCTCAATCAGAACCAGATTATAGCTGTTCTCATCCCCTGTAACCGGAATGGTCCGGGACTGTGACAGGTCATATTCCTCTGTTAATTCTCCATTCTGATAGATCTGGAGAACGGCCTCCTTCTGTATGGAATTTCTGTATTGTACAAGCCAGAATCCACCAGCCAGCAGAACAATTATAAAAATGAGAATGCAATCATTTCTTACTCGTTTCATATGTCCTATCTTACCATGACCGAACATATGTTTCAAGTTGTTTTCAAAAGAAATTATGATATCATAAAAAAGAATACTCAGAAAGGACGATCATTTATGAAATTAATATTTATCCGGCACGGCGAACCGGACTATTCGATTGATTCTTTAACGGAAAAGGGCTGGAAGGAGGCAGAGCTTCTGGCAAAAAGAGCCGCTAAGTGGCCGGTTACCCAGTTTTATGTTTCTCCCCTGGGACGGGCAAAGGATACAGCATCCTGCACTCTGAAGGCCGTAAACCGGGAAGCCATCATCTTGGACTGGCTGCGTGAGTTTTCCTATCCGATTGATGATCCTGCTACCGGCCGTCACGGTGTTCCATGGGATTTTACCCCCGGAACCTGGACGAAAGAACCACAGATGTTTACAATGAACGACTGGGTAAATACCGGCTTTTTAACCCAAAATCCCAAAATTGCATCGGAATACCCGAATGTCTGTCAGAAATTTGACGAACTGCTTGCTGCCTACGGCTATACACGGGATGACAAGTTTTACCGGGTAAAGGAAGAACGTTTTGTCAGCTCTACCGTAGGCAAAGACGGAACGATCCGGAACAACCATCTGCCCGATGATAAGCATCCGGAACCCACGCTTGTGTTCTTCTGCCACCTGGGCGTGATCTGTATTATTTTATCACACCTGCTGAACATTCCATTCCCGTTACTGGTTCACGGATTTTTTCTGCCAACCACCTCTCTTACCGTATTATCTACGGAAGAACGATGGAGCAACGAGGCTTATTTCCGTGTACAGGTTATGGGCGATGCCAATCACCTGTTGCAGAATGGAGAACCGATTTCCCCGGCAGGCTCCTTCTCCAATCCTTTTCAGTATTAAAGCTAATCAGTTAAGGCTAAGAAAAGGACAAGCTCATAAAAAGTAAAGAGCTGTAACATGATTTTTAATTAAACTCAAAAATGATCCACCGGATCATTTTCTCATATGCATGGTAGCAAAAAGTCAGACACGAATCCAAATTCCATGTCTGACTTTCTTTTTTTAAATTCTTATTTCTGATATTGCTTCTTAACTTCAAGTTTTAATGCTGTTTCAAAACCATTTTCAAGTTATTATAAAATATCATCAGCAACTTCTATTACTCCGCACTGTCCTCTGCCGCATCCGTAGCTGCTTCATCGGCTGTCGTATCTTCTGCTGCGCCATCTGTTGCAGTTGTATCATCCGTTGCGGCTGCGTCTTCTGTTGTGTCTCCTGTGGTATCTTCTGCGGTCGTTTCCGGAATGGTCAGATATTTGAGGTCACCCTTTATATCAACAACCTCGTAACTGTCTGCCACTTCCTGAAGCTGCGCACTTACTGTCTGGGAAGCAAGTGAAGACGAAATGGTTTCATCATTTGCTTCGTCATAGAACTTCTTCACGAACTGAACCACATAAACATTTGAGGTAGAATCATCGGTAAATACCTGAATGTCGCCCTCTGCTCTTGCATCATCAAAGAGCCATTCTGCGGCACTTGAAGGTACGGCAGCATACTTGGCACCCTCGGTTAACTCAAAGCCATCCACGGTATCTCCGTTTTCGATGGAAGCAAGGGCTTCTTCTGCCTGCTTCTGACGGTCTTCTAAATCCTTTGCCTTCTCCTCATCGGTTGCGTCCTCGTCAAATTCCGGTGTTTCGAAAGCAATGCTCTTATAATCGACCTGATCGTAAGCATTACGGTTCTCTTCATAATGAGCCTTTACTTCTTCTGCGGTCGGTGCATTGTCTGCTACCATCTGTTCATAATAAGCGGATGCAATATAACCGTTCTTAATGAAATCTTCTACATTCGAAGTCGTTGCATAAGGTCCAAAGTAATTCTTGTAATAAACACTCAAGCTCACTCCTGCATTATCGGCTGCTTCCTGAATACTTGCCACATAGGCATCGTAATCCTCTGTTGCATCATAGGTAAAGCCATTCTTCTGTGCCTCGTCAAGCAAAGCAAAAATCGGCTTAATCTGTTCATTCACCGTCATCCGGTCGAAGTAATCCTTCCAGGTCATTGTCTCATCATATTGCTGTTTGTCGAAGTCTACGGAAGTATCCAGTCCCAGATAGGAAATGAACGATCCATAGGTGCCGATGTAATTATTGACTGCAGAATAGTAATAATAATCATATTCAAGTTCACTCAGCTCATGATCGCCAATCTTTACATAAGTGCCGTTCAAGGCCTGCTGTTTCTTAACTGCATTGCTAATAATCGGAGCAACAATTGCAACAACAACGGCCACGCAGAGAATCACGCCGACAATCTTCATGATCTTTAACCGGCGTTCCTCCTTTTTCTTTTCCATGGCACGTTCTGCCATCTTGCGGTCGTATTTCGTCTTATACTCCTGTTGATTTGTTCCCTGTGTCATTTTCTGATACACACCTTTCTTTTAACTATCTTGCATTAATATAATTTACAAGTCCCTCAGCGTCAATGATTTTCTGCATAAAAGGAGGGAATGCCTGTCCTTTAAATTCCGTACCCTTTGTCAGGTTCTTAATGATTCCGGAATCAAAATCCACTAAAACCTCATCGCCTGCATCAATTCCCTTCGATGCTTCGGCACATTCAATAATCGGAAGTCCGATGTTGATTGCATTCCGGTAAAAAATACGTGCAAAGGTTTCGGCAATAACACAGCTTACTCCCGCGGCCTTAATGGCAATCGGTGCATGCTCTCTGGAGGAACCGCATCCGAAGTTCTTCTCAGCAACAATAATATCACCCTTTTTTACTTTATTCACAAAATCCTTGTCAATATCTTCCATACAATGAGTGGCAAGCTCTGCCGGATCCGAAGAATTCAGATATCTTGCAGGAATGATTACATCTGTATCTACATTGTCACCATATTTAAAAACAATCCCCTGTGCTGCTTTCATAATCCTTATCCTTTCCTGATTTTTATTCACACGGACATGAAATTACGCCGGTAAGCGCGCTTGCTGCTGCAACAGCAGGGCTTGCCAGATAAACTTCAGAGTCCACATGTCCCATACGTCCGACAAAGTTCCGGTTCGTTGTGGAAATACAACGCTCTCCGGCAGCCAGAACACCCATGTAACCGCCAAGACACGGTCCGCAGGTCGGTGTACTTACCACTGCTCCGGCTTCTATGAAGATCTTCAAAAGCCCCTCTTCCATACACTGTAAATAAATTGCCTGCGTAGCCGGAATAATGATGCAGCGGACACCCTCTGCCACACGCCTGCCCTTAAGGACTTCGGCTGCGGTTCTCATATCATCCATTCTCCCGTTCGTACAGGAACCGATAACCACCTGATCGATCTTGACATCTTCGGTAATTTCATCAATGGTCTTCGTATTTTCAGGCAGGTGAGGGAACGCAATCGTCGGACGCAGGGTACTTAAATCAATCGTGTACTCCTCGTCATAAACAGCGTCCTCGTCTGCTTCATAAATCTTATATTCTCTGTTGGAATGTTCCTTCATATAAGCAATGGCGAGATCATCTACCGGGAA
>Ga0129314_1002004_pt1 | contig 12399 bp, 7 predicted proteins | sample O1111metagenome_FD_94431 | JGI IMG/M metagenome (GOLD analysis project Ga0129314, IMG submission 94431) | Orangutan individual fecal microbial communities from fecal samples from Wisconsin, USA - O1111 metagenome | ecosystem: Host-associated > Mammals > Digestive system > Large intestine > Fecal...
AGGGCAACCTTCGCAGCGGTCCGGGATGAGGATGGAGCGCCAGCGGCCTTTTTCTTTCTGCTGCATCTGTAATTCCTCCTGAACGCAAAAAAGCGGCGACGCTTCTTTTGGAAACATCGCCGCGCAATCTATGTTGCTGTTATGATAACGGGACCCATATGTGTGGGTGAAGCCACTCATTTGGACCAATGAAAAAAGTCGGCCGTTTTTCAAAAACGACCGGCTTGGATGAGAATTAAAACCTCAATATTTTACTGATTGCGGGTTCAAAGCACCGCAGTATAGGGAAAATGGCCTTTGGCATCTAAAAATACCCGGTTGAGAAATATCCTCAGAAAATGCAAAAAACCTCGATAAAATCGAGGTTTTTTGCCGGGCATCTTTTTTGTTGCCCTTTTATGGTGCGGTAGATGGGACTTGAACCCATACGTCGTGCGACACACGCCCCTCAAACGTGCCTGTCTGCCAATTCCAGCACTACCGCAAATTCAATTTTAGCGACGCCTTTGTTCAGCGTCAAGTGTTATTATATCACTGCAATTTTGATCTGTCAAGCACAATTTCCGAAAAAGTAATCGATTCCTGTAGGATTACAATACATGAATGGGACGAGAAGGCAACGGTGCGGTTTGAGACAATGCCGGGGCTGCAAGGGCAGATGGACTGGGCATTCTTCGAGGATCACACTGTCTTGGAGGATGGAAAGCTGAAGAAGCAGGGCGGAAATAAGTCCGTCCTGCTTCTTTTCCGGCTTTTTATCAGCTCGATTCCGTGCCGGTCATGCTGCCCGCCTCGTACATGTAAGAGAGGTAGGAGCTGACCGCCTTGGCAATTCCTTCGGCCATCGCCTGCTGATAATCCTCGTTGATCAGCTTGTGATATTCCGTCTGGTTGGAGACAAACCCGCTTTCGATCAGAATCGCCGGATACTGCATACTGCGCGTCACATAGTAGTAACCAAATTTCTGTCCCCGGTTCGTGCTGCCAAGTGCTTTGGAAATATTGGCGGACGAGAACTGCGCAAGCCCCGAGGACCAGAAGTTAAAGTAATAAGCTTCGGTACCAGAGGCGGACGCACTGTAAGCAGAAGAATTGGAGTGAACACTGATAAAGAGGTGAGGATCTGCCGCCGTCGCCATCTGCACCCTCTGCTGAAGAGAATAGTTGTTGTATTTGGTGTCGAGCATCACAACATCCGCACCGCGTGCCTCGAGAAGATCGGCAAGTCTGGTGGCGATGCCATAGTTGATCGTCTTTTCCGGATAGGCGGCGAGGTAGCCGAGCGCCCCGGAATCGTTTCCACCATGTCCGGGATCAATCACAATTTTGGCGTTAGCCACTGAGGAGGGGGGATTGTTGAAGCGAAGCACCAGCTTCCCGTTCTTATAGAAAGGAGCACATCCCATAAACCGTGCCTGATTCCGCAGGGTCAGGGTCAGCGTATCCCCGGAGAAGGTGGCCGCCGAGAAGAGCGGATTGCGGGAAAGAGTCATTGAGTCGGGCAGCGAATTGGTGTAATGGAATTTAATGGTAACCGCATCGGCGCTGTAGCGCATGGTGTAGGAAACCTGCTGTTCGGTATCCAGCGTGAGGGTGGTGTAGCGCGAATCACTCTTGACGGTGTAGCCGGTGATCCGGTTATTGACTGGCGCCGAGGTGGCAGACACTGCGGCAACGTCCGAACTGAGCACCCGCAGCCCAGATTGCAGCCGGTAGAAGGAATAGGCCTTGGTCTTACCGCTCTCGGTGACGTTGTAGCGAATCTCATCGCCGACCACATAGTCGAGCGCCCCCTTGGGAAGCGGAAAATAGGTTGGCTCAGAGTAATGGGACATATTGGCCGCCGAAAATGTTTCCGCTGTATCGGAGATTACCGCCACCGGTGTGCCGTCCGACGGAAGAAGCTTTTCGTTGACCTGAATTGCTGCGCCGCTCTTGGATTTAGTCAGTCCCCCCCACTCGCCGTAGACGGTCATTGTGCCGAGGCTCTGCACCGATGTGGTGGCGTCCGGGATGGTGTAACTGCCTACAAAACGGGAATAAGCGGTATCTCGATATTCTTCATCAGGATTTTCATCAAGGGTCATCGGGATTGTTGTCCCATTGATCACAGCATAAACCTTGGCCTCGGAATAGGCGACCGCGTTGAAGGAAAGTTCGGTTCCGCCGTCCACCGCCAGCGTCCCTTCACCGGGCGAGACCTCTTTGACAACCTCGGTGATTCGGGTAATGTCATAGGTCACGCTTTTGCCCTTGTGGACGATGGTGAAGATGTTCTCCCCTTCCTCCAGCTGCATTTCAAGCTGGAAATATCCGTTCTCATCGGTTACGATCTTCTGGCCGTTGATGGTGGCGTCGGTGTTGGGGTCGGTATGCCCAGTGAAGAGAACCGAAGGATCAAAGGAGGTGAAGGTTGTCTTTTCCGGCTTGGTCAGCTCGAGATCCTGCATGATATGCTCAGCTTTGACGGTGCCGTCAAAATAGCCGATCAGCTTGCCCGCACAGTCCTTGGGGTTCTCAATCAAGCGGGCGAGGCTGTTGAAAACGCTGCCCGAATATCCCGGCATCTCGCGGGCGTCGATCACCTGTCTGGCAAGCTGGTCGTATTCGCTCCAGCCCACCGAGTCGGTCACCGCGCGATCCGCTGCATGAACGATGTAACAAGGGAGATTCAGACTGCCGGCGAGCCCCGTCCACCAGGACGCCACCGCCTGATAAGGAATATTCCGGTCGGCGATCGAGCCATAGGCCTTGACCGCCACAAGATCAAACATTCCCTCCTCAAGGTATTCCACCACATCGGCGTTTCCCTCGGTACGGGCGCAGAAATAGGCGCGGGTCACCGAGCCGCGCTCATCCTCGTAGTTATTGGCCCAGACCGCTTCTGAGAGCAGACCGGATGAAACGCCCGGCGCGTGCTGCTCCATCGTCTTCTTCGCCAAAGTCAGAAGGATTTTGGGAACCGAACGCATATAAGTTTCGAACCCAATACCGCCACCTTCTGAGAGATAGCGGAGGTAGCTTCCGGTATCCTGCGGGTTGTAATAACCGTCAAAAAGCACCGCGTCAGGCGTATAGCGTCTGCCGAAGCTCTCAAGATCGGCACGCACCCCATCGATCAGGCCGGCGTCCACCTGCTTGAGAACTGAGGGCGTTTCCGTAAAGGAGCCATCGGTCAGATAGTAAATCACCGCAACATAAAAACCGTTTTCCTTTGCCTGACCGATCGCGTAGGAAAGCGGGTCAAGCTCGGCCGAAGGGCCGCGGCAGGGCAGCTGCCGCGAAGAATAGATCACCGAGCCATCCTCCGAGAGGGTATCGATGACAATTCCGTTCATCGTAAGATTTTTGGCCTCTTCCAAAGCCCGGTCGATTCCGGCCTTCAGAGCATCCGCGCTCCCCTCCGCCGGGAAGTCGCGTCCGGGCTTGATGGTGACCGCCCGCAGCTCAGACGGAGGTTCTGTTTTGGGAATCTGCTGAGGCGGAGGTTCCTCTCCCCCCTGTGGTTCAGCAGCTTGTCCTGACGGAGGCTCGGAAACAGGCTGAGAGGCCCCTGAAAGCCCGGGACGCGCCGCGCTTGGCCCGGTCCCGGCAATGACGGGCAGAGTAAACGCGCCGTCACTGTTATAGAGCAGCGCAACGGCGCCCATGACACAGGTCACGAGCGCAAGCACAAGGCAGAGTGCCGCCGCCGGTATGGTTCTTCTTTTTTTCTTCCTGCTTCTTGCCAAATGTTGTTGCCTCGGATTTCTTTATAATGATTGGTCAGAGGATTGAAGAAAGATGCTCCCTTTCCTGTTCAACCCTCTTTTTTACCCCGCTCTCGGGATGAAAAAGGGAATCGTAGCGATAAAGCGCAAACCCGCCGTACTTGGCGGAATTCCGCGCAGAGGAAACCATGCGCTGAAGAAGGTCATTTTCGTTGACCCATTCATTCTGGCCTGCTCCGGCCCACTGGTCGATGGCGCCGCATTTATAAACCGCAAGCCCAACATAGAGCTGAACGCCGGAGTTTTCGGTCATTGCGTCCCACTCGGCCAGCGACGATGCATAGGGCACCGTCTGGTTCTGGAAGCCGAAATAAATCTGCGGACAGATGTAATCGACATATCCCGAGCGGTTGATCCAGCCCTTTACGTCGATAAACTGACCGTTGTAATTGTTGTCCATCCGCGCCTGCGGGCTGATGCCGAAGATGACCGAGGAATCCGCCTGCTTGATGGCGGTATAGACCTGCCTGACCAGAAGATCGACATTCCGGCGCCGCCATTCGGCTTGGGAAAGGGTTCCGCCGGCCTTGACGTAGGCGTTGTAATAGGCGGCGTCAAAGGACAGATCGGTGGTTGGATAGAAATAGTCGTCGAAATGGACCCCGTCAATCGCATAATTTTCCACCAGCTCCACCACGCCGTCGGTGATGAGGTCCCGCGCGGTCTCGCTGGCGGGATTATAGAAAAGTCCCCCCTGCCATGCGATGGCGGTATCCTTGCCCGCGTTCAACGCCTTGACGGCGGGGTTTGAAGCGGAAAGGGTCCGGCTGGAGCCGATTGCCCGCACCCGGTAGGGATTGATCCACGCCTCGGTGCGCAGGCCGTATTCCTTTGCCTTGGAAACCATAATCTCCAACGGATCATAGCCGGGGTCCTCCCCCTCGGTGCCGGTCAGAACATAACTCCATGGGAAGTAATCGGACCGGTACATCGCATCCCCAAACGGACGCACCTGCAAAAAGACGGTGTTGAGCCCATAATCGGAAATATTGGCAAATGCTTCGTCAATGTTGGCAGAAAACTGCGAACGGCTTTTGTTCTGGGCAAGGGTGTAAAAATCAAGATAGGAAATCCAGACGGCGCGCACCTCATTCGGAACCGAAACGGTCGAAACAGGTGCCTGAGCCTGAAGCTCATCGTAGCGGTCGGGATCTGCTGCATCCTCTTTCGCCGGCTCAGCGGGTGCCCCGCTTTGAGAGGCGCTTTGCTGGCTCCCCGGCTCCTGCGGAACAACGATGAAAGAGCCGTCAGGATCGGTAACCTCGAAAGGATGGGAGGCTTCCTGCGGCGGCGTTTCCGGGGAGGAAGGCGTTTCCGAAGAGGGAGCGGGTTCCTCCGGCTGCTCAGAAGACGCCCCGGCGAAAGATGGTTCCGGCTCGCTTCCCGCTTGGGATGAAACTTCCCGCGGCGGCGCGGGCGGGTCGGTCGGCAGCTCTTCCAGCGCCGATGGAAACTCAGAGGGATAAAGCTCAACAGCGGAACTGCTCACTTCCGAAAGGGGTTCCAAAGGCTTGGTCGCCGTGATCACATCGCCGCCTGAACAGCCGGTCAAGAAAAGCGCCAGCGCAAGAGCCCCGGCGTGAAAGAATATTTTTCTCATGGAATTGTTCTCCCGCTCCTGTATGTTTGGGCGGCGTGCAAAACGATTCATGAGAAACCCGTCATTTGGAGGTTTCCGCAAAATTCGTCAGTTTCATACATGAATCGGTTTTTATTTTACCGCTTATCGCCAGTCCGGTCAATAGATAAGTGGCAGGCACAGCGCCAAATTCCTGCCTGCTGCGGCTGGAAATTTTATCTTCCCCCTGATTTCGGCAAAAGGCCCGGTCTTGACCGAAGGGCCGCCCGGGAGTATCATAAGGTCGGACAGATCAGATCGCGCGCCATGCGTCTCGGCAGCCGCATTTTGGAAACGAACGGCGCCTCTGACCGCGGCAAACAACATGCAGGGAGGAAAAAACATGTTTTTTATCGGGCTTTTCGGAGTCGGCGCCAAAGCTGAGCCGGCGGGGCGGATTTATGCTGAGTGCCGGTGCTGTCATGCGCCGGGACCGCTGCAGCTCTCCCGGAAGTATCAATATTTTCACGCTTTTTTTCTTCCGCTTTTTCGTTTTCATTCGCAGTATTTTGCCACCTGTCCGGCCTGTGCGAGCATCTATGAGGTTGAGCCGTCGGTGGGCGACCAGGCCCGCCGCGAAGGACAGACCGCTGCCGCCCCGGAACAGCTCCACCTGCTGCAGGATAATTCCCGCCGCTTCTGCCCGCGCTGCCGAGCGCTCATCTCCCCAGACGACCAATTCTGCCGCCGCTGCGGCGAACGGCTTTAAGCGTCACGCCGCCCCTTTTCCCGGCTTCTCGGCCACCGGACCCGCTCCGGTAAGAGGAGCCGGTTTTGTTTTGCGGGAAATAGTGAGGGAAAACGAGGAAACGATGGGCGCCGCCAGCGAACAGAGCAGAACCAATCCGAGCTGCCGCAGCGTAAGGGGCGCGGTCATGAAGATCCGATGGCAGGCGGGCACCCAGATCGCAGCCACCGTGCAGGCCGCAGAAAAGATTCCGGCCGCCAGCAGCAACGGGTTGCCGAAGGGGTTGAGCTCGAACAGCCCCTTTGTTTCGCTGCGGCATTCAAAAACATGGAAGAGCTGGGTCATTACCAAGGTCAGCAACGCAGCCGTGCGGCAGAGAACCAGCTCCTCCCCCCGCGCGGCAAACAGAGAAAACACCCCCAGCGTGGTCAGCCCGATGATGACTCCGCGAAAGAGAATTTTCCCCATCAGTCCTTCGGAGAAGATCGACTCATCCGGGGCACGCGGCGGCCGGCGCATCACACTTGGCTCGGCAGGCTCCAGCCCGAGCGAAATCGCCGGGAACCCGTCGGTCACCAGATTGACCAGCAGAAGCTGGATCGGCGTGAGGATGACCGGCATCCCCATCAGCATCCCCAGAAACATGGTGAGCACCTCGCCGGTATTACAGGAAAGCAGGTAGCGCAGAAATCTCCGGATGTTCTGATAGATCACCCTGCCCTCTTCAACGGCGGCGACAAGAGTGGCAAAATTATCATCCAGCAGGATCACCTGCGCCGCCTCGCGGGTGACATCGGTTCCCGATTCCCCCATGGCGACGCCGATGCTCGCCTCCTTGACGGCGGGAGCATCGTTTACCCCGTCGCCGGTCATCGCTACAATTTCCCCGTTGGCCTTCATCGCCCGCACAATCCGAAGCTTGTGGGCCGGGGTGACCCTGGCAAACACTCCGGCGGTGCGGCAAACCTCCCGCAGCTTGCCGTCGCTCATCGAGTCAAGCTGTGCGCCGGTGTAGATTCCATCCTCTCCCTCTCCGACAATTCCGATTTGCCGGGCAACCGCACGGGCGGTCGCTACATGGTCCCCGGTAATCATTACCGTTCGGACTCCCGCGGTTCGGCAGGCTGCCACCGCCGCGGGCGCTTCCTTCCGCGGGGGATCGTAGAGTCCCGCAAGTCCGAGGAAGGTCAAGCCCTCCTCGACCGGATCGGAGGAGGACCCCCGCTGCCGCAGTGCAAAGCCAAGCACCCGCAGCGCCCGTTCCGCGAGCCTGCCGTTCTCCGCGAGAATCCGGCGGCGGTGCTCGGCGGTAAGAGGAACCGTTCCCTGCGAGGTCATCACCCGGGTGCAGCGCGGCAGCAGCAGCTCGGGAGCGCCCTTGACATAGATGCGGTCGGCTCCGTCGGCGCAACGCCCCCAGACCGCCATTCGCTTTCGGTCGGAATCAAAAGGAATCTCCCCGGTACGGGTGAAATCCGAGAGGCGCACCCCCGCCGCGTCCGCCGCCTCAAGGAGCGCGGCCTCGGTCGGCTCTCCCAGAAAGCCGCGCTGCTCCCGTCCCAGCAATCCGATGCGCCTGCTTTGCGGCTTGGCGTCGTTGCAGTAGGCGGCCGTCTCCAGCAAACGGCCGACGCTTGGCCGCAGGGGTTCGGAAAAGGGGGCGGAAAATTCCCCTTCGGCGGTCAAAACCGTTTTGACGGTCATTTTATTCTGCGTAAGGGTCCCGGTTTTGTCCGAGCAGATGACGGTGGCACAGCCCAGCGTTTCAACGGCGTGCAGCCGCTTGATCAGGGCGTTGCGGCGCAGAATCCGGCGCACGGCCAGCGCCAGTGAGATCGTCACGATGGCGGGCAGCCCTTCCGGAACCGCCGCGACCGCCAGGCTCACCCCTGTGATCAGCATGGCAAATGGATCTTCTCCGCGCAGTACACCGACCGCCGCCACGACGGTGCAGATCAGAATACAGCCGATTCCGATGGTGCGGCCCACCTGATCGAGTCGTTTTTGCAGCGGAGTTTGTTCCTCCTCGATTTCGTCGAGCATTCCTGCAATCGCGCCCATCTCAGTATTCATGCCGGTCGCACTGACCCGGGCCGCTCCGCGTCCCGTCAGAATGCTGCAGCCCATGAATACCATCGATTCCCCGGCGGCCTTGCCGGTTGCCTCCCGGCCGGTGGAGGCCCGTTTTGCGACAGGGTGGGATTCCCCGGTAAGCAGCGCTTCATCACAGGTCAGCGCCGACTGCTCCAGTATCACCGCATCGGCGGCGACACGGTCTCCGGCCGAAAACAGAAGGATGTCACCCTCCACGACCTGTGCCGCCGGAATCGAAAGCTCTGTACCCTCCCGGAGGACCCGCGCGGTCGGGGCGGCCATCTCCTCGAGCGCCTCAAGGGTCTTTTCGCACCGCCACTCCTGAAAAAAGCCGAGAAGCGCGTTGGCCAGAACGATGGCGGCGATGGCAAGCGCCTCACCCTGCTCACCGAGCACCGCAGAAAGCGCGGTGGCTGCCAGAAGGATCAGAACCATGCCGTCCTTAAACTGCCCCGCAAAAATGAGAACGGCTGAACTTTTCTTTCCTGTTTTGAGGCGGTTTTCCCCCTGTTCCAACAGCCTGCGCTGTGCTTCCTGACGCGTGAGGCCGGAATCTGTCATCCGATCCATAACCGATACCCCTTTCCGCTTGTACGTCGTTTTTTTCCATTCTATTCGGGGATGTCCAAAAATAGTACGTCCAGCCTTTGACATTCGGGCATGATCTGGGTAAAATAAGGATATTCTATCAATCGGAGGAATCGCCGTTATGAAAGATGGCTTTATCCGCGCGGTCTGTGCCGCGCCCTCTCTGCGGGTCGCAGACTGCCGGTATAATGTCTCGCAAATGATCGAAGCGATCAAAGCCGCCGCCAAAAGCAAGGCCAAGCTTTTGGTTTTTCCGGAGCTTTCGGTAACCGGCTATACCTGCGGAGACCTGTTCGGCCAGAAGGTCCTGCTCGACGGCGCCGAAGAGGGGCTTTCCCGGTTGCTGAAGGCGTCGGTTGGACTTGACCTGATCATACTCGCCGGCCTTCCCGTTCCGTCGGGCGGGAAGCTCTACAACTGTGCCGCCGTATTTCAAAACGGGGTTCTGCTCGGCGTAATCCCCAAAAGCAATCTGCCGGCCTATGGCGAATTTTACGAACGGCGCAACTTTACCCCGGCTTTCGAGGGCATCCGCGAGGTCGTTCTCTGCGGGCAGTCCGCTCCGTTCGGCACTAATCTGCTTTTCTCCTGCTCTGAGCTTCCCGATTTTGTGCTGGCGGTGGAGATCTGCGAGGACCTCTGGGTGCCCGCTCCGCCCTCGGTGCGGCACGCTTCCGCGGGCGCGACGGTGATTGCAAACCTTTCGGCAAGCGATGAGATCGTGGGCAAACCGGCTTATCGCCGTTCTCTGATTGCCGGCCAGTCGGCCCGGCTGCTTTGCGGTTATCTCTACGCCGATGCGGGCCGCGGCGAGTCCACCACCGATATGGTCTTTTCGGGGAACTCCCTCATCGCGGAGAACGGCGCAATTCTTGCAGAGGCTCCCATCTTCGCCGGTGAGGCGGCCTCCACCGAGCTCGACGTCGCGCGGCTCGCTGCGGAACGGCGCAGGATGACCACCTTTCCCGCCGCATGCACAGACGGATACCGTGTGATTTCCTTCTCTTTCACCCCGGCTGAAACAGAGCTGACCCGCACGGTTCCGGCGAGGCCTTTTGTCCCCCGCGATGAGCAGGAGCGCGCCGACCGCTGTGAAGAGATCCTTTCGATCCAAGCCAACGGCCTGCGAAAACGTCTGGAGCACAGCCGCGCAAAAACCGCTGTGCTCGGACTTTCGGGCGGGCTGGATTCCACCTTGGCTCTGCTGGTCTGTGCGCGGGCGATGTCCTTGCTCGGACGCCCCGCATCGGATATTGTCGCCCTGACCATGCCCTGCTTTGGTACGACTGCCCGGACAAAAGGAAACGCCGAGCATCTGGCCGAGAGAATCGGCGCGACGCTGCGCATCATCGATATTGCGGCGGCGGTAAAGCAGCATTTTCAGGACATCGGGCATAATCCGGACGAATTCAATGTCGTTTTTGAAAACTCGCAGGCGCGGGAACGCACTCAGCTTTTGATGGATGTGGCGAATCAGACCGGCGGCCTTGTCATCGGTACCGGAGATCTTTCGGAATTAGCGCTTGGCTGGGCGACCTACAACGGTGATCACATGTCGATGTACGGAGTAAACGCCTCGATTCCCAAAACGCTGATCCGCCATCTTGTTTCCTATGAGGCGGACCGTACTGCGGATGCGGACCTTGCGGCAGTGCTGCGCGATGTGCTCGATACCCCCGTTTCCCCGGAGCTGCTTCCTCCGAAGGACGGCGAAATTTCTCAGAAAACAGAAGGCCTGGTCGGTCCCTATGACCTGCACGACTTCTTCCTTTACTATGCCGTCCGCTGGGGATTTTCGCCTGCCAAGATTCTGCGGTTGGCCGAACGCGCTTTTGCGGGTGATTTTGACCGTGAAACAATTCTGCACTGGATGAGAATCTTTTATCGCCGCTTCTTCTCCCAGCAGTTTAAACGTTCCTGTCTGCCGGACGGCCCAAAGGTCGGCTCGGTCACCCTTTCGCCCCGGGGCGACTGGCGGATGCCAAGCGACGCGGCCTTCGGGCTGTGGCTCTCCGAGCTGGAGGACCTGTGAGCAAATGTTCGCCCCACCGGCAGTTTAAATTCATATTGATTGAGAATTTTCCTTTGAAAAGTAATCCAGCTTTACAGGTATAAATTTTAGAATTGTAAAGCATACTGCCTTCACCGGCACTTTTTTCGATCCTCAAACGGCAAGTTTGTGACATCGTGATCAGACAGCCGTTTTTGGTTACACTAAATGAGGCGCAGCGACGCTGTGCCCGATCCAGAAAGGAGCTTTTTAATGAAAAAGTATGTTTGCGAAATCTGCGGCTACATCTACGACGAGGCCGCCGGAGACCCCGAGCACGGCATTGCGCCCGGAACCAAGTGGGAGGATCTTCCCGAAGATTTTGAATGCCCGCTCTGCGGCGTCGGCAAGGACCAGTTTAAGTTGGAGGATTAAATCCATTTGCCGGAATGCCAAAGGAGGGTCTCTGTGATTGCATCCAATCAGCGGGCGCTCTGTTACCTTCCCGCCCATACCGATCCCCGCGAGCTTAGCCTATTGCGGAAGGTATTTGCCCGGTCCAGGCTGCGCTTCCGCGAGGTATCGGAAAAGGAGCTTTCCCTCCCTATCGGCAAACTCGCTGGATATTCCGATTGCCGGGAACAGGAAGCGGAGAAAAGCTCTTCCCCGCTTCCTGAGCCCGTGCTTGTTCTTTGCGGCCTGCCCAGTGCAAAAATCAGCGAATTGCTCGAAAAAATGAGAGAGGCCGGAGCTTCTCCGATTGCCTGCAAGGCGGCGCTTACCGACACCAACCGCCATTGGAGTTTTTACCGGCTCTACGAAGAGCTTTGCCGCGAGCGTGAAGCAATGGCAAACAGCGCGGCTGTCCGGTATAAAAGAGCATGAATCGGCATCTGCCGCAAAAGTTATAGAACGTAAACCGCAATTCGGCGGAAATGCGCCGCTTTATCTGATCTCCCATGGCTGTTTGGACTCGAAAACGGTTTTCGGCAAGCGACGTGTGGGTTCGAATATGGATTTTTCTGCGAAAATAGTGGCTGAAACGCAATGTTCCAGCCGCTATTTCTTATAATGTGTGAACTACCCCAGATTGTGCGGACAGTAGAAAAAAGCATCTGAGTAGGAAAATATTCAGTTTTAAGCGGAGTGGCGTAGCGTCAGCGGCGCCACTCCTGTTTTTGTCTGGATGCGCTCATGATTATAAAAATGGATATAAGCATCTATCATTTCTGTAGCGCGTCACAATAAACGCAACTATGCGGCACAATAAATGATGTTAGAAACCGTTAAAAGGGGTTGCAGCTAGTTAAAACAGCGTATAATCATGTTATAATCGTGTTAATTTATGCAATGGATCTGTTAAAATATTCAGCGGTGGGAGGACCATTCTTCCCACCGCTGTTCTGTGTTGGGGGTTATTCCGTAACGGGGGACGTGGATGCTGTTGGATCGACTGAAACCAGAATTCCGCTCGCCTTGTTGGTCAGTACAAAGGCATCATAGTAAACCCTTCCTTCTACCAACCAGTCATTCAAACCGGGGGGATCGTCGTGCGTCTTGTACTCGCTCAGCTTGACCGGGGAAACCATTGCCGAATTATGGACAATGATGAAGTTGACGCCTTTAGGGAAGTAAGCTGTGGGAACCAGAA
>Ga0129314_1002005_pt1 | contig 12389 bp, 12 predicted proteins | sample O1111metagenome_FD_94431 | JGI IMG/M metagenome (GOLD analysis project Ga0129314, IMG submission 94431) | Orangutan individual fecal microbial communities from fecal samples from Wisconsin, USA - O1111 metagenome | ecosystem: Host-associated > Mammals > Digestive system > Large intestine > Fecal...
CAAACGGATTTGTGCCAGTATTACAAGGAGGTAATATTATGGTAGTACAACACAATTTAACAGCAATGAACTCTAACAGAATGTTAGGCGTAACCACAAAGACTCAGGCTAAGTCCACTGAGAAGTTATCCTCCGGTTATAAGATTAACCGTGCAGCAGATGATGCAGCAGGTCTTTCCATTTCCGAGAAAATGCGTAAGCAGATTAGAGGTCTGACACAGGCTTCCGCAAATGCTCAGGACGGTATTTCAGCAGTTCAGACAGCAGAAGGTGCGCTGACTGAAGTGCATGATATGCTTCAGAGAATGAACGAACTGGCTGTAAAGGCTTCCAACGGCACCATGTCCGAAAACGACAGAAGCTATGTGCAGAACGAGATTGACCAGCTGGTTACTGAGATTGACCGTGTTTCTGAGACGACTAAGTTCAATGAGACCTATTTGCTGAAGGGCAAAGGTGATAAGAGTGCAACCGTTAAGGCTGAAGCTACTATCGGAACTACCACCAGTGAGGCAAGTGTAATTGACGCAAAGGGTAATATATATAGTGGTGCAGTTACATCTACTTTGGCTTCTGGTACAGAAGATACTGCTACAATTACTTACAAAGATGCTGAAGGCAATACTAGAACAAAAGATATTACCTTCAAAGCAGGTGCCAACGATAAAGCAACAGCTACTAATTTAGCCGATGCAATCGCAGCTGATAAAGAGCTTGGAAGAATTTTTAATGCTTCTGCAGATGCAACCGGAAAGCTTACAATTGAATCTAAACTGAATGGCAACAAAACGGATGATAGCAAAAATGCAGTTACCAATATTGCATTTAAATCGGTTGATGGTGCCCTGAATACATCTATGGCAGGCGTGGCAGAGGCAGCAACGGGAGAATCTGTAGAATTTAATTTGGCCGGTTTGACATCCGGTAATTCAATTACCATTGATGGAAAGACCTTTACCTATGACCCTGCCAAAGTCAGCTCAACAGATGATGCAAATACTTTCAAATCTTTGGACGACTTGAAAGCATTGCTCGGAAGTGATTATACAGTTACCATAATGGGTAAGCAAGATGTGACAACGCAGGTCTATGATGGAAAAACAACTGACTCAGGAGTTGATGACGTATATACATCTAGTGTAGACACTGAAAGCGAGGTATTGACATCAAGCGCAGATGTTCTTGGAACTCTTGACAACTCTAAGTTCTCTGGCATGACAACTGCTACAGGTACCCATACTCCTGATGCAAGTGATACAGTTGTATCAAATATCGGTGACTTGACAGTAACACTTAATATTGCCCGCAAGGCTTCTGTTGAGATGTCTGATGCATTAACTTTAAGCCTGCATGTAGGTGCCGATTCTACGGAAGAAAATAAGATTTCTGTGGATATTGAGTCTATGAGTGCAAAGGGTCTTGGTATTGATGGTCTGAAGGTTGATGGTGAGGATAGCAAGAATGCCGACAATGCTATTGATACCATTGCAGCAGCAATCCAGAAGGTATCCACTCAGCGTTCCGCGCTTGGTGCAGTTCAGAACAGACTTGAGCATACCATCAACAACTTAGACAACGTAGTTGAGAATACTACAAGTGCTGAATCTGCTATCCGTGATACAGATATGGCATCTGAAATGGTTAAGTACTCCAACAATAACATTCTTGCTCAGGCAGGTCAGGCTATGTTGGCTCAGGCTAACCAATCCAATCAGGGTGTTCTTTCCTTACTTGGCTAAGCAATGTAAGAGTTCAGAATTAGTTGTAAAACCAATAGAGATGCCGGAGCGAAAGCTCCGGTATCTTTTTATGCCTGCCGTGTGAGACTGTTTTGCATTTTCATGTTACCGAAGTATCCTCTCATCTTCTATCATTCCTCAATATCTCCCTACCACCCTTATGAAACAAAAGCGCCTCCTTTGCTATGCAGAATTTATTAGGCACCATTTTCTATAGCAGCAATGGTTTGGACATATGCGGGATTAGTATCTAAATCTTCCTAATTTTTTACATAAAATCATGCATTTTATCATGCAACAAGCTTCGATTGGACATATACATAATTTTCTATGATTTTCACCTAAAATATCATTGATTTCATGGAATGATTTTAAGATTTATCTGCTATATGTCCAAATCAGCATAATATCTCATGTAAAGATGCAAATATGTACAATTTGATGTTAAAACATTCTATCTGTCCAAAAGAAATAAATCGTCTGAAAAATATTGATTTTGATTGCTGCACATTTCTCGGACTGATTTGCTTCTGACACAGTCTCACCCTTTCTTGTAATACGGCTATCTTTTAGCTATCATTTGACACTTTCTCCGGATTGACCATTTTACATTTTCATGTTATTATAATAAAGCTTAATTTCTAAGCTTCTATCAAATCTTGTAACACCCTTCCTACCCAACACTTTTATAAATGAATGGAGGTAATTATCACGTATCAGGAAAAAATGTATTTCATAAGTCAGCATCTTGAAAAAACAATTAAAGAACTTAAGCAGCAATTACAAGACCTGCCAGACGGCAAGCTGCTCTATGTGCAAAATGATAAATATTCTAAGTGGTATCAACGCACAGAGCAGGGAGTTACCTATATTCCCAAAAAGAACCGAGCGCTGGCTGAAAAGCTTGCCCTCAAACAATATTTATCCCTACGGATTCAAGACCTGCAACAGGAAAAGCTAGGAGTTGATATGTATCTGCGCCATTGTCCGAAGGGCGAAGGAGAAGCTATCCGTTGGTTAAAAAGGAAGCATGGAATTGGGGAATTGATAGGAAAGTTTTTTAATCCTTCTGATATAGCGCTAGACGAATGGAGCCAAATGCCATATCAAAATAACACTTCTCATTCTGAAAGACTTATTTTCAAATCTCCATCCGGACATATGGTTCGTTCCAAGTCCGAGCTTCTCATTGACATAGCGCTTTACACAAACAAGATTCCCTTCCGTTACGAGTGTGTACTAAAGCTTGATGAAAACTTGTTTTATCCCGACTTCACAATTCGTCATCCTCATACCGGTGCGTTTTTTTATTGGGAACACTTTGGTATGATGGATAACTCAGATTATGCATGCACAGCGTTCAAAAAGCTGCAAATCTACTCTGATAATGCAATTTACCCTAATATTAATCTAATTACCACTTATGAAACAAAAGAATATCCTTTGTCATATGAGTCAATAGAAGAATTGATTAGGCACTATTTTCTATAACAATATGGGTAGTTTGGACATATGCAGAATTATTATTTAAACATTTACAATCTCCACCATCAAATCGAGCATTATATCAAGTAATCAGGGGAGATTGGATATATGCACAATTTTTTCTGATTTACGCCAAGGATATCCATGATTTCATGGGTATGATTTCAAATTTATCTGCCATATGTCCAAATCAGCAATATATCTTATGTAAAATGGAGGGAAATGTACCCTTTTGGGTAAAAATCATTCTATATGTCCAAAACGGCACACCAGCCGCAAGGAGGAATCCCTCTTTCGTAGGCAGCCACAAATCTCTATAAAACCAAAACGGCACGCCCGCCGCAAAAGGGAATCTGCAAGACAGCACTATATGCAGTCAAAAAGGTGCCTGAGCGAAGGCTCCGGCACCTCTAGTATCTCTTTCCCTATTGAAATTGAATTGAAGCAAATTAATGCTAAGTAAAAAAACTCTTCACAGTTTTGCCGACAGTTTATTGCATGTGGGGCGTACGCCCTATGAAAATGAATAAACAGTTTATCCTTAGCGAGCAAGCTCCCACAGACAAACTGTTTATTCATTTCCGCATGGCTGAACGTTTATATAAAATCATATTTTACCAAGGTCAGTCCCTGCGCCGGAGCAGTAGGTCCTGCTGCCGCCCTGTCTCGTGCCTCTAATATCCTGTTGATATCCTCGGGGCTTCTCTTCCCCTGCCCAACCTCCATAAGGGTGCCTGCAATAATACGAACCATATTGTAGAGAAAGCCGTTACCGCAGACCCGAATCACCAAATCAGCCCCCTGCTCCTCCACCTCCACGGAATAAAGCGTGCGCACAGTAGACTCCACCTGCGCACCGGTCTGACAGAAGCTCTTGAAATCATGCTCTCCCACAAGATATGCCCCGGCCTTTTTCATAGGCTCCACATTCAAGGTATGATAAGTAAAATAAGAGTACAGCCGCTTTACGGGCATTGGAAATTCTGCCCGGTAGATACGATATTCATAAGTCTTGCGGCTCTCGCAATGCCTTGGGTGCCAATCCTTCTCCACCTGCTCCGATTTCTGTATACGAATATCCTCCGGCAGACGCTGATTTAGAGCATAGGATATTTTCTCGGCAGGCATACGGCTTATCGTATCAAACACCGCCACGTTGCAAAGTGCATGAACCCCTGAATCTGTTCTGCTGGCACCGATTACCTCTATTTTCTCTCCCAAAAGCTGAGAAAGACATCTGTTCAGCTCGCTCTCAATGGTGATGCCGTTATTTTGCAGCTGCCACCCATGATAATTGGTGCCGTCATACGCCACCACCAAGCGCACTCGCCTTAGCTCTGTAGCCGCTTTTTCTGCTGCCTTCTGCTCTGCCTCCACTTGATTGTATTGCTCCATAAATATTTCTCACCTGCTCTAAAAGGATAATCTTCCCACAAAAATACTGATTACCAAATATACCAAAATACACAAATATGCAACATAATCCCTTTTTTCATAAATCAGAGGCTTCATTTTGGTACGTCCCGACCCGCCTCTGTAGCATCTTGCTTCCATTGCCATCGCCAAATCATTGGCACGGCGAAACGCAGAAATAAACAGCGGAACCAAAAGAGGCACCAGCGCCTTGGCACGCTTTATCAGATTACCACTCTCAAAATCAGCGCCTCTGGCAATCTGCGCTTTCATAATCTTATCAGTCTCCTCCAGTAAAATAGGAATAAAACGCAGGGCTATGGACATCATCATTGCCACCTCATGCACCGGAACCTTAAAGACTCTTAAAGGACGCAGCATTTTTTCCATGCCGTCCGTCAGATTATTGGGTGTGGTTGTCAGTGTCATAAGAGATGAGCCAATAATCAAAAGACTCAATCGCACCGCCATGCTGACCGCCATGCGAATGCCCTCCGCCGTAATGGTAAGCTTCCAAATGGTGATAACAGGCGTTCCCGGTGTCAGGAAAAGATTAAACAGCACTGTAATCATTAAAAGAAGCATAATCGTTTTCATGCCTCGCACCATAAATTTAAAGGGTACTCTTGAAAGCCATATAACTATTCCCAGAAAAACCGCTGCGATGGCATAGCCCAAAAAGTTTTTAAAAAAGAATAGCGAAATAATAAACAGCAATGTTCCTCCCAGCTTCACTCTGGGGTCCATCCTGTGCATGATTGATTCCGTCTGATAATATTGTCCTAATGTAATATCTCTAAGCATATTGCTCCTCACTACAGTTCATGCCCTGCTTGTCTCGGGTCACATCTGTCACTATTTACCTGTAATCCTCTTTGCAGACTACTTTAACACTCTCACCAGTTCTGCTGCCGCTTCCTCAATGGTAGTGACATCTACATCAACATCAAGCCCCTTTTCCTTCAGTGCGTGCATAATATAAGTCACCTGAGGTGCAGCCAGTCCTACCTCTTCCAATTCCCTATAATGGCGGAAAACCTCTCTGGGTATATCGTCCATCATAACCGTTCCCTGATTCATCACAATAATACGGTCTACATACTCTGCCACATCCTCCATGCTATGAGACACCAATAGTATTGTCATGCCCGTCTGCGCTTGGAGCTTCTTAATCTGACCTAGTATTTCATCTCTTCCCTTAGGGTCCAATCCTGCCGTAGGCTCGTCCAAAATAAGCATTTCAGGCTTCATGGCAAGAACTCCGGCAATCGCCACACGCCTCTTCTGACCACCAGACAATTCAAAGGGTGACTGATAATAAAGCTCCTCAGGAAGCCCTACCTTGCGCAGCGCATCATAGGCACGCAGCTCTACCTCCTTTTTTTCCAGACCCAAATTCTTCGGCCCAAAGCATACATCTGAAAACACATCAATTTCAAAGAGCTGATGCTCCGGATATTGAAAGACTAAGCCTACCTTACCACGAAGCTTTTTCATATCATAATCCGCATCATAAATATCCTCACCATTAAAATAAATATGACCCTCCGTAGCCTTAAGCAGTCCATTCAGATGCTGCATTAAAGTTGATTTACCGGAGCCGGTATGCCCGATGATACCCACAAATTGTCCGTCCGGTATATTGATATTGATATCCGAAAGGGCTTTTCTGGCAAGAGGAGTTCCCTCCCCATATATATAACTTACATGGTCTATAATCATAGACATAATCTGTATCCTGTTCCTTTCCCAATCTTTTGCCCTGTTTCACAATCGCTTGGCTACTGCCATATCTCTACCCTACAGTTACTCTGTTTCCTACTGTCAGCTTTTCTAAAGCTTCCACCAGCTCCTCTATGGTTAAGATTCCATTTGGAAGCGGAATGCCCTCTTTTTGCAGCTCATAGGCCAACAACGTCACCTGTGGCACATCTAAACGCAGACTCTTTAATTTTTCCACCTGAGAAAAAATCTCCCTTGGTGTTCCATCCATGGCAATTTTTCCCTGATCCATGACAAATACCTTATCGGCATGAATGATTTCCTCCATATAATGAGTTATCAGGATTACCGTCACGCCCTCCACCTGATTCAAGCCACGAAGTGCGCGGATAACCTCCCTTCGCCCATTGGGGTCCAGCATTGCGGTAGGCTCGTCCAGCACAATGCATTTAGGGTGCATGGCAAGCACACCAGCTATGGAAACTCTCTGCTTCTGTCCTCCTGAAAGCTTGTTGGGTGAAGCCTTGCGAAATTCATACATGCCTACCGCCCGGAGACTTTCTTCCACACGCTGCCATATTTCCTTTGTGGGTATGCCCATATTTTCAGGTCCGAAGCCCACGTCCTCCTCCACCACCTGACCGATAATCTGGTTGTCCGGGTTCTGGAAGACCATTCCTGCAGTCTGACGAATATTCCAAAGCTGTTCTCCGTCATTGGTATCCATTCCATCTACCCAAACAGTTCCCTCCGTAGGATTCAATATTGCATTCATATGCTTGGCAAGCGTAGACTTACCTGACCCGTTATGACCCAGAATCGCAATAAATTGTCCCTGCTTAATATCTATGGACACGTTATCCACAGCCTTTGTAATCCCCTCTACATTGCCCTCTTCATCACGTCTGATATATTCAAATACAATATCCTCTGTTCGGATAATTCCCATATTGTCACTCATTCCTTCTTAATCTGTGTATTGGTTGCCACTTATACGCTTCTTATTTTACTAAATAAGCGGCAGAAATACAACCTGTAAAATCCGAATCCCTAACCCATGATTTACAAAAAATATTTCTCATGTTATTCTATATCTGAAAACAAAAGAAAGGACACCCTATGAATCAGGACAAGCAAAAATTAATAAGAATGTTCGTCATATTAGCTGCAATCGTATTACTTGTAGGCGGATTGACAAAGCTGTTTAAGAGCAATTCCCAAAGCCTTTCGGATTATGCGGCTCTTCATCCCGAGCTCAACCTTTCCACTGACGAATCAGAAGACACAGATATATCTTTGGAGCTTCCCGAAGCTTCTACGTCGGAATCAACCGGTGAGGAGAGTTCCGATGCCTTTGTCTCCCTTCCAATCGGAGCTTCTCTTAATGGTGACAGTCAGCTGGAGCATCGCGTTGTTTACACTGACTCATTTTATTACGAGCCCTTATCCGATAATCTGAGACGCTTCATCACAGGTGTTTCTTTTCCTCAGACCGATGAAAATAGTAAGGCACCGGAAATTACCTATGACGAGCTTTGCTATCTTCATATTTTACATTACAATTTTGACGGAGAGCCTACTGAGGGCGAGCTGATTTGCAATAAGACCATTGCACAGGATTTAGTGGAAATCTTCTATGAATTATATTGTAATGAATACCGCTTGGAAAAGGTTCGTTTGATTGACGAATATGACGGCGATGACACTGCTTCCATGGAGGACAACAATACCTCCTGCTTTAATTACCGCACTGTTCCTGACAGTGCTTCCATTTCCAAGCATGCCTACGGCTTGGCTGTAGATGTGAATCCGCTTTACAATCCCTACATTACTTACGGAGCCGATGGCTGTGAACAGGTGGCACCGGAAAACGGACAAGCTTATGCTGACAGAAGCAAAAGCTTCCCCTATAAGATTGATGAAGATGATTTATGCTACAAGCTCTTTACAAAGCATGGCTTTATCTGGGGCGGCAGCTGGAATTCCTGTAAAGACTATCAACATTTTCAAAAGACGAAATAAAAGTCCCCTAGAGTATATTCTGATAAATGTGCTCATGTAAAAACCGACATGAATGTTCATGCCGGTTTTTTCTCATATGCTTCCTTGGGCTAATTCTTTATACTAACTCAAGTACAACCTCCATAGCTGCATCACCCTTACGCTGGCCAATCTTAACGATTCTGGTGTAACCACCCTTACGGTCAACATATTTAGGTGCATACTCATCAAATAACTTTGCAACCAAGTCAACTTCCTTAGTATTTCTCTTTCTGCCTGCTGCTTCGGTAGGAACATCTACTACAGGATACAATACCTTAAGCATCTGATGTCTTGCATGCAGTCTGGAAGGCAAATCCTTCTTGATTTCCTTCTCTACAGACTCAAACTTGGTAACCTTCTTACCGTCAACAACCTCTTTTACTCTCTTACCGTCCTTATCCTTTACAGGAACCTTTGCAGTAACCTTAACCATCTCGAAGTTGTCTTTTTCCTTTACTGCCAAAGCGATAAGTCCTTCAGCAATCTTTCTTACTTCCTTAGCCTTAGCCTCGGTGGTAACAATCTTACCATTGTTTAACAATGCTGTTACCTGATTTCTTAATAATGCTTTTCTCTGTGCAGATGTTCTGCCAAGTTTTCTGTACTTTGCCATGATTAATTTTCCTTTCTCCATTCATGGTACATCCGGCCACGCTCTTTGGACTTACTTACCGAATGCTTGATAGTTGCCATTTAGAGATGAACCATGCACGCACGCTTTGGATTTACCATGCATGGAATATCTAACTTATTAAGCTTCATCGCTGGGATTTAACTGAAGACCCAGCTCCTTTAATTTTGCCAATACTTCATCTAAAGATTTCTTGCCCAAATTACGAACCTTCATCATATCTTCTGAAGTCTTGTTGGTTAATTCTTCTACCGTATTGATACCTGCTCTCTTTAAGCAGTTGTAGGAACGAACAGAAAGCTCCAACTCATCGATACTCATCTCAAGTACCTTTTCTTTCTCATCGTTCTCCTTCTCAACCATAACCTCTGCGGACTTAGCATTTTCAGACAAATCAATGAAAAGGCTCAAATGCTCACTGAGTACCTTTGCAGCCAAGCTGACAGCATCATCGGGAACCAAGGTTCCATTGGTGTATACATCTAAGGTCAGCTTGTCAAAATCAGTAATCTGTCCTACACGGGTATTTTCAACCGTAACATTAACTCTCTCCACAGGTGTATAGATAGAATCAATAGCAATTACGCCAATTGGTAAATCTTCGTGTTTGTTCTTGTCTGCGCTTATATAGCCACGACCCTTTGTAATCGTCAGCTCCATGTAAAGCTTAGTATCCTTGCCACTCAAGGTAGCAATAACCAAATCAGGATTTAAAATTTCAATATCCTGATCTGCCTGAATATCAGAAGCCTTTACAACGCCTTCTCCTTCAAACTCGATATAGGCAGTCTTTGCTTCATTAGTATCACTGTTATTCTTGATAGCCAAGCTCTTGATGTTCATAATAATCTCAGTCACATCCTCCTTAACACCGGGAATGGAACTGAACTCATGTAAAACACCTTCGATTTTTACCTGACTTACTGCAGCGCCGGGCAAAGAAGAAAGCATGATTCGTCTAAGGGAGTTACCAAGAGTAATACCATAGCCTCTTTCCAAAGGCTCAACTACGAATTTACCGTACTTTTTGTCTTCTGAAATTTCAGCAACCTCAATCTTAGGTCTTTCAAAATCAAACACTGCAATACCCTCCTTTTGGAATGTTTTTTAGGGAATACATACACTCTGAGCGCATAATATGCCGCCTCAGAGTGTTTATAGGGCTTATTTGGAATACAACTCGACGATAAGCATCTCATCTACAGGAACATCAATCATCTCTCTGGTAGGAAGGTTCTTAACTGTTCCCTTTAAGTTCTCAATATCAACATCCATCCATTCAGGTACTAATCTGCCACCGGTAACCTCAACAATATCCTTATATCTCTGTAAGGACTTTGCCTTCTCGGAAATCTCAATAACATCACCGGCCTTAATTAAGTAAGAAGGAATGTTTACCTGCTTGCCATTTACTAATACATGCTTGTGACCGACAATCTGTCTTGCTTCTCTTCTGGTTCTTGCGAAGCCCATTCTGAATACTACGCTGTCAAGTCTGCTCTCCAGCATAACCATCAGATTCTCACCGGTCATTCCCTTCATTCTATCAGCCTTCTCATAGTAATTTCTGAAAGGCTTCTCTAATACGCCGTAAATGAACTTTGCCTTCTGCTTCTCGCGGAGCTGAAGACCATACTCACTTACCTTTTTACCTGCTCTTGCATTGGTTCTGTTAGATTTCTTGTCATAACCTAAATAGGAAGGCTCAAGACCAAGAGCTCTACATCTCTTTAATACGGGTACACGATTTACTGCCATTTTCTTTTTTCCCTTCTTTAATATTAACCTCGAAAATCTTGCTGCTACGCATCATACGCGCTTTGCGCCCTCTGATTTTCTCGCTGCTGCGTCGGTTGAAAACAAATATCTGCTATCAGGTGACGCGTCGTCACCTTGCGCTTTGTCTTTCTTCCTCCGCGCATATTGTTTACAACGCTGCTTGGCAGCGCTTTCTTCCAACAGTTACTACAAATATGTCATTAGACACGACGACGCTTGGGAGGACGACATCCATTGTGAGGAACAGGAGTTACGTCACGAATGCTTACAACCTCCAAACCGCAAGCAGAGAGTGCTCTGATTGCTGCTTCACGTCCTGAACCGGGTCCCTTTACAAATACGTCAACGGATTTCAGTCCATGTACCAAAGCAGCCTTTGTAGCTGTTTCAGCTGCCATCTGTGCAGCATATGGAGTAGATTTCCTTGAACCTCTAAAACCAAGACCACCGGCACTTGCCCAGCTGAGAGCATTACCTTCAGTATCTGTCAATGTAACAATGGTATTGTTAAAAGAAGACTGAATATGTGCCTGTCCGCGTTCAACGTTTTTCTTTACGCGCTTTTTTGTTACTTTTTTAGTTGCAACCTTTTTAGCCATTTTAAACTAACCTACTTTCTCAATAAATTTACAGTTACGCTTGTCACTCTTGAATGTTCACTCTATACCCACTCAAGGAACCTTCTGAATTTGCCTTGCAGATTCAGAAGTATCAAGTAATTGCTCAACCACGTTTCGCAATTACTTCTTCTTGTTTGCAACAGTACGCTTTGGTCCCTTGCGTGTTCTAGCGTTGGTCTTTGTCTTCTGACCACGAACGGGAAGACCCTTACGATGACGGATACCACGATAGCATCCAATCTCCTGAAGTCTCTTAATGTTGAGAGCAACCTCTCTTCTTAAGTCACCCTCTACCATTACGCCAAGCTTCTCGATAGCTTCGCTAATCTTCTTAACCTCTTCATCGGTAATGTCTCTTACTCTGGTATCGGGATTTACACCTGCTTCTGCCAATAACTTGTTAGCAGTAGGTCTGCCGATTCCATAGATATAGGTTAAACCGATTTCAATTCGTTTTTCTCTAGGTAAGTCAACACCTGCGATACGAGCCATTTACGTTTCCTCCATTTTCTTACGCAGCCACTTATGCAGCTATGCGTTGTGCCTCCACTTTCCGTGGAATTTCACATTGCGTATGAAATACGCGTGCGTACGGTTGGTCTGTTAATTGTACGCTTATTCAGTTACTAATTGATTGGGGTTCTCACCCAATCGGACGTAAATCCGATTTTTCCACAGCCCCATACTCTGCCACTGCTTAGCTATAATGCTGAACCTCGACATAATATTCTGCTGTAGTATCAACAAGTAATCTCCCGTAAGCTCTATCCCGTTTATATGATAATCGACGTATATACGCCGGTTCAGCCGCACATAATAACCGGACAAGAACTCACATACCTGCCTTTGAACCCTCCGGTTCAAAGCTGTCTCAGGCGGTGATTATCCCTGTCTCTGCTTATGCTTCGGATTCTCACAGATTACTCTGATGCGTCCTTTTCTCTTGATGATTTTGCA
>Ga0129314_1002007_pt1 | contig 12384 bp, 14 predicted proteins | sample O1111metagenome_FD_94431 | JGI IMG/M metagenome (GOLD analysis project Ga0129314, IMG submission 94431) | Orangutan individual fecal microbial communities from fecal samples from Wisconsin, USA - O1111 metagenome | ecosystem: Host-associated > Mammals > Digestive system > Large intestine > Fecal...
GGGCGCGTATGTAATGCCCTGCTCCCGCTGGATCTCCTCCACCGTCCGCTCCGCCTGACAGCTCTGATCCGGCTCCGCCGCCAGCAGCAGGTCCAGCTTGGCCCGGATGTAGGTCTCCGCCTCCCACAGGCGGCGGAGATAGCAGGCCTCCACGTTGGCCACCGGCTCACAGACCACGGCGCCCCGCTCCGTCAGGGCGTCCAGGGCGCGTTCGATGTAGTCCGGCTCGCAGTCCAGCAGCTGGGCCGTGGCGGCGATGAGCTTTCCACGGGGCAGGAACACATGGCCGTTGCGCTCGTTGTGGGACAGCTCGAAGGTCACCGCCGCCTCCATGCGGCAGCTGCTGTCGGCGGCCATGCCCATGGACATGGCGATCTCGTCGGCGGTGGAGAACTCCACCCCGCAGGCGTCGCCGCTGAGGAGGTAGGGGTTGTTCCGCACCGCCTCCAGCGCGCCGTCGCCGTACTGCTGCCGGAGGTTCATGGCCAGCACCGGCGGCAGCTCGTATTGGGCCAGGAAGGCCATCAGCCGCCGCAGGCCCATGTGCTGGCGGAAGCTGGCGGAGATCTCCTGGGCCTTCCGGGCGGTGATGCCCTTCAGAAGGCTCAGCTTCTCCGGCTCCGATTCCAGCACCTCCAGCGCGTCCCGGCCGAACCGCTCCACGATGCGCTGGGCGGTGGAGGGGCCCACGCCCTTGATGATGCCGGAGCCCAGGTAGCTGATGATCTCCTCCTCGTCCTCCGGCAGCCGCCGCTCGATCTCCACGGCCCGGAGCTGCTCCCCGTGCTGGGGATGCTGCTCCCACACGCCGTCCACCGCCAGACGCTCTCCCGGCGCCACGCAGGGGATGCAGCCCACCACAGTGACGACCTCACCATCCTCCGTCACCAGACGCAGGATGGTGTAGCCGTTCTCCGGATTTTGAAAAATCAGGCTGTGGACCGTGCCCTCTGTTGTGAAAAGCTCCTCCATGACATCTCCTCTGTTATCTCTCTGATGTTCCGCTATGTACCTCCAGGACCACGCCGTCGTACCGCCGGCAGAAGTACTCCGCCAGCTCCCGGCTCTCCTCTGTCAGCCCCCGGTCCTCCAGGACGATGGCCGCGCCGGGCACCTGCCGCCGCAGCCGCAGAAGATCCCGCAGGTCCGCCTCCATGGCCGGGGCGTCGCCCTCCACCGGCAGCACCAGCCGCACGGCGGGATTCCGGCACCGTCCGGCCCCCAGCAGCGCTCCGGCGATGAGCCAGACGCAGCTGGTCACGCCCACGGCGGAAAAGAACGCAATGAGACCGTCTTCCAGCAATTCCATCCCGATCACCTCAGGATAGTCTATGCGGACGGCCCGTCCGTGGTCATTCCGCTCCGGCTTTGCCGTCCCGATCCTCCTGTTTCCGGTCCGCGGCCTCCAGCTTCTCCAGCCGCTTGCGCAGATCATCCACCTCATTGGACAGCGCCGCGATGACTGCGATCAGTACGGCCACCACCGTCACCGCCAGCAGCAGAAGCCCGGTGTTTCCGAAGAAGGACACGAACACGGTCAGCAACAGCCAGCCGCCCAGCAGCGTCCCGATCCACGCGCCCAGAAACAGCTTCACAGCGTGTCCTCCTTTTCGTCCTTCTCCCGCTCCGCCAGCAGCCGGTCCAGCTTCTGCTCCAGGCGGTCCAGCCGCTGCTCCGTCAGGTCCAGCTTCTCCAGCGCGCAGGCCAGCAGGCCGAACACCGCGCCCAGGGCCAGCAGTCCGGCGATGAGCCACGCCGCATCGCCTGCTATCATGTACAGCAGCATCACCGCGGCGTAGACCACCACGGCGGAGCCGAACATGCAGAGAAAAAAGGTTTTCATATGTCCTCCTGTTCCGCCTCATCGGACGGTCCGCTTTTCTCCAGCAGCTGGTCCAGTTTCCGCTCCACTCGCTCCAGCCGCTCCTTCTGCCTGACATAGCAGGTCAGGAAGCCCGCCAGAGCCGCGGTGACCAGCAGAAACACGCCGAAAGCCGCCAGAAACTCGCTGAAGAACAGCCCGCCGATGACCAGCAGGGCCGCTCCCCCGAAGATGCTCAGCAGCCAATATCCGAAAAACTGACTCATGCCGTCCCCCTTTTGTAATCCGGTCACCGGGTGATGCCCAGCTCCCCCAGAATGGCCTCCTCCCGGGCGCGCATCTGTTCTTTCTGCGGTCCCTCGTCCAGATGGTCGTAGCCCAGCAGATGCAGCACGGAGTGGGTCACCAGATACGCCAGTTCCCGGCGGGCGGAGTGGCCGTACTCCTTGGCCTGAGCCGCCACATGCTCCATGGAGATCACCATGTCCCCCAGGGGCACCAGGCCGGTGCCGGGGTCCGCGTCCTCCTCGGAGGGCAGCTCGCCGGGGTGGAGGTCAAACTCCGGGAAGCTCAGCACGTCCGTGGCCCGGTCCACCCGCCGCATGTCCAGATTGACCTGATGGATGTTCTCGTCGTCGGTCAGCAGCACGTCCACCTCGCAGGGGAACGTGACGCCCTCCGCCGCCAGGGCGGTGCGGATGACCTTCCGGATGAAGGCGCAGCGGCTCTCATTGGCCGCGCCGGGCACGTCGGCGGTGATGGGGATATAGTGCCGCTTCGCCATTACCGCTTCCCTCCCTTTCCGCTGTTTCTGGCGGTCTCATATTTTTCGTAGGCCTCCACGATCCGCTGGACCATGACGTGGCGCACCACGTCGGCGTTGGTCAGCTCGCAGATGCCGATGCCCTCCACGTCCCGCAGCACCCGCATGGCCTCCTTCAGGCCGGAGGTCTTGTCCGCGGGCAGGTCGATCTGGGTGGTGTCGCCGGTGATGACGATCTTGGAGCCGAAGCCCAGACGGGTCAGGAACATCTTCATCTGCTCCCGGCTGGTGTTCTGGGCCTCGTCCAGAATGATGAAGCTGTCGTCCAGGGTGCGGCCACGCATATAGGCCAGGGGCGCCACTTCGATGTTGCCCCGCTCCAGATACTTCTGGTAGGTCTCCGCCCCCAGCATGTCGAACAGGGCGTCGTACAGGGGCCGCAGGTACGGGTCCACCTTGCTCTGGAGGTCGCCGGGCAGGAAGCCCAGCCGCTCCCCCGCCTCCACCGCCGGACGGGTGAGGATGATGCGGTTCACCTGCTTGTCCCGGAAGGCCTGCACGGCGGCGGCCACGGCCAGATAGGTCTTGCCGGTGCCCGCCGGGCCCACGCCGATGGTGACGGTGTTCTTCAGCACGGACTGGATATACTGCTTCTGGCCGATGGTCTTGGGCTTCACGGGACGGCCCTTGGCGGTGATGCACAGCACATCCTGGGTCAGCTCCGAGATCTGGTCCTCCTTTCCGGCCCGCACCAGTCCGATGACGTAGCGCACGTTCTGCTCCCCGATGGACTCCCCCCGGGAGGACAGGGTCAGAAGGGCCTGGATGGCCTTTACGGCCAGCATGGTGTCCTCCGGTTCGCCGTCCACCCGAAGCTCTCCGTCCCGGTTCACCACGGTGACGGAGAACTCCTGCTCCAGCAGACGGATATTCTCGTCAAAAGAGCCAAAGATGTTGATGGCCTGTTCCAGCCGTTCAATGCTGATCCTCTGTTCCAAATGCGGTCTCTCCTTTGTCAAAACGGGCCGTGGCCCTGTATTCCAGCCGGACGGGAAGCGCCCGGCGCAAAATCAACCAAAGCGCAGCGGGATATCAGGACGCCGTGTCCCCGGCGTCGGTGTAGATGGGCACAGTCCTGCCGACCTGCTCCTCACACTCCGCCGTCAGCGTCACCAGCAGGCGGTCTCCAGACTGCCGGGCGGTGCACAGGGCGGAGGTGACGGCGCCGTATTCGTCCACCAGGGAGTGGAGATAGGCGGTCAGCAGGGCCTCCCCCCGGGCCTGGGCCTCCTCCACTGAAACGGCGGCGGTCTCCAGAGTGAAGGGGCGCAGGATCTCCCGCTCCACCGCCACCGGCAGGGAGATGCCGAAGGGGCGGAGCTGGGTCCGTGTTCTTATTTTATCACACTCTGTCAGGGAATCGCTACTGTTACCATAGAATTTTACCCGGTGCGTGCCAAAAATCAAGGCCCAGCGGCTTTTTTCCTCCCCCGTGGGCACCTTTTTCTCCGCCGTCAGCGGGACGGAGGTCCGCAGGGTGTACCAGGTCCGGGCGGTGACGGTGCCCATGCCGGCCTTCACCCGGGCACCGAAGGTACCGGTGTCCTCGATGCCGGAGATCAGGAGCTGGTCCTTCACCACCGTCATGCCGGGCTGCACCTGCTTCACGCCCCCCAGGGCGCTAATCTTCAGCACCAGTCCGTCCCGGCGGGCCACTACATTCTGGGGCGTCCGCTTGTCGGCGGGGGTGGGAGCAGGCTTCCGCTCCCGCACCTGCACCTGGGCCTGACAGCCGGAGACGTTGACGGTGATCCACACCAGCTCCGGCATATCCAGCAGGATGTGGTTCCGCAGGTCGTCGGAGTCGATGGCGAAGCCGAAGGTGCCCAGTCCTACGCCGTGCTCCTCCAGACAGCGGAGGATGGCCTCGTCGGTGACGGTCTCGTTCCCCTCAATCTGAAAATCCCAGATGAAAAAGGTGCCGAACAGCAGGAACACCAGGCACAGGGCGAGGCCCGCCATCAGGGCGTACCGCTTCCGGAACCGCCGGAGAAAATATGGGACGCCGGCCTTTTTCTCCACGCTCAGCGTGCAGTCCAGATGTTTGGCCGCCTGCCGCAGGACGCGGTAATCCGTCCGGGACATGGAGCAGACGAACTCCGTGGGGGACACCCAGCACACGTCCCAGAGACTCAGCATCCGCTCCCCGCAGAGATTCAGCACCCGCTCCGGAAAGCCGGACACCACCCGGACCCGGACCTCTCCCCGCAGGCGGTTGGTCAGTTTTGCCAGCAGCATGGCCTCACCCCATCCATTCCACGGCGGCGATGATGCCGCCGATCCGCAGTTCCTCCGCCGTCATGGCCAGCAGGTTCAGTCCCGTCCCCCGGACCCGGAGGACACCCCGCTCCGTGTTCACGTCCACGCAGGTGTCGCTGTAGGACAGGATGCCCGCGTGATGCTCGATAAACAGCTGCCGGTCCCCCACCATCTCCAGATGGGGCAGTCCCGCCACCACATCCGCCGGCAGATCGAACAGCTCCGCCACGGTGGACAGCATCCCGTCATGTCGTTTTCCTCGTTCCATACGTCCTACTCACCTCGTCAGAGTTTATGACGGACAGGGGAAAAACTTGCGCGCCCCCGGCGGGACAGCCTGTACTTTTCCACCGTCCCGCCGCATAGACTGGCCGGGGGTGATGGTCATGTATCAGAAGATCCGGTGGCGGCAGCCGGTGATGCTGCTGTTGGTGACGGGCCTGTTCTGGCTGCTGCTGGACGCGGCGGAGGTGCGGACGGCGGTGACGGAGGGACTGTCCCTCTGCACCCGGTCGGTGATCCCCTCCCTGTTTCCGTTTCTGGCGGTGTCCGCCCTGCTGATGTCCCTGGGCTTCGGGGAGTGGCTGTCGGGGCCGCTGTCCGGGCTGATGGCCCTGTACCGGATCGGCGGCGCCGGGGCGTCGGCGCTGCTGCTGGGGCTGGTGGGGGGCTATCCCGTGGGGGCACGCACCGCCGCCTCCCTTGTATCGGACGGCGTGCTCTCCAAAGAGGAGGGCGAGCGTCTGCTGACCTTCTGCAACAACTCCAACCCCGCCTTTCTGATCACGGTGCTGGGACTGGGGGTGTTCGGCAGCGTCCGGACGGGGATGTGGCTTTGGCTGATCCATATCCTGTCCGCGCTGCTGACAGGATTGCTGTTGGCCCGACGGCCCCGGCGGACAAAGAGCGCCGCCCGCCGACCCGCGCCGTCCATGCCGCCCTTCCGGATGGTGCGGTTCTCCTCCGCCTTTGTGGCGGCGGTACAGTCCGCGCTGCAATCCATGGCGGGCATCTGCGCCTTCGTGGTGTTTTTCTACGTGCTGGCCCTGCCCCTGCGGCGTATCGGCGGCACCGCGGCCACCGTTCTCGCGGGAATGCTGGAACTTTTTTCCGCCACGCCCCGGCTGACCAATGACGCCGCCGGGTTCGTGATGGCAGCGGGCCTGGCCGGATGGGGCGGCGTGTCCGTCCACTGCCAGACCATGGCGGTGCTGGGGGACAGCGGCCTGCGGGCGGCGCCCTGCGTGGCGGGAAAGGCGGTGCAGGGGCTGCTGTCCGCCCTGATGGCGGCGCTGCTGTGTCCCTGGGTGCTGGGGGCGTAAAAAAACATCCGTATGGTTCAGGCCATACGGATGTTTTTGCGGAAAACAAGCGGATATCACAGGTGCAGCAGCTCGATGAGCAGCAGCCACGCCAGACCGTAGTAGGTGACAACGGCTACCAGGTCGTTGATGGTGGTGATCAGCGGACCGGAGGCCACCGCCGGGTCGATGTTCAGCTTCTTGAAGATCAGGGGGACCACCGTGCCGCAGACGCTGGAGAGCAGGATGGAGGCCACCAGGGCGGCGCCGGTGCAGAAGGAAACGGAAAAGGCGAACACGGCGGTCTGGCCCTTCAGGACGATGAGGTACAGCCCGATCAGAGCGAAGGACAGCACGCCCAGAATGGCGCCGTTGGCCAGGCCCACCCGGGCCTCCTTGCCCACCAGGAAGAGCTTCTGCCTGCCGCTGAGCTGCTCGTCCATCAGAACGCGGATGGTGACGGCCAGGGACTGGGTGCCCACGTTGCCCGCCATGTCCAGGATCAGGGACTGGAAGCTGATGATGATGGTCAGATGGGCCACCACGCCCTCAAACAGGCCCACCACACTGGAGACCACCAGCCCCAGGCCCAGCAGGATCACCAGCCACGGCAGGCGCTTGCCGATGCTCTTTTTCAGCGGCTCCTGGAGATCTTCCTCGGCGGACAGACCGGCCAGCTTCGCGTAGTCCTCGCCCAGCTCGTCATCCACCAGCTGGGTGATCTCCTGGGAGGTCAGAACGCCCCGCAGCTTGTTCTCCGCGTCCAGCACGGGGATGGAGTCCTCGGAGTAGTCCTTGATGCGCTCGATGCAGTCCTCGATCTGCTCGCTGGCGTACACGTAGGGGTAGGAGGTCATAGTGATGGCCTCCAGCTGCGTGGTCTCCCGGGCGATGATCAGGTCCTTCAGATCGATGGCGCCGGCCAGGGTCCCGTCCCCGTCCACCACGTAGATGGTGGAGACGTTGTCGTTCTCCGCCGCCTGCTCCACCAGCTCCCGCATGGCCTGCCGCACGCTGATGCCAGCATGGATGGAGATATAGTTGGTGGTCATCCGGCTGCCGATCTCGTCCTCGTCAAAGGAACTGAGCAGGGTGATCTCCCGGCGGGTCTCGTCGTCCATCAGCTCCAGGAGCGTGGCCCGCTGCGGCTTCTCCATCCGCTGGAGATACGCGGCGGCGGCGGACGGCTCCTGCCGGGACAGGATCTCCACCTGCCTGCGGACGCTGAGTTCGCCAAAGTACTCCTCCGACCCCTCGGTGTACTCCAGCACATCCGCCAGAGTCCCGGTGTCCAGAATGCGGTAGAGCTTGCTGCGCTCCTCCTTTTTCAGCAGCTCCAGCGCTGCGGCGATGTCCTTTTCGTGGTAGGAGCGGAGCCGCTCCCGCATCAGTCCGGGAGTCAGGCTGCCGCGGAGGATGCCGACGATCTCCGTCCTGTAATCGGGGTGCTGCGCGGTGATGGCGCTGTCGTTCAAAAGATTCTTGTTGGTGTTCATTGCCCTGTGCCTCCTCTGCAATCAGATTGTTTGGCAAAGGAGGGCGCGGTATGACGCCGCGGGAGAAAAAGGGCATAAAACTTCATGCGCATCATTTTCGGCTACCCCGAAGGGGCGAGAAAATGGCGCATCTTGTTTTTTGCGATGCTTTTGCACAGCAAAAAACCATTGTCCCCCGCAAAGCGGCATCCACTATACCCGTCCTGTGCCGGTGTAGTGCAGCTTTGGAAGCAGACAATGGTATTCACAGACCGGCACGACGGCACGGCAGAATACGGTCAGAACACGGACGGCCCACAGCCGCACCGACTCCGACGGCATATGAATACCCTGTCTGTACTTCGACTGCAGCTACTGGTGTCCATGATCTCACCTCTCAATATGATGGATTTGCTGTATCAGCAAATTGATTTTAGCATATGGCTTCGGAACATTTCAACCGCTTTTTTACCAAAAAAGGCGGCCCTTTATCGACAAACTCCACAATGAAACAGGCCCCCGGACAGCGTCCGGGGGCCTGTAGGACACGGGATCGGCTCAGCCCTTTCCGGCCATCTCCACCGCCACGTTCAGGGCGATCTCCATCATCTGGGTGAAGGTGGTCTGCCGGTCCTCGGCAGGCAGCTCCTCACCGGTGACGATGCTGTCGGAGATGGTCAGCAAAGACAGTGCCCGTTTGCCGGTATAGGCGGCGTTGCAGTACAGGGCGGCGGACTCCATCTCCGCGCACAGGACGCCCATCTTGGCCCAGTCCATGGAGGCGCCGGAGGCGTCGTAGAACACGTCGGAGGACAGCACGTTGCCCACCGGCATCCGGACGCCCATCCGGCGGGCGATGGCCACGGCGGTCTCCAGCAGCTCGTAGCTGGCGATGGGGGCGAAGGTGCCGGGCAGCTTGTACTGATGGGCGTAGTTGGAGTCGGTGCAGGCGGCCTGGGCGGCCACCACGTCCCGGAGCTTCAGTTCCTTGGACATGGCGCCGGCGGAGCCGATGCGGATGATGTTGTCCACGTCGAAGAACTTGAACAGCTCATAGGAGTAGATGCCCATGCTGGGCATGCCCATGCCGGAGGCCATGACGGACACCGGCGTGTCCTGGTAGGTGCCGGTGTAGCCCTGGATGCCCCGGACATTGTTCACCAGCCTGGCGTCCTTCAGGAAGGTCTCGGCGATGAATTTGGCCCGCAGAGGGTCGCCGGGCATCAGGACCGTCTTGGCGAAATCGCCCTGGGCGGCGGTGTTGTGGGGAGTGGACATATGGGATTCCTCCTTCATGTTTCAAAATAAGATCGTATCGGAGCCAGATGCGCTCCGGGGAATTACTTGCCGGCTTCCTGGGCCTTGACGGCCTTCACCACCCGGCTGGTGCCCAGACGGGAGGCGCCCAGCGCCAGGAAGTCCTGGGCGTCCTGAAGACCGGCGATGCCGCCGGCGGCCTTGATCTTCACGCCGGGGCCGATGTGCTTCGCAAACAGGGCCACGTCCTCCCGGGTGGCGCCGCCCCCGCCGAAGCCGGTGGAGGTCTTGATATAATCCGCGCCGGAATCGGTGACGATCTCACACATCCGCACCTTCTCCTCCTCCGTCAGGAAGCAGGTCTCCACGATGACCTTCAGCAGCTTCCCGCCGCAGGCGTCCTTCACGGCCCGGATCTCCTCCAGCAGATCGTCCCACCGGCGGTCCTTCACCCAGCCCACGTTGATGACCATGTCGATCTCCGCCGCGCCGTTTTCCACCGCGTCGGCGGCCTCCAGACACTTGACCTTCGTGGTGGAATAGCCGTTGGGGAAGCCGATGACCGTGCAGATGGGGATGCGGCCCGCCGCGTACTCCGCCGCCTGCTTCACATAGGCGGGCGGAATACACACGCTGGCGCAGCCGTAGCGGATGCCGTCGTCGCAGACGGCACGGATCTCCTCCCAGGTGGCGGTCTGTGCCAGCAGGGTATGATCCACTTTGGAGAGAATGTCCTTCAGGTCCATTTCAGCTCACTCCTTATAATCAATAGACAGATGTCCTGAAAAGCATGGTTATGACTGGGAGCCGGACGGCTCCTGGGGAGCGGGAAGGGCGTGCCACACCAGCTTGCCGTTCTGTTCCGTCATCTCGATGCGGCCCCGGCAGCGCAGGTAGTCCAGATGGGACATGGCCTCGCCCACGGCGAAGAATTTCTGGGTCAGGGGGAAGTCCTCCCAGCTCCGACACCGGATCTGCCAGCGCATGACGCCCGCGATCTGGTAGGCCGTCAGGCCGGGATGGCCCTGCACCACGGAGAAGGTGTCCTCCAGACGCCGGTGATGATGGGCGGTCAGCTCATCCACCCGGGCCCGCAGATCGCCGGTCTCCGACCGGTGGGCGGGCAGCAGCAGCTCCACCGGCAGGTCCCGCACCCGCGCCAGACTGTCGAGATAGCTGCCCAGGGCATCGGGCATACTCTCCCAGCGGCAGATGTTGGGGGTGATGTGGAACAGCACGTGGTCTCCGGCGAACAGCGTCTTCCGATCCTTGTCGTACAGGCACATATGGCCCGGAGAGTGGCCGGGGGTGAAGATGCACCGCAGCCGCCAGCCGCCGTATTCCAGGACCTCCCCGTCCGCCAGACAGTCGTAGTGGTCCGCGATCTGGGGGGCCATCTCCCTGGCGGGATTGCTGCCCCACAGCACGTCCATCTCCTCCCGGGAGAAGCCATCCCGGATATACCGCTCATTCCGGAGCCGCCAGAAGTCGTCGTCGCCCCGCTCCACCAGCTCCTCCCGGTCCTCCCGGCTGAGGAAGATGCGGCAGCCAGGGCGGTGCAGCTCCGTGGACAGGCCGGAGTGGTCGCTGTGGAGATGGGTCAGATAGATGTCCGTCCGTCCCAGGTCCACCCGCAGCTCCCGGAGCTGGCGCTCCATGGCCTGACGGCAGGGCTCCTCCCGGAAGCCGGTGTCGATGAGCAGGTTCCGCTCACCGGTGATGAGGTAGCTGTTGAGATTTTTCAGGGGATTTCCCACCAAGGGAATATCCAGCCGGTACAGATTTTCAGCGATCTTCTCCGCCATGGTCCTGGTCCTTTCCGTTGTCCGCCCGAGGCGGAGGTTCCTCTTTATCTTAGCAGAATGTTGGATGGCTGTCCAGCGGCTCTTGTAAAATCGGATGTCCGGTGTTACAATAGAACATCCCGGAAGAAGGTCTATTCCGGGAAAAGCAACTGGTTTTTACACTTTCGGAGGTACATATCCATGACAAAACGATTTCTTGCCCTGGCCTGCGCCATGGCACTGACAGCCGCGGCGGCGTCACCCTCCGCCCTGGCGCTCAGCGGAGAGGCATCCCGGGCCGGGGACACCCTCTACACCCTGGGCCTGGTGAAGGGCACCACCGGCTCGGAGTATTCTCTGGAGCTGGAGGCCCCTGCCACCCGGGGTACCGCCGTCACCATGCTGGTCCGTCTGGCCGGCGCGGAGGACGACGCCGCACGGAGCGGCGGCCAGACCGGCTTCCGTGACGTGCCCGCCTGGCTGAAAAACGCTGTCGGCTACGCCGCCGGTCAGAAGTGGACCACCGGCGTGACGGCCACGGAGTTCCGTCCCCAGGGCCCCGTCACCGCCAACGCCTGGTGCACGTTCCTGCTGCGGATGCTGGGCTACAGCGACAGCGAGGGCGACTTCGCCGTAACGGACGCCGCCGTCTTCGCCCGGCATATCGGCCTGACGGAGGTGACTTATTCCGGCGAGCTGTCCCGTGGCGAGCTGTTCGACATCGCCTGCGACGCCCTGAAGTTCCACTACAAGGACAGCCAGGAGACTGTCCTCTCCCGGCTCATCAGCGAGGGCACGGTGTCCCGTGCCGCCGCCAACGCCCTGGGCCTGATGCCCACGGAGCTGACGGCCCGGCAGGTGGCCGACCGGTATTCCGCCGCCGTCTTCCGGCTGGACTGCTACGAGATCGCGGACTGGAAGAACGCGGAGAAACCCAGCGCCAACGCCACCGGCTTCTTCATCGACGGCAGCGGCATCGCCGTCACCAACTACCACTCCATCGATGCCGCGCTCTTTGTGAAGGCGACACTGTCCACCGGCGAGTCCTATCCGGTGGAGCGGGTGCTCTACTATGATCCGCAGATCGACATCGCCGTGATCCAGGTCTCCAGGACCTCCCTGGACGGCGAGACCACCTCCACCTTCGCCTCGGTGGAGATGGCGGGCACGGCGGACATCCGGACCGGCGACGTGGTGTACGCCATCAGCAATCCCCTGGGCCTGGGGCTGTTCGTGTCCCAGGGCATCATCAGCGATCCCAGTCGGAAGGTGGAGCGGTACGCCCTGCCCTGCGTTCTGAACACCGCTGACATCTCCATGGGTTCCAGCGGCGGCGCCCTGCTGAACGCCTACGGACAGGTGATCGGCGTCACCGCCGGCGCCTACAGCAGCGGCAACAGCATGTATCTGGCGGTGCCGGTGGACCCGGCCATGACTGCCGACCTCACCGGCGAGGGCTGGACCCTGGCGGAGGTGGACGAGATGGAGAACGGCCGGTAAACCGGCGCTCCGTCCGAAAGCAAATCAAAAACCGGCTGACCAAAAGGCACCCCCGCAAAAGGACAACACAATAAAACGCTCAGAGCATTGTAGCATACCTGACCGCATACTGATATGGTGTGCGATCGAGTATTTCAAGAGAGTGAAAAGAGCAAGCCGAGAA
>Ga0129314_1002010_pt1 | contig 12377 bp, 8 predicted proteins | sample O1111metagenome_FD_94431 | JGI IMG/M metagenome (GOLD analysis project Ga0129314, IMG submission 94431) | Orangutan individual fecal microbial communities from fecal samples from Wisconsin, USA - O1111 metagenome | ecosystem: Host-associated > Mammals > Digestive system > Large intestine > Fecal...
ATCAAGTTCCTCATCCTCTATATCATGGCCCGGGTCGCCGCCCCCATCGACCTGCCCACCCTCACCGACCTGACCCTGTGCGACGAGGGCGTGGACTATTTCGACTTCGCGGAGGCCGTGGCCGAGCTGGTGGACACCGACCACCTCACCCGTGCAGATGACCGCTATGCCATCACCGAAAAGGGCAAGCGCAACGGCGGCATCTGTGAGAGCAGCCTGCCCTACTCGGTCCGGGTCAAGTGCGACAAGAATGTGGCCCGGCTCAACGGCCAGCTCCGGCGGGACGCCCAGGTCCGGGCCGAGCGCATTCTGCGGGACGACGGCACCTATACCCTGCGCCTGGCCCTGGATGACGAGCACGGCAACCTGCTCACCCTGGAGCTGCTGGCCGCCACCGAGCAGCAGGCCAACCGGCTGGCTGACCAGTTCAAGACCCACCCGGAGCAGGTCTACAACGGCGTGCTGGACGTGCTGCTCACCGATTTCGACGAAAAGGAGTGATCCCCCGTGACGGAACCGCTGCTGCTGGGCTATCCCATCACCCAACTGTTCCTCTATTTCATCTTTTACTCCTTCTGCGGCTGGATTTGGGAGACCTGCTACTGCTCCTTCTGTGAGCGGCACTATGTGCCCCGCGGGTTTCTCTACGGCCCGGTCTGCCCCATCTACGGCGTTGGCTTTCTCCTGATGATCCTTTTTTTTGCCCCCTTCAAGGACAACCTGGTAGTATTCTACTTTGTGGCCGTCTTTGTCATGACCGCCTGGGAATACTTTGTAGGCTGGTTCCTGGAGACCACCACACACATCAAATACTGGGACTACAGCCACATCCGGTTCAACATCAAGGGCCGGGTCTGCCTGCCGGTCAGCCTCTTCTGGGGCATTATGTCCTACATCGCCGTCTTTCTCATTCACCCACCGGTGGCGCGGCTGATGCACGCCATCCCCGACTGGGTGCGTTACCTTCTGTGCGGCTCCACCCTCACCCTGCTGCTGGTGGATACCGTCACCACCATCCGCAAGCTGGCCCTGGTGACCAAGGCCATGGACCGTCTCCAGTCCGCCGGCGACGAGCTGCGGCTCCAGTTGGCCTTGGCCAGAGCCGACCTGGGCGACGACATCGCGGAGGCCGGCGAAGCCCTGCGCCGGAAGCTCAACGCGGCCCGGGAGAGCCTGCCCGCGCCCGTGACTGAGCGGCTGGACAGCCTGATGGATAACTACGACGAACTGCTGGCCAAGGCCGAGCGGCACAGCCGCCGGTTCCGGAACCGCTACGCCCACATGACCTCCCGCCGGTACACCCTGGACGATGTGCGCGCCGCCGGCACCCAGTTGAAGGAGCGTATCCGGTCGGCCAAGGCCCAGCGCAAATCAGAGCGGCAGGCCGCAAAAAGGCATTAACCCCGCTGATTCAAAAGAGCGGACCGTGCATGGCACGGTCCGCTCTTTTTCCTACATCAGCGGGGCAAACATCCGCAGCACCGAGCGGAACAGCGTCCGCCACCAGGGCAGGGCCCGGCACTGCTCCAGCGTCACCGGCTGGCACTGCTCCAGCGTCTCCAGAAAATCCGCCTTGATATCCAGCACGCTGGGGTCGCTGCACAGCCAGACGCCGTTTTCAAAGTGGAGGAACAGGCTGCGGTAGTCCAAATTGATGGAGCCCACCGTACCATATTCGTCATCCACCGCGAAGTTCTTAGCGTGGACAAAGCCAGGGGTATATTCATAGATTTTCACCCCGGCCTCCAACAGGGGCTCGTAGTGGGACCGGGTAAGCTCAAAGACCGCTCTCTTGTCGGGAATGTGGGGGGTCATGATACGCACATCCACACCGGACTTGGCGGCGATGCACAGGGCGTTGTTCATGCTGTTATCCACGATCAGATAGGGCGTGGTGATATAGACATACTTGCGGGCCTTGTTGATCAGGTTGAGATAGACGCTTTGGCCCACCGCCTCCCCATCCAGGGGGTTGTCAGTATAGGGCTGCACAAAGCCCTGGGTGCCCTCCGGCTTCTCGCCGGGAGCCCAGACCGGCCGGAACTGGTCATAGTCCTCCGTCAGGGTCTCCCGCACGTCGTCCCAGAGGGTCAGAAACATGACCGCCATGCTCCAGGCCGCATCCCCCCGGACCATAATGGCGCTGTCCTTCCAGTGGCCGTATTTCACCTTGGCGTTGATATACTCGTCGGCCAGATTGATGCCGCCGGTGAAGCCCACCTTGCCGTCTATGACCATGATCTTCCGGTGGTCCCGGTTGTTTAGCCGGATGGTCAGGATAGGCACAAAGGGGTTGAACACACAGCACTTGATGCCCGTCTTGGCCTCCAGGTCCCTGGCGTAGTCCCGGGGCAGGGTGAACATGGAGCCGATATCGTCATAGAGCAAGCGCACGTCCACCCCCTGGGCCGCCTTCTCCTTGAGGATATCCAGAATGGCGTTCCACATCTCGCCCTCCTCGACGATGAAATACTCCACAAAAATGTAGCGTTCCGCCTTTTTCAGCTCCTCGATCATGCGCGCAAAGCAGAATTCGCCCAGCGAAAAATACTCCGTCACCGTATTGCCGTAGACGGGGCAGTGGGCCATATGCTCCAGATAACGGGCCTGGTGGACGGCGTCCTCCCCAATGGGCAGCAGCTCATCGGCCTGGAAATCCGGTCGGAGAACCTCCTCCATCTTCCGCTCCAGCCCCTGCATCCGCCGCCGGGTGCGGCTGCTCAGGCGGTTTCCTCCAAACATGATGTAGAACAGTCCGCCGAAGATGGGGACGATCAGGATGGGCACGATCCAGGCGATCTTATAGGCCGGGTCGCTCCGGTTCCCCAGAATCCACAGCACAGCCAGGATGCTGACCGCCACGCACAGCCAGTAAAAGTAAACGAAGTAGCTGTTGAAGCGCAGGATCATCACCAGCAGCACCGCGATCTGGATCAGGATAAACACCGCCACCAGAACCACCCGGTGAAACAGCAGAGATACCAGCTTTTTCATGTCCTTCCCTCCCCTCCTCTGTCCGGCGGACGGCACACCAGAGCTTTCATTTCAGCACCACATTCTCTTCCCCCAGCAGCTCCCGCAGTTCCCGAACCAGGGCCGGATGGACCACGCAGGGCAGGGTCATCCACTGGCCGGTGTCCACCAGCTTGATCTTCAGGGGCTCCTCTCCCGGAAACATCACCAGCAAAAGCTGGATGTGCCGGAACAGGGGGTCCGCCTGGCTGGCCAGTCGAATGTAAAGCCGTTTTCCCTTCGGCTTTTCTGGCACGGCCCCGGCGTCATCCCCCAGGGGCCGCACAGAGTCGACCAGCATCTGGGGTTCCTTCTCGTCCCGCACAGAGATACGCCCAGAGGCCGCTACCGCCATGCCCTCCTTGAGATAGCTGCCGCACTCTCCCAGCACGCGGGCAAAGACCAGTAGCTCCATGGAGCCGGTGTCGTCCTCCAGCGTAACATAGGCCATAAGGGTGTTGTTCTTCGTGGTCTTGGTCTTGGAGGCGGACACCACCCCCGCAAGGGTGAGGCGCTGCTCGTCACGGTAGGTCTCCGGCCCATCCTCCCGGGCAAAGTCCGCCATGACCGCCCCGATCGGGACGGCTCGGGCCCGCTTGACCGCCTCTCGGTACTCGTCCATGGGGTGGCCGCTGAGATAGAGGCCGGTGGTCTCCTTCTCCATGGTCATCCGCTCGTGCCGGGTAAACTCCGGGATATTGGGCAGTACCAGCTCCGGCAGGGCGCTCTCCTCCGCCCCCCCTCCCCCGAACAGGTCGAACTGGCCCTCCAGGTTCTTGCGGCGCTGCTGGGCGATGCTGTCGATGACCGGACCGTAGACCTGCAGAAGCTGAGAGCGCCGATAGCCCATGCTGTCGAATGCGCCGCATTTGATGAGGCTCTCCACCACCCGCCGGTTCATATCGTTGTCGATCAGGCGCTGGCAGAAATCCGGGAAGGAGGTAAAGGGTCCTCCCTTTTCCCGCTCCTCCAGCAGGCCGTTGATAAAGCCGCGGCCCACCCCCTTCACCGCCACCAGACCGAAACGGATGTACTCCCCCGCCACGGTGAAGTCGGCGCCGGATTCGTTGATATCCGGCGGCATGAGCTGGATGCCGTTGTCCCGGCACTCGGTGATGTACTCCGCCACCTTGGCCTGGGAATCCAGCACCGAGGTCAGCAGAGCCGCCATATACTCCCGGGTGTAGTGGACCTTGAACCAGGCGGTCTGGTAGGCGACAATGGCATAGCAGACCGCGTGTGCCTTGTTGAAGGCGTAGTTGGCAAAGTCGTTGATTTCGTCGTAGATGTCCTTGGCAGTTTGCTCCGGAACGCCGTTGGCGATACATCCGGAAATGTTTCGTGCGGCGTCGCCGTAAATGAAAGCCCCCCGCTCCTTCTCGATCTGGGCCCGCTTCTTCTTGGACATGGCACGGCGGACCATGTCGGCCTGCCCCAGGGAAAAGCCCGCCAGCTTCCGGAAAATCTCGATGACCTGCTCCTGATAGACGATGCACCCATACGTCACGGAGAGGATTGGCTCCAGCAGAGGGTGCTTGTAGCGGACCAGGCTGGGGTCGTGCTTGCAGGCGATGAACCGGGGGATGGAGTCCATGGGACCAGGGCGATACAGGGCGATGATGGCCGTGATGTCCTCGATGTTCTGGGGCTTCAGTCCCACGCACACCCCCGTCATACCCGGTGACTCCATCTGGAATACGCCGGAGGTCCGCCCCTCCGACAGCATCTGAAAGACCGCCGGGTCATTGTCCGGGATGGCCTCCATGCGGAAGTCCGGCTCCTTTTCCCGTACCATGCGGACGGTGTCGTCCAGGACAGTCAGGTTGCGCAGGCCCAGGAAGTCCATTTTCAGGAGGCCCAGCTCCTCCAGGGTGGTCATGGTGTACTGGGTGACCACCGACTCGTCGTTCTTGGCCAGGGGCACGTAGTCCGCCACCGGCAGGCGGGTGATGACCACGCCGGCGGCATGGGTCGAGGCGTGACGCGGCATCCCCTCGATGCTCCGGGCGGTGTCGATGAGGGTCTTGACCCGGGTGTCCCCCTCATACAGCTCCCGCAGGGGCTTGGACAGCTTGAGGGCCTCGTCCAGGGTGATGTGGAGGTTGTTGGGTCCGCTGGGCACCTGCTTGGCAATGTTATCCACCTCAGCGTAGGGGAAGTTCAGGGCCCGGCCCACGTCCCGGATGGCTCCCCGGGCCGCCATGGTGCCGAAGGTGACGATCTGGGCCACGTGGTCAGAGCCGTACTTCCGGCAGACGTAGTCGATGACCTCCTGCCGCCGCCGGATGCAGAAGTCGATGTCGATATCGGGCATGGTGACCCGCTCCGGGTTCAGGAACCGCTCGAAATAGAGACCGTACTTGGTGGGGTCCACGTCGGTGATGTTCAGGCAGTAGGACACGATGGAGCCCGCCGCCGAGCCGCGGCCCGGCCCCACCGGAATGCCCTTGCGCTTGGCGTAGCCGATAAAGTCCGAAACGATGAGGAAGTAATCCACAAACCCCATCTTCCGGATCATGTCCATCTCATACTGTAGCTGCCGGCGGTAGTCCTCCGGCTCCTCGGGATAGCGCCGGCGGAAACCGTCCAGACACAGTTTTTCAAAGTAGGCGTCCCCGTCGGTGTACCCCTCCGGGAGCTTGAACTCCGGCAGGTGGTATTTTCCGAATTCGAACTCCACCTGGCAGGCGTCGGCGATCCGTGCGGTGTTTTCGACCGCCTCGGGCCAGTCGGAAAACAGAGCGCGCATCTCCTCCTCCGATTTGACGTAAAGCTCCTGGGTCTCCATCCGCATCCGTCCGGGGTCGTCCACCGTCTTGCCCATCTGGATGCACATGAGCACGTCCTGCATCTCGGCGTCGTCCCGGGTCAGGTAGTGGGCGTCGTTGGTGGCCACCAGCGGGATGCCGGTCTCCTCGTGGAGCCGCACCAGCCCCTGGATCAGCTCCCGGTCCCTGGGCAGGGCATGGTCCTGGAGCTCCAGATAGTAGTTGTCCGGCCCGAAGAGCTCCCGCATCTCCAGCGCCGCCTGTCGGGCCGCGTCGTAGTTGCCCCCCAGGATCAGCCGGGGCACCTCCCCGGACAGGCAGGCCGACAGGGCGATGAGGCCGCCGCTGTGGGCCCTCAGCAGCTCCTTGTCGATGCGGGGCCGGACGTAAAAGCCCTCGGTATAGGACTGGGACACCATGTGACTCAGGTTGCGGTAGCCCTCCTCGTTACGGCAGAGCAGGATGAGGTGGTAGGGGTGCTTGTCCCGGTCGTGCTCCTTGTCGAAGCGGGTGCGGGGAGCCACATAGACCTCGCAGCCGATGATGGGCTTCACGCCGGCCGCCTTGGCCGCCTTGTAAAAGTCCACCACGCCGTACATGGTCCCGTGGTCGGTGATCGCCACCGCCTCCTGACCCAGCGCCTTGACCCGCTCCATGAGCCTGGGGATGCGGCAGGCGCCGTCCAGCAGGGAATATTCCGTATGTACGTGGAGATGGACAAAGGACATGGTAGGGCCTCCTTCGGTAATCGCGCTCAATTGCGGGACGGATACGTCTATAGATATTTTCTGGGCATATTTCCCGTTTCCAATAACCGGACCGCCTCTTGGAATTCCTTGGCCCTTCTCCATCCTCTGCTCACAGTCACCACCGGCTTTTTTCCACAGCGGAGCTGGAGGGCCACATTTTGCTGCCCGGTCGAATTGCGGCATCCGCCCCAAGAACGGCGGATCAATACATTCATCCCCTCGTAAGGGTATATATAGTTGCGGAACAGCGTCTGTTCAATCACCCGGTCTGCCTCAAAGATATACTGGTGCCTGCTGTTCCAGTGGGCGGTAAATAGGCTGATTCCCAATACCAGCAACCCAACCGGAAGCAATATCCGCATATCCTTCACCTTGATCCCAATTAAAATAGGTCCCCAGGAAATCCATATGCCTGCAAAGACAGGGCCGACTTTCAAAACAGCCGGACAAGCAAGCACAATTCGGTGTCCCCTGGAATTGGAACGATCACCCGTATCATCTCTCATCCCTTCGCCAGCTCCATCAGCTTGCGCAGACGGTGGTTGAGGCAGGACTTGGTCACCGGCGGGTCACAGAGGGCGGCGAGCTGAGCCAGGGTGAGCTCCGGGTTCTCCGCCCGCAACCGGGCGGTCTCCCGCAGCTTGTCCGGCAGGGCGTCCAGCCCATGGATGGCGCTGTACCGCTGGATGGCCTCCACCTGGAGCAGGGCGGCGTCCACCGCCTTGTCCAGATTGGCCGAGTCGCAGTTCACCCGGCGGTTCACGCTCCCCCGCAGATGCTTCTCCAGCTTGGCGTTCATGACCTCCATGGCGGCCAGCGGGGCCCCGACGGCCGTCAAAAAGTCCGCGATGGTCTCGCTGGGCTTGAAATAGGTGACATAGTTGGACTTCCGGGTGGTCTGCTTGGGCTCGAAGCCGGCCTCGGGCAGCAGGGCCGCCAGCTCCCGGCTCACGCTGTAATGGGAGGTCACCAGTTCCAGGTGGTAGCTCTTGGTCGGGTCGTTCACCGACCCCCCCGCCAAAAAAGCCCCCCGCAGAAAGGCCGCGCGGTCGTGGTCCTCCTCCAGCACGGCAAAGTTGATGTGGTTGGCCAGACTCACTGCCGGGTCGGAGCCGTAGGCCTCCCGGATGGCCGCCAGCTTCCCTGGGTCCGTAATGAGAAAGATCCGCTTCCCGGTCTCCGCCGGTTCGGGGGTCCGGTCGAAGTCCACCTTGAACGCCTTGCGGAAAAGGGCGGGCAGACGCTTGGCAAAGACCGGGGCGCTGGTGACGATTTTGATCTCGACGGCGGTAAAGCTGTGGCAGAACAAGAGGATTCCGTAGGCCTCCGCCCGGGCGCAGCACCGGCGAGACAGCGGGGTCCGGCACAGCTCCTCTTTGACTTGCGCAGAAAAGGACATACCGTCCCTCCTTTCACTCCTCCAGGATATAAGCGCCCCGTTCCCACTCCCGGTCCGGGGCCACCCGGACGGCCCGCTCCCCGAAGAGCTCCATAACGGCGGCGGACAGCCGGGCGATGGAATGCCGGGCATAGTCCGAGGTCTCGGAGGCCAGCGGACGCTCCACCACCTCCACCCCCATGGCCTCGATCCTGTCCCGGTCCACCCGGATGGGCACGGCATCCTCCTCCCGGTAGCGCTCCAGCAATCCGGGGCGCACCGGAGCGGAGTTGCAAAGGCATACGTCTACCAGACCTGTCCCTCCGTGGGCCAGCAGCGCCGCCACATGGTCGGAGGCCGTCATGTCCTCGGTCTCCCCGTCCTGAGTCATAATGTTGCAGATATACACCTTCAGAGCGTCCGAGCGCCGGATGGCCTCCGACACGCCGTCCACCAGCAGGTTGGGGATCACGCTGGTGTAGAGGCTGCCGGGCCCCAGTAGGATGAGGTCGGCCTCGTCGATGGCCTGAAGGGTGGCGGGCAGGGCCGGGGGATGCTCCGGCAGGAGCCGGACATGCCCGATGCGGCAGTCCTGCTCCTTCTTGAACTGGAAGATGCGGGACTCCCCCACCACGTGGCTGCCATTTTCAAAGGTGGCCTCCAATTGGATGTTCTCGTTGGTCACCGGAAGCACCCGGCCGGTGATGGCCAGCACCTCGCTCATCCGGGCCACCGCCTGATCGAAGGAGGGGGAGATGCCGTTCAGCGCGGCCAGGATCAGGTTTCCAAAGGACTGGCCGCCCAAGGCGCCGGAGTCCTTGGGAAAGCGGTAGGACAGCAGCTCTCCCATGACGGGCTCCACGTTGGCCAGGGCCTCCATGCAGTGGCGGATGTCCCCCGGCGGGGGCATCCCCAGGTCCTGGCGCAGCATTCCGGAGCCGCCGCCGTCGTCCGCCACCGTGACGATGGCGGTGATGTTCTCCGTGTAGTTTTTCAGACCCCGCAGCATGGTGGACAGGCCGTTGCCGCCGCCGATGACGGCGATGCGGGGGCCGTGTACCCGGGGGACCCGGTAGGAAAATCGTTCATCCGGCATAGCGTTCCCTCCTCATCCGCCGCGGCCCATGTCCCGGTGGTTCTCCGAGACATGATAGCCCAGCTGGCGGATGTACGCCGCCAGGGCCCGCGCCACGGAGACGGACCGATGGTGTCCGCCGGTGCAGCCCACGGCGATGACCAGCTGGGTCTTCCCCTCCTCCGCGTACAGCGGCAGGGAGAAGGACAGCAGGTCCTCCAGCTTTTTCAGGTAGTCGTTGGTCTGGGGGAAGCTGAACACGTAGTCATAGACCTCATGGTCCATACCGGTCTTATCCCGCAGATCCTCGATGTAAAAGGGGTTCGGCATGAAGCGGACGTCGAACACCAGGTCGGCGTCCATGGGCAGGCCGTATTTGAAACCGAAGGAGGTGACGCTGACCGTCATGCCGCCCCGCTCCCCCTGGGTGTCGAACAGCCGCAGCAGCTCGCCCCGGAGTTGCGCCGTGGAGAGGCGGGAGGTGTCGATGACAAAGTCCGCCTGGGCCCGCACCGGGGCCATGACTTCCCGCTCCCGACGGACGGCGGCCTCCAGGGACACGCTGTCGCTGCACAGGGGATGGCGGCGGCGGGTCTCCTTGTACCGCTTGATGATGGTCTCCTGGTCCGCCGTCAGGAACAGCATCCGGCAGGAGCCGTCCATCCGACGCAGCTTCTCCAGCACGTCGTACAGCTCCGTGGAGGAGCTGGCGGTGCGGACGTCGTACACCAGAGCCACCCGGTCATAGCGGCTGCCCACGCCGGCGGCGCAAAACTCCGCAAATTTCAGCATCATCACCGCCGGCATGTTGTCCACGATATAAAAGCCCATGTCCTCCAGAAAGGAGGCGGCCTTGCTCTTTCCGGCACCGGACAGGCCGGAAATGATCAGAATTTCCAAAGTAAACTCCCCCATGCGCCCAATGGCGCCAAAATCAGAGAAAAGACCTCCGTTCCGGAGGTCTCACCCTCTCTGCCGCGGCGGACTCAGTCCACCAGCTTTACCTCCTGCTCCAGCCGGACGCCCTTTTCCGCGTACACCCGGTCCTGTACCTGCCGGATCAGCTCCAGCACGTCGGCGGCGGTGGCGCCGCCCCGGTTAATGATGAAGCCCGCGTGCTTCCCGCTGACCTGGGCGCCGCCCACCGTCAGTCCCTTCAGGCCGCACTGGTCGATGAGCGTCCCGGCGTAATAGCCCTCCGGACGCTTGAAGGTGCTGCCGGCACTGGGGTATTCCAGGGGCTGGCTGGCCTTCCGGCGGGCCATCAGGTCCTCCATCTCCGCCCGGATGGCGGCGCCGTCTCCCGGCGTCAGGTCAAACTCCGCGTACAGAACCGCCGCCTCCGGATGGTCGGAGAACAGACTGTGCCGGTAGCCCAGATCCAGCTCCGGGACGGACAGCGTCCGCACGCCCTCCTCCGGGAACAGTGCCGTCACGGAGCGCAGCACCTGCTTCAACTCCCCGCCGTAGGCCCCGGCGTTCATGCACACGCCGCCGCCCACCGTGCCGGGAATGCCGTGGGCGAAGGCCAGACCGGCCAGGCCGTTTTTCTGGGCGAAATCCGCCAGCCGCGCCAGCGGCACGCCCGCCGCCGCCCGGATGGTGGTCTTCCCCGTCTTCTCAAGGCTGTTCATCTCCGAGGTGCAGATCACCAGCCGGTCCAGACCGGCGTCGGGCACCAGCAGATTGGTGCCGTTGCCGATGACCAGCGGACGCGCGCCGCATTCCCGTGCCAGACTGACCAGCAGCACCAGCTGCTCCCCACTTGCCGGGAAGGCCATCCGCCGGGCGGGACCACCCACCCGGAACGACGTGTGCCGGCTCATGGGCTCCTCCGCCGTCATCCGCAGATCCGGCAGATCCCGCCCGATCCTCTCATCCAATGCCTTGTACCAATCCATAGGGTCTCCTCCAAAAAAGTCTCAGATCACCCGGTCCAGCATCGCCGCGCCGATGATGCCCGCGTCGTTGCCCAGCTCCGCCCGGACGACCTCCGTATACATATCGCTGTGGCGGCCGTAGCATTTCTCCGCCACCAGCTTTTGCAGCGGCCGGAGCAGCAGCTCCTCCGGCGCGGCGGCCACGCCGCCGCCCAGTGCCAGTATGTCCGGCTGGAGCAGATTGATCACATCCGTGACCCCCGCCGCCAGATAGTCCACATACCGGGCACAGACCTCCAGCGCCGCCGGATCGCCCCGGAGCGCCGCCTGGAAGGGCGTCCGTCCGTCCACGGCGCCGTTCTCCGCCGCCACGGCGTGGAGCAGGCTGTCCGGATGGGCCTCCATGGCCGCCCGGGTCTGACGGATCAGGGCCGTGGCGGAGCCGTACTGCTCCCAGCAGCCCCGGCGGCCGCAGTTGCACAACGCGCCGTCCCGTTCCACCAGAATATGGCCCACCTCTCCGGCGGCGCCCATGCCGGTGTACAGCCGTCCGTTCAGGATCAGCCCGGCGCCGATGCCGGTGCCCAGCGTCACCACGATGAAGTTCCGGGTGCCCCGGCCCGCACCGCAGAAATACTCGCCCACGGCGGCGCAGTCCGCGTCGTTGCCCAGCAGCACCGGCAGATTCAGATGCCGGCGGAACAGCGTCTCCACGCCGATATTTTTCAGCGGGATATTGGCGGTGTACAGGATGTCTCCCCCGGAGACGGCGCCGGGGACGCCCATGCCCACGGACCGGACGCCCTCCGCGGGCACGCCCGCCGCCTCCATCGCCCGCCGGGCCAGGGATGCCAGGGTCTCCGCGAAGGTCTCCGGGTCACGGAAGCGCAGCGGCTCCCGGACCGCCGCCAAAATGCGGCCGTCGTCGTCCACCAGACCGGCCTTCAGATTCGTGCCGCCGATGTCAATGCCGATATTCATCCATATGTCACCTCTGACAGATCATGTTCCTGGTTTACGCCTTGCCCTCCGCCCGGAGGTCCACCTTCCGGGCCAGCTCCTCGGCGGCGTTGTAGCCGTAGCGGCGGTGGCGGTTGTTCATGGCCGCTACCTCCACGATGCTGGCCAGGTTCCGGCCCGGCCGCACGGGGATGGTGACGCAGGGCACCTGAATGTCCAGGATCTCCGTGAAATGGTCCTCGATGCCCAGACGGTCGTAGAACTTGGTGTTGTCCCACTGCTCAAAGTGGACCACCAGGTCCAACTGGGACTCGGTCTTGATAGCCCGCATACCGAACAGCTGGCGCACGTCGATGACGCCGATGCCCCGCAGCTCGATATAGTGGCGGATGACCTCCGGCGCGGTGCCCATCAGCTGGTTGGAGATGCGCCGCAGCTCCACGGCGTCGTCCGCCACCAGACGGTGGCCCCGCATGATCAGCTCGATGGCGGCTTCGCTCTTGCCGATGCCGGAGTCGCCGGTGATCATGACGCCCTCGCCGTAGATGTCCAGCA
>Ga0129314_1002011_pt1 | contig 12375 bp, 9 predicted proteins | sample O1111metagenome_FD_94431 | JGI IMG/M metagenome (GOLD analysis project Ga0129314, IMG submission 94431) | Orangutan individual fecal microbial communities from fecal samples from Wisconsin, USA - O1111 metagenome | ecosystem: Host-associated > Mammals > Digestive system > Large intestine > Fecal...
AAACGCCTGCTGACACAGGCTTTTTGCAGGCATTCAATCCAACACGAGGGGGCTCCCGCCCCCTCGTACTCCCCCTGCAAAAAAGGACTCTTTTCCTTCAGACAGGGTTTTTCGACAAGCTGAAGAGCAGCTCCGTTTTGAAACGGAGCTGCTCTTTTTGCAGCAAGGGAGAGTTTTGGAAACGCGCACCCCTCATCGGGCCGCCAGATAGCCGTCCATGTCGAAGGGCTGGAGGACCGTGCCCCGCTTCAGGTACAGCGGGTGATGGGGATGGCCGGATTTCAGCGGCGGTCCGGCGGAGTACCAGACGGCCCCGACGTCCCGGGCCATGGCGGCGAAGTCCCGGACGCAGTCCAGGAGATACGCCCGCTTGTCGATGATGTTCCCCCAGGCGGCCCACACTGCCGGATGGTCCGACAGGGAGAGGAGATAGGCGAAGGCTTTCCGGTTCTCCGCGTGGAGGTCCGGATTCAGGGACGGCTCCATGTCGTCGGGGATGGTGGCCCGCTGGGCGTAGACGTTGAACATGAGGAAGCTGTCGTACCCGCTGGACAGGGCTATCCGCTGGGCGGACTGAAGGGTGGGGTCCAGATGGTCCGGCGCGGCAGTGGAGGGGTTGATGCCCACGCAGATCAGGGGCCGGGCACCCCGGGTGCCCAGAATGTACCGGTATTCGGAGTAGACATTGGGCACGTACAGCCACTGATTCACGTCGTAGTCCGGGGAGAGCCGCAGGGCGTCGGACAGCGCCTGGTCGAAGCGGCAGAGCGCCAGATCGGCGGTGACGCCGCTGGGGATATGTCTGGCCATGATGGGAAACGCTCCTTTGACTGGGATGGTGGGTACAGCATACCACGGATCGGCAAAAAACGCAATGTGCGCTGTTTTCTGAGCAGGGGATATGGTATAATGGCCGTAATCAAAAACAAAGGAGAAAACGCCATGCTGACCATTCTCATGGGCCGGGCCGGGACCGGAAAATCCGCCCGGGTCCTGCGGCAGATCCGGGAGCTGGGAGACAGCGGCCGGCAGATCCTGCTGGTGCCGGAGCACGCCTCCCACGCGGCGGAGGTGGATCTGTGCCGGGCCTGCGGCGACACCGCCAGCCGCCACGCGGAGGTGCTGAGCTTCCGCCGTCTGGCCACCCGGGTACTGACCCGTACCGGCGGTCTTGCGGACGTGACGCTGGACGCCGGCGGCAAGCTGCTGACCCTTCAGAAGGCCCTGTGCGAGGTGGCGCCGGAGCTGAAGCTCTACCGCCGTCCCTCCCGGAAGGCGGCGTTTCTGGAGGACCTGCTGGCCCTGTTCGACGAGTTCCAGAGCTACGAGGTGACGCCGGAGGCCCTGGCGGCGGAGGGGGAGGCCCTGTCCGGCGCCACCGGGGACAAGCTGGCGGACCTGAGCCTGCTGTACGGCGCCTATCGCTCCCGGCTCTGCCGCCCCGGACTGGACGCCCGGGACCGGATGAGCAAGCTGGTGGACCATCTGGAGGAGTCCGGCTACGTGGACGGGAAAGACCTGTTCATGGACGGCTTCACCTATCTCAACGCCCAGGAGCAGCGGGCGGTGGGCGTGTTTCTGCGCCGGGCGCGGTCCGTCACCGTCACGCTGCTGGGAGAGGCCAAGGGCGGACGCAGCGAGATCTTCGAGGCGTCCTACCGTACCCGGGACACTCTGATCCGTCTGGCGGCGGAGGCGGGCTGTCCCTGTGAGGTGGTGTATCTCTCCGGCGGGCCGGATGACACGCCGCTGGCCCGTCTGGAGCGGTGCTTCTACGGGGAGAACCGCCCCTGGGAGGGGGACACGGGGGACGTCATCCACCTGCGGGAGGCGGCGGATCTCTACACCGAGGTGGAGCAGACGGCGGCGGACATCCGGCGTCTGGCGGCCTCCGGGCAGTACCGCTACCGGGACATGGCCGTCTCCGCCCGGAACATGGCGGACTATGAGTCCACCATCCAGAGCGTGTTCCAGCGGTACGAGATCCCGGTGTATCTCAGCCGCCGCAGCGACATTCTGGACACTCCGGCCATGACCCTCCTCACCGGCGCGCTGGCGGCGGTCACCGGCGGCTGCGAGTACGAGGACATGTTCCGCTTCCTGAAGACGGGACTGGCGGGCCTGACCCCGGCGGAGTGCGACCGGCTGGAGAACTACGCCCTGACGTGGGACATCCACGGCTCCATGTGGCTGAAGGAGGACGACTGGACCGCCAATCCCGACGGCTACGGCGCGGACTGGGGAGAGCGGCAGACGGCGGCGCTGGAGGACATCAACGCGTTGCGCCGCCGGGTGCGGGAGCCGCTGCTGTTGCTGAAGAACGGATTGAAGGACGCGGACACCGCGGCGGAGAAGGCGGACGCGGTGTACAGCTTTCTGGAGGCGGTGGACCTGCCCCGTGCCCTGGAGGAGCAGATGGACCGGCTGGCTCAGGCGGGCCAGCTCCAGCGGTCTCAGGAGACGGCCCAGCTGTGGGAGATCCTCTGCGGGGTGCTGGATCAGTTCGTGGAGATCCTGGAGGACGAGCGGATGGACACCGATGAGTTCGTCCGGCTGCTGCGGCAGGTGTTGACCCAGTACAGCGTGGGCACCATCCCGGTGTCGCTGGATCAGGTGAACGTCAGTGAGATCACCCGGAACGACCGACACACGGTGAAGGTGCTGTTCCTGCTGGGGGCTAACGACCATGTGCTGCCCGCCCCCGGCACCGGCGGCGGCATCCTCAACGACGACGACCGGGACCAGCTGGTGGCCCGTGGCCTGCGTCTGGCCCCCCGGGGGATGGAGCGGCTGAGCATGGAGTTGCAAAACATCTACGCCTCTCTGGCCCAGGCCACGGAGTGGCTCACCGTCAGCTATCCCGCCTCGGACGTCACCGGGGCGGAGCTGCGGCCCGCCTTTGTGGTCGGACGCATCCTGGCGCTGTTCCCCGCCCTCCGGGTGGAGCGATCGGATGACCGGGCGGAGCGGCTCACCGCCCCGGTCCCGGCGCTGGAGACGGCGGGAGACCGCCCCGGCGGCGCGCTGTGGCAATATTTTGCCGGGCAGGAGGGCTTCGCCCCCCGGCTGGCGGCCATGGACCGGGCACGGACCATGGACAGGGGACGGCTGTCCCGTCCGGCGGTGCGGCAGCTCTACGGCAGTCATTTCAGCATGTCCGCCTCCCGGATGGAGCGGCTGAACTCCTGCCACTTCGCCTATTTCATGGAGTACGGCCTCCGGGCGAAGGAGCGGGTCCGGGCGGACTTCGACGCCCCTCAGATCGGCACCTTCCTCCACTTCATCCTGGAGAACGTCACCCGGGACGTGAAGGAGCAGGGCGGCTTCGCCCAGGTGCCGGACGAGACGCTGAAGGCGCTGACAGAACATTATATTGATCTTTTTGAGCAGCAGCAGTACCGGAATTTCCAGGAGCGCAGCCCCCGGTTCCGGTATCTGTTCCGGCGCCTGCGGGCCACCGCCTGGGCGGTAGTGCGGGAGACGGCGGAGGAACTGCGGCACTCGGACTTCGTGCCTCTGGAATTCGAGCTGTCCTTCGGGGACAAGGGGGTCCTGCCGGCAGTGGTGATCTCCGAGCCGGGCGGGGAGCTGCGGGTGAACGGCAAGGTGGACCGGGTGGACGGCTGGCTGAAGGACGGAAAGCTGTACCTCCGGGTGGTGGACTACAAGACGGGCCGGAAGAGCTTCGATCTGGCGGAGGTCCGCATGGGCCTGGACATTCAGATGCTGCTGTATCTGTTCACCCTCCAGAAGGAGGGCGGAGACTACTTCGGCCACGACATCGAGCCCGCCGGTGTGCTGTATTTTCCGGCCAGAGACGAGGTGCTGGCGGCGGAGCGGAACATCTCTCCCGAGGCGCTGCTGGCCATGCGGGAGAAGACCCTCCGCCGCAGCGGCCTGCTGCTGGATGACCGGGCGGTGCTTCAGGCCATGGAGCACGAGGCCCTGACGGAGCCTCACTATCTGCCCCTGCGGATCAATAAGGACGGGGATATCACGGCGGGCGTGGCTTCGGCGGCCCAACTGGGGAAGCTGAGCCGGTACGTGGACCGTCTGCTGCGGCAGATCGCCCGGGAGGTCCGGGACGGCAACATCGACGCGGACCCCTGCTGCCACAGTGAGGAGGACACCTTCTGCCAGTTCTGCCAGTGGGCACCGGCCTGCCACTTCCAGGACGGACGGCAGGGGGACCATCTGCACTACATCACGCCGGTGAAGCCGGAGGAGTTCTGGAGAGAGATCGGAGAGGAGGAGAGCGGACATGAGTGACATCCGTCTGACGCCGGAGCAGCGGGCCGTGGTGGAAAACCGGGGCGGCAGCCTGCTGGTGTCCGCCGCCGCCGGCTCCGGCAAGACCAAGGTGCTGGTGGAGCGGCTGTTCCGGTACATCACGGAGGAGGGCTGCAATGTCGATGACTTCCTCATCATCACCTATACCCGGGCCGCGGCGGCGGAGCTGCGGAGCAAGATCGCGGCGGAGTTGTCCGCCCGTCTGGCGGACGCGCCGGGGGACCGGCACCTGCGGTCCCAGCTCCTGCGGGTGTATCAGGCGGACATTCGGACGGTGGACGCCTTCTGCACCGGCCTTCTCCGGGAGAACACCCATCTGCTGACCCGGGAGGGGGATGACCACGGCCTGTCCCCGGACTTCCGGGTGCTGGACGAGAACGAGGCGAAGCTCCTGCGGGAGCGGGTGCTGGACCGGACGCTGGAGACGTTCTACGACCGTCTGGACCGGGGCGACCAGTCCCTGGCGGACACCCTGGGCTTCGGACGGGACGACCGGGCGCTGGCAGCGCTGGTGATGGAGCTGTACGAAAAGCTCCAGAGCCACGCCTGGCCGGACTGCTGGCTGGCGGAAAACCGTGCCCGCTGGGACGAACTGGCCCGGGGCGGCGGGGACTTCAGCGACACGCCCTACGCCGGGGTGCTGCTGGCGGGGATCGGCCGCCGGGCGTCCCACTGGGCGGCCCTGCTCCGCCGGGTGGCGGCGCAGATGACGGACTGTCCCGCGCTGATGAAGGGCTACGCCGGACGGTTCCTGGACACGGCGGGGACGCTGGAAGCCCTGGCCTCCGCCGCCGAAGCGGGCTGGGAGGAGGCCCGCCAGGCCGCCGGAAAGGTGACGTTCCCCCGATTGGGCGCCGTGAAGGACGCCGACGGCGGGCCGCTGAAGGCCCGCGCCAAGCGGCTGTGGGACGGCTGCAAGGACGCCGCCAAAAAGTGGGACGCTCTGCTGGCCGTCACGGGGGCGGAGGCCATGGAGGACCTGTCCGCCGCCGCGCCCGCCATGTCCGCCCTGCTGCGGCTGACGGCGGACTTCGCCGAGGACTACCGCCGGGAGAAGCTGCGGCGGAACGCCGCCGACTTCTCGGACCAGGAGCATCTGGCCCTGACCATCCTGGTCCGGGAGGACGGGACGCCCACGGAGCTGGGGACCCAGATCGCCGCCCGGTACCGGGAGATCCTGGTGGACGAGTATCAGGACACCAACGAGGTCCAGAACGCCATCTTCCGGGCGGTGTCCCGGGACGGGAAGAACCTCTTTACCGTGGGCGACGTAAAGCAGAGCATCTACCGCTTCCGGCTGGCGGATCCCACCATCTTTCTGGATAAATACGCCCGGTTCCGGCCCTGGACGGAGGCGGCGGAGGGGGAGGAGCGGAAGATCCTCCTATCCAAGAACTTCCGCTCCCGGCAGGAGATCCTGGACGCCGCCAACTTCGTTTTTGAGAACATCCTCTCCAAAGAAATGGGGGAGATGGACTACGGCGAGGACGAGGCCCTCCACTTCGGCGCGGACTACTATCCGCCCCGTACGGACTGCGCAACGGAGTTCCATCTCATCACCGTGCCCCAGCGGCAAGCGGGGGAGGAGGAGCGTCCGGTGAAGCGCCTGACGGCGGAGGCCCGGTTCGTGGCGGAGCGCATCCGCCGCCTGCTGGACGAGAAGTGGCCCGTCACCGACGGCGGCGCCCTGCGGCCCTGCCGCCCGGAGGACATCGTCATCCTCATGCGCTCCCCCGGCAGCCGGTCTGCCGCCTACGCCGCCGCCCTGGCGGAGCAGGACATCCCCTGCGCCTTCGAGGAGAGCGGGGACTTCTTTGAGACCATGGAGGTCTCCACCATGCTGTCCCTGCTGGAGATCATCGACAATCCCCGGCAGGACGTGCCCCTCATCGCGGCCCTGCGCTCCCCGGTGTTCGGCTTTACGCCGGACCGTCTGGCGGAGATCCGGGGAAAGACGCCACAGGGGGATTTTTACGGCGCCGTGGAGGCCGACGGCGGGGAGGACTGCGCCGCCTTCCTCCGGACGCTGGAGGAGCTGCGCCTGCTGGCCCGGGACATGAGCGTCCAGCAGCTGCTGTGGCACATCTACAACCGGCTGGACGTGCTGGGTATCTTCGGCTCCATGGACGGCGGCCAGCGGCGGCGGGAGAACCTCATCGCCCTGGCGGAACACGCGGAGAAGCTGGAGAACGGTGGCTACCGGGGCGTGTTCGCCTTCGTCACCCAGCTGCGGCGGCTCATCGAGACGGGACGTGCCCCCCAGACCCGGGGCGCGGCGGACAGCGCCGGCGTCCGCATCATGAGCATCCACAAGTCCAAGGGACTGGAGTTCCCGGTGGTGATCCTGACGGATCTGGACCACGCCTTCTCCGCACAGGACTTCCAGACGCCGGTGCTGGTACATCCCATCCTGGGCCTGGGCCCTGTGCGCGTCGATCTGGACCGGAAGATCAAATATCCCACCCTGGCCCGAAAGGCCCTGGAGGAGACGCTGCTCCGGGAGAACAAGGCGGAGGAGCAGCGCATCCTGTACGTGGCCATGACCCGGCCCAAGGAAAAGCTGATCCTGGTGGACGCCATGCACTACGCCGGGACCCGGATGAAGCGGCTGGCGCCGCTGGCGTCCTGTCCGGCTCTGCCGGAGTCGGTGGGGGCGGGACGGAACTTCGCGGACTGGCTGCTGCTGCCCCTGCTGTGCCGCCCGGAGGCGGCGCCCCTGCGGGAGCTGGCGGACATGGACGTGGAGGGCCTGTACACCGGGGACACCGCCCCCTGGCAGGTGGAGGTCCACGACGGCGCGGCGTACCGGGAGCCCCCCCGCCGCCGGACGATGGAGCGGGGCGCGGCGGAGGACGAGCTGCCCTTTGACCCGTCGCTGCTGGCATTCACCTATCCCTGGGAGACGGAGACGGCCCTGCCCGCCAAACTCACCGCCACCCAGCTGAAGGGCCGGGAGGCGGACCGGGAGATCGCGGAGGAGGCGGCGGTGCCGCCGGTGCTCCAGCCCCTGACACGGCCCCGGTTCCGGCAGGAGACGGCGGGCCTCACCGCCGCCGAGGGCGGCACCGCCACCCATCTGGTGCTGCAATATCTGGATTTCTCCAATCTGGACGTGGCGGGCCAGGTGGCGGAGCTGCGGGAGCGGCATCTGCTGACGGAGGAGCAGGCCACCGCCGTCCGAACGGCGGAACTGCGCCGGTTCCTCTGTTCGGAGCTGGCGGAGGAGCTGCGGCACTCCCCCCGGATCCTGCGGGAGTATCCCTTCACCCTCCTCATGGACGCCCGGGAGGCGGACCCCGCGGCTGCCGCCGGAGACGAAATTTTATTGCAGGGCATCGTGGACTGCTGCTTTGAGCAGCCCGACGGCTCCCTGGCGGTGGTGGACTTCAAGACGGACCGGGTGTCCGGTGAGGCCCTGCGGCGGCGGGCAGAGCAGTACCGCCCCCAGCTGACGGCCTACAGCGCCGCCCTGACCCGGGTGCTGGAGCGGCCCGTGACCCGCCGGGTGCTGTACTTCCTCCACACCGGCATGGCGGTGGAGGTATAAAACCGGGCCTCCGTGTGGGTACAAAAAATATCGAAAGAAATCAGAAAAGTCCTTGCATTTTGAAAAAGGGCGTGTTATACTGTTAAACGCCTTTGTGGGGTGAAAGCTCCACGGCGGTAGTCTGAAAGAGAAAGAGGTGAACGAGAGCAATGAAGGAAGGAATCCATCCCAATTATCAGCAGACTACGATTACTTGCGCCTGCGGTAATGTGATTGAGACAGGTTCTACCAAGAAGGATATCAAGGTGGAAGTCTGCTCTAAGTGTCACCCCTTCTTCACGGGCAAGCAGAAGCTGGTCGATACCGGCGGACGCGTGGCCAAGTTCAACAAGAAGTTCGGTCTGGACAAGTAAGTCCTGAAAGAGCGCTCATGTGTATGAATAAATCCAGTCAGATTTTATCTGACTGGATTTATTTTTCATTGCGCATGCCGGTATCCAAAAAAGAACGCTGTTTTGATCAACAAAACAGCAGACTGCTTTTGCTGACGATTGTTCTGCTATACAGAACCGATGCGCGCGGAGGAGAACACCATGAACACCAAAAACAACCAACGGTACCGGGATTAAGAGAAAAAGATCCGGGACGCATTGATGAAGCTCATGGAGGACCAGGAGCTGGAGGATGTCACCGTCATGGACATCTGCAAGGAGGCGGACATTCACCGCACCACCTTTTACGCCCATTACGAGGATATTTACGATCTGATGGAACAGGTGGAGCGGCAGATCCGCTGGGAGCTGTCTGAGACCCTCCGGGAGCAGGGGGTCCGGCCGGAGAACGTATTCCATCGGGATCTGCTGATCCACTTTCTCCGGCACATCGGGAAAAACAGAAACTTTTACCGGATCTGTCTGCGTCACCGGGTCCGATTTCCGCTGGAGGAGGGCTTCGGCCAACTGTGGGAGTCCGTGGTAAAGCCCCAATGCCGCCGGCGGGGCGTAACGGACGAGGACGCCATGCTGTACTATCTGACTTTTTATCAGGCGGGCTTCACCTCCGTCCTCCGGAAATGGGTGGAGGACGGCTGCCGGGAGACGCCGGAGGCGCTGTGCGCTATCCTGCGGAACTGCCTGCCGGAGACGGAGTTGCTGTAGAAAATTTTTCAGACGCCCCGGATTTTAACAAAACTCAAACAATCCTGTGGTATGGTACAGAACCATAACGGCTGCTGCCGCTCTGTGGAGGTGCATCGCCATGACCGGCGTCCGGTCAAACTGGAAAAAACTGCTGTATCCCGGCCTGCTGTGGGTCCTCTCATTGGATGTGCTGGGCGGTGTGCTGCTGTTCCTGACGTTTGCGCGGGGACTTGAGGATACGCCCCTTGCGTATGCGGCCTACGTGCTGTCCGCCTATGCCCTGACCGTCACCGTGGCGGGGGCGGTCCTGGCGGGGAAGTCCATCCGGCGGAAGCTGTATGCAACGCCCATCACCAGCCGCTATCTGACCGACGCATTTTTCCGCGTGCGGACGGGGCTTCGGGTCTCGTTACTGGTGAGCCTGTTCTATGCCGGTTTCAGACTGGTGAGCGCCGTGATCGGGTCGTCCTTCTGGGAGGGAGCGCTGGCCTTCTATTACATCCTGCTGTGCGGCGTACGATGGAACCTGATCCGGCAGGCCCCCGCCTCCGGCGGCGGGACGGACCGGAGACGGGAACTGCGGGCCTACCGGACCACCGGCGTCCTGCTGATGATCCTGGACATCGCGCTGGGCGGCATCGCGGTGCAGATCGTGCGCAAGGGCCAGAGCTATGACTATCCGGGGAGCCTGATCTTCGCCATGGGCTTCTACGCCTTTTACTGCCTGATCCTCTCCGGCGTCAACATGGTGAAGTACCGGAAGTTCAGAAGCCCTGTTCTGTCGGCGGCGAAGGCAGTGAACCTGACCACCGCGCTGGTGGCCATGTTCTCTCTGGAGACCGCCATGGTCAACCGCTTCGGCGGGGAGATGGAGTCCCGGGAGTTCATGACCGCCATGACAGCTCTGGTGGTCTGCGTACTTGTGCTGGCCATCGCCATATCCATGGTGGTCAGGGCAGGGCGGATACTAAAAAGCGATCAACAGGAGGACCGAAGATGATCCGGATTCTAGTGGTGGACGATGACGCGAACCTGAACCGGAGCGTCTGCACCTATCTCAACGACAGCGGCTACCAGGCCAAGGGCTGCCTCAGCGCGGACAGCGCCTATGACGCCATGTACGGGAGCCTGTATGACCTCATCATCTCCGACATCATGATGCCGGGGACCGATGGGTTTGAGTTTGCCGGGACCGTGCGGGGGCTGAATAAGACGGTACCCATTCTGTTCATGAGCGCCCGGGACGACCTGCCCGCCAAACAGAAGGGCTTCGATTTGGGCATCGACGACTACATGGTCAAGCCCATTGATTTCAGCGAACTGCTGATGCGGGTGCGGGCGCTCCTGCGCCGGGCCAACATCGAAGCCAGCCGCAGGATCACCGTGGGCAATCTGACCCTGAACGCCGACGCCATGACCGCCGAGGTGGACGGCGCCGAGGTGCCGGTGACAACCCGGGAGTTCAACATCCTCTACAAGCTGCTGTCCTATCCCAATCACACCTTCTCCCGCTCTCAGCTGATGGACGAGTTCTGGGGCCTGGAGAGCGACACCAGCCTGCGGGCGGTGGACGTCTACATCACCAAGCTGCGGGACAAGTGCTCCATCTGCGGCGGCTTCGAGATCAAAACCGTCCGGGGCCTGGGCTATAAGGCGGTGCTGAAATGACGAGAGAGGACCGGCTCAGACGCTCCAGATTTCCGCTGTCGCTGTTCTTTATCTTTTTCGGTATCCTTCTGGTGATGTCCGGCATCCACACCGGATTGATCGTCTTCGTCAACCGGTACGTGCGGTCCTCCGTCACCGCGTCGGTGATCCCCATGCTCTACTGGGCGTTGGTGGCGCTGTGCCTGACGGTCTTTACCCGTGTCCAGGTGGTCAGGACCTACGAGCGGCCGGTGCGGGAGCTGGCGAAGGCCACGGAGAAGGTGGCTCAGGGGGATTTCTCCGTGTATGTGCCCACATTCCACACGACGGACAAGCTGGATTACCTGGACCTGATGATCCTGGATTTCAACAAGATGGTGGCGGAGCTGGGCAGCATCGAGACCATGAAGACGGACTTCGTCTCCAACGTCTCCCATGAGATCAAGACGCCCCTGGCGGTGATCTCTAACGACGCCCAGCTGCTGAAAAGCGGCAGACTGTCCGAAACAGAGCGGGAGGAGTGTCTGGACGGCATCCTCAGCAATGTCAGGCGCCTGTCGGACCTGGTCATGAATATCCTGAAACTGAACAAGCTGGAGAACCAGGTCATCAAGCCCATGGTACAGCCCTATGACCTGTGCGCCCAGCTCAGCGAGTGCGTACTGCTGTATGAGGACGTCTGGGAGAAGAAAAACATTGAGCTGGAATTTGAGACGGAGGACCGGGCCATCGTCAACGCGGACCGGGAGATGATGGAGATCGTCTGGAACAATCTGCTGTCCAACGCGTTGAAGTTCACGCCGGCGGGCGGCACCGTCCGGCTGACCCAGACCACGGAGGAAGACGCCGTGGTGGTCACAGTGTCCGATACGGGCTGCGGCATGACGCCGGAGACCATGGCCCGCATCTTTGAGAAGTTTTACCAGGGCGACACCTCCCACGCCACGTCCGGAAACGGCCTGGGTCTGGCACTGGCCCGCCGGATCCTGCAGATCTCCGGCGGCACCATTGCCGTCACCAGCAGATCAGGGGAGGGCTCCACATTTACAATCCGCCTGCCGGTGAGAGAAACGAGGGAAGCATGAGTGAGTTCACAAAGAGCCCCCACGATTTCGTGGGCTATGAGTACAGGGAACTGACCGCTCCCGCTGACAAGTTCTCCCTGTATCTGGACGCCTATGAGAACTTCGGCTGGGAGCCGGACAAAAACGCGCCCCAGCGCCGGCAGAGCGGCATGATCACCGTCACCTTAAGACGGGACCGCCACATCGTCAACAAGGCGGAACTGACCCGGCTCCAGCGCAACTTCGACGCCTGCGCCAAGGAGATCGAGGCCCTGGAGCGGGCCAAGACCGCCGGGCCGATGACTTTGGCTCTCGCCGTGGGGTTGGTGGGTACGGCCTTCATGGCCGCGTCGGTATTTGCGGTGACCGCACAGCCGCCCCATGTAACGGCCTGCGTCCTGCTGGCCATCCCGGCTTTTGCGGGCTGGGCTGCGCCGGTCTTTCTCTATCGCAGCCGGGTACACCGGAAGAACGCCCGGATCGCTCCGCTGATCGAGGAAAAGCTGGAGGAGATCTACCGCCTGTGCGAACGGGGCCATGAGTTGCTTCCGCGGCAGTGACCGTCCGCAAATTTGACAAGTGAACGCAGAACAGGCGGGCTTCCATGTTGGAAGCCCGCCTCAGCCTGTCGAAAAAGTCCATAGACTTTTCCGACAGCCTGCCTAATGTCTCGATTTTCGGACCGCGCAGCGGACCGAAAATCTGCCGCTGCGCGGCGCAAACGCCTGCTAACGCAGGCTTTTTGCAG
>Ga0129314_1002012_pt1 | contig 12373 bp, 13 predicted proteins | sample O1111metagenome_FD_94431 | JGI IMG/M metagenome (GOLD analysis project Ga0129314, IMG submission 94431) | Orangutan individual fecal microbial communities from fecal samples from Wisconsin, USA - O1111 metagenome | ecosystem: Host-associated > Mammals > Digestive system > Large intestine > Fecal...
AGTACTCATCATACAGCCCCTTAATATTTTTTCTGGTCAATTAAATACTAAGCTATTTCTGTATGATAGGGAAGAGGTTTCGGCCTCTTCCTTCTTTTTTGCCAATTAATATTTTACTCTATGTGGAAACTTTGTCGCAGAACGTCAAAATCACCTTGCAAAGTATATTCGTTTTGCACGGGAATTTTTTCATTTTTTCGTCGATTCACCCTGCCTTCTAGACAGGGTAGATTAAAAAGCATTCATTTTGTTGCCATTATTGACACGCTGTGGTGCGTGTATGGCACAGCTTTGTGTCATCTAATCTGTAAACACTGCTATCGGGTGCTGTATATGACACCACAAGCACACAAAAACACACAGGGGAGTGAAAAGTGCCCGCTTTTCGTTCCCCTGTGTGACTTTTAGAGAGATGCTTGCATATCAAATGGCAAAGAAGATATACAATGCATGCCGAGGTTGAACATCCCTTCGACGAGCCGGACATTGACCGCGAGCTGTACCGCAGCGCGCCGAGCGAGCTGGTGTCGCTGATCCAGAAGTCGTACAACTGGATGGGCGCGCGCTACGATGAGCTGTCTCTGCCGCACGGCAGCGTCGTGCTGGAGACACATCTCAACGCGTTCTTCGCCCTCTATAAGCAGATGGCGCACCTTGACGTAAGCAATATCTACGTTGTGCAGGACAAGTTCCCCGCGATTATCGAGCTTTATAAGGGCTATATCGACCGTCTGCCCGAAAAGTCGGAGATCCTTTACATTGCGGCAGCGGACAACACCACCTTCCCGCTGCGAAAGGGCTGCGTCGACCTGCTGATCGACTATTGCAGCACGAATGAATACGGCATCTACGCCGACGACATCTATCTCGATCGGATGCGGCAGTATCTCAAGCCTTCTGCCTCCGTGATCGGTACTTATTTCTACTTTGACCCCGACAGCCGCTCGCTGGAAAAGCTCCGGGAGCTGTACCCGCTGAACGGGCCGCGCAATTACACCCGCGATTATTTCAAAAGCGGCATCTGTTCGCACTACCACATCGTCAAGCAGGCGGAGATCGGCGTGTCGACCGACTCCGGCGATGCCTGACCTTCGACTTCCACTGCACGGGCGATGCACTCTACATGCGAAGCTTCCTGCTGCGCATTGCAGGACGGCATCAGCAGGAGCCGAACTAAGCGCGCGATCAGCCACGCTATTTAAATGTCAAATGCGCCTGCTTCCATGAGGAAGCAGGCGCATTTCTCTTTGCGCAATTGTTGCTTTTTTGCTAGTGTATTGGAGTTTTTCTTACTTGAGGCTTTCCGCGACGGCGACGGCGACCGCGACGGTCGCGCCGACCATGGGGTTGTTGCCCATGCCCAGGAAGCCCATCATTTCCACGTGCGCAGGCACGGAGGAGGAGCCGGCGAACTGGGCGTCGGAGTGCATGCGGCCCATGGTGTCGGTCATACCGTAAGAGGCGGGACCGGCGGCCATGTTGTCCGGGTGCAGGGTACGGCCCGTGCCGCCGCCGGAGGCGACGGAGAAGTACTTCTTGCCCTGCTCGATGCACTCTTTCTTATAAGTGCCGGCGACGGGGTGCTGGAAGCGGGTCGGGTTGGTGGAGTTACCGGTGATGGACACGTCCACGCCCTCAAAGTGCATGATCGCCACGCCCTCGCGGACATCGTCCGCGCCGTAGCAGCGCACATTGGCGCGCTCGGTCTCGCTGTAGCGGATCTCGCGCACGATGTTCAGCTTGCTGGTGTGGTAGTCAAACTGGGTCTGGACATAGGTGAAGCCGTTGATGCGGGAGATGATCTGGGCGGCGTCTTTGCCAAGGCCGTTGAGGATGACGCGCAGGGGCTCTTTGCGGGCCTTGTTGGCGTTGCGGACGATGCCGATCGCGCCCTCAGCGGCAGCGAAGGACTCGTGACCGGCGAGGAAGGCAAAGCACTTCGACTCATCGGAGAGCAGCATCGCGCCGAGGTTGCCGTGGCCGAGGCCGACCTTGCGGTCTTCGGCAACGGAGCCGTCGATGCAGAAGGACTGAAGGCCCACGCCGATGAGCTTGGCAGCTTCGGCAGCGGACGCCGCGCCGGACTTGATGGCGATGGCCGCGCCGACGGTGTACGCCCAGCAGGCGTTTTCAAAGCAGATGGGCTGAATGCCCTTGACGATCTCGTACGGGTCAAAGCCCTTGGCCTTGCAGATCTCGCGGCACTCCTCGACGGAGGAAATGCCGTACTGAGCGAGGACGCCGTTGATCTTGTCGATTCTTCTCTCGTAGTTTTCAAATAAAGCCATTGTTTCGTCCTCCCTTCCTTATTCCTGACGCGGGTCGATGTACTTCGCCGCGTTATCCCACTGGCCGTAGTGACCCTTGGCCTTTTCGAGCGCCTCGTTGGCGTCGATGCCCTTCTTGATGAAGTCCATCATCTTGCCGAGGTTGATGAACTCGTAGCCGATGATCTCATCCTGCGCGTTGAGCGCGATCTTGGAGCAGTAGCCCTCGGCCATTTCGAGGTAACGGGGGCCCTTCTCGGCGGTGGCAAACATCGTGCCGACCTGGGAGCGGAGACCCTTGCCGAGATCCTCAAGGGACGCGCCGACAGCAAGGCCGCCCTCGGAGAAGGCAGACTGGGTGCGGCCGTAAACGATCTGCAGGAACAGCTCACGCATGGCGGTGTTGATGGCGTCGCACACAAGGTCGGTGTTGAGCGCCTCGAGAATGGTCTTGCCGATCAGGATCTCGCTCGCCATGGCGGCGGAGTGGGTCATGCCCGAGCAGCCGATGGTCTCAACGAGCGCTTCCTGAATGACGCCCTCCTTGACGTTGAGCGTCAGCTTGCAGGCGCCCTGCTGGGGCGCACACCAGCCAATGCCGTGGGTGAAGCCGGAGATATCGGCGATCTGCTTGGCCTGAACCCACTTGCCCTCTTCGGGGATCGGAGCCGGACCGTGATATGCGCCCTTTGCGACAGGGCACATATGCTGCACTTCGGTCGTATAAATCATAACGATCTTTCCTTTCTTATCCACTGTCTCCGTGAAAAACACGGAACATTCCAAACATGTTCCTATCCTAGCAAAACCGCAGGGCATTTGCAAGGTAAAAAAAGCAGAAATTCTGATAAAATCTGGATTCTATTTATGGTATTTCCGCCGCCGCGGCCATTTTTTTACAACAAATGCCGCACGGGACGCAGCGCAAAGCGCAAGACCTCGTACAGCGCGCGCTTTACGGGCGGCAGCGCCGCTTCCTCGTACCGTGTGCCGCAAACCGTACCGCCGTCGTGCAGAACAAGGCGGCTGCGCTCGATGTACCGCTCGCTCTCTTCGCGCAAAAAGGCATTGATCTCCTCGCTCTCGATGACGAGCATCAGCTCGGTGTCGAGGTAGGCGCTGCGCATATCGGTGTTGAATGAGCCGACGACGCTCAGATCGTTTCCGATGAGGATCGTCTTTGTGTGCAGCGACTTTTCGCTCACGACCTCGTAGATATCGATCCCGCATGAGAGGATGCGCTTTTTCTCGCGCAGATAGTCCGCGCAGCCGCTCGGATTCGCGCCGGTCTCCACGGCGTTCGTCAGAATGCGCAGCTGCCCCTCCCCGGCAAGACGGGCAAGATCGTCATACATCGCGCGGTTGCAGATGGTATAGGGCGTTTGCAGCAGCACATCGTCCCCCTGCGCCATCAGGCGGCAGAGCGTGTCCCACAGCTCGGGCGATTTATTCTCCGCGCGCGGTGAATTGCTCAGAAGGCTCACGCGCGCGACCGGCACGGTCATCTCCTCCCATCCGGCGGCGGCAAAGGCTTCGGGATATGTTCCTTTCAGCGCCTCATAACGCTCGCGCAGCGCGTCGGTCGCAGAGGATGCGCGTCCCTTGACGGTTTTGTTCTCCTTCTGCTGCCAGACGGAGGCAAAATACGCTGAAAGCTGGCGGACGGAGCTATGTTCTCCCCCGTCCGACACGACCAGCACGTCGCGGTCGATGTTTCTCTTTTCCTGATACGAGCCGAGGAAGAGGTTGCTCGTGTTGCGCCCGCCGAGAATATAGCGCTCGCCGTCGGCGATGAGGTACTTGTCGTGCAGGCGGTAGTTGAGCTTCCATGGGCGAAGAAGGTCCACAGGGTCGTAGAACCGGACTTCGACGTTCTCCGCCGCCGCGAGCGCGCGGAGCGTGGCATTTCCCTGCAAATGGAGAAAGCCGTTGAGCCCGTCGACGATCATGCGCACCTGCACGCCGCGCTCTGAGGCGGCAAGGAGCGCAGCCATCACATCCTGCCCGCTCTCGTCCGCGCGCAGGTCAAAGCTCGAAAGAATGATCTCCTGCTGCGCGCTCTCGATGAGCTGCAAGCGCAAAAGCAGCGCGCTGTCCGTATCCTCGATGGTCATCACGCGCTCCTGCGCGGCGGTGGTGTCCAGCCGCGCTTCGTATTGCTGCCAGAGCGTGCCGCTCGCCTCCTTTTGCGGCAGCGGGACGAGGATCGCCGTCAGCACCGCGTACAAAAGGTATATTTTCAGCACCGAAGCGATGTGTTTTTTTATCTTTCTCTCTTTCATATCGCACCTGTTTCATAAAAATCACAGCGCCAGTTTATCATAAGGAGGCGGATACTGTCCAGCCTCCGCAGCCCTTCCGTACCAAGGCAAAATCTCCGTTTTGCCAAAAAATGCTTGACAAGCCCCATATTCCAACTTATACTGTGGGTAAATCAAAATACCCCGTGGGGGTATTCCCTTTTTCCGAAGGAGGAAGCAAGTTGAAAAAAGAAACCTACGACGTGACCGGCATGAGCTGCGCCGCCTGCTCGAGCCGCGTGGAGAAGGCGGTCGCCCGGCAAAGCGGCGTGCAGCAGGTCAGCGTGAACCTCTTAAAAAACAGCATGGTCGTCGAATACGACGAAAGCGTGCTCTCCTCCGCGCAGATCGTCGCGGCGGTCGAGCAGGCGGGCTACGGCGCATCGCCGCACGAAAAGCCCGGCGCGGCAGTCCCCGCCGCACAAAGCGGTAAACAGGGCGGCCTCAGCGCCGCGCAGGAGGCCTACCGCGGCATGAAGCGCCGCCTTGCGCTTTCGCTCGTCTTCACCGTTCCCCTCTTTTACCTCTCGATGGGGCATATGATGGGCTGGCCGCTGCCGGGATGTTTCCTCGGCATGGAAAATGCGCTGGTCTTCGCCTTCACGCAGTTTTTGCTGCTCATCCCCATTGTCTTCATCAACCGTCAATACTATATCGGCGGCTGCAAGGCGCTCATCCAGCGCGCGCCGAACATGGATTCGCTCATTGCGCTCGGCTCCGGCGCCGCCATTCTGTACGGCATCTTCGCCATCTATAAGATCGGCATCGGCTTTGGAAGAATGGATATGGACACGGTGCACACCTATATGATGGAGCTGTACTTCGAGTCCGCGGGCACCATTTTAACGCTCATCACCATGGGCAAGACCATGGAGGCCCGCGCCAAGGGCAAGACCTCCGAGGCGATCACAAAGCTCATGGACCTCGCGCCCAAGACCGCGACCGTCGAGCGCGACGGCACAGAGCACATCATCCCCGCCGCCGAGGTGCAGCCCGGCGATGTGCTCATTGTCAAGGCGGGTGAGAGCGTGCCGGTCGACGGCGTGGTGCTCGAGGGCGCGTCCGCGGTCGATGAATCCGCGCTGACGGGCGAGAGCATCCCGGTCGAAAAGCAGGCGGGCGACACCGTCATCGGCGCAACGATCAACAAATCCGGCTACTTCAAAATGCGCGCGACGAAGGTCGGCGACGACACGACGCTCTCCCAGATCGTGCGCCTTGTGGACGAGGCGACCAGCTCCAAAGCGCCCATCGCCAAGCTCGCCGACAAGGTGAGCGGCGTGTTCGTCCCCGTGGTCATCGCCATCGCCGTTCTCGCGACGTGCGCGTGGCTTCTGACGGGCCACAGCGTGGAGTTTTCGCTCTCCGTCGGCATTTCTGTGCTCGTCATCAGCTGCCCCTGCGCGCTCGGCCTTGCGACCCCGACGGCCATCATGGTCGGCACAGGGCGCGGCGCGGTGAACGGCATCCTCATCAAGTCCGCCGAGGCGCTGGAAACGGCGCACAGCGTTACGACCGTTGTGCTCGACAAGACCGGCACCATCACACAGGGAAAGCCCGTCGTCACCGACGTTCTGCCCGTCGGTACGGGGCGGGACGAGCTTCTCACCATTGCCGCCTCGCTTGAAAAGCGCTCCGAGCACCCGCTCGCCGAGGCCATCACGGCGGAGGCGGAGAAGGAGCAGCTTACGCTCCTGCCCGTCGAGGAGTTTGAGCAGATCCCCGGTCAGGGCATCCGCGCCGCAGTCGAAGGCAAACTGTGCCTTGCGGGCAACCGCCGCATGATGGAGGCGAATCATGCCGAAAACAGCGAACTCTTTTCGCGCGGCGAAGCGCTCGCGGAGGACGGCAAAACGCCGCTTTACTTCGCCCGCGGCGGCCGGCTTCTCGGCCTCATCGCCGTGGCGGACGTCGTCAAGCCTACGAGCGCGCAGGCCGTTGCCGAGCTTTCCGGCATGGGCATTGAGGTCGTGATGCTCACAGGCGACAACGAGCGCACCGCCGAGGCCATCCGCCGCCAGGTCGGTGTGGACCGCGTGGTGGCCGAGGTGCTGCCGCAGGACAAGGAGCGCGAGATCCGACGTTTGCAGGAAAGCGGCAAAAAGGTCGCCATGGTCGGCGACGGCATCAACGACGCGCCTGCCCTCGCGCGCGCGGACGTCGGCATCGCCATCGGTGCGGGCACGGACGTCGCCATCGAGTCGGCGGACATCGTGCTGATGCGCAGCGACCTTCTGGACGTTTCCACCGCCGTGCAACTGAGCCGGGCGGTCATCCGCAACATCAAGCAGAACCTCTTCTGGGCGTTTTTCTACAACGCCATCGGCATCCCCATTGCGGCGGGCGTATTCTACCCCGCCTTCCATCTCAAGATGAACCCGATGCTCGGCGCGCTCGCGATGAGCTTCAGCTCGGTGTTCGTCGTGAGCAACGCGCTGCGCCTGCGCTGGTTCAAGGCAAGGCACGCAGCGCCGCAGGAGCAATCTTCTTCGCCGCACGGCGGAGCGGAGATAGCAAGCAGCGAACAAACAGCAAATGAAGAAAAAGGAGAAGCAACAATGGAAAAAGTTATCAGCATTGAAGGCATGGCCTGTATGCACTGCGTCAAGCACGTGCAGGAGGCGCTCGCCGCCGTTCCCGGCGTGCAGGAGGTAAATGTCGACCTCGAGGGCAAGTCCGCGACCGTCAGCGTGGACGGCAGCGTGACGGATGAGGCGCTCAAGGCCGCGGTCAACGGTGCGGGCTACGAGGCCCTCTCCGTCCGCTGAGGGCCATGAGAGCCGATCACGATTCCGTGCGCCGCAAGCTCAGGATCGCGCGCGGCCAGCTCGACGGCATTTTGCAGATGATCGACGACGACCGCTACTGTGTGGACATCTCCAACCAGCTTCTTGCCACGCAGTCGCTCTTGAAGAGTGCCAACCGCGAGATCATGCGTGCGCACATCGAAGGCTGCGTGCGCGAGGCATTGCAAACCGACCACGTCGACCCCAAGCTGGAGGAAGCCTTCCAGCTTCTCGAGCGCATGGCGCAGTCATAAGCGCAGAAAAGGACGACAGCTAAAAAAGCTGTCGTCCTTTTTTTGCGTTATTCGCTTTATTCGATGAGATCCTCGCGCGCAAGGTGCTTTTCCGCAAGTCGCCGCGCCGTGCGCTCATGCACAAGCTGGAGCGCCACGGCCATAAGGGGGATGAAAAACACGATGCCAACAAGGCCGAAGAGCTTTCCGCCCAGCAGCGCTGCAAGCAGCGTCCACAGCGGGGCAAGACCCACGCTGCCGCCGACCACATGCGGGTAGATGAACTGGTTTTCCACAAACTGCACCGCCTGATAGACGATGAGGCAGAGAAGCGCCTTGTCCGGCTGGGCAAGCAGCGTCAGCAGTACGCCGATCGCGCAGGAGGCCAGCGCGCCGACATAGGGCACAAAGGCGAAGGCCGCCGTCAGCGCGGCTGTCAGGCCCGCATAGGGAATACCGCAGAGGGTAAAGGCGAGGAAGATCATCGTGCCGAGGATCACGACCTCCACGCACTGGCCCGAGAGGAACTTTGCATAGGTATCGTGCGTCAGGCGCGCGACGCGGCAGATATACTCTGCCCGCTCTTCCTTCAATCCGGCGAAGAGCAGCCGCTTTGCCCCGCGGGCAAGGTTTCTCCGGTCGGTCAGCACATAGAACATGATGACCGCCGCGAAGACGACGTTCATCACCGCCGAGACCGTCGTCCCGGCGATGTCCATCACCGAGCCGATCAGCGCGCCCGCGCCGGTGAGCGCCCGGTCGATCACGGTTTTCCAGTCGAGCGCGGCGATGCGCTCGGTGAGCTCGCTCGTGTCCACGCCGTAGTCTGAAAGCAGGCGCGCCCAATCCGGCCAGTGTTCCTTCACCAGCGCGCCGATGCTCCCAAGCGAAGCGGCAAGCTGCGGCAGCGCCAGCACGCACAGCAGCACCACCACCACCACAACGCACAGGACCGTCAGCGCAAGGCTCAGCGCATCGATCGTCTTTTCCTTTGCCTGCGGCATCCGGCGCTTTAAGCGCTTTGCGATGCCCAGCATCGGCACACTGAGCACAAAAGCCATCAAAAGCCCCGTGATGACGGGCGTAAGGAGCGAAGCGAAGCGGCGCAGAAAGTGCGCGACCGCGCCGAGATTCATCAGCGCCGCGTAGAGCGCCACGCCAAAGGCGACGAGTAAAAATTGCTGTTTGAGTTTTTTATCCATGCTGTTTTCGATCCCTTTCGCGCGTCCGCTCTCTTCTTCCGCCCGGAGCAGCGAACGCCGCATATATCCTTTCATTATAATTATAGGGCGGCGGATAGCACTTTGCAAGCGCTATCCGCGTTCATTTTTCCATATTCTGCCCCGCGCCATGCGTTTCCCCACGCGTTCTTAGCGGCAAATCGCATTTCTCCCCTTGGCGCGGCGGCAATCGTCTGCTATACTGAAGGCAAACGATCACGCCGCTGCGGCACAAATGCCGCCGGCAGAAAGGCAGGCACAGAATGAATCGAGCAGCGAACCGTCCCAAGCTTTGCGAGGACCCGCATGATTTCCTCCTGCTGCGCAACCTCTACAGCGCGGCAGTCAAGCAGCTTTCGCTGAAATTTGACATCCTCAACAGCGAGTTCAACGTTCTCTACGCGCGAAACCCCATCCACCACATCGAAGGGCGCGTCAAGTCGCAGGAGAGCATCGTGGCAAAGCTCGTGAAAAAGGGGTTGCCCGTCACCATCGCCTCCGCACGGGAAAATGTCAACGACATCGCAGGCGTGCGCGTGGTGTGCAGCTACATCGACGATGTATACCGCGTATCGGAGATGCTCGCGCGCCAGACGGATGTGGAGATCATCAAAAAGCAGGACTATATCCAGACGCCGAACTACAACGGCTACCGCTCGCTGCATCTCGATATCCGCGTGCCGGTCTACCTCTCCGACCGCACGGAGTACGTCATGGCGGAGATCCAGATCCGCACGATCGCAATGGACTTCTGGGCAAGCCTCGAGCATGACATCCGCTACAAGGCGGACAAGTCGAAGCTCCCCGCGGGCATCAACGAGGAAATGTTCACCTGCGCGGACAAGATCGCCGAGATCGACCGTCAGATGCAGGATATGTACCAGCGCATCAAAGCCGCCGAGTCGGCCTCGGCGGAGTAAGGTCTCCGCTTTCGCGCGGAAAATGCACATATCAGAATATGAGAAAGCGCGGCTTGCAGCCGCGCTTTTTTCTCTTCAGCGCAGCGTGCGGAAAAAATCCGACAGCACGGCGCTGCACTCTTCTTTCAAAATGCCGCCCACGAGCGCGGGACGGAAGGGAAACTGCTCCATAAAAAGGTTCAGCACGCCGCCGCAGGCGCCCATCGCCTCGTCGCGCGCACCGTAGTAGACGCGCGGGATGCGCGCGTTGACGATGGCCCCCGCGCACATGGGGCAGGGTTCGAGCGTCACATAAAGCGTGCAGCCGTCGAGCCGCCAGGACTTCAGCGCCTCGTTCGCCTGCGCGATGGCCTCCATCTCGGCGTGGGACGAGGTGCGCTGCAATTCCTCGCGCCGGTTGCGGCCGCTGCCGATGATCTCGCCGTCCTTGACGACGACGCAGCCGACGGGGACTTCCCCCTCCGCCGCGGCCTCGCGCGCAAGGCGCAGCGCCTCGCGCATATATGCTTCATGCTCCATCGTTTCCTCTTCCTCCCTGTTTGAAATGCGGAATAATTGCCCACAATCCCCATACACTGGAAGCATAACGGGACAAGGAGGGCAACAACATGCGAAAGGCCGATCTTTTCCGCCGCGAGATCGCGCGCGACGCGTCGATGCAGGAGCTGTTCAGCGAGCTGAGCGACACGCGCTTTGCGCTCTCGCAGGCCTATGCCCGCTTCAACGCGGTCTGCGAGCCGGAGCTGGTGGATTCCTGCGTGTATGAGATCAATGCGGTCCTCTCGCGCTACAACTACCTGCTGCGGCAGATCAAGGCGCGCGGCGGCACAGCCGAGCAGCGCACCTGCACGGAGGGGGCGGGCGCATGGAGATAGCGGAAAAGGCGCTGCTCGCGGCGTTCGCGCTCTTCGCGCTGCTTGCCGTGCTCAAGCTGTTCGCCTCCCCGCTGAAGCTTGCGGGAAGGCTGCTCGTCAATACGCTCCTGGGCTTTGCCCTCTTGGGGCTGCTGAACGTGTTGGGCATACTTGCAAAGCTCTCGCTGGGCTTGAATCTCTTCAATGCGCTCATCATCGCCGTGCTCGGCGTGCCGGGCCTTGCGCTGCTCATTTTGCTGCGGATGATATTTATTTAGTACATAGCAGGTCTATGCTGCCGGGACCGTCATTTGACGCTCTCGGCAGTTTCCGTATCCCAGCCGTAGAGCGGATAGCGCTGCATCGCGCCGAAAAGCTTCTGCTTGAGGTCGGGGTAGCGCTCCGAGAGCGACTCGATGAGCTCCTTGACCTCCTGCCGGCGCGTTTCGCCGTTGGCCGGGCAGGGGTTGTGGACGATGGGCAGCTCCAGCTTGGCGGCGACCTTGCGCACCTGCTGCTCTTTCACATAGAGCAGCGGGCGGATCTGGTAAACGTCCGTGCGGCTGAGGTAAGTGACGGGCTGGAAGCAGCCGATGCGCCCTTCGAAAAGGAGATTCATCAAGAGTGTTTCCACCGCGTCATCATAGTGGTGGCCGAGCGCGATCTTTTTGATGCCGTGCTCGTTCATCGCCGTCGAGAGCGCGCCGCGCCGCAGCTTTGCGCACAGCGAGCATGGATTTTTTTCCTTGCGCTCCAAAAAGACGACCTCGTAGATCGGCACGTCCACGCGGATGTACTCCACGCCGAGCGATTTGCAATACGCCGCGACGGCGTCGAAGTTCATGCCCGGTACGCCCGTTTCGACCGTGATGGCCGCAACGCGGAAGGGCTTTTGATAAAACTGTGAGAGCCGCGCAAGCGCGGCGAGCGTAACGAGTGAGTCCTTGCCGCCGGAAACGCCGACGGCGACGGTCTCCCCCGCCTGGATCATGTCATAGTCCGTGACGCAGCGGCGCACGAGCCCTAAAATTTCCTGCATAAGCCTTGCTCCTTGGAAAAAATGAAAGAATTTGATTTTGCGTTTTCAGAAAACGAGAGAAAACGAGAGAAAACAAGAGTATTCACGAGCATTGTTTACGCTAAATTAAAATGGTGTTGACATTCCCGCGCAGGAATGCTATAAATAGACTCGTTCCGATTTTACCAAGGGGCAATACAAATGTAAAGCACAAGCTTTCATTCATAGATCAATATGGAGGAAACACACCATGTCCACTTTTATGGCGAACAAGGGCAATATCGAGCGTAAGTGGTACGTCATCGATGCTGCCGGCAAGCCCATGGGCAAGACTGCCGTTGTTGCGGCTGACCTGCTCCGCGGCAAGCGCAAAGTCACCTACACCCCGCACGCCGACTGCGGCGACAACGTCATCATCATCAACGCTTCCAAGGCTGTCCTCACCGGCAACAAGATGGAGCAGAAGTACTATCGTACTCACTCCGGCTGGGTCGGCGGTCTGAAGGAGACCAAGTACCGCATCCTCATGCAGGAGAAGCCCGAGCTTGCAATGCGCGTGGCTGTGCGCGGCATGATGCCCCGCAACACCGTGACCAAGGACTCCCTGAAGCGCCTGCACGTTTACGCTGGTGACACCCACGAGCAGCAGGCCCAGAAGCCCGAAGCTTACGAAGTCTAAGGAGGAAGAGAAGAATGTATCAGTCCAAGAAGCCTTATCTGTACGGCACCGGCCGTAGAAAGTCCTCCGTCGCCCGCGTTCACCTCTTCCAGAACG
>Ga0129314_1002016_pt1 | contig 12365 bp, 19 predicted proteins | sample O1111metagenome_FD_94431 | JGI IMG/M metagenome (GOLD analysis project Ga0129314, IMG submission 94431) | Orangutan individual fecal microbial communities from fecal samples from Wisconsin, USA - O1111 metagenome | ecosystem: Host-associated > Mammals > Digestive system > Large intestine > Fecal...
CAAGCAGTGGTTTATAACATTGTGGGACAATCCTTCTTTAGCAATACAGCAGTTTGTTGATGGTATAAAAGACAAATTTTCTGATGCATTCTCTTGGGTACAGGAAAAATGGCAGGCCATCAGCGATTTTATATCTAAGCCAATTTTCGGCAAGGTCAATATAACTGCACAAGGAAGCAGTAGTAGTGACGTCGCGCACAACGCTTTGGGCGGCATCTATGGCAAGGGCGCCTTTCTGACAACCTTTGCTGAGGACAGTGGCGAGTCCGCCATTCCGCATACACCGAATGCGCGTAATATCGGCCTGTTGGCGGAAACAAACCGTATCATGGGTAATCCGTTGGGCGGCGGTGCCAATATTACTGCTACGTTCGCACCAAACATTACAATTCAAGGCGGTGGCGACGAAGGTAAAATCCGCGAAGTGCTGGAGCTGGAGATGGCAAAGTTTAAGAAGATGCTGCAGGACTTGCAGAACCAGCAGAGGCGGGTAAGCTATGCGTAAATTGACTTTAACGCCTAAATAGTGTATAATATTATAACCAAAAATGAGCATTTTATTACATTGGGAGGTGCGTAACATGGATGAAAGATTTCAGCGTTTGGTGGACAATTTACGAGAAGCTAATAAAGAAATTCCTTTTCATGATAGCACTCAAGATGTTAATAAATTAAGTGCTATAGACAAAGAGTGCATTGAAAAGCAAGCAACTGGTGCCGCTAATAAGCTAGTTGAGTTATTTTGGCAAAAGAAGAACGCACCTTTGCGCATTGGTGACATGCTTGATTCGTTAGGTTTTACTGTAGTATTAAATGATTCTTTCAATGACGACCAGCTGTCTGGCGCGTTAGCTATTAATAATAGTGTTGATGTGGAGCGTTTCAAAAAAATGATAATGCTTAACACTAAAGACAGCACTGAGCATCAACGCTTTACAATTGCACATGAGTTAGCTCACTATATATTTGATGCAGTACCTGAGCAGAAATATTATGAGGCCTACTACAGAACGGACGAGGAACGAAACAATGAAGTGCGTGAGTACAGAGCAAATAAATTCGCTGCTAATCTATTGATGCCAGAAGCAATTTTTATTCCGAGATATAGATTTGTGGCAGGACAGCTTAGCGATCAGCGCAAAGTGCACATAATATTAAGCTGGGATTTTGGCGTTTCTATTACGGCTATAAAAAAGCGCATTAAGGAGCTTAATTTAGGAGAAAAATAGCATTTGATGAAAGTGAAATATTCTAACGAAGCAGTAGAAAATATAGCCAGCAGATTTATTGAAAAATATGCTCAAGATAGCCATAAATCTTTAAAAGAGTCAACTTTTAGGGATAATGAAACTTCTTTTGTCAGTAATGATGTTGTGAGTATGGAAGCTCATAATGAAAGTTACACAAATATCTTAAAAGCTTATAGCGAAGAACTTGAAGGCAACATAAGATTTAAAAACAAGTGCAAGGGGTGTTTCTTTTATTTATGCGTTGGAGTAATGGGCAGTATCTGCATCGCTTTGATTGCAGTGTTAGGGACTATAACCTATATGACTTTTAAGTATCAGCATCTTACATTCCAAATTAATAATATAGTTGCTGTTGTAACTGCTATCGGAACTGCTTTCGTTTCGTCATTTTTCATTATTCCTAAGATCATTACGAAGTATCTGTTCAATCGTAAGGAAGAAGAAAATATGATGAACATTATACAGAATATCCAAAAGCACGATTTGACAATCAGGCAGGACATCAAAGATTTTAGACAAAATAATAATCCAGCAGACTTTTAATAAAGCCTTGACCTAATCGTCAGGGCTTTTTCTATACCCAAAATCATACAAGCCGCCCGAAAGTCTAGCCATAATGACGGTAAATGGACTGGATTTCAGGCACAACAAAGGCTAGGTAGTATTGTATAATTAAATTGTTCGATAGACGAAAAAAGCTTGACTTTTTGCAAGGGCAATAATATAATTAATGCGAGGGCAAAAAGTGAGGTGAATAAAATGAGTCCGAGAACAGGTAGACCAAAATCTGACAATCCGCGTAATAAAAGTTTAAATGTGCGTTTAACGCAAGATGAACTTGATTTATTACAAGAGTGCGCAGAAAAATTAAATAAAACAAGAACTGATACTATAGTCTTTGGTTTATATTTAATAAAAAATGGTCAAAAATAAAAGGCATTGCCCACGTCCGTCAAAACTAAAGCAATGCCCATTAGTGAAGAGTTTCCTCTCATGGAATATTGTAACATGGGGGGGAACATCTTTCAAGTGAAAATTGGAGGTGTTCCATATGAATGAATTGCGTATTTTTAATAACGCTGATTTTGGAGATATTCGTACTGTTGAGCAAGATGGTGGAATTTGGTTCGTTGGTAAAGATGTAGCTGAAGCTTTAGGATACAGTAACCCTAGCAATGCAGTGATTAGTCACGTTGATGATGAAGATAAGCTGCGTACTCAAATCAAGTATGCAGGTCAAAATCGTGAAGTATCCATCATCAACGAATCAGGCTTATACTCTCTCGTGCTTTCCAGCAAACTTCCATCTGCAAAAGCTTTCAAACGTTGGATAACGTCAGAAGTCATTCCTTCCATACGCAAAACTGGCAGTTATAACAAGCCGTCAAAACAGCCAACAACACAACAGGAGCAGAGGGCGAAAGCTATGCTGCTGAACGCACAGAGCAGGCAGTGTAAGTTGTGGCTGCGTTTGGCGGAAACAACGGATTTACCTGATTATAAACATATCTGCCAGCAAAAAGCAGCGGAGGTACTGGCTGGCTCTCCTGTACTGCCTATGCAGAAGGCAGAAAAGAAAACACTCTCTGCTACGGAGATTGGAAAAATTTTGGGCATCACGGCGCACAAGGTGGGTATGTTGGCTAACAAATTTGCGTTAAAAAGCGATGCTTATGGCAAGTATTTTTATGATAAATCTCCAAACAGCAATAAGCAGGTAGAAACGTTCCGCTATTATGAAGACGCTGTGGAGAAATTTAAGGAGATTCTGGAAGGCGGTGCTGCAAAATGACCGCTTTAGAAGCTTATAAGGCGTTACCGTTTGAACAGCGTGAGCTAGTTGAGCAGATTGAATATAACCTGGATATAGCCGACCAATGCTTTTCAACTATTAAGGCGATGCTTCCAGATAAAGAAGTAGTTCTTATGATGCTTATGGATAAATACGCTGAAAGTATGCATTCGCAAATGCAGGCGAAAGAAGAATTGGAAAAGGCCGGATATAGTGAAGTGCAGATTTTAAACTTGCGTCAGGGATATTGCGGCGAATAAAATAATTTTATGGCGAAAGCCGCTTACAGTAGATGTAGGCGGCTTTTGTCATACATAGATTGGAGTGATGAAATTGACAAATACCTACACAACTACCCAGGGCGACATGTGGGACTTGATTGCCAAGCGCTTGTACAATGACGAAGCATCACTAAACGTTCTGTTGGAAGCAAATCAGCAATACGCTGATATTGTTGTTTTCCCGGCAGGGATTGTGTTAGAGGTGCCGGAGTATACTGCACCGGTAACATCAATGCTGCCACCATGGAGGCGTTAAAATGTTTAAGGTGAATGCAAGTCGATGCCTGGTAATCATTAAATACAATGACAAGGATATCAGCGCAGACCTGCAGCAATATTTGAAGAATGTAAGCTACACTGATAACATGTCTGGTGAAGCAGATGATCTGCAGCTTACACTGGAGGATAAAGCTGGGCTATGGCAATCAGCATGGATGCCGGAAAAGGGCGCAACACTGGACGTTAGCGTAAAGCTGATTAACTGGCAGAGCATCGGTGAGCAGGTTGTACGTTTTGGTTTGTTTGAGATTGATGAAATCACCAGCAGCGGAATGCCTAGCGAGGTGCAAATCAAAGCGGTGAGCGTGCCGGATAACAACAATCTTCGCGGCGCTGAGCGTACACGCAGCTGGGAGAAAGCCGAGCTGAAACGCATTGCTAATGATATTGCGACGGATGCGGGCTTGACGCTGTATTACGGTGTTAAAGAGTATAATCCTGTTATAGATAGGGCAGAGCAGACGGAACAGTCTGACCTGTCCTTTTTATATAAGCTGTGTGCTGACCATGGCCTAGCTCTTAAAATCTGCGACAAGCAAGTGGTGATTTTTGACGAAGCGGATTATGAAGCAGCTGAGGCTGTGGCGTTGGTGCCGAAGCCTAAGGCTAGTTATTCTGCCAGCAGCCTAAAGGTGCTGGATATGCTGAAAAGCTACAGCCTGCGCAGTAAAGTGCGTAATGTGTATAAGTCCTGCCATGTTAAGTACCAGGACAGCAGCACTAAACAAAAAATTGAGGCGACATTTACTGCTCCTGATAAAAAGATAGGCAAAACACTGGAAGTCAATGAGCAGGTCGCCAGTATTGCGGATGCAGAGCGTCTCGCAAAGAAGAAGCTGCGGGAAAAGAATAGCGATGAGGTTACCGGAAGCTTCAGCTTTTTAGGTAATCCGGAGTTGGCGGCTGCTGTGAATATCCAGCTTAGCGGTTTTGGTGCTTTCGATGGCAAGTATATTATTACTAAGGCACAGCATGATATTAGCAGTGGCTACACAACAAGTATTGATGTGAGGAGATGTTTGGATGGATATTAATCAGATAAAAAACCTGATTCGCATTGGTACAGTATCGGCGGTCAATGGCGCATCGTGCAGCGCTCGCGTGGCATTTGAGGATAAGGACAATATGGTGAGCGCTGAACTACCAATCATCACTATTGGCAGCCGGCAGACGAAAGCCTATTGGCTGCCTGAGGTTGGCACCCAGGTCTTGTGTATCTTTCAGCCTAATGCAAGCGGTAGCGGTATTAGCAAAGGCTTTGTTATAGGTGCTTTTTACAGTACGCAGGACACTCCAGTAGAGGAAAATGCCGATGTGCGCAGCATTACGTTTGCTGATGGCAGCTTTATCCGGTATGACGGCAGGGGTAATCTTGAAATCAACATGACAGGAAATGTTGTGATTAAAGGAGCAAAACTAGAGCTAAATTAACAAAATAAATACTCAATATGAGAAAAAAACACAAAAGAGCGTTGTAAATTACTGCTTTTTGTGATATGATAAAAAAAAGGAGTGAGAAAGATGCTATTAGAATTCTTGTGCTCTAATCATAAGTCTATACGTAGACCAGTTCTTTTTTCAACAGTAGCTAGCAAAGATAGAAGTAATATGGAATTACTTACTAGTTTTAATGGTAATGATATTCTTAGATCTGCTGTTTTGTATGGCGCGAATGGTTCTGGTAAAAGCAATTTTATTGATGCCATTTCTTTTGTAAGGAATTTGGTGCTTAATAGCATTAATCATCAACCTGGTGAGGGAATAAGGCAAACACCTCATAAATTGGATACTGCTTCAACAGATAGTGAATATCGAATACAATTTGTTGCTAACGATATAAGATATGCATTTGGTTTCGTGCTGAAAGATTTTTTAGTAAAAGAAGAGTACTTATATTTTTTCCCAAATGGAAGAAAAACTAAAATATATGAGCGAAAGGCTGAGAAGTTTTCAACCGGGATAAAATTTCGGAACAAACTTGCTACATGCAAAGACGTTCTTAAGCCTAATCGGTTGTTACTTTCTTGCGCAGCGAACTTTAGTAATGTTGAAGAAATAGTAACGGCATATAATTTTTTTAGAGATGAACTGATAATTTATACACCAGAGACTTCCGATGAAATTTGGATGAACTATTCTTTGAAAAAATTAAGCGAAGACGAAGTGCTTAAAGCTTCTGTTGTAAAGCTTATGCGTTCGTTAGGGGTAGATTTATGTGATATTAAAATAACAATAGAATCTCCTGAAAATATTATAGAAAAAATTGTGTTGCCAAAATTTTTATCTGATGAGTTTAAAGAAAAACTTTTACATGAGCGTATAAAGGCTATCAATGCAAAGGTTATTTATAAGGCTTTCGAGACAGATTTATTATCAGAAGAGTCTACTGGTATAAAAAAAATAATTGCAATTCTATGCCCTTTTATTGATATAATGACTAAAGGGAAAACAATAGTGTGCGATGAACTTGAAACTAGTTTACATGAAGCATTGTTACAAGGACTATTACATCTATTTATATCAAATTCTCCAAACAAAAAATCACAGTTGATTTTTTCAACTCATGATACTAGTTTATTAGACTTAGATTATTTTAGAAGAGATCAAATATGGTTTACTGAATTAAGAAATGAAGATAGGTCTACAGATCTTTTTTCACTTGCTGAAATTAAAAATGTCAGAAAAGATAAGAGATTTGGCAAGGGTTATATTGAGGGACGGTATGGTGCAATCCCAATGTTAAATTTAAACTTTGCTGATATTATTCCAAATTTAAAATGAGGCGGAATAATTATGAGAAGTTTAGAATTAAATGCTAGAGTTGAAAATACACGCGAGTTAAAGCAAAAACCAGTTAAGTTTGAACTGAAAAAGATAAAAGAGCATTTTGATGAGGGTATACTATCTATAGAAAAACAATATAGAGTGTTTGATGATTTACAGGATAAAGGGATGGAATCAGAAGGAAAAACTATTTTACGCTCACAAATAGTTTTAGCTGAAGGTATCTTAGATTTCTTTATTCATGAAATGAGTAAATATGCTGTATACCATATGTTTATCAATCAATGGTCAAAGTCTGATAAATATAATAGATTCTCAGTACCAATGGAGTTATTTGAAAAAATTGTTCAAGACCAGGGATCTAGCGATGCTTTTTTTGAATTTTTAAATGAACGTTTTTCTAGAGAAGTATATCTTTCTGAGGAATGTATGAAAGATCAGTTGAATTTAATTGGAATTAAGTTTAGTGATGTAATGGAAAAGGCTTTTCCAACAAAAAATCAGAAGGAATCTATCGAGCAAGGGCGAAAAGTTGTAAAAGAACTTTTTAAAAGAAGGAATGAGATTGCTCATCAGATTGATAGAAGCCATATATCGGCTGAACAAGAGGATATTACTAAAGATTTTGTGTGTGATAATATTGGATATATAAAATCTATTGCAGATGCTATATTTGATATTGCATTACAAAATGAACAAGCTGAGGCTTAGATATATGTTCTAGGCTATCAAGCCGCTTACATGAGTAGGCGGCTTTTTCTATACCCAAAAACAGGTAAAAGGAGGCGATCACCATGCCAAAAGCAACACGATTAGGTGATAACGATACAGGGCACGATGCCTGCGCACCTACAGCGCTTGTTACAGCAAGTACTGATGTTATTATCAATGGCAAAGGCGCTGGGCGCGTGGGTGACAGCTACGCTTCGCATGGGTGTGTAGCGCATCCGACGCATAGCGGCGTTATCGCCAGCGGGAGTGCCAGTGTTTATATCAACGGCAAGGCTGCTGGCAGAATAGGGGACAGCGTAAGCTGTGGTGGGAGTGTGGCGATGGGGAGCAGCGATGTAATGATTGGAGGTTGATATTATGCTTGTAGGTTTCATGGCTGACATACCATTTATTGTATCTAGCCGCTTTATCCGTACATTCGATGATTATGGTCGTGGCAGCGCAGGGCGCTGGGCTCAGCATGATATTATTGGCAATAAGCCGGTGCTTGAGTTTATCGGTCCGGATGTAGAGAAAATCAGCTTTTCTATGCAGCTGCGTGCTGATCAGGGCATAAACCCGGCTAAGGAGCTTGAAAAACTACGAAAGCTTCGTGATACAGGCCAATATTTTCCCTTGGTTATCGGTGGTAAGTTGATTACGGATAACATGTGGGTTATTGAAAGCCTGGATGAAAGCGTTTCCTTCTGGGGCAAGTTTGGCAGCATTATGAGTGCTAAAGTAAGCGTAACGCTGAAAGAATACGCAGGAGGGCTGAAAGTATTATGATTTATGATGTTTTAGTTCAGCCAATGCAAGGTATTGATTTTGCACCAGCATCAGAAGCTGCAGAAATCCTGCAGAACCTGCGTACAATTATTACAACGACCCGATACAGCGTGCCGCTTGACCGTGATTTTGGCATTGATGCTGAGATGCTCGACCTGCCAATCAACGTAGCGCAGGCAAAGCTACAGTCTGAGATGATTACGGCAATAAAAAAATATGAGCTGCGTGTGGAGATAACATCAATCAGTTTTACCGGCACGGACAACGGCGTGCTGGTCCCGAAAGTACAGGTGAGAATAAAAAATGACAATGAGTAAATTAGATAACCTGGCCGATATCGTGTTTGTCGATGCTGATGCCGATGAGGTTGAGAGTTATGTTATCGGCAGATACGAGGCCATTACTGGCAGGACGTTGGCTAAGGGCGACCCGGTCAGACTGTTTCTGCTGACAATAACCGCGCTGATTGTGCTGCTGCTCAACAAAATCAACGAGACCGGCAAGCAGAACCTGCTCAGATACGCGACCGGAGACAATCTGGACCATCTGGGGGGGCTGGTAGGCGTTGAGCGCATCCCTGCCAAGGCTGCCGTAACCACCATGCGCGTCAAGCTGTCTGCTCAGCTACAGACGGCAACAATCATCCCTGCAGGTACACGCTTTACAGCTGGCGATAATGTGTTCTTTGCGCTGGACGCGCCGCTGGTTATTGAGGCAGGCACAACCATCGCTGACGGCAGCGCAACATGCCTGACAAAGGGCGAGCTAGGTAACGGGTATGTTGTCGGACAACTCAAAACATTGGTTGACCCGGTGCCGTACGTTGATAGCGTGGTCAACATTACTACGTCTGAGGGCGGTGCTGAGGTTCAGGACGATGGCAGCTATCGCGAGGATATACGCCTTGCACCGGAGCATTTCAGCACGGCCGGTCCGGACGGGGCCTATGTCTACCACGCAAAGCGGGCATCCAGCAAAATATCCGACGTTACAGTCTGGTCGCCCGAGGCAGGCAAAGTAGAGGTAAGGCCGTTGCTGGCAGGCGGTGAGCTGCCTGGCGAGGAGATGCTGCAGCAGGTCAAGGCTACCCTTAACGACAAGACGGTGCGCCCGTTGACTGACAATATCAGTGTACTGGCACCGGAACAGGTTAGCTACTCAATTAACCTGACTTATTACATTGCCAGCGATAACAAGGCGCAGGCTACCGCCATTCAAAACGCCGTTAACGCGGCTGTTGACGATTACGTCCTGTGGCAAAAATCAAAGCTAGGCCGCGACATTAATCCGTCCGAGCTTATCGTGAGGGTTATGGCTGCCGGTGCAAAACGCGTAGCGGTAACAGCTCCGGCGTTTACGGCGACGACTGATATGCAGGTGGCTATCTGTAGCGGCAAGAGCGTTACGTTGGGAGGGATAGAGGATGCTTGAGCTTAAGGACAACGCGCTGCAACGCATCCTGCCAAGCTCTATCAGCAGCGACGCAACGGTCAAGGATATAGTGCAGGCCATCTCCGGCATGCTCGTGCAGCTGGGCAGCCAGGCTGAGCTCGTGCTGCTCCTGCCGCGACTCAAAAAGCTGCCGGAAGAGATCGTCGACGAGCTCGCATGGCAGTATCACGTCGATTTTTACGATGTGGCTGCCGATATTACAAAAAAACGTGAGCTTGTGCGTAAGGCCATTGCACGTCACCGCTATAAGGGCACGCCGGCGGCGGTCGAAGAAGTCTGCTCAGCCGCCTTTGATACAGCTGAGGTGGTTGAGTGGTACGAGTACGGCGGCAAGCCATACCATTTCCGCGTCCGTATGGTGAAGGAATCCATTCCGGACGAGGCAGCGATGGCCGAGATGGTCAAGGCCATCAACAGCGCCAAGAACACCCGAAGCTGGCTGGACAGCTTAACTTTTTTATACCGCCCGGAAGGCACGGTATACGCTGCAAACGTGCTCTGCCAGCATAAAAAATTATTTTTCCGGATATGAGGGAGGTGAGCGGATATGCTATGCATTGAGTATGACGGACCGCACAAAAACAGGATAACCCTGACAAAAGGCGACAGCGCTACACTTAAGCTCAAGCTGTACGATGCACAGAATAAGGTTGTCCCGCTGTCTGAGGCCGACAGGGCGGTGCTGACCATAAAGCAGGACATAGACAGCGAGGCTGCTGTGCTGCAGATGGTTATCGTTGAGGGCCAGCAATTTGATTTTACGCCGGCTGACACGGCAGGGCTGCCCTGCGGCAAATATTGTTATGATGTACAGGTTACTTTGTCGGACGAAAACGTCTATACGGTAATCCCGCCTTCTGAGTTTATCCTGGCCAAAGGGGTGACCTGATATGCGCTGTGGCGAGTTGAAAGGCCTGGTTGTCCGTAAAGCTGGCCTTTTTGGACGGCTGGAGAGCACCAAGGAGCTGCGCGGCGTTATCGGCTGCGGGATAAAAACAGTCGCTGAATATGCGCCGGAAGATGAATATCAGGGCGAATACGAAACTGTATCCAAGGCTTTCCGGGACAGCTATCTTGAAACAAAAAATAAACGGCTCAGGAAAAACATACGGGTCAAAGAGATACCCTATTATGAGGCGAGCAATCTGTCCGACGGAGTTACCGTGTATATCGGTGGCGACGTCGAGATTGAGTAAACGGAGGTACAATCAATGTCAAATTGGGGCAAGCCGGTATTGACAAAGCAGGGGCTGAAGCTGCAGGCCAAGGTCGATGCCGGAAGTAGAATGCAGCTTACAAAGTGCATGCTGGGCAGCGGTACGCTCAGCAGCGGGCAGAGCCTGGAAAATCTCACCGGGCTGATTACCCCGGTGCAGACGCTGTCCATCGCAAGTATAAGCTACTCGGAAAACAATGGTGCGTGCGTGATTACGGCTGTAACAGACAACAGCAACGTCAGCACCGGCTATTATCTGCGGGAGTTTGGCATTTTTGCGCGCGATCCGAATGACGGCGAAATATTGTACGCTGTAGCGCAGGATGCCAACCCCGATTATATCCCGCCAAGCGGCACATCAGCTGTTGTCAGTCAGGAAATCGGCGTAGCGTTATCGTTTTCCAACGCGGCTAACGTTACCGCGCAGGTTAACACATCGGCTATCGCTACCGTAACCTACGTCAACAATTATGTAACGTCTGCTGTAGCGGACCTTAAGGATATGACCGGTGCGACCGCGGCAAGGCCCGGCGTACATGGTTTAGTTCCTGCTCCGGCAGCAGGGGCGACAAAAAACCGCTTTTTGCAGGCGGACGGCACTTGGGCGGTGGTACCTGACCTGACCGGTGCGACCACATACGCTGCAGGTGCAGGCGGCCTCGTCCCGGCTCCGGCTGCTGGCAACAACACGCGTTATTTGCGCAGTGATGGCACGTGGGCATCTATCACCGCCATGTCCGGTGCGACGGCTACCGTCAACGGCGCCGCAGGCCTCGTGCCGGCACCTACGGCAGGCAGCAGCATCAGATATCTGTGTGCTGACGGCACATGGAAAGAGGTCGACCTTGACAGCGCCAAGACCAAGCTTGTCAAGTATTACTGAGGTGGCAACTATGAGATATAAGATAATGGTCAACGGCACCGCGTATAAAGCGCGATACGCCAACGGCAGCTATTTGCCGGATATCTCTAAATCGGGATATGCGTTCCTTGCCGTCTATTACGATAACAATCTGATGGCAACAGGGGAGCGTATCACCGTTGACGGCACCGTATATACCGTCACCTATGGCGTTACCATCGCTATACGCGGCGAGGCTGGCACAAGCAAGGTGCTGTCAGTGACGTATAACGGCGTTACTAATACCGTCCCGGTTACGTTTGACAGCAGGACATACAACGTCACCTTTACGTCAAGCACAAAACGCCGGAGCTTCTCGGCTGAGGTTACTCCTGCCGATACGTATGCGTATATTGATGTTTCGGACTGTGCAACAGGCACGTAGACATATACAATCACGACCAACAACGCATCCAAAGAGGGGTCGTTTAGCATCCCGCTACCAAACGCCAAGAAGCAGGAGCTTATTTTGGGCGAGTTTGGCGGCGTAGCAACGTTGACATATAAGGTCAGCTCCGGCGGCACAAGCAATTTAACGTTTTTGCAGCACAGCAGCAGCGACCCGACAACAACGATTACAGCCCATATTATATAGGAGGTAAAAAATGGCTCAGTCAACAACAAATCTCGGAAAGATACACGTCTTTCCTTCAGAAACACTATACAATCAGTTTAAAGATATTATTGCTGATAACGATTTAGCGTTATTAAAAGATGACGGTGCGTACATTGTCGCCGCCCTGTTGGAACAGAACGGTTATGTAAAATTTAGCAATGGACTAATTCTGCAGTGGGGAAGTAGCGATGTGGCTAACAGAGATACCACGGTAACGTTTCCTGTCGCATTTAGCATCTTATATAGCGTTGTCGGAGCTCCTAAAAGCAGAAGCAATCTTAGCGGCAGCAACAG
>Ga0129314_1002018_pt1 | contig 12345 bp, 10 predicted proteins | sample O1111metagenome_FD_94431 | JGI IMG/M metagenome (GOLD analysis project Ga0129314, IMG submission 94431) | Orangutan individual fecal microbial communities from fecal samples from Wisconsin, USA - O1111 metagenome | ecosystem: Host-associated > Mammals > Digestive system > Large intestine > Fecal...
CCAAAAGCACCCCCTTCACGCCGGGATGCCCGCCGCCGAGCTACGGCAAAAGCTGTTCCGGCAGATCACTCCCGCTGAGGGCGATGCGCTTTTGGAGGTTTTTCGGACGGAGGGGCAGACGAAACGCGCCGAAAACCGTTGGGCGCTGGCGGAGTTTTCCATTCGGCTCACCAAGCGGCAAACCGCCCTCCGGGACGCGCTGTTGGAGCGTTTTCTCCGGGGTGGCCCGGAGCCGGACACCGTTGAAGCGATGCTGGACAGTATTCCTCCGGAGCGCCGGGAGGAGGCTCGTCAGGTGCTGGAAAGCCTGCTCACCGGCGGAGAGCTGGTACGGCTGGCTCCGGAGCTGTGCTGGCACCGGGAGGTGTTCCAAAAGGGGCTGGATATCTTGCGGACGCTGTGTGCTGACCACGGCGCTGTCACGCTGGCAGAGGTCCGGGACGCTTTCGACACCACCCGGAAATACGCTTTGCTGTTTTTAGAAGCCTGCGACCGACGGCAGATCACGGTTCGAGAGGGCGACTGCCGCCGCCTGAAGCTCAAATTTCATGACTGACATACCGCCGGAGCGTTGCTCCGCTTCGGCGGTGGTCAGCATCAAAGAAAACATGGGAGCAGATAGGTGCTGGTGTGCCTCCCGGTCTTCAAAACCGGTGCGGACGGCGAACAGCCGCCTGGATGAGTTCGATCCTCATATGCCCCCGCCAAAAGCAACCCGCTGTATGGAATCCATACGGCGGGTTGCTTTATTGTCTGCGCCGTTTCCGGCCGAATGAGTTAAAAAAGCGGTGGGCAAGGGCCGCCCCGCATAGGGGCAACGGTCCGGCAACCGTTCAGGGCGTCATAAAAGTGCGGCAATCAGCTTTGATTGCCGCACTTTTTTCTGAAGGACCTCCCGGCCCCGGGGAGGAACTGCGGCGCCCGGCAGGGTTGCTCCGGCGCTTATTCCTCGGGAAGCACCGCAATCGCGCGGCCGGGTCCGCCGGACGAGCCTTCGATTTTTAACGGCAGGAAGATAAACGTCGCTCCCCGCGTCGGCAGCTGGTCCACATTGCACAGGCTCTCAATGTATGCCATCTCATGAGCCAGCCCCGCTATGTGCGAGGGGATGCCGTTCTCCGCCGCACCTACGCTGGCCCCGTCGGTTGCAATGCACTTAATTCCGCACTCGTACAGATACTCTACGCATTCTGCGTCAAGGGTGGGCCAGCCGCCGCCCGTTTTCTGGTAGGGCTTCAGGAAATACTGCTCCCCCTCCGCTCCGGGCTTATAAAAATCAGCCCAGCCGGTGTAAAGCACAACGATTTCCCCAGGCGAAAAGCCCCCGTTTTCTTTTTCCCATGCAATCATGTCCGCCTTGGTAAAAAGCGGGCTGGTTCCCATGCCGCCCTTGTCCCGAAGATGGCTGATATCGACCACCACTGCGTCGCCCAGCATTTTCGAGATATCAACCTTATCTCCGGTGATTCTGCCGGATTCGCAGGCGTGAGGCAGTCCGGAATCGGGAAGGGGGACATAGTGGGAGGGAGCGTCAAAGTGCGTTCCCGTGTGCTCGTCGATCACCATCCATCCCGTGTGGTAAGCGCCGTATTTGTTGCGAAGGACGCAGCCGGCCTCTGAATCTACCCGCTTGAACCAATTCCAATTGGTGCGTTTAAACGGCATATGGGCAGGCCACGCGCAGGGCAGGTCCTCGCTGAGCAGCAGCGTTAAATCAACAATCTTTCTCATGGCTCATGTCTCCTTTCTCAACGTGCCTCAGATGTTTTCCTCTTTTTTGAAAAGCGCTTCCATCTCTCTGCGGAGAATGATGGCCTCGTCCTGCGTGTCGAACTCGACGGCGTCCCAGGTGATTACCTGGCCGCGCTTCACCGGCTTCACAATTTTCATCGACCCGCTCAGCCCCATGGGAACGGCTCCAAGTTTGAGGCTTTCATCCGCGTTGAAGAACTCGCCGTGGGCGCAGAAACCGCCCTCGCCATCCAGGACCTCGCCCACAAGCAGGTCCTTCTTGGCGATAGAGACCACATCCGTGGAGAAGTATTTACAGGCTCCCGTCGGCTTGCGGAGAATGCTCATGACCGCCGCCGTTACTCCCAGCTCAAGGCCAATGCCGTGAACCGGATACATGTACGCGGAATAGCGCTTCGTGTCGTCCGTCGGATACCACGCTTTGACTACGGCGTCCTTCATCATGGGGCGCCCGTCCGTTTTCATAACCACGTACATACCCGCCCGAAAAGCGCCGGGGACCGGCGCGGAGACGCCCTTGTCGGGATAGTTTGGAGAGCAGACCTCCATGACTCCCGAACGCGTGAGCTTGCCCCCCGCCTCGACGGGCCGCAGGATGCTGGGTAGGTCCTCAAAACCGGCGGGGTAATAGTGGAGCCCGCCCTCCGGCGCTTGCAGGTTCACGGCGTTCGCCACAACGCACATCTCAATGGAACCCTTGGTGTTGTCCAGGAAGGAACAGTATCCCTTCGGATTCATTCCGAACCGGTGGGCTTCCTCCACATCGTAGCCGAATCTCCGGAACACCTCGTCCGTAGGCGCCAGCTCTTTGTCGCCGAGGGTGTAGGGCCGCCACTCGCCGGCCGCCTCGATTTCAAAGCCGCAGGTTCTGGCCCAATCGATCATGGCGCACAGCTTCGCCGGCTGGTCTCCATAGGCGTAAGAAATCAAAATGCCGGCCTCTTCCGCCATGCGGTTTAGAATCGGCCCCACAGCCGCCATGCACTCAATGTTGACCATAAAGGAGCCTCGACTGGTAAAACGCAAGGTCAAACCGGTGGGCATCATGTTCTCCGAATACTACTTCTACCTCACTGCATTTCTGGAGGATAAAGAGAGCTTTGAGAACCCGGACGACCTGTTCCCAACCATCTACCGCATCGACCGAATTCGCTCGTTCAGAGTAACGGAGGAGCACTTCGCGGTGCCTTATAAAGACCGCTTCCAGGAAGGGGAGTTCCGTAAGCGGGTACAGTTCATGTACGGCGGCAAGCTGGAACACATCAAGTTCAAATACACTGGACCATCTATTGAGGCAGTGCTGGATCGGCTACCTACAGCGGAGATCGTGGAGCAGGACGAGGACGGGTGGCTCGTCACTGCAGAGGTGTTCGGCAAAGGAATTGATATGTGGCTGAGAAGCCAAGGGGAGAACATTCAAACCATCAACTAAAATATAGAATAAATGAGGAGGAAATTAACGATGAGTAGCCAAAAGCTGAAAATGACATATCATCCTGCGAAAAAGGAAGTGCTGTTTGAACGCTTTGGTGCAGAAGGCACCCCTGTCACCATTCGGAGCGATAGTAAGCTATACAAGTACATGAACAAAAAAGGACAATTCATTCTGCAGGATCATGGTGACGCCTTTTTTGAAGATATTGCTAAAGCGTTTGACGGAGAATCTTCTGTAGACATGGAAGTAGTTACAACAAAAAGTGATTTTGGAGATTTTGAGCAAATGGTTGAATATTACAACGAAGGGCACAGTGTGAAAATTAATGCTACCCTGTTAGCAGAATTGCCTGACATGAACACAACCTACACAAAAGTAAAGGAACATGGTGAAAAGGCAATTGCTATTCTCAAAAAACACAGGGAGGACTTCCATACCATTCAGACAGATACTCCTGCCGTCAAAGAGAGCATAGATAGTTTTTCGCAAGAAGTCTATAAGGCTTCAGCGCTCATTCGAGAAAAGATTGATTGCATGGGTGACAATAACATCAATCTTTGTTTCGCCGGAGTGTACAGTACCGGTAAATCAACTCTGATTAATGCAATCTTAGGATACAGGATTCTTCCTGAAGCGATTCATTCTGAAACTGCTCGGATGTTCGAAATCAAGAGCCCTCAGAAAGGAGAACCTGTAAAAATCATTTTTGAAATTGAAGGATTTTTTTCCGAACTCATTTGGAACGAAAAAACGAACGTATTCGAATTTGGCGCTGCTCCAACTGAGAATATGGTTCGGGAGGACATCCAAAAGGTAATCAATTCGGTCAGCCATGAACTGCAGCATGTACAAGTTTTTGAAATTCTGAAGAAATTCAATTGTCTAAAAGATGTGGGATCGGTCATAAAAATTCGATTTCCTATTCCGCTGGACACGCCGAGCATCCAATTTACTATTTATGACACTCCCGGAGCCGACAGCAATTATCTGGAGCATCAGGAGGTCTTGAAAGATGCTCTGGCTGAACAAACGCATTCAATTCTTGTCTTTGTGGCTGCACCCAACAAGCTCGAAGGATCTGGCAATAATGCGCTCTTATCTTACCTTAAAGACGCCGAGGAAAAGGATAGCAAAACCAGCATCGATATTGGCAGATCGCTCTTTGTAATTAACTTAATAGATTCTTTCAATGATCCCGAGCAACGTCAAACTTTACGTGAAGCAAAAATTGTCCATAAAAAAAAGAAAGAAAAAGACGGCGATACTGATAGTGTTGAAGACAGTGGTGAGGAGTTTTCCATAGCACTTGCGAACAAGAAATTGTTCTTTACATCTGCGTTATATGGGTATGCGGCAAAGGCCAAAGAAAACCAAGTCTCTACCCCTGTTGAGGATCGTTTAATTAAGAATAGATATAACGAAGTTGTCGATGAGGAGGATGGGCGGTATTATAGCTTAAATCATGTTGCAACATCGGAGTGCGCAACAAAAAAACTGCTTGCTTATTGCGACGAAGCAATGGAAAGGGCTTTGGCCGACGATGATAGGTTGACTGCTATGAGAATTGGCTCGGGTGTTTATGCTCTTGAACGAGAAATTTTGATTTATGGTGAAAAATATGCTGGCGCAGTAAAGGCGTTTGCTATTATCGATAGCGTAGATAAAGCACTTTCCGTCATGAGCAGAACGGCCAAGTCTTTGGACCAGCAAAATCAAGAAGATATCAGCACAGTGACTCGTGAGATTGAGCAGTTGCGTACAGCTTTGAAGGAGAGCATTTCCGAAACATACAAACGGTATGAGATTAAGGACGGAAAGCTTCCGGATGAGGTAATCAAGGTCCTTCATTTAGATGCGGACTATCTATATCAAAATATCAACCAACCCACAATGTCTTTTATTGAGAAGTTGCTCAAAGGTTGGTTTTTCGGTCTTGGTAAGGTAAAAGCCAAGGAATCTCACAAAGCGGATGTCAAACAAAAAATCAAAACTATTCTTTCGGACTATACAAGAGAATTCCTTAAGACCAGACAGACTGTGCTGGAAAAAGTGCGTGATTCCTTTATAGAAGAAATCCAGACCGTTATCCGTAATAACGGCAATATTAGTGAACAAGCAAAGGCATATGTTTGTGAAATCATTCCCCCGGAAGTCAAAAAAGCAACAAATCTTGTCGAATTTGGAGATATATATGACAGCAATCGACGTACTGAAAATGTGCTGTTTTGGGAAAGAACTACGGTCGATAAGGAGTCCTTTAAGGAAGATGTTACCAGCGAACTGGCAACCATCACCGGGAAGATGGCATCGGATTTCACAGAGGACTATAAAAAGGCAGTATCCACGCTGCTGAATCAGGTGCAGGCAGAATTCGTGCTTAATATGGACAATTACTCTATTCTTATGAAGGCGAAACTCTCTGACAAAAAAGCCATGGAAGAGCTCCACAAGAAAATCGTTTCGGCAGAGGAGGCATTGCTGCTATGCCAGCAGGATCTGAATTCTACGATATGGAGTGTGAATAATAATGGTTGAGAGGTACACGCGCAATGGAGTTGTTGATCGTGCAGCAATCGCAAAAGATGTGAAAATGTGTAAGCTTACTGCGGCAGAAATTCAGGATCTCTGTGAGAACAAGATAGTTCAAGATGCATTCATCGGAAACAGTTATGCAAATAAGCAGCCAAAGGAGAAATGGAACAAGAATTATCTTGAACGATTGTATTATGCAGTCGCGGCGGAGAGTTTCAATCTGGACTACCTACTATATCTCAACGAGGTTGCGAATTTTGTGGCAAAAGCAAAATTCAAGAAAGTTGTCATCGCAGGTGTCATTATAGTGTTAGTTATCATTGCAGGAGTGGTTGTATTTAGTTACATTCTTGCATAGAGGAGATTATGCTAATGGAGCCAATGGAAAGAATCCCAAAAGAGGAGGAGCTTCTTCAGAACCTTGACAAAATTGCCTTCACATTGGACAAGGCATATTTGGATCACATAGAGGAATGTGCGGTCCTTCCCTTTGATGAATTCTACAATAAAAAAGCCAAGATATCATACAGTTCGAACATTCGATCTGTGCGCATTGGTCGATGGGTATATGACAAAAATGAAAAGATCATTGATTGCTTTAAAAATGTACTTAGCGTTTTTTCGGGGAGCAGCAACTCTTTAGGACTTGTGATAAGGCGCACTTTGAGCAATGTGGAAATGTTTTTTGTGACTCAGAATACTGGTGAAGGGCGCAATGAGGATAGCAGAAACGACATAGGGTTGTTGTCCGATTCTCTTCGAGGAAATTTCTTCGGAAGTGAGATTGATATCGTTGACTCTGGGGAAACCAGCACAGTGATGAAGAAACTTCTGGATTTTGAGACATACAAATCAATTTCTTGCCTTTGCAATGTCCCTTCGGATAAGTCCGAGGAATATGTGTCACAAGGGATAGACAAATTGCTTAATGGCATTGTTCCTAAAAATGAGGAAGATAGCTATGTAATCCTCATCTTAGCCGAAGCATTAGATAAAGAAAAGGTGCGTCAGATTCTAACCGGATATGAAGATATCGCTACAGCATTAACACCATTTTCGGGCTATCAATTTCAGTTGGGGAAAAATTCGACAGAAACATTTAGTGAAATGGAGGCCCTTTCCCATAGTGAAGGAATCAGCACTTCCATAAACAAAACCCATTCTGTTAATTTGGGGATGAGCGCAAGGGCTGAAGGTACTGGTGCACATATAGGATATGGGTATTCCAAATCTATAGGGAAGACTATCAGTTCTAATGATACTCAGTCAAAGGGAATTACACAGGGACTATCGTTGGGAACATCTGATAGCACAACATACACTTATAAGTCGTATGTTGTGAACGATCTAATTAAAAAACTCGAAAAAACCATAGAACGCATCCAGGTGAGTCAGGCAATCGGATTGTGGTGCAGTGCTTCTTATGTGCTTGCAAGAGATGCGAAAACAAGTAAAAATGTTGCAAATTTTTTGTGTTCATTAACTCAAGGAGATGAGTCGTTCACTGAACCTGCGTTTATCCAAGAATGGTCGTATCAGCACAACAACGGAGTTACCGCATTTGGAGAACTCAGAAAATACTTGTCGCATTTTTCTCATCCTGTATTTATGTTTGAGAACGCTATAGCCGTTACACCGACAGCTTATGTTTCTACCATTGAATTGGCTAAATTATTTGCTTTCCCTAAAAACTCTGTTCAGGGCCTGCCGGTTATAGGGTGTGCCCGCTTCGGGAGAGAGCCTCATTTTGAAAGAGCATCAAAGCCTTTGATTGATATCGGTTGTACCTATCATATGCGCACTGTTGAACATTCTAATAGGGTTCTTCTCGACAAATCAGCATTAACTTCTCACACCTTCATTACAGGTTCAACAGGCTCCGGTAAATCCAACACCGTATACACGCTGTTGAAAGAACTCTGCTTTACGAATGAATCCAATGCTCACTTCCTGGTCATTGAACCGGCAAAGGGTGAGTATAAGCAAGTGTTTGGTGGTTGTCCTGATGTTTCGGTTTATGGCACGAACTTCAAGATGGCCAATCTGCTGCGGCTCAATCCGTTCTCGTTCCCTGATGAGATTCATGTTCTGGAGCACATTGATCGGCTTGTGGAGATTTTCAATGCCTGCTGGCCCATGTATGCGGCAATGCCTGCCGTGCTGAAAGATGCCATCGAATCGTCCTATGTTAGCTGTGGCTGGAGCCTGACCCATTCCGTTTGCGAGCCCAAGCGTTTTCCGACCTTTGAAACTCTTTTGAAAAAACTGCCGGAGATCATGGACAGTTCTGCCTATTCAAAGGATACCAAGGGGGATTATACCGGTGCGCTGGTCACTCGCGTCAAGTCTCTTACCAATGGCATTAACGGACAAATCTTCTGTTCCGGCGAAGAGCTCTCCAGTGAGCAACTTTTTGATCAGAATGTCATTGTAGATTTGAGCCGGGTCGGTTCTATGGAAACCAAGTCTCTCCTGATGGGTATTCTGATGATCAAGCTGCAGGAATACCGCATGGCAAAAGCTGATGAGACCAATGTGGGCTTGCGGCATGTAACCGTGCTGGAGGAAGCGCATAATCTTCTCCGGCGCACTTCGTCTGAGCAGTCCCAGGACAGTTCCAATCTGCAGGGTAAATCTGTCGAAATGCTGGCCAATGCTATTGCGGAAATGCGTACATATGGCGAAGGGTTCATTATTGCGGATCAGGCACCCGGTCTGCTGGACATGGCGGTCATTCGCAATACAAACACAAAAATCATCATGCGTTTGCCCGACGAATCCGACCGTATGTTGGTTGGCAAAGCGGCTGGACTGACGGATGATCAGATTGTCGAACTCTCCAAACTGGACTGCGGTGTTGCTGCCGTATTCCAAAACCACTGGCTGGAAGCTGTTCTGTGCAAAGTGGACGAGTTCCCCGAGGAAGAGAAGAAACCGCTTTCTTACTCCGGGAACGATCCTGTTGAAACGCTGCAAAACGGCGCTCCCCGGATGAATCTCTTTTTTGAGAAACTCCTGGGTAAACCGACCGATACCGAGTTGTCCGATGAAGAAGTGGACAAGGTTAGAACTTGGATTGATAGTCTGAACATCGCACGCAATACCAAAATGCGGATGCTCTCTGTGCTGGAAGCCAAGGAGGCGCAGGAACTCCCTGACAAGAGGGAATTGCTGTACCGTATTGTCAACGGCAATGATTTTCTGAAGTATGCCGGTACTGTATCAGATCGTGAAGTCGGCATGCGCGTAATTGACCAAAGAATTATGGAGATGCTTGAAGTTTCGATGAACCTTGCGGAAGAAATCCGTAAGCAGGTATTCATTTTTGCGGCAGATCGCATTAATAGAATGCCGCAGCATAATGAATTGCTCTACTACGGAGGTGTGAAGTGATGAGTTTCCTTCCAAAAGCGGAATCTCTTTCTGTGAAGGAAAGCTCGGAGCAGCAGCTCGACTCGGTGAAACAGTGGGTAGATCGCATTGAACTGCCGGATGATTCTGCAGCGTGGCAGAATTCCATCGAACTGCCGGAAGATATGAGTGACCGTGCTGCCACTTCAGCGGAAACACATGAGTCCGACCGATCCCGCTTTGAAGAAGGCCGGCAAATTGAGAGGCTGGCGCAGTGCCTCAACAATATGCCGGAGATCAAGCGGGAAAACTGGCTCAATCTTTCTTTTGAGGATCGGGTGAAGGTTGTACAAAGAATCGAAAACCAGGCTGCCCAAATAGGTTGCCGTCCGGCACTTACTGTTGAGTCGGCTCCTATGAATAAAAATGAACGGGGAGGTATGAACTGGGGCTCTCAAAAAATTGTGATCAACGAAAGCCTGCTTCGCTCGAATAAACCAGAAGACTTCCGGCAGGCCATGAAGACACTGCTCCACGAAAGCCGACATGCGTACCAATACAGCAATGTCTCTTTGGAACGTACAGAACCCAATGAGGAGAAGTATAAAGCCTGGGCGCTGAATTATGCGACAGGCTATTTGGCGGCAAATATCTTTGGCTTCAGAAGATACTACCTTCAGCCTCTGGAAGTGGATGCGAGAGTCTTTTCCGAGGCCGTAGTATCCAAATTGAAGATTTAATAAGGAGGGGTTGCTATATGGAAAATATTCGAGAACTCCTTATGTCGCACTTTGGCTATTCTGAGCAAGATGCCTGCGTGCTGTGCAACGATTTGGAGCAGTTGGATCAAGCGCTTGTCCCAGTGTTGACCAAGTGGATCAAAGACAGTGATTGTTCAGATTCTATGGAGTACAGCGGATATTCGATTAACTCGTTGTGCGCTGAGTATGGAATGAATTTCATTGCCGCGTTGCTCACGCTTGACTGGATCATAAAGGAACCTGAGCAAGCAATTCCCGCCATCAAAAGCGGGATCATGTAACAATTGTTAGTGGAAGGAGGTCGCAAGTTGGATGCAACCTTTCAGTGAAGTCCCAATAAAGCCAGATGTTTCAGGTACCGTGGAAATGCCAGAGGCAAATGTTGATCGCCCCGACGAAACAGAGGGTTGGAAAAATAGCATTGAACTGCCAGACGATACTGGTGAATGGGTAGATAGCATAGAGCTGCCTGATGACTCAGATGGATGGCAAGATAGTATAAATGTGGATAGCGTTGACGATGTCCACCGCAACGGTGATGGAGTAGAGGAGCAGCCCATTTCGGACCATTCCGCGGATAACCCGTTTGAAGTGCAGACAGATTCGCACTTTAAGGACGCGCCTCATCCGCAGATACCAGACAAAGATTGGCCTGCAATAAATCGAGCAGTTTCAGGTAAATCTATTGATGAACCGACATTAGATGGTAATACGACTATCGATGAAAGAGCAAAGTCAGAAGCAAACGAAGGTGACTACCCAAGTACTTATAAAGAGCGCATGGATCAAACACCCCGAGATGATGGAGAACGTGGAGAATGGCAAGGAGAACGGGGAGAGTCTGTGTTTATCCCCAATGATAGCGAAATTAAGGAGATCCTTGAGGAATATGAAATTGAGGGCATTGCATACGAAGATGCCATTCCAGATTTTTCCCCATGTTCTGAGTCCACAGTAGTGATTGACAACATGACTGACAATCGAAATGGACCTCCTGTTGAGGGAAGCAATTTCCAACAATGTGACCAAAAATGTGCTGAGCAATGGAACGAACAATGTCGTGAAGGAAAAAGTGATTGGTCTGCACGCGATGTTGCCAATTGGAGACGCGAACATGGATATTCTTGGCACGAACGAAATGACATGAAAACATGCGACTTAATTCCAACAAAGATAAATGCATATTTTGGGCATTTAGGTGGCGTTGGAGAATACATTAGATTGCCCAATAGCAACTTGACGGAGGATGTATTTGATGAGTAATGTAAATTTGATTATATGGGGGCGCACTTTTGATTTACCCGTAGTATTCGACTGCTACAAAAATGAAGAAATTCTTCCAGAACAGAAAGAAGCACTTGAAAAGTTTTGCAGCTCCAGAGATGTAATTGATGCTGCAAAGAGTGCTGTAGAGAACTATTGCTTAAAGTTGAACGCAAAAGAAATATGTGAGGACAGCATAATAAATATTTTTAAATATGTTATGCCGTACAGTTTGTATGTTAGGCGTTCAACATCTTCGGATCGTTATGTTGGCTTAATGTGTAAATACCGTTTCAATCCTGAAGACGGATTGGCAGTCCTGTTTAAGAACGAAGAAGTATATGATATTGGAACAAGCGATATTCTTTAACCATCTCATCCAGATTGAAGCAATAATTCGTGTCTGTCTTATTGTCCCATACCGACGTTACACCCGTGATTCACAAATTGTACCTCTGGAAAGCAACATTTGTTTTTCACACTTTTTTGCTTGGGAGCTTCTGTGAAAATCGCTTGTAAACCAACCTGCATGATATAGCAACTCTGCGTTCCCTAGATCGCCCGGACAAGGCGTTTGTATTCCGCCTTTGTCAATTCCCGTCCCTCGTCGGCAAAGAGCTGGCGCTGGATGTGCAGGGGCCTAATCCAGCAATCCGGTCTGCCCTCGAAGTCTAGATAGTCGGTGACGCCCGCCAGCATGGCGTTAACGCTGTTGGCGGCGTGGTCCGTAGCAAGCCGCTCCTTATAGGCGATAACGGCTTCTTTGTTCAGCGTTTGTCCCTCCAGCCAGCACAGAAAAACGTCGGCGTTCCGCAGGTACTTCTCGACGGTTGCCTGTGCTTTTTGCTATGCTGCAGATGCTGTTCAAAGGATAGTAGTATCTGTAAAATCATGTCGTTTGCCTCCGTATCGTTTTTGATAGGTTGCCCATGGTCCTATTTTATGATACAGGGCTTTCTGTTTTAGAGTCATCGCCGCCCTGGGAGGCGATAGCGCAAGCATCGCATTTTGATGTCAAAATACTGCTTGCTGGGGTAAACCCCAGTCCCCCATGCCGCCCGCGGGCGGGAACTTCTCGGCAGCATTGCCGGAAAGTGAGTGTAAAAATCGGGTTCGGCAATATGGCCGAACCCGATCACAGCGGACTGCCCTAAAGCGCTTCAGACAACATTGTCAAAAGCGGTAGACGCTGAAAACCGGGTTCGGTGAATTCACCGAACCCGGTCAGACTTTTTGACAAGGTTGTCTGAA
>Ga0129314_1002019_pt1 | contig 12340 bp, 14 predicted proteins | sample O1111metagenome_FD_94431 | JGI IMG/M metagenome (GOLD analysis project Ga0129314, IMG submission 94431) | Orangutan individual fecal microbial communities from fecal samples from Wisconsin, USA - O1111 metagenome | ecosystem: Host-associated > Mammals > Digestive system > Large intestine > Fecal...
CCTCCCGTGCTCTGTAGTGTATTGCTGTTTCAAGATCTATTATAAACAAATTAGAGGAGAGACACAACAAGCTTTTTCATGACTTATTTGTGCCTTGAGCGAAGCGAAAGGAATGGTGAAAAATATGAGTCTCGAAGAGTTACAAAAAAGAAGGGCGGCTGTTCGTGCGGGGGCAGAAATACATCTGAACAATATAAAAGTCATAAGAAAAGAATCTGAAAGGGTCGCTGATGTTGCGGCAAATTCTGAAATAATACTGGAAGATATTGATAGGGAATTTTCAAAATGCACAGGATTGACTGACCATGATATATCCGTTCTCTTTATGGCTGTTGCATTGCAGATGATTCGGCAATATGTATTTACCAAGTTTCCCGAAAGACTGGATGACCAGAAGGCGGCACAAAATACTAAAGGTCATCTAAAGGAACATTCAAATCGCGTACATAGGTATTATAATCCATCATTAGAGGAAATTTTAACAAATCCGGTTCCTTTTGATGCGAATATTGGCGCTAACGGAGCATTGGCGGGTGGGAAACAGATGGGCCACCGAGTGACTGCTTTGGGACATGACCCGATATTGGGATTGTTTTTTGGAACTTCAAATATAGCGACATCTACCCTGACGAATAACAGGCTGTTATCCTATCATATCTATACGAATGCAGCAAACAAAGATTATTTTAGGAGTCGCGCAGATACAAGGCTTATCTTTAATATAGTGAAAGATAAGCTACTCAATGAAGGTATGGAAGGAAAAAAGATTATAGGTGTCTCCCTATTGAATGAAATCATACATTTAAAGTCAGATTTAAACACAGCAAATAGCCTTCCATTACCTGTTTTATCCGTAGTCAATCCTAATTTTGCTGCAGATTTGGCCAAGCGTGGATTTGACATGTCAAATGCAATGGCAATGGGTAAGCAAGCAGGCTATGCCGTATTGGTCAATACGCTTGTTTACATGATTCATAGCCTGCTATATGATAGAACCACAGATGAAAATTATCGTCTTTATGAAGTGCGGACAAGGAAAATTTTAAGTTATTCCAATATTATAGCAAGTGCGAGTAATTTGCTCTTTATTGGCATGAATTCACTTAATGGGATAGAAGGGGCTTATAAAGCCCTGGATATTGGAGGGCTTGTGGTTACGACTTACAGAATCGTAACGGATGTGGAATTCATAAGAAGAGTCAAACAGAAATTTATAGAAAATGAATTTTTTAGTCGGATACGGGGAAGTGAATATGATTTTATAGATTTGTAAAGAGTTGGATTTAAGCAACATCAGGTCAGATATAATTGTATATCCGACATTTTTGAATATATATTATCCCCTTGAATCAATCATAACCAATCAATTTCAAGGAGGTAATGTATATGTCAGCAAACGTAGAAACCATGTTTTACACCCGTGAGAAGCCCTGGCATGGCCTGGGGACCAGAGTTGAGGAAGCACCGGACTCCAGGGAGGCCCTTCGGCTGGCTGGATTGGACTGGCGGGTCGTCCAGAAATCCATTAAGACAGGGGATGGGTTTCAGATTCCGGGATTTAAGGCCAACATGCGGGATACGGACAACCGTGTCCTGGGAGTAGTGACAGGCCGATATAAGGTAGTGCAGAATGAGGACGCCTTCGCCTTTACAGATAAACTGTTGGGCGAGGGCGTTACTTATGAAACGGCAGGTTCCCTCCAAGATGGAAGGCGTACCTGGCTTCTTGCAAAGCTGCCGCAGCGTTATATCATAAGCGGGGATGAAATCACACCGTATCTGGTATTCATGAATACCCATGATGGCACAGGTGCAATTAAAGCGGCTATGACACCGGTCCGTGTGGTCTGCCAGAATACACTGAATCTGGCTCTCTCCACGGCAAGACGTTCCTGGTCTACGAACCATACCGGAGACATTGCGGGTAAGTTGGAGGATGCCCGGTATACCCTGCTGTACGCAGACCAATATATGTCAGAACTGGGAAAGGAGATTGACCGGATGAACCATGTAAAGCTGTCAGAACGGCAGGTATTAGAATACATTGACGCATTATTCCCATTGTATGATGAGCCGACACCCCAGCAGAAGAAGAACCTGGCCCGCATGAAGGAGGATATGCGGGCCAGGTATTTTGATGCGCCTGATTTAAAGAGTGTGGGAAGGAATGGATACCGGTTTATTAATGCGGTATCTGATTTCGCGACACATGCAAAGCCGCTGCGGGAAAGTGCTAATTATAGGGAAAGCCTGTTTGCAAGGACGATTGAGGGGAATGCCATGATAGATAAGGCGTATGCCATGCTCCAGGCAGCATGACAGGAAGGAATGTTGGATGGATACCCTGATTAATAAGCCGCAACCATATTTTACAGACCGGGAATGACGGGCAGAAGCCTGGATATTCCCGGTTTTTAAATGAGGAGGAGAAATGAACCAGAAATCGAAGAATGAGATAATTGAGGATATGATGAGACGCCCCATTCCCAGAAAAAAGGTAGGGCTTGTGCGCCTTCAGATGGTAAAGGAGGGGCGTGCCCTGCATGGGATGAACCGGATGACTGACCCGGTTAAGGCAGTGGAGATGGCAAGCCCGCTGTTTGCAATGGCAGACCGCGAAATGATGCTGGTGCTTTCACTTAATACTCGGCTGGAACCCATGGCATTGGAGATAGCTGCCGTGGGAAGCCATATCATATTCGGCGAAGATTCCCTGTACTATAGCTTCAAGGAACAGGGGAGAATCAAATATTCGGATGAGGAGGTGGCCTGATGCCGCTCATCATTATTGAAATCATCCTCCGATTGTTTAAGAAATAATACGAGGAGGTATAGGAGGATTGCTAACAAAAATACCAACGCTTAATATGACACACGAAGAATGGCTGCAGAGACGTAAGACAGGAATAGGAGGCTCGGATGCAGGGGCAATCTGCGGGCTGAATCCGTATGTAAGTCCCATGGGTGTATACCTTGATAAAATAAGCACGGAGACTACGGACTTGGATAATGAAGCCATGCGGCAGGGGCGGGACCTGGAGGAATATGTGGCCCGGCGTTTTATGGAGGCAACCGGGCTAAAGGTAAGAAGAAGCAACATGATGTATCGAAACAGCCAGTATCCTTTTATGCTGGCAGATGTTGACCGTTTTAGTGTAGGGGATGATGCGGGGCTGGAATGCAAGACTGCCAGCGCCTACAACGCAGATAAATGGAAGGATGGGGAAATACCGGCCCACTATGTCCTCCAGTGTTATCATTATATGGCCGTGACCGGGAAACGGAACTGGTACATTGCCGTGGTCATTCTGGGCCAGGGGTTCCAGTACAGGAAGCTGACCTGGGATGACGGGATGATACGGAATCTGATTGCCATTGAGGATGATTTCTGGAATCATCATGTTGCTGTGCAGGTGATGCCGGCCCCGGATGGTTCTGAGGCTTGCGATGCGGTACTGGAACAGTATTTTCACCAGGTAAGGAAAAACTCAGCCGTTCCATTGGTAGGCTTTGATGAAAAATTGGAGCGCCGGGAAGAAATGGTAAGGCTGGTCAAGAAACTGGAACAGGAGCAGAAACAGATTGAGCAGGAAATCAAGCTGTACATGAAGGACAATGAAGCTGCGTTCAGTGACCGTTACAGGATATCATGGACAAATGTGGAAACATTGAGGCTGGATACCAAGCGTATCCGGGAGGAATGTCCAAAGGTATACGAGGACTTTGTCAGGACCACCAGTTCCCGTAGGTTCATGGTAAAAGCAGCAGCGTGAAGGAGGATGTAAGAGGATGGATGTAAAGAATGAACTGGAAAAGAGGGCGAACAGCAGTCAGACAGGGCAGGTAAGACTGTCAAAAAGCATGACGATTGTGGATATGGTAAAGGCACTGGAGCCAGAGATACGCCGGGCGCTTCCAGCCGTCATTACTCCGGAACGGTTTACACGGATGGCCCTGTCTGCCATCAATAATACCCCGGAACTGGCAGACTGTACGCCGATGTCATTCATAGCGGCACTTATGAATGCGGCGCAGCTTGGGATGGAACCGAATACACCGTTGGGACAGGCATATCTGATACCATACAGGAATAAAGGAACCCTGGAATGCCAGTTCCAGCTTGGCTATAAGGGACTGATTGATTTGGCTTACCGCACAGGGCAGATACAAATCATCCAGGCCCAGGCCGTCCGGGAATATGATTATTTTGAATACCAGTACGGACTTGATTCCAGCTTGGTCCATAAGCCGGGGCATGAGGAACGGGGACAGATAACATTCATTTACGGACTATTTAAACTGTCCAATGGAGGCTTTGGGTTTGAGGTAAGCAACAAGGCAGAGATGGATGCGTTTGCAGCGAGGTATTCAAAATCATTTGGAAGTAAGTATAGTCCATGGACAGAGGATTATGAATCCATGGCAAAGAAAACAGTGATAAAACGGGCACTTAAATATGCGCCCATATCCTCCGATTTCCAGAAGGCGCTGTCATTGGACGAGACCGTAAAATCAGGACTTTCTGTGGATATGAGCGAGATACACAACGACTGCCTTACGGCAGGGACGGCGCAGGAGGCTGCATAATGGAAGGTGGATACGGCAGGGAACCGGAAGCGGACAGTTTTCTGGAAGAGTTCATCATGGAACGGATTGCCCAGATTCTGCATGGAGATTTGAAAGGCACCAAGACGTTTTATGAGGAGCAGGATAAGATAATGGAAGGTCTGGACCAGGAAATCAAGGATAAATTTGAGGATTTTGCCAGCAACATGATATGCATCAGTGCGAAGGAATGTCTGGAGGTCTATAAAGAGGCATTCCTGGATGGGTTGCGGCTTGGACACAGGGCGTTCAGGTAAAACAGGCAATGGCTAATCATGCCGGTCCATCTGTATGCCGGCAGGGATATGGTATGCAGAGACAGGGAGAAGTTTGTGTATAGCAATGAAAGAATAAGAGGAAGCCACGATTCGTAAGCGGATGGGTGGCTTCCTTTTAATCTGAAAAATGAAAGAGGAAAGGCTGGGAAATACATGGATTGTACAGAGTTTGAAACAGGAAGCCATATCAAGACAAAGCGGATGTTTTATGAGCATCATGGAATCTACATAGGGGAAGGGCTGGTGATTCACTATGCATTTGACGGAATAAGGGTGGATACAATGGAGAAGTTTTCCCGTGGTGAACCGGTAAAGAAAGTACCGCATTCCGATTCGCCATATACAGGGGATGAGATAAGGGAGAGGGCATTCAGCCGTCTGGGAGAGGAAGAATATGATTTAGTGCTGAACAACTGTGAGCATTTTGCAAACTGGTGCTGCATGGGGGAAGATGAATCGGAACAGGTGGAGGATGTGGTAGGACTGATAGGGGAATTACTGAAATTGGTAGAAGAACTTTAAAGAATGAATCAAGGGATAGAGGAGGAAAGACAAAATGACATTGGAAGCATATGCAAATCAGGTTATGAGCAGCATAAAAGTAAGGTTAGGGGAGGCATATGATGTAAGGGGTCAGATAGTACGGAAAAATAATGGAATCGAATTAACAGGAATCAGCATCCATCAAGAAGGAGAGAAAGCAGCTCCTGTGTTTTATCTGGATGAGTATGTGGATAGAGAGCCGCTGTGCGAAGAAGCAGCGGAAATAACTGCCCGGGAGATTACAGATAAATATATGACATATGGAACGGTTCCAGAGATTATCAAGGAGATGGAAAGTGATTTTTATGAATTCGATAAAATAAAAGATAAAGTGCGATTTAAGCTTATTAATACAAAGAATAATGAAGCGCTTTTGAAACAGATTCCAAGCATGCCATATATGGACCTGTCCATCGTGTTTTATTTGTGTATTGAAGAAAATAATGAGGGGATGATGACGGCCTTGATATATAACGAGCTTCTGGTGGTTTGGAATTTAGAAGTTCAGATGCTTTTTGATTTAGCCATTATAAATATGCAAAAGATGATGCCGCCGGTTATTAAAAGTGTGCAGGATGTTTATGGTTTGAATGAGAAAGAAGAGGCAGAAAGTAGGGAAGAGGGCAGAGCGGAAGATGGGGTGCCACTTTATGTCCTTACAGCAGCTAATGGTATTAATGGGGCTGCATGTATGCTTTATCCCGGGGTGATAGCTGGATTCGCGGAGGAGAGAAGGAAGGATATCATTATTCTGCCTTCAAGTGTGCATGAAGTTTTGCTACTAGAGGGTACGGAAGGGGGAGCAGATGGGTTAAGTCAATTGGTTGCGTTTGTAAATATGTATAAAGTGCCTAAAGAGGATATCTTGTCATACAGTGTATACCAATATAGTCTGGAAAAAGAAGAAATCAGGTTAATAGTTTAACATATGATAGTACTTGCAGATTACAGATGATTTAAGATTAAGCAGCCCGTTACATATGATGTGTAGTGGGCTGTTTAAAGATAAAAGTAATGTTTTATAAAAACAAAATGACCGTATTTTCGTTATTTCTAATTACGGGATTACGGCAATGTACCACTTTTGTTTATTGTGATATACTGTTTAAAAATGGTAAGAAGGAGAACAAAGGTATGTATTATACACTGAGAGATATTACCGATAAGATATGTAAAAGACAAGAAGAGAAGGAAGCTGGAAATATTACCGAACAATTAACAGATTCTAGATATGGGTTATATCAAAAGTATTTTTCGGAATTTTTTCGGAATATTTTGGGTTTAAAAGAAGAAATGAAATCATTGAAAAAAGGTAATGTCTATCGGTTTCAACAGGGTGAAGATGAAGAATTTATATTTAAAATTTTAGAAGGATACACAGATGAGCCTATGAGCTTACTTCGAAGAGGTGAGTTGGAAAAGGCAGGGGATGAATTTATTGTATTTATTTGTGAAGGGGTAAGGCATCTTTTTCAAGGGGAGGAAGGAGTATGCCAAAAGTTAGAGTACAGGTTTGATTATTCTCGTAGAAAAAAGAGAGAAACTATTAGATTGATGGGGGAAAAGATAGCAGATTTAATTGATAATTCTGCATACGAATATGAGGATTTGAGCGAGCAGGATAGGCAAGAGTGGATTAAGGGTGTTGAAGATGGGTTTACAGAATTTGTTTCTACATGGAAGCATGTTCGTTGTCATATGAATAATATTCGAGAAGCAGAAAAAAGTAATTTACAGGAAATTGAATATCAACGGATAGAAGCAGGAGAGGTAATAACTAAAGAAGACGTGGCGATGGAGGAGAACCAAAGGTTTAATACGAATGAGGAAATACAAAAAATGTCAGCAAGATGTGAAGAAATAAGTAAGAAACACAATTCGAAATCGGCTGTTAAAAAACCACTTTTTACTCATATTGTGAAAGAAATAAACCAAGAACAGTTATTTGAAAAAATGGATGAGATTGAAAAGGAGTGCCATAGAGAGGTTATGAATGAAATCGCAGAGTTAGGAAAGACAGTACAGGATACAAAGATAGAACTCATGTCTTCGGCGGAGGTATTTTGTAAGGCTTTTTGTGAAGTATACGATGAAGAAATGGTTGAAGCGCTTATTGAGCCAAGTGTCGAGGAACTTGGTGATGCGGTCCTTAAATCTATCATGGATAGTTTGGTAGAGAAGTAGTGAAAATATCATACTTATTTGACTATTTCGGAAGTCTGCTTAATGTGCTATCCTAAGTTCATCAAAGAAATCGGTAGGGCCCACCGTAAAACAGGAGGATATCATAAATGATTCATGATGTAAAAGTTTTTGCTATTGTAAAGCAAGGCAAAATAGTAAACTACCGATATGAATTGACACTTATAGATGACAGAGGCTGTCTTGCGGAGCGGGTGTTAGAAGTACCAGAAGAAGGGGTGTCAGAGACAAAATATTTGAAACAACTGCGGCAGTATGGTGCAAGTGATGTAAAAGCAGCACAGGGAGAATTGGCGATGGCGATAAGCAAGGCATTAGAGCGAGGCATTAACGCTTATCGGTTTGCTGATATCGGATGGAACATGATGGACGAAAATACTGTATTTGCATTTTCTAACTGCTGCGTCACTCCTGATGGAATAAATTATCAGAGTTTTGCGGACATAGAAGGATTTGACTTAATTGTGTCTGAAACATTTACCCCATCAATGAAGTGTGCCAGAATGCGATTTCTGGAGCTTATGAATATATTGGGGAAGAAGTCTGAGGTTTTATATCCTGTGTTTTTCATGAATATAGCAGCTTTATTGAATAAGATACTTGGAAATAATGGACGGGCTCCGGCTTTGATTATGTGGCTGGGAGGAAGGCCGGGGTCAGGCAAGACAGAATTAGCTTGTGCTTTGGGAAGCTTTCTTAACAAGGATATTTATAATCGGACAAAAATAACAAGGAAACTTTTTTCTGCATTTGGTAGGCCTAGAGATATGAACCTATCACTGTTTCAACATAAAGGTCTTGTGTTTATCTTGGATGATGCGAAGATGGAAAGGGCTCAGGGGCAAAGGGAAAATACCAGAACTTGTATAGATATATGTATTAGGTCGGTTAAATCTCAAAAGCTGTTAGAATCTTTTGATAAAGCTCAAAGAGCAAGTGTTGAGGAGAATTTGGATGCAGGAGCCATTATTACTGGTGAGTATATGGATGCTTATCAATCGTCTATGGCAAGAATGGTGTATTTAGATGTAGATGATTTGATTAATAATACTGAATATTCGCTGACATTACGACGGTTGCAGGATAATCCACATATCCTTTCGGATTTGATGGCGTATTTTGTGCAATATTTATGTTGCAAATATATGGATGATATATATTGGACTGAAATGGTGAAAACTAAAGATAATCTATGGGAAGAGGATAAGAGGATATTTTATGGTACAAATCAGTCCAGATTGGCGGATAATATGTCATCCTTACAGTTGACAGCAAGCATTGTAGCAGATTTTGCAAAGGCATGTGGTGCAGACGATTCTTTTGATATTGAAGTGTTTTTAAAACAGTCTGACCAGATATTAGCAATGGTAATGAAAAGAACCGCATTGCTAATAAATGAAAAGGATGAAATCCTGCTGGATGCATATCGAGAAGTGGTGGGCCAATTGAAGCTGCAAAATCCTATACATATCTATTCTGATTCGGGCGAGCTGCAAATCAAACCCTATATTATAGAACGCGATATGGATGGGGTGTGGATACCAGATATAAATGTTTTTATTGAACATGAACCCAAGGTCCAATGTCCGGCTATTATCTGTCGCGTAGATAAACTTATACAAGCATTGACACCGCAAATGATACAAATAACTCAGAAATACCACTATACAGGGAATTGGTCCGTAAAGGTTGATAATACCAGATTAAGGGAGGCTGGAATTATCTGCGGTGAATTAAGAAAAGATAAAACCTACAATAATCAGTTTCCTTATCCTGTAGATGGGTTTAACTACAATTCATTTATTGAAACAGATTGTGTATGCTTGAATTTAAACAATGTGATTGTAAAGCCGCTGGTTGAGGAATTTCTAAAGCAGGAAAGTAATAGGACAAAACAATATTTAGCGGATATGTATACTGGTATTTGTGATGAGGTGGTTGATTTTCAGTATAAATGGACAATTCAGTTTAGAAGATACTTAAGAGCTGTGAAAAGTCATATGGAAGGGAGATAATCTGATGCAGGAGAAGAATTTCGCTGAAAAAGCATTGCTGACAATTAAGGAACTCCAGGATTATACTGGGATAGGAAAAAATAATACATATAAATTGGCGCGGGAATCCGGAGCAGCAGTTTATATTGGAAGGCATATATTCGTTAATAGAAAGCGGTTTGATGAATACTTAGATTCAATAACTGGATAAATAATTGTTTGCGGGAGAAGATGATTCTCCCGCAACTCTTATAGTGGAGGATATTGTAGTGAAAAGTAATGAAAAACGCAAAGACCCAAAAGGACGAGTACATAGGCCAGGAGAACGGTACCGTGAAGATGGGAGATATATGTATCGATATACAGATAAGCTTGGTAAGCGGCAACATGTGTATAGCCATAAATTAACATCAACGGATAAGGTGGATGAAATTTATGTAAATGAACCTAGTCTCCGCGAAATTGAGGATAACATAAAACGTGACCAGTTAGATAATATAAACACGAAGGGGGCTGAAATAACCTTTAATGAACAATTTCATCTGTGGATGGATATAAAAACTAAATTATCTGTATCAACCAAGCTTAATTATGAGCATTTATGGCGAAAACACATAAAGGACACACTGGGAGCAAAAAGACTGAAAGATATTAAAACCTCACAATTAAAACAGTTTTTCAATAAACTGTCAGATGAAGAAGGTCTGTCAGCTGGAACATTACATTTGTTGAATAATATTATCTACCCTGTTCTTCAAATGGCTGTTGACGATGACCTTTTGCGAAAAAACTATTGCGCAGGAATCATGAAGTATATTGAAGCCCGGAGAAGTCCAAAGAGAATAGCCTTATCGGAGTCTCAGCAGGAGGTGTTTATCCGTTTCCTGAAACAAAGTAACAGACATAAATACCATCTTCCGCTGTTTGTTTTGGCTTTGGGGACTGGAATGCGTTCAGGTGAAATATGTGGGTTGCGATGGTGTGATATTAATTTAAAAAAAGGATATATTTCGGTGAATCATACGCTTCAGTATAAAAGTATAAAAGGAAAGCAGTGCTTTTATATCAGTAAGCCCAAAACGGAGTGCGGTAATAGGGAAATCCCTATCTTATCTGAGGTTAAGAGACAATTAGTAGAGCAAAAGCGTTATATTATAGCGAGACAGATACCTACGGATTATATAGTGGATGGATACAGCAATTTTGTATTCCTTACAAAAAGTGGGAAACCGTATACGAATGGTGGAATTAACAACTTTCTTAAATCCATTATAAAGGACTGCAATACATGGGAAATAGAGCAGGCCCAAAAAGAGGGAAGAAGTCCTGTACTATTGCCTCCGTTTAGCATACATAATTTGAGACATACATTTTGCAGCCGCTTATGTGCAGTTGTACACGACTATAAAGCAATTCAAATGATTATGGGCCATTCCGATATAAGGATTACTATGGACGTATATAACCATTATTCAAGGAAGGATATAGAGGTTACAATGGAGGCTCTTGAAGGAAGATTGAGAATCAGTTGATATTTTTCTGTTTAGATTCCGGAAAATGTTGTAAGGTATCTATCAATCGGATATAATGAAAAGAGATACAGTTGTGATATATCCCTAAAAAACAGAGAAGAGGTGGTATTTTGCAAAGCCAGACCCAAGATGTGCTTTTTCAGTATGTGAATAGAATACATGAGATATATGGGAGTGAATTAAAGGCTGTTATTTTGTATGGTTCCTATGCAAGGGGAGATTATACCGAATCCTCAGATATAGATATTATGATTCTGGTGGATTGAACGGAGGTTACCATAAAACAGAAAGGGCGTATGGTTTCTGATATAACCTTTGATTTTAATCTGGACCATGACATTATGATTATGCCGATTGTAAAAAATGTAAATCATTTCCAGTACTGGCTTCCGGCTGACCCTTTTTATAAGAATGTGAAAAATGAGGGGGTCGAATTGTATGTTGCCTAATAGTGGTAATCCCAAGGACCTTGCTCTTCACCGTCTTATAGTTGCAAAGGAGGATTTGGCAACTGCAAAAGATGATTTTATCGGTAAGCATTTCAGAGCAGCTAACAACAGAGCATATTATTCAATCTATCATTCGATTACAGCAGTATTAGCCTTGGATTAGATTGCTTTTAAGAGGCATAGGGACACAATTGCATATTTTAATAAAGAATATGTCAAGACAGAAAAATTTTCCAGACAACTCGGCCGCAGGATTGGCAGGGCCCAGGAGATTCGTCACGCCAGTGATTATGACGAGTTCTATATCGCTTCCGTTGAAGAAGCCCAGGAACAAATTGACACTGCCGAGTTATTATTGAACGCAGTGGAACAGTATGTGTCTTCCTTTGGAAAATAGCGGATTCTTTCTGACTCCAATTTGACTCCAATTGTGGAGGAAAGGGTAATAAAATGTAATATGCTATAAGCTGTAAACAACGTAATTATGCGGTTCTCAGTAAGTGGTAAAACATAGCGGGACAGTATAAAATACCTTTAATATAAGGGGAAGCAAGAAGTATTTTTAATTGAATCGTGACGTATTTAAGGGCGCTCCGGGATTACCGGGGCGCCCTTTTGACGTAAGCGCTTAAATTCTGGGTAACTAGCTATCGTCTTCCAAATACCTCATAATGATTGTAAGTAGATTTTTACTCCATTTTTATGGTAGAAAGTAAAAATTCACTCTACTTGGAGGA
>Ga0129314_1002020_pt1 | contig 12318 bp, 10 predicted proteins | sample O1111metagenome_FD_94431 | JGI IMG/M metagenome (GOLD analysis project Ga0129314, IMG submission 94431) | Orangutan individual fecal microbial communities from fecal samples from Wisconsin, USA - O1111 metagenome | ecosystem: Host-associated > Mammals > Digestive system > Large intestine > Fecal...
TATTCCAGCTAAAGCAAACAAGGCGAATCCGGCACCAAAATATTTGCAAGTCTTTTTCTCGTTGGCGATATAGCCAACAGCCATTTCTCTACTTACATAATAGCCTTTTTCATCTGCGCTACTTTCCGTTTTTTCGTCTTTCAGTAGGAAGTCAATAGATACCTCAAAGACATTTGAAAGCAACAGCAGTTTCTCTGTTTCTGGATATCCTTGATTATTCTCCCACTTGCTGATTGCTTGTCGGGTTGTTCCCACAAACTCTGCAAGTGCTTCTTGTGAGAGATTTCTTTCTTTTCTGAGTTTGTAGATTTTTTCTCCTAAATTCATAGGTGATACCTCCTTTGGTTTTGATAACATAATTCTACCAAAGCGAGGTGTCATTATCTATCTTTCGGGAAATGCACTTTGTCAACTTCAAGTTGCAGATATGTTTTCCAGTGCATAACTGTCCTTTTTCAAACTTGCTGGCGGCGAACAGCATTGTATGCTGTTTGCGGACGGCAAGTCCACAAGGGATAGACGCACAAGCGTCGCAAGGGAGTGTAGCTCCCTTGACGGAACAAAGTGACGAAACATTCTCGGTCTGGCAGTTTTCTTCTGCTGACAGAGAATACAGCTCCGCAGGACGCACGAATACTTCCGGCAGGAGAGTATAGAAGTGCGCCCTTTAGTTCCTAAAGGGTTTTATCAGTTCGACAAATTGGAAGTTAGAAATTACTTTTTGACTTCCTTTGTGATTTCAGTTGTCTCTAATTGTACCTGATAAATGTTTTCTTCTCCGTTCAAATTGGTTGTTTTCAATTCAAACCACAAATTATCAGTCAACTTATCATCACCATCTCTGAGAATGTCCCCAGAAATTTTTCCAATATTTCCGGAAACATCTATTGTCCCACCTGTCTGATCATGAACACCATTAGAAAGCAAAATAATTTTTTCACTTCCATTGATATAAATGGTAGTTGAGTATGTGGTAATGTCAGAAAAATCGTCTGACATCACTTTCAAATCGCCACCATAGCAAATTTCATCTTTGCCATCTAAAATAATTACACCGTTCGACACAGAAATATGTTCATTTTCTCCGCTAAATGAATATACCTTTAAGGGCTGTTCTTCATTGCTTTCGGAGGAAGTGTTGCACCCTGCAAGCAGAACCGTACAAGCAAGCAGCGATAGCATAACTGCCATTATCTTTTTCATAATATCACTCTCCCATCAATCCCGATTTATTGCACAATTATTGCTTTCAAATTATACTATAAAACTTGTGAACAATTCTACCGCAACTTTGGAATATATGAGAAAAGTCCGAACAGTTTTCTGCCCGGACTTCCTCGCTCGATCACAAATCAATTCCGCTTTTCTCTCATTCCTCCGGGGTATGTTTTCTTATTAGGAGGCGGGGAGGGTGTCTGCTTTTTTGTGCCGCCGCAGTGCTGACAGCGGGAAAAGGAAAATGTCCCATTCCGGGGATGCCGGAATGGGACGGAAGGAGATTACCAAAACAGGTAGGATCCAGAATCCTATGGGAGCAGCCGTGATGGCGTCACGGTTGGAAGATGGCTTCCGGAAGGTGGAAACACCCGCTTTTGCAGATTAAGCACCCAGGAACATACCGATCAGAATACCGGCGTAGTTACCGAGGATGTAGCCCAGAACGCCCACCAGCATAGCAGGAGCGATCAGGGGAGACCAGCCCTGGGAAATGGCCATGCCGGCTGCGGTGGTGGGGCCGCCGATGTTGGCATTGGAAGCGATGATAGCATCTTCCAGATTGCACTTGGTCAGCTTTGCGCCCAGGAAGCAGAACACCATGTTGATGAACACGATGATGAAGCACAGCACCAGGAACAGGGGGGACTTGGTGACAACGGTCATAATGTTGGCGGGGGCGCCGATGACGAACAGGAACATATAGATCAGGTAGGTGCCGATCTCCTGAGAACCGGCCATTTCGTCAGCCACTTCGGGCTTCAGAGTAGCAAAGGCAACGGAGATAGCGGTGATCCAGATGTACTGGTTGCCCAGGAACTTGGACAAGATCTCGTTGGCAACGCCGCCACCGCTGAACAGGGAGGAGAACAGGTTGGAGATCAAAACGGAAGCCCAGACAACGGCAGCAGCAAAGGCAAAGTCAATGGCGATATCCTTCAGGGAGATCTCCTTGCGGCCCCAGAAAGCGGAGGCCTGGGTCTGGTCGCTGTCGCGATGGGTGTTCTTTTCGATGTCGTCGATCAGGGGATGAGAGTAGTGCTTGCGGAAGAAGTTCATGCCTGCGAAGGCAATCAGAGCAAAGAAGTACAGAGCCATCAGCAGGTTATCTGCCACGACAGCAGCGGCGGTCAGGTCGGTGCCGTTAACGCCCCAGGTCTGAGCCATGGCAGCCAGGTTGGCAGAGCCGCCGATGTAGGTGCCGGTCATCATGGAGGTGACAGCAGCCAGGTCCTTCGCAGAGCCGCCCAGGGAAACGTAAGCGCCCTTGAGCACAGTGTAAGCAACGATGGCGCCTACACAGGTACCGACGGAGCCGATGAGGTAAACTCTCAGCATCTTGCCGGTCTGTGCCCAAACCTTCTTCAGGTTGCACTTGAGCAGCAGCAGGGGAATTGCCAGGGGAACCACATAGCCCCAGACAATGTCATCATACAGAGCGCTGGATACAGGGATGATACCGATGTTTGCCATGATCATGGCCATCAGCAGTGCGATGATACAGCCGGAAATCTTGGATGCCCAGTCGTACTTCTGCTCCAGGTGAATGGCCAGAGCAACAGAGATGAGCATCACGCCCAACAGACCCCAGGTGTTGTCAGCCTGGATCAGGGGGTGACCCAAAATGGAATCAAACAGCATAAAAAAGATCCTCCTTTTTACTTTTCACAGCACGCCGGCTTCCCTCCGGATGAGCTGCTTAATATCAGAGGGTGCCGGGAAGCAAGCCCTCATAATATCCGTGATTGTTTCTGCATCCCACAGAAATCCAGCAGCCCGACTTGACTGCTGGAAATTATGGATGAACGTTTCCTGATGACAGGATCGGCAGGTAGATCCGGGTGATGTACTGCCCGGGATCCTGGGTCATGGTAGCGCCTACCAGGTACTCTTCCAGGGAGGTGCCATCGAGAACCAGGTTCTGGGATGCGGCAAATTGAACCATGGCCCGGTAAAAGGGCTCCATATCGGTGTACGGGCCGATGTAGGTGCCGGACACGGCATCAAAGCCCTCCAGCATCCGGCAGGATTCTCCCCACTCGCCGTCCTTGACCTCCACCAGAACCTCCAGATCTCCGTTTTCCTCCTCAGGCTTTCGGCTGAACTGCTGTAGGCCGCCGCAGTGAAAAACGGCGATGTGTGCGCCGATGGTGGTGTAGCCGTGGTCGGCAGCCACCTTTCGCAGCTCGGCCCACCGGGGGATAAAGAGCTTTTTGGTGTTGACGCAGCTTTCATACCGGGTGTAGACCACCGGACGGGCGTGAAAGTGGACGATTTGGAAGGAATGCTGCACCGGGGGCTGCTCCAGCACGATCCGCCCCCGCATGACCCGCAGAAGCAGATCCAGGGTCTGGTCGTGTTTGCTTTGCAGATCAGCGATTTGCTGCTGGAGATTTTCACGGTGCTGCTCCAGCTCTGCTTCAAAGGCGGCCAGATCCCGATCCAGGAAAAGCCTGCTGATGGTTTTCACCGGGCAGGACAGCGCCCGAAGCTCCTGGAGCAGGAGAATGGACGGGATCTGCTCCGCAGTGTAGAAACGGTAATTGGTTTCTTCATCCCGATAGGCCGGGACAACGATCCCGTTCTGATCATAATAGCGAAGCAGCTGGGCAGAGATGTGGCAAAGCTCGGACATTTGTCCGATGGTGTACATTCCATCAATTTTCAAGGCGGCAGGTCTCCTTCCTGCGATGCCCATTGGAAGCATCGCAAAACGTCCCCACCATTGCCGTTACCACTGATAAATAGTATAAGGCATACCGTGGGGAGAATGTCAATATGGATGAATGTGCCAATTTGTCATTGGCAGTGTAGGGGTGAAAAACGATATATTTCGTCGAAGCGCACAAAAAATGAATAAATCCTGAACAGAAGCCATGGGACAAGGTTATAACAGTGAGAAGGTTTGAAAGACGGCGAACCTTATTATTATACCATGTTTTGTCCTATTTCTCTACAGAAATTTTGGCAATCCGACAATTTTCTTTCCCGGCAGGCCGTTCCAATCGGGCTTACAACAAAAAAGCACCGGCCAACCCTTTCGGGCTGGCCGGTGCTTCGGTTTTTTTGGCTGTTTTCACAGCGTTGGTTTATTCAATGGCAATGGCGGTGCTTGCGGGACTCTTGCGAACCTCTTCCTTGGGCACCAGGACGGTCAAGACACCGTCTTCGTACTTGGCCTTGATATCCTCAGGGCGTACATCGCCAACATAGAAGCTGCGGGAGCAAACGCCGGCGTAGCGCTCCTGGCGAAGGACACGGCCCTTCTTATCCTCTGCATCCTTGTCAAGACCCTTCTCGGCACGGATGGTCAGATAACCGTCCTTAACATCCAGCTGGATCTCATCCTTCTTGAAGCCGGGCAGATCCACGGCCAGACGGTAGGCCTTTGCGTCATCCGTCTCCCGAATGTCCGTCTTCATCAAGTTCCGGCCGTTCTTACCGAACAGGGGGTTCCTTGCGCCAAAGAAGTCATTACCAAAATCGGTACCAAAGAAATCATCAAACATGTTTTCACCATAGATTGCAGGCAGCATAAGTCATTCCTCCATTATTATTGAGATGTTTTTTCTTGCTGAATTGGATCAACTTTGCTTTCTTTCCGGGTGTCTGTCATGCTCCTTTCTTTTTTCTGATTGCATTTTACCGCTTTTTCCTTGCGTTGGAAAGGGTATGGGAGTATAATAAATGAAAAAGGATTTGTGCTGTCAGCACAAATGAGAAGGAGGCGCAGTTATGGCACAGCCAAAACGGGAGACGGATGCCCTGCTGGCGGCATTTTTTGACCGGAACGATCTGGGGGAACTGACTGCTGAGGCAGGCGGCTTGCTGAACTGTCCCATTCTTGTGCTGGATGATGCTTTCCATGTGGCGGCACACTATTGGCCTTTGGGCTTTTCTGACCCGGTATTTCAGGAAGCTGTCCGGCAGCAGCAGGTCTCTTATGAGGTGGGGGCCTCCATCAGCCACAGCCCCAATTTGGCGGCGGGGGGTGCAGACTACACCCGGCGGGAGGGAAGCCCTCTGCTCTGGCGGGTGGCGGCTCTGATCAGCGGCGGCATTCGCCTGGGCTATCTGATCTGCGGAGATACCGACGGCAGCCTTCCCGGGATTCAGGAGGAGATTTTTGACACCGTTCAGCGGGTCTTGGCCAAGCAGCTCTACATTGAAACCAGCTGCCAGGATCGGCTCTTTGAAACGGCGGAGGACATTCTCATACACCTGCTGGATGGGGGCTTTTCCTCGGAGGCCTATTTCCGCCTTCAGACCGCCGGAACCTATCTGGCGGAGCTGGATCCCACAGGCTTTGCTCTGGCGGATCTGACGGCTTATCATGAATTGCACCCCGGTCAGCGGCATTTGAAGGATGCGCTGGATGCCCGGTTCCCCAACTCCCATTCTTTCTTATATCATGGAGATGTGCTGTTTTTCCTCTGTGGAAAGGAACGCACCGGGGATTTTGCAGCCCTGGCAGAGGAATTTCAGCTGAAGGTGGCAGTGTCGGAGGGGCTGGATCGGCTTTGGAGCCTGCCGAGCCACTACCGCACTGCCCATGAGGCCCTGGAGTTGATGCTGGATGAGGGATTTCACGGCGGAAGGGTGTGCCGGGTGGATCGGATGCGCACGGCCCTGCTGCTGAAAAATCTGGAGGGCCGCAGTGATCTGGTGGCCCGGGAGCTGCGCACTCTGGCAGACCACGACCGGCAGAAGGAGACCCAATACTGCGAAACGCTGTATACCTACCTGTGCTGCGGCCGCTCTCTGAAAAAGACCTGCGATGTGCTGTTTACCCACCGTAATACGGTGCTGTACCGGATCCAGAGGATGCAGGAGGATTTTTGCCTTCCCTTAGATGAACCGGCAGCCCATGCCGATTTGCTGCTGGGGGTATCTTTGCTGCTGTTTCAGCGGAAGGGGCCGGATTTCTTCCTGCCCCCGGAGCCGGAGGAAGGATAAGGCATCACGGGGTTGCATTTGGCGGTCAGGTTCGCTATAATGGAAAGAAATTAACGAAAAGCCTGGTTTGGGAGGGCATTATGAACATTTACGATTTTGACGGCACCCTGTATGCCGGGGACAGCACCATGGATTTTTTGAAATTCTCCCTGAAAAAGCACCCTGCACTGGTGCGGTTTCTGCCGGAGATGGGACTGGCGGCGGTGGGGTACTATGTACTGAGAATTTCGGACAAAACCGCCATGAAGGAGCGGTTCTTCCGGATCTTTACAGGCTATGATGCCCAGGCTCTGGTGGAGGAATTCTGGGACACCCATGAGAAGAACATCTTCCCCTGGTATCCGGGAAAGCAGCAGCGGGAGGACGACATTATTATTTCCGCATCCCCGGAGTTCCTGCTGGAGCCCATCTGCCGCCGACTGGGGATCCGGCACCTGATGGCCTCCCGGGTGGATGCCAAAACAGGCAAGTACACCGGCTTCAACTGCTGGGGCCCGGAAAAGATCGGCCGGTTGAAGGAGCAGCTGGGCATCACCCACTGCGATAACTTCTACTCCGACTCCAAGGCCGATACCCCCCTGGCAAACATCGCCGACCACGCCTTCACCATCGAGAAGGACGGCACCATCGTACCCTGGAAATGGTAAAAAAACAGCCTGCTGCAAGCGGCGCACCCTAAAAGGAGCACACTTGCAGCAGGTTTTTTTGCTTGTGTGCGCCTGGTGAGCGCACGTTCTCTAGGGTGAAAGTCCCGGAGTCGCCCGGTAGCGGGAAGATTGAGCCAAAAGGTCTGCACCCGGCTGTTACCATCCGCAAGGACACCGATGACCATTTTTATCATGCACCGAATGCTTTTTTCTTTCCGATTTTCTGGCACAGGGAAAGGCTATCTTGCCCGCAGTTCCCAGAAGGCCACGGCGCTGGCGGCGGCTACGTTTAGGGAGTCTACTCCGTGGGCCATGGGGATCTTGACGGTGTAATCGCAGGCGGCGATGGTGCTGTTGGCCAGACCGTCCCCCTCGGTGCCCAGCACCACGGCCAGCTTTTCCACGGCACGAAGGGCAGGATCGTCAATGGAATAGGAGTCATCCCGCAAGGCCATGGCGCAGGTGGAAAAGCCCATGCGGCCCAGAGTCTCCGGCCAGTTGGAATCCAGATAGGTCCAGGGGACCTGGAACACGGTGCCCATGCTCACCCGGCAGGAGCGGCGGTACAGAGGGTTGGAGCAGGCGGGGGTCAGCAGGACCGCATCCATCCCCAGGGCGGCGGCACTGCGGAAAATGGCCCCCAGATTGGTGGGGTTCATCACATCCTCCAAAACCGCCACCCGGCGGGCTGTCCGGCAGATATCCTCCACTGTGGACAGGGGCGGGCGGCGCATGGCGCAGAGCATTCCCCGGGTCAGCTGGTATCCGGTCAGCTGGGTCAGCACATCAAAGGGGGCGGTGAAAACGGGAATGTCCCCGCAGCGCTGAATCACCTCCAGGCCTTCCGAGCGGATGTGGGCAGTCTCCACCAGAATGGACACTGGCTCACACCCGGCATCCAGTGCCCGGCTGATGACCTTGGGGCTTTCGGCGATGAACAGACCTTCCTTTAAATTGTGGCGGTTGAGTAGCTGGGCTTCGGTGAGCCGGGCGTAGACATCCAGCTCCGGCGCAGAAAAATCGTGCAGTTCCATCAGGTGCATAGGGACTCTCCTCACTGGTTTTTTGTTCATTATAACCAGAAGCCCCGGCCCTGTCAATCCGAAACCCCCATCGGACAGGGCGCAGGCAGGGGCTGTACCGGGGAAAAACAGGAAAATGTAAACTTTTTTCGATCCTCTTGTATTCCAAAAAACACTGTGCTAGAATAATGCGTAGCTTGCTACGTATTTTTGGAGGTGAAGCGAAAATGCAGTTTTCTTACGGCAGCCTGGTAAGGGTTTTGTATTGGGGAACCAACCAGTGCTTTACCCGTGCCCTGGAGGAAATGGAGCTGACCCCGGCGCAGGGTCATGTGATGGGCTTTCTGTCCCATCAGGATCAGCCCCCCTGTCCCAGGGATGTGGAGGAGGCACTGCATCTGACCCATCCCACCGTATCCGGGATTCTGTCCCGGCTGGAGCAGAAGGGCTTTGTGGAGCTGAAGCCGGATGCTGCCGACCGCCGGTGCAAGCGCATCTATGTATGCGCCAAGGGGCAGGCGTGTCATCAGCACATGAAAAAGAATATGCAGCAGATCGAGGGGCAGATGGTGCAGGACTTTACCCCCCAGGAGCAGGAGCAGTTTGCCCGGCTTCTGCGGCGCGCCATTGCCAATATGGGCATTGCCCCAGACCCAACCTATCCCAAGGAGGAAGAATAAAATATGATCAAACGGCTTTCCCGGTGCATCCGGGAATACAAATGGGCGGCCATTGGCAGCCCGCTGTGCATGATCGGTGAGGTCAGCATGGAAGTGCTGATCCCCCTGGCCATGGCAAAGCTCTATGACTACGGCATCAGCCAGCAGAATATTTCCGTAGTGGTGCAGCAGGCGGTGAATCTGGTGATTCTGGCGGTGTGCTCGCTGATGTTCGGCGTGGCCTCTGCCACCCTGGCCTCCAAGGCCGCAACCGGCTTTGCCAAGAATCTGCGCCATGATATGTTCTACAATGTGCAGAACTTCAGCTTTTCCAACATTGACAAATTTTCCACCTCCTCCATCGTCACCCGTCTGACCTCGGATGTGGCCAATTTGCAGATGGCCTTCCAGATGATGATCCGCATGGCGGTGCGCTGCCCCATGATGCTGATTTTGGCCATGGTATCCTCCGTGCGCATCAGCCTGAAGCTGAGCCTGGTGTTCTGCGTGGCTCTGCCGATTCTGGTGGCGGCGCTGGTGGCTCTGGTCCCCAAGGTGTTCCGGATCTTTGACCGGGTGTTTAAGACCTACGACCGGCTGAACAACGTGGTGCAGGAGAATGTCCACGGCATCCGGGTGGTCAAGTCCTTTGTCCGGGAGGATCGGGAGATCCAGAAATTCAACGATATTTCCGACAGCATCTACCGGGACTTCTGCAAGGCTGAGCGGATCCTGGCGCTGAACAACCCCATTATGCAGCTGTGTGTCTACGGCTGTATGCTGGCCATTTCCTGGCTGGGTGCCCACATGGTGGTGGCCTCCGGCAATCAGGAGGCGCTGGGTCTGACCACCGGCCAGCTCAGCTCCATGTTCACCTATGTGACCCAGATTTTGTCCAGCCTGATGATGCTGTCCATGGTGTTTGTGATGATGACCATGGCCCGCTCTCCCATGAACCGCTGCTGCCAGATCCTGAGTGAAACAGCCGATCTGGATTCCCCGGCGGAAAATGCCGTGACCCAGGTGGCTGACGGCTCCATTTCCTTTGAAAATGTGTCCTTCCGCTACAGCAGCACTGCCCAGCACCGGGCACTGAAGGATGTGAATCTCACCATTCCCTCCGGGGCTACGGTGGGTATTCTGGGCGGCACCGGCTCCAGCAAGACTACCCTGGTGCAGCTGATCCCCCGGCTGTATGATGTCAGCGAAGGCTGCCTGAAGGTGGGCGGCGTGGATGTGCGCCGCTATGATCTGGAGGTGCTGCGGAACAATGTGGCCATGGTGCTGCAAAAGAATGTGCTGTTCTCCGGCACCATCAAGGAAAATCTGCGCTGGGGCAATCCCAACGCCACCGATGAGGAGCTGATCCGGGCCTGCCGTCTGGCCTGCGCCCATGACTTTATCATGGCCTTCCCTGAGGGCTATGACCACAAGATCGAGCAGGGAGGCACCAACGTCTCCGGCGGTCAGAAGCAGCGGCTGTGTATTGCCCGGGCGCTGCTGAAAAATCCCAAGATCCTGATTTTGGATGACTCCACCTCCGCCGTGGATACCCACACCGACGCCATGATCCGTCAGGCCTTCCGCCAGGAGATCCCCGGCACCACCAAGCTGATCATTGCCCAGCGGATCTCCTCGGTTCAGGATGCGGACATGATCGTGGTGATGGACAACGGCATGATCCGTGACGTGGGCACCCATGAAGCGCTTCTCAAGTCCTCCACCATTTATCAGGAAGTCTATTACTCTCAGCAGAAAGGGGGCGAGGAATAATGGCACCAATGAAAATGCACGGTGACGGCCGCAAGGCCAAGGATCCGAAAAAGACCTTCCTGCGGCTTCTGGGCTACATGAAACAGTACACTGCCAACCTGATCGCAGTGCTGGTGTGCATTGTGATCACCGCCTTCGCCCAGACCACCGGCAGTAAGAATATCGGCAGCCTGGTGGATAACTTTATTCTGCCCATGGTGGCCTCCGGCTCTACGGACTTTGCCCCGCTGCTGCGGTATCTGACAGGCATTGCCTGTATCTTCGGCTGCGGCATTCTGGCCTCCTTTTTGCAGCAGTATCTGATGGTCACCGTCAGCCAGGGCACCCAGAAAACCATCCGGGACGAGATGTTTGCCAAAATGCAGCGTCTGCCCCTGCGCTACTTTGATTCCAACACCGCCGGTAATATCATGTCCCGGTACACCAGCGACATTGATACCCTGCGGCAGATGATCTCCCAGTCCATTCCCCAGACCATTTCCTCTGGGGTCACCGTGGCGGTGATCCTCATCACCATGATCTGCACCTCCTGGATCCTCACCCTGGTGACCCTCGTTACCGTTGCGGGGATCATGGCCATCACCGTCAAGGTGGTGGGCAAGGCCTCCGGCTACTTTGTGGGTCAGCAGCGCTCTTTGGGTGCGGTGAACGGCTATGTGGAGGAGATGATCAATGGCCAGAAGGTGGTCAAGGTCTTTACCCATGAGGAAACCTGCAAGCGGGAGTTTGATGCCCTGAACGAAGAGCTGTGCCGCAACGCCTACACCGCCGGACGGCTGAGCAACATGATGGGCCCTGTGAACAACAACCTGGGCTACATCCAGTACGCCATTCTGGCAGTGGTTGGCGGCATCCTGGTGGTGGCTTCCGATGGAAAGATGATCACCCTGGGCAGCCTGATGACCTTTATGCTCCTGTCCCGGAGCCTGAATATGCCCATTTCCCAGGTCTCCAACCAGATCAACTCCGTGGTCATGGCACTGGCCGGTGCGGAGCGGATCTTTGATCTGATGGATCAGGAGCCGGAGCAGGACGAGGGCTATGTCACCCTGGTCAATGCCAAGATCGACGAAAACGGCAATATCACCGAGACCCCGGAGCACACCGGCCGCTGGGCCTGGAAGCATCCCCACAAGGCCGATGGCACCGTCACCTACAAGGAACTCAAGGGCGATATCACCATGCAGGATGTGGACTTCGGCTATGTCCCGGAAAAGACCGTGCTGCATGATGTGACCCTGTATGCCTACCCCGGCCAGAAGATCGCCTTTGTGGGTGCCACAGGCGCCGGCAAGACCACCATCACCAACCTGCTCAACCGCTTCTATGACATCGGTGACGGAAAGATCCGCTATGACGGCATCAACATCAACAAGATCCGCAAGGCCGATCTGCGCCGCTCTCTGGGCATTGTTTTGCAGGAGACAAACCTCTTTACCGGAACGGTGATGGACAACATCCGCTACGGCAAGCTGGATGCCACCGACGAAGAATGTATCGCCGCCGCCAAGCTGGCAAACGCCCATGACTTTATCCTCCGCCTGCCCAAGGGCTACGACACGGAACTGACCGGAAACGGTGCCAGCCTGTCCCAGGGTCAGCGGCAGCTGATCGCCATTGCCCGGGCGGCAGTGGCGGATCCCCCGGTGATGATCCTGGACGAGGCCACCTCCTCCATTGATACCCGCACCGAAAAGCTGGTGCAGGACGGCATGGATGCCCTGATGAAGGGCCGCACCGTGTTTGTCATCGCCCACCGCCTGTCCACCATTATGAATTCCGACTGCATCATGGTTCTCGACCACGGCCGCATCATCGAACGGGGCACCCACGAGGATCTGATCGCCCAGAAGGGAACCTACTATCAGCTCTATACCGGCGCATTTGAGTTGGAATAAAAAATTGCCTGTTGCAGGATACCTACGCCAAAAGGCGGCGGTATTTGCAACAGGCTTTTTTGTAGAATAGGGATCATCCGCCTCTACGAACGCTCCGAAATTTCCGGGCGGTGATTCGGTGGCTTCGTCTGCGTAGGGGCGGCTATCA
>Ga0129314_1002021_pt1 | contig 12309 bp, 10 predicted proteins | sample O1111metagenome_FD_94431 | JGI IMG/M metagenome (GOLD analysis project Ga0129314, IMG submission 94431) | Orangutan individual fecal microbial communities from fecal samples from Wisconsin, USA - O1111 metagenome | ecosystem: Host-associated > Mammals > Digestive system > Large intestine > Fecal...
AGTCATATGAAAATTATAAAAAGAAAGATAACCAATAAATTCATTTATGAAGATTAATATAAGGAGAATCATGGAATGACATATCAGGAATTAGTTGAGGAACTCAGAAAACTTTATGAAGAAGTAGATGCATCTGCAATCGAAGAACATTTTGCAATCCAGATAAATATTGTTGGAGAGGCAGAGGGTGCCTTGTATGTAGAATTTGCTGATGGACAGATAGAGGTACAACCATTTGAGTATTATGACAGAGATCTAATCATCAATACAGATTTTGAGACAGCAATTGATTTAGCAAATGGAGATATAGAAATATCTGACGCTTATGCAGAAGAAAAATTATCGGTATGGGGCGATTTAGATAAAGCGATTGAGATATATAGCATAATCTTTGGAAAGAGTGAAAAGAGAAAAAAGATATCTAAGAAAGATAACTAGATGGTGGTAAGACAGATAAAAAGGAGCATCAGAAAATGGCATATGATATGTTGAACAGAATAATACCATACGTATTTATTATCGTTGTTGCCTCTTTTTTGGGATTTTTTGTTGAAAATGTATGGGTGGGATTACGATATGGTTATTTCGATAACAGAGGAATGATGCTACCGGGACTTTTAGGGTATGGATTAGCTATAATAGGCGTATTCTTTATTCTTGGAACACCGGATCATCCAAGGTTTCTATGCATAAATTTATATTCGAGGAATTTAGTTGCACAGTTTGTCTATTATGTTCTATCTTCGACAGTATTGGTTTCTGTTGGTGAAATAGCATTAGGGAGTTTTGTAGATAAGCACTGCCAGATCGAATGGTGGAATTATTCTTCTTTACCATTACATATTGGTAAATATACATCGGTATTTACATCCATAGGTTTTGGATTGATGATAACTATTTTTATGAACAGTCTTTTTTTATCGATTATGAAGTGGGCGATGTTCATAAATACAGTGATTTTAAAAATAATGGTAATTGTTCTGTTTATTCTTTTAATTGCAGATTTTCTATATGAAGCAAAGTATATGATTAAAAATAAGAGAATAAATAAAATATGGAAAATTCATGTCAAGATTGAGAATAGCAAGAAATCTTACCAATCAACTAAACGAAACAACTATTACAGCAGAACGATACGATAGGATAATTAATAATTAGCTAAATAGGATGTATTTTATGGGAGGGATGTAATATTAACAAAAAACAGAAAAGGATTATCAGTTTTGTCCGTATTACATCTATGATTGTATTAGTTGACGTGATTCTATATGTGGCAGTACAACTGAAAAAAAATCCAGAATTGGTATCCCCCGAAAACATTGTGAAACTCGTTTCCTCAAATCCAATCATTGCAGTATTTGAATTTGTTGTGTTGTATTTACTAAAGGGAATTAGTATGGTATTTCCTTCAGCTATATTAAACATTGCTGCAGGAATGGTTTTTGAATTCCCTTTTTCCGCATTGGTAAGTGGACTGGGTATATTTGTAGAATATATCGCATTGTATGTAGTTGGTAGATTTCTTGGCAAAGATATTGTTGAAGAATTTAAGCAAAAATATTTAATAGTTAACAAAATAGATTCAATTCAGAACCATAACAGCTTTTTTACAAGTTTTATTATTCGGATTATGGGGGTAGTGTCTTATGATATGGCAAGTATTTATCTTGGCGCTTCTGGTGTAGAATTTGGAGGCTTTATTATGGGAAGTATGTGTGGAGCTGCGCTGAATATCATTATAGACGGACTAGTTGGTAAATATATCTTTAATCCATTAAGCTGGCAGCTATGGGTGGTAGTAATTATCAGAGGTGCTGTAATAGCAATGGCCATATTAGTTAAGATATATGTTAGTAAAAAGATAAACAAAAATACTGTTATATAACAAATTCAATGTGTAATAGATAATGACTATGCTTGTATGATAGTTGGAGGAACTGCATCATGAAGGTTGCAATATTAACAGATACAAATAGCGGAATATCAAAAGAGGAGGCAGAAAATATAGGAATTTATGTGATGCCTATGCCGGTCCTGATTGATGGAGAAGTATTTTTTGAAGGGGACAATTTGACAGAGGAAGAGTTTTATGAAGCATTAACAAGCGGGAAGGATGTTTCTACATCTCAACCCTCTCCGGCAGATGTCTTAGATACATGGGAAGCGCTCTTTGAGAAAAGGTATGACGAGATAGTGTATATTCCAATGTCAAGTGGATTAAGTGGTTCATGTATGACTGCAAAGGGATTAGCTTAGGAATATGAGGGGAAAGTATATGTAGTTGATAATCACAGAATATCTGTAACCATGAGGGCATCTGTAATAAAAGCAAAAAAGTATGCGGATCAAGGGTGTGACGGAAAAGCAATCTGTAAAAAACTTGAAAAAGATGCTTATAATGCGACCATTTATGTTTCTGTGAATACATTAGAATTCCTAAGAAAGGGTGGTAGAATCACACCTGCAGCAGCTGCAATAGGAACTGTGTTGAAAATAAAACCAGTTTTGTCAATTCAAGGTGAAAAACTAGATTCTTATGCAACGGTTCGTGGCACTATGAAAAAGTGTGAGCAGAAAATGATACGTGCCTGCAAAAATGATTTGATGAATCGTTTCCCAGGTATAAGACCAGATCAACTTCACGTAGGGGGTGTAGGTGCAAGACTTAATCCGGAAGAGATTGCACAGTGGGTCGAGATGCTGGAGATGAATTTTCCGGGAGTAGATTTGTTTTTTAATCCGTTATCTGCAAGTATAAGTACCCATACAGGACCTGGAGCAGTAGGTATAGGAATTTCAATTGACATGGATTAAGTCATGATAAGCCGAGGTTGTTAATAACAGCGTCGGTTTGATTATTTCTCACATATTGGAGTGAAAACCCTTGGTTTAAGTTCAGAAAAGACATGCGTAAATGGAGATGAAAAACGTTTATGAAAAATAGACATCATGAGAAGGAAGAAGAACTCTTGCGGAAACCAATAGAGAGGGTATCTGTCTCATACGAGGAAGGCTTAAATGATATTCTGGTACAGGAAAGAATTGAAAAAGGATGGACCAATCGTGCAGTGGAGAGTCCGGAAAAAACCAATAAACAAATAGTGAAAGACAATATTTTTACATATTTCAATCTGATATTTCTCGTACTTAGTATATTGCTTATTATTGCCGGTTCTTATCGAAATCTTACCTTCTTGCCAATTATCATTGCGAATACCTTAATTGGAATTATTCAGGAAATACGCGCCAAGAATGTTATTTCCAAAATGAATATGCTTCATACTCCTTATGTAAATGTTATTCGAAATGGACAGAGAAGAAGAATTTCCTCTGAAGAACTTGTAATTGATGATATTGTAATGTTTTCGGCGGGAAATCAGATTTGTGCTGATGCAGAAATCGTTCATGGAGAAGTACGTGTAAATGAAGCTTTGTTAACAGGAGAATCAGATGAGATTGTAAAATCTGTTGGTAATCGATTAATGTCAGGAAGTGTAGTGTCATCCGGTGAGTGTTACGCAAGGTTGATTCTTGTTGGAGAGGATTCTTACATATCCAAGCTTACTATGGAAGCAAAAAGGATAAATCATAAAGAGCAGTCAGAAATGATTGCATCGATCAATAAACTAGTGCTTTTTGTAGGAATTGCTATTATTCCAATTGGAATAGCATTATTTGTACAAAGTTATCTATATCAGAACGCTGGCTTTTCAGAAAGCATTGTATCTATGGTAGCTGCTATTATTGGAATGATACCGGAAGGCTTATATTTGCTTACAACAATTGCAATGGCAGTAAGTGCTGTCAAATTGGCTCAAAATCAGGTGCTGTTGCATGATATGAAAAGCATTGAAACATTGGCTCGTGTAAATGTTTTATGTGTGGACAAAACAGGAACTATTACCAAGAATGAGATGAAGGTCTGCAAATTGATAAACTTAATTGGAACGGATTTGGTATCAGACACTAAATTGAAAGAACTAATAAGTGATTTTGTATCTGTTATGGAGTCGGATAATATTACCATGCAGGCTATGAAAGACTATTTCGTTAGGACAACCAATCGCCATTGTAGAAGAAAATATGGATTTTCTCCCACTTACAAGTATAGTGCTGTTGAATTCCCAGAAGGTAATTATGTATTGGGAGCACCGGAGTTTGTTTTGAGAAGTCAGTATGAGAATTATCAAAATCAAGTGGAGGAACTTACATTATCTGGGGAAAGAGTGTTGGTATTCGGAGAATATAAAGGGGAACTAAGCGGAAAAGAACTTGTATCAGAAGTTATTCCCATGGCATTTATTACCCTGGCAAATCCGATTAGGGAGAATGCAAAACAGACTTTCAGGTATTTTGCAAAGCAGGATGTTCAAATTAAGGTCATTTCAGGTGATAATCCGCTTACAGTATCGCAGATAGCGAAAGAAGCAGGGATTGAAGGTTCGGAAAACTATGTTGATGCATCAACGATAAAGAGCAATAAACAGCTTATCGATGCACTAAGGAAATATACGGTTTTTGGTCGTGTTACACCGGAACAGAAAAGACAAATTGTTCATTATCTTCAAAAACTTGGAAATACAGTTGCTATGACGGGTGATGGTGTAAATGATGTACTTGCATTAAAAGATGCTGACTGTAGCGTTGCTATGGCTTCTGGAAGTGAGGCTGCCACACAAGTTGCGCAGGTAGTTTTGCTGGATAATGATTTTTCAAAAATGCCATCTGTTGTGCTAGAAGGAAGGAGGGTGGTAAACAACATTCAAAGATCGGCAGGATTGTTTTTCGTCAAGAATATCTTCTCATTCATGTTGTCGATTTTGTCGTTAATCTTTAAGTTTTCATACCCATTGGAACCTTCGCAGGTATCTTTCATCACTATGTTTACCATAGGGATTCCCGGATTTTTTCTGGCACTTGAGCCGGATATGGCTAGAATCGAGGGAAGATTTTTGCCAAATGTCATGAAGAAGGCTATTCCGGGGGGAATGGCAGATGTGTTTGCTGTGGGCGCCTTGGTGTTTTGTGGGGAGGCTTTTCATCTTGACAATGCAGATATATCGACAGCAGCAACTTTATTGCTTTCTATTGTAGGATTTATGGTATTATATAAAATAAGCCAGCCAATGAATACACTACGAACGATTATATTGATTGGTAATATGGTCGCATTGGTTCTTACCGGTGTATTTCTCAATCATATATATGCTTTAGAAGCAATGTCATTAGAGTGTATTCTTTTATTTGTTATGTTTTCATTTGCAGCTGAATCTTTTCTTAGATATTTGGAGAAATTTGTGGACTGGTGTTATTTGGTACAGAATAAGCAAAGGAGAAAAGGAGTATGAGCAAAACAACTACAAAGCTTGCTATCGCATTTGCATTTAAGGAACTGTTATTAGAAAAGCCGTTGGACAAAATAACAGTGAATGACATTACCGAAAAGTGTGAGATGAACCGTCAGACGTTTTATTATCATTTTCATGATATTTTAGAACTCACCGAATGGATCTGTGAGGAAGATGCAGAGCGGGCATTAAAGGAAAATAGAACTTATGATACCTGGCAGGAGGGATTTCTGTCTATTTTTGACATGATAAAGAAAGATAAGGCTTTCATTATAAATATTTATCATAATGTTCCAAAGGATTACTTATATCGCTATTTGTATAGGGTTACTTATCAGCTTCTTTATGATGTGTTAGAAGAAAAGACAGAAGGAATGATTGTCAGAGAAGAGGACAAGGCCTTTATTGCAAACTTTTATAAGTATGGGTTTGTGGGTCTTGTACTGGAATGGATTGATGGAGGAATGAAGGAAGATCCAAAATTGATTATAGAAAGATTAAATTCTCTAATTCAGGGTACTTTTTTCCATGCACTCAATAATGCCAAGGTAAACAGAAAATAGGTCATTTGATAATATGATTTGGAATACGACAAACAGTGCGTTTTGTCGTATATTCATTCAATATAAGAGAACTGTCGTTATCCATGACAGTTCTCTGTTTTTGTTCATTTTAATTCTGCTTTTTTGGTAATATACTAAGCACATAGAAACTACTAACGATCTAAATAAAGAGTTTAGGTTATAGAAAAAAGAAAAGGAGTGTGGTTTTATGTACTATTCAGCAGGAACTTATGAGGCATTTGCAAAACCGGAGAAACCGGAGGGAGCTGATAGAAAATCAGCGTATATTATCGGAACAGGACTTGCAGGACTTTCCGCTGCATTTTATCTGGTTAGAGACGGACAGGTAAAAGGAGAGAGAATTCATCTCCTTGAAAAGCTTGATCTTGCAGGCGGTAGCTGTGATGGCAGAAAGGATGTTAGTAAGGGCTTTTACATGAGAGGTGGTAGAGAGATGGATAACCATTTCGAATGTATGTGGGATATGTTCCGTGATGTTCCATCTATTGAGACTCCTGGTATTTCCGTACTTGACGAGTATTATTGGTTAAACAAGCATGATCCAAATTACTCTCTCTGTAGAGCATCAGAAAAGTGTGGACAGGATGCACATACGGATAAGAAATTTGCTCTTGATAAGGAATCTGCAATGGCACTTTCTAAGTTATTTATGACACCGGAAAAGGACCTTGAGGATAAGAAAATCAGTGAAGTTCTTCCTGATTCCTTCTGGGACACAAATTTCTGGCTTTACTGGCAGACAATGTTTGCTTTCCAGAGATGGTCATCCGCTCTTGAGATGAAGAGATATTTGTGCAGATACTGTCATCATATTGATGGATTACCTGATTTTACAGCTCTTCGATTCACAAAATATAACCAGTATGAAAGCATGATTTTACCTCTTGTAAAATATCTCGAAAGTCACGGCGTAACAGTAGAGTTTGGAATGGATGTAAAAAATGTTGTCATTAAGGACGAAAATGGAAAGAAGGTTGCAACTCAGATTGTATATGAGAAGGATGGAAAGACAGATACTATCGATCTTGTTGAGGATGATCTGGTGTTCATAACAAATGGTTGCTGCACTGATACCTCTTGCTATGGTGATCAGAATACTGCACCGGATCTTAGCAATATCAAGAATGGCGAAGGTGAGTCATGGGATTTGTGGAAAAATATAGCTGCACAGGCTAAGAACGGTGAGTATGGTAATCCGGAGAAATTCTGTAGTGACGTTGAAGCGACGAACTGGATGAGTGCAACAGTTGAAACTTCAGATGAAGAAATTATTCAGAAGATCATTGGTGTGTGCAAGAGAGATCCAAGAGAAGGAAAAGTTACAACCGGTGGTATTGTTACAGTAAAGGATAGCACAGATAACTGGTATCTTTCATGGACAATTAATCGTCAGCCACAGTTCAAGGCACAGGATAAAAATACGGTTCTTATTTGGGTATATTCACTTTCTACCAACAAAGAAGGTAATTACGTAAAGAAGGCTATGCGTGACTGTACCGGAGAAGAGGTATGCCGTGAATGGCTGTACCATATTGGAGTACCAACAGATAAGATTGATGATTGGGCAAAGAATCGTTGTAACACAACAACCTGTTTCATGCCATATATCAACGCATTCTTCCAGCCTAGAAAGGAAGAGGACAGACCACTGGTAGTTCCTAAGGGAGCTGTAAACTTTGCATTCGTTGGTCAGTTTGCAGAAACTCCAAGAGATACTATTTTCACAACAGAGTACTCTATCAGAACCGGTATGGAAGCGGTATATACACTTCTTAACGTTGACAGAGGTGTTCCGGAGGTTTGGGGTTCCAAGTATGACGTAAGAGAATTACTTCGTGCTGCATATTATGCAATTGATAAGAAAACCCTTGACGAACTTCCGATGACTTTCAAAGAAAAGATTCTATTAAAGAAAGTACTTGAGGCTGTGGAAGGAACCGATGTAGAAATTCTACTTAGAGAAAGTGGATTAATTAAGTAAGATAATTAGCAAGTAATATACAAAGCTGCCGTATCACATAAAGTTGATGCGGCAGCTATTGCTAATTTGTCAGGAAAGCTCGCTAAAATTACCTGCGAAAGAATAAACCAAAGAAATATTATAGAAATCTTTGAGAAGTTGAAAACTGGTGGTATTACTATAGAAAAGGCAAATGGTATGAGTGAAGAGAAGCTTCATGAGCTGGGTACCCATGCACTTTACACAAGAGTTACCAATATGCAAAGCGGAAATCATGTCGTAACAAAAGATGAGGTAATTTCAAAATCGAAGAAATGTTTGCGCGAAGATATGACAGCGAGGACATGATTGTTCTCGGGGAAAGAGACTTTATTTAATCAAGAAAGGTATGAACGGGAGATTTTTTATGAATGAAGAACAAACAACTGTATTTATTTCAGATGTAGACCAGTATCTATTTGGTCAGGGTACACATTATGATATACACAAAAAATTAGGTGCACATGTCTGTCATAAGGGAAAGAAAAAAGGTGTTTTCTTTGCAGTCTGGGCACCAAATGCAAAGGAAGCCTATGTATTGGGAGAGTTCAATGACTGGAGCGAAAGTGCAGCACCGATGAAGCGTATTGGACAAGGCGGAATTTTTGCCACATTTATTGAGGATGTAAAGGAAGGACAGATGTACAAGTATATGTTCGTACTTCCTGATGGCAGAAAGCTTTATAAGGCGGATCCGTATGCGAATTATGCTGAGATGAGGCCGGGAACAGCATCAAGGATATACGATCTGAACCACTTCAAATGGAATGACCAGAAGTGGCTGAACAGCCGTGATCATAAGGATATGAACAAGCAGCCTATGGCAATTTATGAGTGTCACATCGGTTCCTGGATGAAGCATTCGGACGGTACAGAGGACGGTTTCTATAATTATCGTGAGTTCGCTGACAGAATTGTAGCATATTTAAAGAAAATGCCTTTTACACATATTGAACTTATGGGTATAGCAGAGTATCCATTTGATGGTTCATGGGGATATCAGGTAACTGGATATTATGCACCGACATCAAGATATGGTACACCGGACGATTTCAGATACCTGATTGATTTATTGCATAGAAATGGTATCGGTGTCATTCTTGACTGGGTTCCTGCACATTTCCCGAGAGATGCGCATGGTCTTTGCGAATTTGACGGCACCTGCCTCTATGAGCATCCGGACAAACGACTTGGTGAGCATCCGGATTGGGGAACAAAAATCTTTAACTACAGCAAAAATGAAGTAAAGAATTTCCTGATTGCAAATGCACTTTTCTGGATCAGAGAGTTCCACATTGACGGACTCCGGGTTGATGCAGTTGCATCGATGCTTTACCTCGATTATGGCAAGCAAGATGGACAGTGGGTAGCAAATAAATACGGTGGAAACGAGAACCTTGATGCAATTGAATTTTTCAAGCACTTGAATTCCGTTATTCATGGAGCACATCCGGGTGTTATGACAATCGCTGAGGAATCAACAGCTTGGCCAAAGGTAACGGCGAAACTGGAAGACGGCGGTCTTGGATTTTCATTTAAGTGGAACATGGGATGGATGCATGACTACTGTGAGTACATGAAGCTTGATCCATTGTTCAGAAAAAATAATCACTATAAACTTACCTTTGCAATGAGCTATAATAGTTCTGAAAATTATATCTTACCTTTGTCACATGATGAGGTCGTACATTTGAAGTGCTCTATGGTCAACAAAATGCCTGGCTATGAGATTGACAAGTATGCGAACCTTAGAAATCTTTATACCTTTATGTTCGGACACGAGGGAAAGAAGCTGCTGTTCATGGGACAGGAGTTTGCACAGGAACGTGAGTGGAGCGAAGCAAGAGAGCTTGACTGGTTTTTACTGCAGAAGCCGCTCAACAAAGGTATGCATGATTACATGAGCGAGTTGCTTCACCTTTACAGAAAGAGCCCATGTCTCTACGAGATCGACAATGACTGGGCTGGATTTGAGTGGATGAATGCGGATGACAAGGACAGAAGTATTTACAGCTTTGCCAGAAAGTCAAAAGATGGCAAGCAGAAGCTGCTCTTTATCATTAATATGACCCCTGTGTCATATCCGAAGTATAAGGTAGGTGTACCAGAAATTACACAGTATAAGCTGATACTGAACTCTGACGATACCAGATTTGGCGGAAACGGCAACAAAGTATCGAAATCAGTGAAGGCAAGAAAAGGCGAGTGTGATCGCAGAAAGCAATACATCGTAATTGATGTGCCGCCACTTACAGCATTAGTATATAAGATCTAAAATACATAATGAAAAAATGTCATGTAGTTTTGGTGCTGCATGACATTTTTTCATTAATCATTTTATCCTTGTACTCCACTGGGAGCAATCCCACACATCGGTAGCAGTATATAAAGTGAAGGATGAAAACGGGACAGATCATCAGAAGTCTGAGACATACAGTACACAGAAAGAAGCAGATAGGCGAAAGAAAGAAATCGAGTACAAGATGGCTGTTGGCAAATTTGAGGCTCCGAAATGTGTCAGATTGAATGAACTTCTTGAAGAATATATAAAAATCTACGGCCATGATAAGTGGAGCGTATCGACTTATGATGGAAATATAGGAGTGATTAATAATTATATTATTCCTATAATCGGAGAAACCAAGCTGACCAGTATCAACAATCATTTTCTGGAGAAATATTATAAGGAACATTTAGAAATGCCGGCGGTAAAGAGTTCTCATAATAAAGATGGAGAAGAGAAAATATCCGCAGCAACGGTTAATGAAATTCATAAAATTCTCAGGAGTTGTTTCCGGCAGGCAGTAAAATGGGGGTTGATGGAGAAGAATCCGGCAACGGATGCAACGGTACCGAAACATAAAAAGCAGGAGAGAGAGATCTGGACGGCAGAGATGCTGATGCAGGCATTGGATGCTTGCGAAAATAAATGGCTAAAGGTAGCTTTTCATCTGAGCTTTACTGCTACAATCCGTCTAGGGGAATTACTTGGATTGACCTGGGACTGTATGGACATATCCGAAGAAGCGATTGCTGAGAACCGTGCTTACATTATTATAAATAAAGAAGTGGAATGTGTATCAAAAAAGGCTGTGGATGATTTACATTCAAAGGACATCATTTTAACCTTTCCGTCTATGAGAAATAATAATAAAACAGTTCGGGTACTGAAAACACCTAAAACGGAAAGTAGTATACGTAAAGTGTTTATTCCAAAATCCGTTGCCTTGTGTCTGGTTGATTTGAAGAAAGAACAGGATGAGATTATCGAGGCACTTGGAAGTGAGTACCAGAATTATAATCTGGTAATGGCAACGACATTTGGACTTCCAATTGGTGACAGCTATCTGAGAGATAAAATGCAGAAGATTATTGACGAGCTTGGACTGCCGGATGTTGTATTTCATAGTATCAGGCACACCAGTATTACTTATAAACTGAAACTGAGTGGTGGAGATATCAAATCAGTCCAGGGAGATTCCGGTCATGCACAGGCAGATATGGTAACAGAAGTATATGGACATATCATTGATGAGGACCGCAGGAAAAATGCTAAGTTAATGGAGAATGCATTTTATAATAAGGAAAACCTGAATCCGGAAATGAGAGGCAACGCAGTAAGCAGTAATACATTAACAGTTCCGGAAGGAGTGGATGCTGATCTGTTGATGAAGGTTTTGGGAAATCCTGAGATGGCAGCATTGCTTACATCATTGGCGAAGACGATGAAAGTATAATACAATAGAAGAAATGGCGATATTGTACAGATAAAAAAATCTGTATGATATCGCTTTTTGTGTTAAAATAAATAAAAATAAGACAATGAATTTTGAAAATATAAATTATACATATGGAGTAAGAAAGTAGGACGAGTATGGTAGATATTACGGTAATCAGTTCAACATGGCCTCCTAGTTCAGGAGAATACAAGAACAAGATTATATTATATAGAGATAATTGGAATGATTATGGGTATCATACATTATTTCATGTACTTTTTTTTGATGAAAAAAGTGTAGCACATGAAATAGGCTCATTAAAAATTTATTCCAGAAAATTAGACAATTCTGATAGTAATTTGTCTTCTGTAGCAATATTTCTTCCAGATACAATACAATTTTTAAAGAGTGAATTTTGTTCACTAGGGTGTGATCTGAATTATTATAAGAATCTGAAGAAAAGATTTCCAAATGAATATATGGAGATTTTAAGTCGGTTGAGGGATATTGCAACTGATAAAAACATATACAATGCATTTAAAGATGCTATAGGCGTTCAAAAGTCGTTACTAAGAGAAAGTAGTGCTGAAAAAGCTTTATATGAAGCAAAGTATGTATTACAAAATGACAAATTAGAAGAAAAAGATATTTCATTTCGA
>Ga0129314_1002022_pt1 | contig 12290 bp, 21 predicted proteins | sample O1111metagenome_FD_94431 | JGI IMG/M metagenome (GOLD analysis project Ga0129314, IMG submission 94431) | Orangutan individual fecal microbial communities from fecal samples from Wisconsin, USA - O1111 metagenome | ecosystem: Host-associated > Mammals > Digestive system > Large intestine > Fecal...
CTCCAGTCCGAATCTGGACACCGGCTCCATCTGATAACTTCCGCGTGTTTCCGAATGCGTTTTTTAGCCCGCCGCAAGGCGGGCTTTTTTGCGTCTTCGTTCCGATTTTGTCTGATATAATGTCCAATACAGATTGATAAGAAAACGGACGTATGACCGTACCCGAAAATGAAGATTGCCCTGAGCGCGGTTTTTTGACCGTACCCACGCATTTTTACGAGTACGGTCGAGAAAGGGAGCGGGCTGAAAAATGCTGACGAACACTGCAATCGAGGGCGCAAAGAAAAAAGACAGGGCTTACATGATTCTTGACGGCGACGGGCTTTACCTCAAAATCTTGCCGACGGGAAGAAAAACATGGGTGCTGCGGTACTGGATCAACGGTCAGGAGATGAAAAAAACTCTAGGCGTCTACCCGATCATGACGGCTGCGAACGCCCGGAGAACTCGCGACGAGATCAAGACGAAGATCAAAGCGGGCGTGCCGCTGGAAGTGGCAAAATCCACGACGTTCGGCGAGATTGCTGAGCGCTGGTACAAGACGATGATGGAGCCTAAAAAGGCCGAGTCATACCTGTACACGATCCGGCTGCGAATGAAATATCTTGCGGCGTTGTGGACAAGGCCCATAGACGAAATTTCGCGCAAGGAATGCTTTGACGTGTTGTCGTTGATCTCCGCGAGCGGGCGCAAATCGACCGCTAAACGGACGGGGCAAATCGTCGGACAAATCTTCGATTATGCTACGGCGGCAGGCGAAGCGACGATTAACGTTGCCGCCGGCCTCAACCGTTCGCTCCCGTCGGAAAAGGTCAGGCATTTTGATGCCGTGACGAAAATCGCCGACATGCGTAAATTGCTTAATGCGTTGGACTACGTTGACGACTTCATCTTTCGTTCCGGTTTGCAGATTCTTGCTTATTGTTTCGTCCGTCGCAGCGAACTGCTGCGGGCCGAATGGCCGGAGATCGATTTTGACAGGGCGGAATGGATTATCCCCGCGGCACATATCAAAGGCCGTCGCGATCACCTTGTGCCGCTTTCGAAGCAGGCGCTTGAGATTTTCAGGCGGTTGAAAAAGATTTCGCCCAAAGTGGAGGAAATTACGGGAAGCGCCAACCTCATCTTGCCTGCGTCGCGAGGCGCGAATACTGGCAGTCGCGTGAGCAACTCCACGTTACTCAAAGAGCTTAAGAGCTTGTACAAAAAACTCGATCCAGACGATCTACCGTCAGAGCCTATGACGCTTCACGGATTCCGGACGATGGCATCGACGTTCCTGAACGAATTTGGATGGGCGAAAGACGTCATCGAGTGCGAGCTTGCCCATTTGGAGGAAAACGAATCGCGCGAGGCGTACAATCGCGCGATGTACGCCCCGGAACGGCGGCTCATGATGCAGTGGTATGCCGACGCCCTAGACGCCGTGAAAGCGGGGCGGGACATAACGCCCGTTCCTGAAAACATCAAGAATATGCACCGATAAATCGCGCTCTTTACACCTATGTCTTTTTGTAGTACAATGAACTATAGAAAGGAGAGGTGAGGACATGGCATTTTCCATCAGATTGACCGAAGAAGAGCGGAACCTTGCCGACAGCTACGCGAAATTGCATTCTATGTCCATGGGCGAGGCTTTTAAAAGGGCCCTGTTCGAGCGCATCGAGGACGAATACGATGTTGCCGTCGCCAACGAGGCATACGATGAATACCTCAAAAGCGGCAAAAAGAGCCGCCCGATCGGCGAACTCTGGAAAGACATCGATCTATGAGTTACGACGTCCAGACGACCCAGCGATTCGACCGGGAATTTAAAAAGCTCGACAGATACACGCAGCTGATGATCAGATCGTGGATCAATAAAAATCTTGTTGAGTGCGCAGACCCGCGAATCCATGGAAAGCCGCTTGTGGCTAACCGCAAAGGGCAATGGCGCTACCGAATCGGAGATTACCGCCTGATTTGCCTCATCGACGACCAGGAGTTGATCATTTTGGCCCTGAGCGTAGGGCATCGGCGGGAAGTGTACAGAAACTAGCTTCACATAATAAAGCCCCGGTCGCTGAAATTAACTCAGCGGCCGGGGCTTTTGTTGTTTCTCAACGTTCGAGAGCGAGCCATAGTTCACGATCGTTCTTAGATATGTCGGGGAGCTTGAATTTCACTTCGCGATCCAAGAATTCTGATTTAATATCATATAACTTGAGCTTTTTTTGTATCTGCTCCGGCTGATTTTTCCATGGAATCGTTGTAAGCCATGCGACATACGCGCCGCCTGGAAAAGGTTTCCCATTATGAGTGAATGGCGCATATGAAATGCTACCGCTTTTAACTGTCGCCCGTTGTGCATTCGCAACGATTGTGCCAGCTTCGCCGTTTTCCGCATTCCCTTTCGCCAAAGAGATTGATATTTCAAGCCCTTCGGGGAGGTTCGTTTTCACGGAGACAGCAGGCATGTTATTCCCTGTGACTATGCTGACATCGAATTTTACATTTTTTGTCGCAATCTGAACTAGTGCGACGATGCCACCACAGAGACATAACGCGAAAATGAAAAAACGTTTTGACCATTTGAGTGCGCGAGTATCTGGCATCACAAGGCCTCCTTAGATTATTTTTTTACTACAAACCAAACCACTTTGCCAAGAATCGTGAATTTCCCCGATTCTGCCAACAATGGAGTTATATCGTCTGTGCCGTCATCATTGCTGATGGAATACCCGCCGCCCGGTATTCGCATCACGCGACGCAGATAAGTGCTCCCATTGTAAAAGACAAGATATATTTTCCCGTCTTCGACGATCTCCTGTACAGGATCAATGACCACGATCTGCACATCCTGTGTAAAACCATATTTCCCCAATCTAAATGATTCATCCTGAGAGATAGCAAAAAAACCATCCATTTCGCCATCACCAGACAAGATAACATTGCTTGAAATTAATAATTTTCGCTTTGAAGTCGCATCATTTAGACCAAATTTTTTCAGACCGGAATATTCGTATATTGGTAACGATTGCCCGTTCGGCTCTTGAGCCGGCGGGCTTTTTTCATTTCCTGAAACAGCGTCACCATCACCAAAGAATTCACCGACATTGACGTCGCATGCTTCGGCAAACGCTTGTAATTCCATTATATCAGGAATGTTGTCCTGTTTAAGGCTTTCCCAGCGATGAATGGTCATTGGTGTTACGCCTATTTTAGTAGCAATTTCTTTTTGATTTATACCCGATCTTTCCCTTATTTGCTTTAACCGCATTTTCAATATATCTCGTTTGTTCATTTCAAATCACCTCCTCACACAAAATATTAACTTTTTTGTTGCGTCAAGACAACAACCAAAAAAGTTATTTTGGGGGATTGACACAACATAAAAGTTATGTATAATTATACGCGCCAACAACAAAAAAGTTAGTTTGGAGGTGATACATGGTGAACATTATCAAATTTGTGCTTGCACGTTCAGGGCTGACGCGCGAGCAACTTGCGGCCATGATTGGCCGCACTGTTATGTCGATTTGGCGCTGGGAACATCGAAATGTGTCTATCAAAAAAAGCGATCTTGAAAAGCTTGCGGCTGTCATCGACATGAAACCGTCGGAACTTCTTAAAGCGTGCGGCGAATGAAGAAAGGAGGCTAAAAATGTCAATGGTTCTCGACGCTTGCTGCGGCAGCCGTATGGCGTGGTACGACAAAAACAACCCGCTGGTCATGTTTATGGATAACCGACAGATTGACGAAACGCTATGCGACGGACGGAGATTGATTGTGTGTCCAGAGGTTGTCGGCGATTTTCGGCACATGCCGTTTCCCGACCAGAGTTTCTATCTAGTTTTTTTCGACCCGCCGCACATGCATCAGCTGGGCGTGAGTTCATGGGTCGCTCGAAAATACGGCGTGCTGCTACCGACATGGCGCGACGACCTCAAGGCCGGCTTCGAAGAGTGCTTCCGCGTGCTCAAGCCGTGCGGCACGCTGGTTTTCAAGTGGTCGGACGTACAGATCTCGTTCGACGACGTGCTTCAGCTGGCATTGCCATACAAGCCGCTGTTCGGGCATCGGCGGAAGCAGGGCACGCATGACACGATTTGGTCGGTGTTTTTCAAAGACAAATGAGATTTCTCAGTCTTTTCTCCGGCATCGGCACCACAGAACTTGCCGCCCGCGAGCTGGGGTTCGAGATAGCGGCATTCTGCGAGATCGACCCGTTCGCTCAATCGATTCTTGAAAAGCGCTTCCCGTGCGTGCCGATCTGCACGGACATCAGGAGTATGAAAGGTGATGAATTTGGAGCAGTTGACGTTATTTGTGGAGGGTTTCCCTGTCAGGACCTGTCCGTCGCCGGACGTAAAGCCGGCCTCGGGGGGGGGGCGGAGCGGCCTCTGGTTCGAAATGCCCCGGATCGTCAGAGAGGTTCGACCCCGTTACGTACTTGCTGAAAACGTGCGTGGAGCGATCAATCTCGCCCTCGACACGGTTACGGCTGGGCTGGAGGAATCGGGCTACGAAGTCCGGACGAGCTTGGTACCTGCAAGCCTCTTTGGCGCGCCGCACCAGCGGTACCGCATTTTTGTCCTCGGCGTCCGGCGCGACGTCGCCGACGCTCTAGCCGACGTGCCGCGCGAGCGACTGGAGAGGGCCTGCGAGCACGGCGCGCTATCTGAGCAAAGGGCGCAACCCGATGACCGAAATGTTGTCGGCGGTGGTGCAAGCCTGTGGCGAACGCCTGACGCAAATGCTGGCCGAGGGGCAACCAGCGAACAGACATACCAAAAACGTAAAGCACGCGGAATGCCGCTGACGCTGAACGCTCAGGTCGCGCACGTCGAACGCGAGCTGTGGCCGACGCCAAGCGTTTACGGTAATAACAACCGTGCGGGAATAACGTCGAAGGCCGGGGACGGGTTATCGACGGCGGTTAAGCGTCAGAACATCGGACAGCTTAACCCCTGCTGGGTCGAGTGCCTCCAGGGCTTGCCGATCGGCTGGACAGACCCCGAATGCGATAACCCTATACCGTGGCCGGGATGGCCAGCGCCGCCCGACATGGGCGGACAGTACGCCTACGAGCCGCCGCGGACGGTGACGGGCATAAAGAACCGGTCAAAGCGGCTGAAAGCGCTGGGGAACTGCAATCCGCCGCAGATGTATGCGTCGTTTTTGAAAGCGATCGCGGCGATTGACAGTGTTGTCACCGATTGATCTTCGGATTATCCGTCCGTCCGACGAGCCAGTCGATGGAGACGTTGAAAAAATCGGCGATCTGGATAAGCCCGTCGAATGTGGGGGTTCGAGTTCCGCCTTCATAGGCTTGCCAGTGTCGGGCTCCTACTGAAAAAGCTTCGGCGGCTTGGGCTTGAGTAATCCCTTTTGATTGGCGACAAAGTTTTAATCGCGTGGCAAATGTTGACATTACGGCACCTCCACAGTTATTCTTGACACGCTCAAATTGAGCGCATATAATTTAAATTGACGCTCAAATTAAGCGCAATCAAAGAAGGGAGAGGAGATATGCGAATCGAGCTTAAGCAAGCGCGGCAGCATGCTGGAATGACGCAAAAAGAGACAGCTCAAAAAATCTCTATTAGTTTGCGTTATTACCAAGATATTGAGGCTGGCATCAAGGTGGGACGTGCCTCGATCTGGGACAGCCTCGAAGACCTGTTCAGCGTCCCGCAGCGGGAACTCCGGGAGAACGTTGACTAGAGTATATCACGGGAGGTTACGGCATGAACAAATACGCGGAACTTTCGGCGCGTCACCAGAAAGAAGTGGACGCTTTCCCCATAAGGGCGGCCTTCTCCAAGAAACAATTCACCGAGATGATGGAGAAGTGGGGGTTAGACCCCGACAAAGACGTGGACAAAATTTACAAATTGCCGGTGTCGGGCTGTTACATCAGAAAAAGCGACAACAAAACATTTACGGAAATGCTAAATCGGCATGCTCGCGAGAGACAGGAATTTTTCGCCGCCGACACCACGGGCGAGCGCGGCGGTCACTTCTACCAAGCGCTTCTGTACGAGCTTGAGAATCACGAATACTGCGTCACATATGACCCCGAACCGGCGCTCAACGCTTTGGGTTTCTCCGTCGAGGAAATCGAGACGAACGCGGCGCTGTACAACGCCTTGAACGCCGCAACGGCAGACATCGCAAAGGGCCATGAGGAGGATAGCCGATGAGCGTTGAATCCGTCGAAAAACTGGCCGCACTCCGCGAGAACATCGTCACCAACATCGCGCAGCAGCAGGAACAGTTGAAACGAGTGGACGAGCTGATCGACATCGCCAAGGCCGAGCAGCCGCCCGTCACGAAGATTTATCAGGTACAGCCGCACGACCGCCGCATCGGGCTTGGGGACGTGCTCGGCACGCTGAACATCAAAAAGAGCAAGTTCTACGACGGCGTGAAAAACGGCATTTTCCCGCGCGGTCATGGCAAGGGCAAAGGCCATTACTGGCTGATGAGCGAAATCCAGGCATGCCTGCTGCCCAAAGAGGCGGCATCGAACGACGATTGAGAGGAGGCGAAGAAGATGAAGATGCTCGAAAATCTGGCGGCGCTGTTTTCGACGACGGCAACCGTTTCGATCGGATTGCTCGTTGTCGGCACAGGGCGAGGCTTCAACGCGCTCGTAACCGGCTACACACTTTTGAACCTTGTTTCGATCTGGATTTTGTGGAGGGGATCGCATGAAAGCGATTAGATACGCTAAGCGCTGCGGACGTCTTTGCCACGCGCGCAGGCTGACGTTATGGGAGCGCTTGAAAAACTGGTGCCGCAAGGCGGCGGCGAGGTACTGCGATGACGCATAAAAACAAAAGCCGCCTCGGGGGCGACCGAGACGGCAGAAAGCGGGTTGACGAACAATGTCAGTAGTCAGCTCATCAACTGCGGATATTGTACCGCAGAGTCGCCCCGAACGCAAATTTGAAACGAAACATTTTACCGACACGGCGCTCAACGCTTATGTCGCAGGAGAAGTTGCCGCGCAGCGGAATATAGAGGACGGCGGAGCAAGCAATTTCGATTGCGTCCGGCTGGACGTAGGAAAAGAATGGGAGCTTGCCAAGCGCATCTTGGAACACATCGGTTTTACGCGGATCAGCGAAGAAACGGACGGCTTGCGTTTTATGTCGCCGTTCGGCGGACAGGGCGAGAAAAATACGCAGGCGGTTAGGGCGATAGCCGCCGCGTTTAGGAAAGACGGTTATAAAGCCATGGTTTTGTACAAAAAGGATTAAGACGGCAGAAAGCGAGGCAGACATGACATACGAGCAGCAGCAGTTCGGCGAGCGGTTGAAAGACGCTGCTCAGGCGGCATACAACGCCGCGCGGCACAAGGCGATGGAAAGAGCGAACGATTCCGGGCGCTACAACTCCGACGCCGCTACGATCGAACTCGGCGACAGCTTTTTGAGAGAGGAGAAAAAACAGCAATGAAACCAGGTATTTATTACGACCTCGAAAACGAGGCGTACCACGGCAGCGAGGGACTGAGCAAATCCGACCTCGACCAGCTCCACCGCAGCGCCGCGCATTACATGGCGGCCAAAACTATGAAGGACGAGCCGACGCCGGCCATGATTTTCGGCAGCGCATTTCATTGTCTCGTCCTCGAACCTGAACGTTTCCAGCGGGAATACGCCGCCGCGCCGGACGTTGACAGGCGCACGAAAGCCGGGAAAGAGGCGTGGAAAGAACTCGAAGCCGCCGGCAAGACGGTTTTCGCCGCTGACGATTATTCGGCCTTGATCCAGATGCGCGACAGCATAATGGACAGCCCAATCGCTGCGGAACTCGTCAACAATTCGCGGCACGAGGTGAGCGCCTACGCCGAAATCGACGGCGTCCTCTGCAAATGCCGCCCGGACGTCTGGTCAGAGAAACTAGGCATCATCGCCGACCTGAAAACGACGCTCGACGCCAGCCCGAAAGGATTCGCGCGGGCCGTGGCGGATCGCCGGTATCACGTGCAGGACGCATGGTATCGGGAAGTCTGGGAAAAGGCTGGCGGAGGGAAACCCCGCGAATTCATCTTCGTCGCCGTCGAGAAAAAAACGCCGTACAGCATGGGGATCTATTTTCTGCATCCTGATGCAAAACTCCAAGGCTGGGCGGAAGCGTTGAACGACATGAAAGTTTACATCGAGGCATCACGAAACAACGAATGGAAGGCGTACTCGGAAAACCCCGTCGAACTCGAACTGCCCCGCTGGGCGCAGAACTTTTAGGAGGTTGAAAACATGGCAATCGCAGCAATGGCAACGCAAGAGCAGCAAACGTCGCAGGCCGTCAATCTTGTCCCCGCTAGGGCGCAGCACAACCCCGGGCCCGTTTCCCCGTTTTCCGACATCGAAAGCTGGGAGGTCGCGCAGCGCATGGCGAAAGGGCTTGCCTACTCGTCGATGATTCCAGACGAATTTAATATCCGCCGCAACCCCGAGGCGGCGATCTCCAACTGCCTGATCGCCATGGACGTGGCGAACAGCCTCAGCGTCAAGATCACGACAGTCATGCAGAACATGTACGTCGTGCATGGCAAACCGTCTTTTTCCGCTTCGTTCATGATCGCCCGCCTCAACGACAGCGGACGGTTCAGCCCGCTGAAATTCATCTGGAAGCTTGATAAATCAGGCGACAAGATCGGATGCCACGCCGAGGCGAAGCACCTTGCCAGCGGAGAAACGCTCGACGGCCCCGAAGTGACGCTTGAAATGGCGAAAGCGGAAGGCTGGGGAGCGAAGTGGAAAACAATGCCGGAAGTCATGCTCAGGTACCGCGCCGCGGCGTTTTTCATCCGGCTTCACGCCTCGGACGTGATGATGGGCTTTTACTCCAAGGAAGAGCTCGAAGACGAACCGGCGATTGTCACGGCAACGATCGAACCGGCGGAGAGCCGTTCGGCGATCGACGATCTGAACAGGATCGCCTCCAAAAACGCGCCGGAATCCCCCAAAGTTTTCGACGTTGACCCCGAACCCGAAAAAACGAAAGATACCCCGACAGCGCCCGAAGAAACAGGCAAAACGGACAAAACGGAAGCGACGCAGCCCTCCGAAAAAACGCCTGCGCCGACGGAACCAGAAAAAAAGCCTGCGGAAGCGGAAGACGCGATCCCCAATTTTACGCTGAGGCCTCCCAAAAGTTATAGAAAGGCCGCCGAGCCTGAAAAGGCCGGCGCAGAGAAAACAATGATGGAACGCGTCGAAGAACTGAAAGCTCAGGTCGCATCGAAAACGCGCGACGAATCACAGCGCGATCTTGGAATTTAGGAGGAGGCTAAAACATGGCGGCAGGATTCAATCAGGCGTTGATCGTGGGCAATCTCGCCCACGATCCGGAGATCAGGTATACGAACAGCAACAAAGCCGTCGCCAATATGACGGTGGCTGTCAACCGCATGCCGTACAACGGCGAAGACGCGGGGTGCGACTTTATACCAGTCGTGGCATGGGACAAGATCGCCGAAAACTGCGAGCGCTTTTTGCGCAAGGGCAGCAAGATTCTTGTCAGCGGCAGAATCCAGATCAGGAGCTACGAGGCGAAAGACGGGAGCAAGCGCTACGTCACGGAGATCGTCGCGGGGACTGTGCAATTCCTCGACACGCGCAACGCAAACGATGCGGGAGCTTCGCGGCCGCGCCAGAGAGCGCCGGAATTCAATGCGACGCCTGACGCATTCCCGCTGGACATTTCTGAGTTGGATTCGTCAGCACCGGTGCAGTGCGAGGAAGCGGATATCCCGTTTTAAGAGGGAGGATGAATAAATCCTGTCGGCGGCGCGTGCTAAATATTGCACAACTGCGCCGCCGACAGGATTACGGAGGCGAAAATGACAAAACACATCAGCTTTACGCAGAAAAAAGGAATCCCTCTATGAAAAGTAAGGAACAATTTGCAATAGTTCCTTCTAAATTGCTGCTGCGAGAGGATTTGACGACATATGAAAAACTCCTTTTGACTGCGCTTTTGTTGTACGCTGACGACAACGGAGAAGCTTACCCATCGCAGGCGAGATTGGGGCAATGCGTAAGCTCTACAAAATTCTGGGTTCGCGAAAATTTGAAAAAACTTGAACAAAAACAACTCATAGAGATTACGCATTCAAGGGGAGGGTGGAATAACAACCACTATAAAATTAATTTAGAAAATTTGCGGCAGGGTGTGGATGGGGCTACTCAGAAGCCCTCTAGAGGGCTAGAGAGTTGCCCTAAAAAGCCTCAGAAGGCTAGAGAGTTGCCCATTACTCAAAGTGTTGCAACGACAAAGGGAAACGAGGAAGGGGCTAGAGAGTTGCCCATTGACGACGAAGAAGATATAAGGGCTACTCAGAAGCCCAGGGGGGGCTACTCAGAAGCCCAGGGGGGGCTACTTAGAAGCCCAGGGGGGGCTACTCAGAAGCCCTCTAGAGGGCTAGAGAGTTGCCCCGAACAAACCATTAACAAACCATATAACAAACCACTGAACAAACCATATAACAACCCAAGTGGGGAAAAACTCGAAAAATCAATCAACACAAAAAATCACGAACAAGTCAGTTTATTATCCATTGAAGAAAAAAAAGTTACCAAGCTTGAACAAGAAAAAATTTACGAGGCGGACTACGAGATTTTTTATCAAGCATATCCCAAACCGAAGAACCCCGACAAGACGCCCGGCAGAAAAAAATACGTTTCGCTCCGGCAAAAGGGCATTAGTGCCGAAGACTTGCTCAGGGCGGCGGAAAACTATGCGACGGCGAACCGGGGCACATCTCCGCAGTACATCAAACGGATTGCGACATTCTTGGGGCCGCAAGAGGCGTGGAGAGATTTCGTTGCACAGGAACACGAAACGGTGGAACAACGGGCACTTTCGGGCGAAGAGAAGTATATGCGCGACGCGCTCGGAGTGGGATTGATCTCGCAAGATGACTACGACGAATGGAGGCGAAAATTTTATGGTGTTCGGTGATTACCAGCGTTTCAAAGATTTATGGGCAGGAGCCTGTGAGATAAGCCTCGGCAAGAAGCCGTCCGAGTCGGCGCTGTCGCTTGCGTTCGGAGTGTTGGCCGGTTATTCGTTCGAGGACGTTAGGGCCGCGACGATTGATTGTCTTAAGGACAGTGCTTTTAAGCCCACGCCGGCCGCCGTGCTCGAACAGCTGAACGGCGGGAGTCCGGACGATCGCGCGACGCAGGCATACGGAGCCGTCCTGAAAGCCTTGCGGCGAATCCGCAGCGGCGAATCTGTCAGGTTCGACGACCCTGCGATCCACTATGCGCTTGAACAGGGCTGTAACGGTTGGACTGGATTTGCGCAAATGACGGCTGTCGATTCCGAACGGATTTTCACGAAATACTATGCGGCCGCTGTCCGATTGGGCAAGAAATGGGGTGACGGCGATGTTCCCGATCACATGGCAGGGGAACGCGAAAGACGCGGCAGCGTGCTTTACCCATGGTCGGAAGATCAAATTGTTCCGGTTGCCACGCAAGAACAACGTGATCAGGGGACTTTGGTACGCAGGATTGCCAGTGCCGGCGCATGACCTTCGCAGACCTGGAATGGGCGCGGCGGCATGACGAGTTTCTGTCGCTGACGTTCGGGCAGGCGGACATCGTCAGGCGGACGCTGAAAACTTGCGGGAAAGACCTGCGCGAATATTACCTCGGCGCATACGACGAGCGGATCGCCATCATGTGCGAGGGGCGGGAGCCGACGGGCGAAGACGTGGCGAGAGCATGGGAATCGGCGCTGCACATGCGGTTCCCGCCGCCGCGGGAAAGGAGGCGCAAAGGGGAATGATGTTCGCGGTTTTCGGCGCGGCGTTTTTGACCTGGATTTTCGCCTTGATGAAGGCAAACGATTAAAAACCGAGATGACGGATGAAGGTAAATATGACCGATTTTCGAAAAATTCGGGCCGCCAATACCCCAAACTTATTTTTTACGAAGGGAGATACCTTTTGAAAAAGTTATAGGGCAAATTTTGCGAATTTGACGGTCGTTTGAAAAGCAAAATATAGAGGCGGAAAGCGGGAGGAAAAAACATGTCAGTCAAAACTATTGTTTCGAGTGGCGCTCAGTACGTGAACGACGAGGGCGGCCTGATGGGCATCACGAGCAAGGACGGCGGCAAGCATTGGCGGATATGCTGCCGGAAAAACAAGCTCTGGATCGGCTACAAGCAGCACTTGTACAACAGGGCGTTGAAAATCGTGTACGACAGCGAGATTGAAGCGCAAGGCGTGCTGGATTCGCTTGCGCGGGGCTTCGGCTGGAAGGGAGCGGGGGACTATGTA
>Ga0129314_1002024_pt1 | contig 12280 bp, 10 predicted proteins | sample O1111metagenome_FD_94431 | JGI IMG/M metagenome (GOLD analysis project Ga0129314, IMG submission 94431) | Orangutan individual fecal microbial communities from fecal samples from Wisconsin, USA - O1111 metagenome | ecosystem: Host-associated > Mammals > Digestive system > Large intestine > Fecal...
GTGGGCGACGACCTGTTCGTCACCAACAAGAAGCGCCTGGCCAAGGGCATCTCGCTCGACACCGCCAACGCCGTGCTCGTGAAGGTGAACCAGATCGGCACGCTCACCGAGGCCATGGACACCATGGAGCTCGCCAAGAAGTCGCGCTACACCTGCGTCGTGTCGCACCGCTCCGGCGAGACCGAGGACAGCTTCATCGCCGACCTCGCCGTGGCCGTCAACGCCGGCCAGATCAAGACCGGCGCCCCCTGCCGTTCCGACCGCATCGCCAAGTACAACCAGCTCCTTCGCATCGAGGACCAGCTCGGCGTTGCCGCCCACTACCCCGGCATGGACGCCTTCTACTCCATCAAGCGCTAAGCCGAGCCCGGCACATCGCTTCGCCAGCACGACCAAGCCCGCCCGCAAGTCTCACAAAGACCTGCGGGCGGGCTTTTTATGCACTCAATTCAGCCCGCATCCCATCTACCAGCCCTTTTTTACTTTGTCTATTTTGTCTATCTTGTTTATTTTGTCTATTTGTGGCATGCTTCTCCACGTCGACCCGTTGGAAAGGATGTGAGATGGTCACCCCGAACCCATTCAAACCCACCGCAGGAGGCAATCCACCCTCTCTCATCGGGCGTGAGCAAGTCGTTGTAGACTTTGAAAAGGGCATCGATAACGGCGTGGGGGCACCCGGCCGCATCATGCTCATCACAGGCGCGCGAGGGACCGGCAAAACCGTCATGCTCGCCAACTTGGCCAAACGCGCACGCAAACGCAAATGGGAAGTTGTAAGTGAAACCGGCTCGAATGGCCTGTGTGAGCGTATCCTTGAGGCATTGGCTCCCAAACCCAGCCCCTTCGACAAGGTCACCATCAAGCCGGAAGTCTCCGTTCTCGGTATCGGCGGAAGCATTGCCGAGGTCGAGCTGGCAAAAAAGACCATGCCCTCCTCTCTGCGTAAGGCGATGCGCATGCGTCTGCAAGCCCTTGCCAAACACAACGCAGGTCTGCTCATCACCATCGACGAGGCACAGGCATCGTCACGCGACGACATGGTGGCCATCTCGACGGCGGTACAGCATCTCGTGAGTGAGGACGCCGATATCGCCATAGCAATTGCGGGTCTACCCGAGCTCGTATCCGACCTACTCAACGACAAGGTTCTCACGTTCATGCGTCGAGCAAAACGGGAGGTCTTGGCCGATGTGCCGGTGGAAGAGGTCACGCGCAGCCTCTACGAGACGTTCAACGGGAACGGCATGGCCCTGAGCCATGAGCTCGCCGAACAGGCCGCACAAGCCACGTTCGGCTATCCCTACATGATTCAGCTCGTGGGCTACAACATATGGGATCAAGTCGTGAGCCGAGAGCACACCAATCTCTCCACCGTCACGCAAGAAGACGTCACCGCCGGAATCAGAGAGGCAAGCAACGAGCTGGGGATAGCAGTCTGCGAACCCGAGCTCGCCGCGTTGTCAGAAAAGGGCATCGAATATCTCTCAGCACTCGCGCAGTTTGACGGCCCCGCCACGACTGCGGACGTCGCCCAAGCCATGGGCGTGACTCCCCAGTATGCCAACACCTACCGCCGCCGCTTGCTTGACGAGCACGTTCTTGTTGAGCCGAGGCGTGGAGAGATAGATTTCGCCCTCCCCTACTTGCGAACATATCTGAGAGAGCATGACCCGCTCGGATACAAGCAAGATTAAAAAAAATAGCCCCGCAATCTGGAAGCGATGTGTTGCTCCAGGTTGCGGGGCCTTGACGAGTGATTGCACGCCAATCATGCGAGCTCGATGTCGATGATGTTGCGCACGGGGGCGTTGGAGACCGTAAACGAGAGACGACGGCACGTCACCTCATTTAGGTAGTCTTCCTCGTTGCTCGCATACAGCAGGTACGGGATGTGCGTCGTGAACTCGGTGTCCTCCAACAGGCTGATGTAGCCCGTGGACTCATCGATGGTTTTGTTGGAGGTTGCCCAAAGATCCGTTTGGTATCGCATCGCCCTGATAGCCCCCTCAGGCACGAGCTTTGCCTCGGTAAGCAAGAACCCCCCAGCCGTCGAACCTTTGTTTTTCATGCCCAAGCTCAAGCACAGCACGCTCTCAATGTCATCGTGCTCCGTTCGCTCAACTTGAGAAGGCGCCAAGGCATACCGCTCTATGTACTCGCGGCGGGACATGACCCGGGCGTCCTGAACGCTCACCGAGTATCCCGTCGTGGCCTCATTGGCATACGAGAGAAACGCACCGTCAAGGTCGATCCACTCACCCATGGTATGGTGTGTCTCGGGGTACTCAAAGGCATTGGCGTTGACCCACCAGATACGTCCGGCAAGAGCAGCGACTCCGATGGCACCGAGGCAGCCTGCGACAAAACGGCGGCGCGAGGTCCCAGCACTCGCACTTACGCCGTCCTTTGTCCTAGAGCTCATGGCGCACCTCCTTAGCAAGCACTTCGTACCCGTCAATATGCCCTTCCGCCAGGTACCAGATCTCGTCCGACAACCCTTGCAGCACGTTTGCGTCATGACATGCAAGAATGACCGTCGCCCCACGCCCACGAGCCTCTTCAACCTCGCGACGAACCATCTCGACGCCGCCGCTGTCCAGGGCATTGGTGGGTTCGTCGAGCATAACGATGTCGGGCGTCTCCATAAGGGCCGCCGCAATGCCGAGACGTTGCTTCATACCGAGAGAATACTTGCGGTAGTGCCGCTTGTCGGCAGGATCAAGCCCGACTCTCTCGATCCAACCGCGAATCTCATCTGCGCCAAGCTGGCCCTTGATCGATGCGAGCATGCTCAGGTTTTCGAAGCCAGAGTAGTCGCCGAGAAACGTCGGGCCTTCGAGCAGCAGCCCCAGACTTGGCGGAAAGGGGATATCTTGACCGACTGTTTTACCGTTCACGTCGATGGTTCCAGAAGACGGCCTGACCAACCCTGCGACCATCCGCATGAGCATGGTCTTTCCCGACCCGTTGGGCCCGGCGAGGCCCGTTACCTTGCCGGGCTCAAACGTCATACTCACATTGCTGACAGCCTCAGCGCCTCTAAATGCTTTACTTACGCCGTTCACATGTATCATGAGAGCGCCTCCTTCCCAAGCACGTCATGCCTCGCGAACGCAGCCCCACCGACAAACACGGCGGCGGCACCAACCAGCACAGACAAACCGATTCCCATCGCCGAATCAACGCCCGCATGAATCACCAGGGCGCTGCGGGCAATCATCAAGTAGTTGCCCAAAGCGAAGTCGTTGAGATAAAACGCCGAAAGAAAAAGAATTGCCGCGGTGACCGCAAACGCCGCAAGAGGATTGACATTGACCGACACAGCAAGCTGCACAAGGCACAACGCGCTCAACGCAACGGGAATGCCTGCAATGAACAAAGGCATCCCCTCTCCGCTTGTAAGAGCGTCGCTGTCTCCAGCCACGAAAAAATCCAGCAGCTCCGGAGCGAACTGAGACAAGACAAGACTAGCCGTTCCACCGCTTGCGTAAGATGCGATCAAGCAGACCGCAAACGCAACGAGGCAAAATGCCACTGCGCAGATGACGACCCACAGGCACTTGGCAAACCACCACGCCCATCGACTTTGCGCGGCGACACATTGCTTGACACCCACACCCTCTAAGTTGCGCACCGGGTAGCCCAACGTCACATAGGCCCCCATAAGACATACGCACAGCCAAGCCGCCGGAATCTTGAAGTTCTTGTCATGACGGGGGTCGTACTCTCCCATCCCCCCAAACAGGCTCGCAAGGCAATCCGTAAAACTCAGGCTTTGAAAGTCCCCATTTGGTTGAAGTGTGCGAAAGAAGAAAAGGGTGATGAGCAGGCAAAAGAGCAGGACGGATACTCCGAGCACGATAGCGGTTCGCCTCGCCTCGGCCTTTATGTCGCACAACACCAAACGCGCAACTGCCCCAAGGCGGCTCATAACACATCGGCCTTGCGTCTGAAGTAGGGAACGACGATTGACACGACCAACATGAGCACGGCACACGCCAAGGTTGCCCACCAATAGCAGTAAAAGTTATCAGGCGACCCTTTGAGCTGGTCAAACAAGGTGATGCTCATACCGAAGTGCTCGTAGCCGTTCAAGCGCATGGCCACAAAGAGGTTCTCCCCCACATGTTTGATAAGAAGGAGAGCGATATAGGGCACGCAGATGAGCACAACGCGGTTGGCCCAAACGGTCGCCAAACTCATAACCATCGTCGCCCACAACCCGCACAGCACAAAGTTGACGACGAGTTTGAGGAGGACATACAGCAGCGGGGCTGAGAAAAAAACGTTCGCAAACAAATCGGTCGGTCCCATGTCTATGTACATGGCATCAGTGACGCGCGGCATGTATGCAGGCAAGAAACATGCGACGATAAGAAGGTTGACGATGAGCGGAATGGTGGCCAGCAGGCCGGCGCTCGTGAACACGGCGCAATAGCGCGCCTTGTAAAACTCCCCACGCGTTGAGCGCGTGAGAACCTGCGCGACATAGCCACTCCGCACATCCGATGCTAAAGACCAAGCGTATCCCATAAGGACCAACAAGGGCAGCACCACAAAAAAGAAACCGGCTGCCGGATTTGCCCCTCTCAAGGGGAGCCAGTTGTTGAAACAGGAAAACGTGGTGTGATAGTAGTAGCTTTCATTGCCATACTCGGCAATGACTCGCTGCCAGTGACCGACATACGTGTTGACCTGGTACAAAGCGGCGGCAACGGCAAGCACGGTCAAGACGGCCATGGAACCCCTGAACCATGGGTTGCCCAAAGCCCTGCGCATCTCGTTTTGTAACAATCCCATTCTCAGTCCCCTCCCTTCGATAACAGCGGCTTCAGGTAAAACCTGTCAAAGATAGATGTACACACCAAGAAAGCGTCGGCAAGCCTGTCTTCCTCGCCGTCTTCCAGCGAGAAACCCAAGACGACGTGCGCTGTTTCGCCTTGGAGCAAGTCGATCTCTGCCTTCTCGTATGCACCTGATGTCTGGCCGTTTGCTAGCCATGTGCACCAGACAAGTCTTTCCGCATTGCCCCCAAAGGGGGTCGAGGTACAGATATCAAATCCATGCATATTAAGGACGACACCGTTTTCGGGAGCAGCATCTTTGTCGTTGTTCCACCATAGGTCGTGCTCAACGGCATCGATGTTTGTTGCATCAAGGCGCACGACAAGAAAAGGCTTGCTCCCGTCGTGAAACAGGCTGTTCGTCTTTCCGAGGTCTCCTTCGGCTTCAAGCGCCTCGGGGTATGAATCATAGAGAACGGCGCTTTGGACCGTCAGTTCCACGTCGCCGTACCATTTCACATAATTGCATTCTTTACCAATCTCGCGATACGTGATGGTCATGGGCTCGCCGGCATTGACCGACCGCGTTGAATCCTCGAACAACTGCGGCTCGTTTGCCTTGTAGATTGCCTGACTCAAGTAGTATCCGCCAACGCATAGCGCAATAACCAGGACAATAACCGCCGCCGCGATCAACTCGCCCCGTCGCGAGCGTTTTGCAGGCATGTGTACCCCCTTTTGACAACTAGGGCGACATTGCAGGCGTGCCGCATGCAATGTCGCCCTTAATCCATCAAGAAGCGTTAGCGCCAGCCGTTATTGATAATCGATCCATTGCCTGCAAAACTATCGGGGCTCCACACACCTGTCACATAACCAGGAAGAGACCATTGATAAGCGGTGAGGCGTACCAAATCGTATCCGCACTCTTTGAGGTCCGTTTTAAGCAGGAGACGCTCCTCTTCATCACTGCGATACAAGATACCAAACCCGTTGACAGTCAGAATCGACCCGTCTGTCCAAGAGCCACTCTCGTAGTCGAATCCTTCTCCATACACCTTGCACTTGTCGAAAGAAATATCCGTCGGGTAGATGAACAACGGCGACGTTTCTTCCTTCTGCTCACCTGCTGTACCAGCGGTCATCCCAGCTCCACCTACACTGAGGTCGAAATGGAAATCGGTATCTTCATGGTGGTACGGTTCAATGCCATCGTCTGCCATCGCAGGAACGGCGGCGCCCATTCCCATCACGAGCAAAAGAGATGCAACGGCCATTCGAAGTGATCTTGATTTGAGCAACATGCGTTTGTCCCTTCATCCAGTGGTCAGATATGCGAGAAAGCTCGCCTTCTTTGCTGCTCCCTTCTCGTGTGGCGAGCTGCCTCAGTGGCAAGCTTATGCTTATGAAAATCTCACCTCTGTAGACAAAAGGCTTACATTGTGTCTACAGCGTTTACCTGGATGTTTATATGCCTATCCAACTCGTTTTGGGTCAAACTCATCCCAAAGGAGTCGCAAGAGATGATGTCGAGTTCTAATCCCCAGCTTTGCAAAGGCACGCCGACGCATGCTATTGGCGGTTGAAAGAGAGTATGACAATTCCTCTGCAACTTGCGCCATGGAGCTTCCTTGAGAAAGAGCGACAGCCACTCGGACTTCGTCTGGAGTCAGTCCCTTACCAATCAAGAATCCTTCAAGGCGCTCCATGCTCACATTGGGCAAATCACGTCCCTCTTCATCCATCCCCGCCCAGGCGAACAGGCAGCATGCAGCCCCTGCAAGCATGCAAAGGAACGCGCACAGCATCGCAATCACATCCGGGTTAACTGTATTGTCAAACTCGCACAGCTTCGTTGCTCCCCATATATTCGTGGCATACACCGCTACGCAGCATCCCATTGCCGCCGCAATGCAGCCGCAAAGACCCCTCTTTCCCAGCGAATCCGTGCACCCTGGACCTTCACCACGCTGCAGGATACGCACCGCCACCAATATGACAAGGCCCACAAGCAGGCCAAAGCACAATCCCCTTGCCCATATGAACAGGCAGGCACATCCGATACCGATGCCGCATATAGACCACTGTGCGCCATTGCGTCTCAGCACGTGCAACATCGCCAAATTGAACAGGGCAAGCATCACCAGGCCGGCAGATTGCAGAGAGTCAAATGCAGTGGCACGCCATGTCTCTTCCCAAACGAAAGCAACACCAAAACATGCCAGCGTTGTAACTGCGTAAGCATTCCCAGCGCGCACATTTCCGACGTGCATCGGCGCACAATCGACCCCACTCGCAAGAACCGTCCCGGCGATTACCGTAAGCATTGACACAACACAGGCAAGCCACCGCGACCCTTCAGAGAATAAAGCAAGCAAAACAAGAGTCGACACGCACCCCACCGCAACGAGAACACCCCTCGTTGTAGCAGGTAGAATGCAGAAATCCCTTCTCATATATAGAACGCTGGTACAAACAAATCCGGCAACGGAGCAGAGGAGTCCCATGCGTTGCGGAAAAGACAGAGTCGTCTGGTCGGCGGCGATTCCCGATTGATACACCAAACAGCCTGCCGCAAAGACCACAAGCAAAGCAGCCAGACCATATGGCAATGCCCCGCGCAACGGCGCATGTTGCCCTAACACATGTAGTACATGCGCACAGCCAGCCGCGAGCAACAAACCGGCTGCCGCAGAGTATGCCATGGTCCATGTTGAATCCCAGACGAACGCCAACCGTCCATAAGGCATGAGCAGCAGGATAAACAAGGAGACCGTGCCAACAAAGCGAAGTGTTTCCGCCACAAGACCTTTGGATATACCCGCCTCGCCTCGAGCAGGGCCCTCGCCCCTGAAACACACCCCGGCCTCCTCGACAGCACCGGAACAGCATGCCCTCTTCGACAATTCGGCGAGAAGCTGGTCAATTGTCTGATAACCCAGCTTCTTGCATATACGGCTTCTGTACGTACGTACGGTAGACGCTTGCATACCCAGCCTCTGCGCCACTTGAGCAGAATCAAGACCGTTGGAACAAGCCGCAAGAACCTCCAATTCCCGATTGGACAGCCCGGCCCCGTTTAGCAGGTGACGTATCGTTTCGTCAGAAAACCCGTCTCGGAGCAACCGTTAGCAATATGGTCAGACCCCAACCGGGAAGGCGCACCAAGTCCCGCGCTGGCACGATGCCACAGTACCGCAATGGCCAAAACCGCAAGCAGACACAGGCCATGAACAGCAAGCATCACCAAGGCGCAGCCTTTGCCCATGGGGACGGCAAGAAGACCGAAACGACATGCGGCACGGAAAGCGAGCTCTCCCAAACAGAACGGAACGAGGCAATGCATGCCACCAAGAGGTACGATTATTGAAGCAGCGGCAAGACACAATGCGATGCAGGGCGTCGCAAGCAGACCGGCCGGCATCGCAAGCGCGGCACCAACCGAAGTCCTCGTAACGCCCAATGCAAAAGCAATACCCGGCAACGCGATAAGAATAGCCCGAATGGCAGCTTCGTCCCTTCGCCCAAAAGACTTACTCCCACTGCGGACCATGTCCCCATTGTTCGCGCCTAGAAAATCTTTAGAATCAATCGCCTGTGAAGGATTCGCCTGAAATGCCGCCCCGCAAAGCACGGCGAAAATAAAGGCAAGCCCCTTCTCGTAATAACCAGCTTCGATACCAGCACCCGAAAGGTCGAGCACCCAGTCATACGGAACCCCTGATCGTTCTTGCAAAAGCAGGGCGAAAAAGTTCGGCGAATCCAACGCGACCGGCAATAGCAAGGCAAACAGTTCCAGCAATACTAAAAGAAGATTCAGCCCCAGTCCCACACCCAGACAAGACCACTTTATCTTTTCGTTACGACAGACGACTCGTACGACAGCGGTATGTCCAGCCCAGATGCCCAGCAACAACCCAAACGCGACAAAGCCATAGGAACCGGAGTACATCCAACCGTAAGCATCGCCATGGTTTCCCAACACGTAGGGTCCGCCCATCACGCAGGCAAACCAGAGACACCAAAGCACCCTCTGAGCGGTTTCATGATTCACGGCAGGCTCCTTTTCATTGATGAAAATCCTACCCTATCACTGCATGTGAGGCATCCTGTTTCGGAATGTGTCAGTCACATCCAACATTGCGCCTTTCACCGACCGATCGGGAGACTCAACCAACAGGCAAAGCCTTTTTCATGGCTTGCATCGGCATAGCCCCATCTCCCCAGGCAGGCGTCACATGTGGCACCTCCACCCACAGCTCAACCACATATGGGCAGGAAAATCAGGCATTCGGCGCATGTTTTGCTGATTCCCGCGCCGCATTTCGCCTTTCGGGGTTTATCCTTACGGTTTGCGGCACGTCGTCGCATGCGGGCACGCCGTCCGCTCCCCGACCCCGACCAAGGAGGGCCAGCCATGATCGAGTTTTACAAGACCGGCCCTGAGGGCACCAAGCAGGTCGAGGCACCCGAGCCCGGTTGCTGGGTGAGCATCACCTGCCCCACGCCCGAGGACCGCGCCTGGCTGCACGCCAAGGCGGGCATCGTGCCCGAGTTCGTGCGCAGCGCGCTCGACGACGACGAGAGCTCGCACCTCGACTTTGACGACGACACGAACCAGACCCTCGTCATCGTGGACTGTGCCGCACTCGAGGACGCCTCCGACCTGGAGGATCCCTCCATCACGCAATACGACACCCAACCGCTCTCGGTGTTGCTGCTGCCCGAGTCGAACATGATCGTGACCGTGAGCCTCACGCCCAACACCACGATCGACGCCTTCTCCTCGGGACGCGTCCGCGGCCTGGACACGCGCCGCACCACGCGTTTCCTGCTGCAGCTTTTGCTCAACATCGCCCAGACCTACCAGAGCTACCTGCGCAACATCAACAAGCAGTTCACGCGCACCGAGAAGCTGCTGCGTAAGACCATGCGCAACGAGGAACTCATCAAGATGCTCGGCTTGGAGAAGTCGCTCGTCTACCTGTCCACCTCGCTCAAGGCCAACGAGGTCACGCTGGGCAAGATCCGCACGGGCCGCATCATCCGCCTCTACGAGGAGGACCAGGAGCTGCTCGACGACGTCCTCATCGAGCTGTCGCAGGCAATCGAGATGGCAAGCGTTTCCACCACCATTTTGAACGGCACCATGGAGGCGTTCGGCTCGGTCATCTCCAACAACCTGAACATGGTCATGCGTACGCTCACCATCATCACGGTCGTGCTGGCCGTGCCCACCATCGTGTTCAGCTTCTACGGCATGAACGTCGAGGACCTGCCGCTCGTCTCCTCGCCTATATTCGCCGTGTTCATCGCCCTGGCCGTCTCCGTGGTGGTCGCGCTCGTCATCGTGAAGGCGAAGCTTTTCCGCTAAGCGCGGCTTGCCCGCATGGGCACTTTACTTGGCTAAAACCTATAAAAATGGTTGCTTTTTCGTGACTTCAGCGATAATTCGCGTTTTACCACGTCACGAAATGTGCGAGTGCTAGCATTCGAGTGGCACCTAACCGCCCGAGAAAGAGGAGCACATGAGCCGCGCATTAAACTTCAACGCAGGCCCTGCGGCACTTCCGCAGGAGGTTCTTGCCACCGCTGCATCCGAGATGCTCGACTGGCACGGCACCGGTTTGTCTGTGATGGAGATGAGTCATCGAAGTTCAGCGTTCAAGCAGATCATCGACTCTGCCGAGGCGTCCCTTCGATCTCTGCTCGGCGTGCCCGACAACTACAAGGTCCTCTTCGTGCAGGGCGGCGGCACCACGCAGTTTGCAAGCGTGCCCATGAACCTCATGCACACCGGCACCGCCGACTACGTCGTGACCGGCACCTGGAGCAAAAAGGCCTTCAACGAGGCAAAACTCTACGGCACGCCCCGCGCGCTCGCCACGAGCGAGGATCGAGCGTTCTCCTACATCCCCGACTGCTCCGGCCTTGTTCCCAGTGCCGATGCCAGCTACGTCTACATCTGCGAGAACGAGACCATCGGTGGCATCGAGTGGAACGAGGCGAAGCTTCCCCAGACGGGCGACGTGCCCCTGGTGAGCGACGTGTCGTCGTGCTTCCTGTCTCGCCCCATGGACGTGAGCCGCTACGGCCTCATCTGGGGCGGCGCCCAGAAGAACGTGGGCCCGGCCGGCGTCACCATCGTCATCGTGCGCGACGACCTGGTGCGCGAGGACGTCCATCCCGCCACGCCCACCATCCTGCGCTACAAGACCATGGCCGATTCCGGCTCGATGTACAACACGCCTCCCTGCTGGGGCATCTACATCTGCGGCTTGGTGTTCGACTGGATTGCCCGCCAGGGTGGCCTCGACGCCATGGCAGAGCGCAACGCCGCCAAGGCAAAGGCGCTCTACGACGTGCTCGACGCAAGCAAGCTCTTCCGCGGCATCGCCTCGCCTGAGTCGCGCAGCCAGATGAACGTGACCTTTACCTGCGGGGACGCCGACAAGGACGCCGCCTTTGTGAAGGCCGCCACCGAGGCCGGCTTCGTGGGCGTGAAGGGCCACCGCAGCGTGGGCGGCATGCGCGCGAGCATCTACAACGCCGTGCCCCAGGAGAACGTGGAAGTGCTTGCCAAGTTCATGCGCGACTACGAGAGCGCCAACGCCTAAGTTCGCGCACGCATCGCACGTATCGAATTGAAAACAATGGGCGGCCCGGCATACCTGGGGCGCCCCACACATACAACAAACGACAGGCACCCCAGCCTGTCCCCCATGAAGGGATGATCTATATGCGTAAGGTCAAGACCATCGACAACATCACGAAGAAGGGCCTCACCGACCCGGGCGAAGGCTATGAGATCGTCGACGACATCACGCAAGCCGAGGGCATCATCATCCGCAGCTCCTCCATGCATGAGATGACGCTGCCCCAGGGCATCGCGGCCATCGCACGCGCCGGCGCCGGCTTCAACAACATCCCGATCGAGCGCTTCGCTCGCCAGGGCGTCGTCGTCTTCAACACCCCCGGCGCCAACTCCAACGCCGTGAAGGAACTCATGGTCTGCCTCTTCATGATGGCAAGCCGCGACGTGCTCGGCGGCATCAAGTGGTGCCGCGACCACGAGGAGGACCCGGATGCCTACGTGCACGCCGAGGCTGCCAAGAAGGCCTTCGTGGGTCAGGAGATCAAGGGCCGCACCGTGGGCGTCATCGGCCTGGGCAACGTGGGCTCCAAGGTTGCAAACGCCCTGGTTGACCTAGGCATGAAGGTGTACGGCTACGACCCCTACATCGCCGTGAAGGATGCCTGGCAGCTCTCTCGCGAGGTTGTGCGCCTCGACGACCTCAACGACCTGTGCGCCAGGAGCGAGTACGTCACCGTGCACGTGCCCAGCGAGCCCGACACCTGGGGCCTCATCGGCAAGCAGCAGATCGACGCCATGCCCGACGGCGTGAAGCTCTTCAACTACTCCCGCGAGACGCTCGTCGACGAGGACGCTGCGGACGCCGCGCTTCGCTCGGGCAAGATCAAGCAGTTCTTCA
>Ga0129314_1002027_pt1 | contig 12258 bp, 10 predicted proteins | sample O1111metagenome_FD_94431 | JGI IMG/M metagenome (GOLD analysis project Ga0129314, IMG submission 94431) | Orangutan individual fecal microbial communities from fecal samples from Wisconsin, USA - O1111 metagenome | ecosystem: Host-associated > Mammals > Digestive system > Large intestine > Fecal...
CAAGGTCAACTGCAAGTTCCACAAGATCGGCGTGAACGACCGCTTCGGCCAGTCCGGCAAGGCGGCGGACGTGCTGCGCGAATACGGCCTGACGGCCGACCAGATCGCCGAGACCATCAAGGCGAACATCTGATGCAAAAAAAGAGAGACAAAACAGCTTGCTTTGTCTCTCTTTTTCCCACAATCATATTTTCAAAAAGGAGAAGATATTATGCCGCTCGTAACATCTACCGAAATGTTCAAAAAGGCCTATGACGGCGGATACGCCATCGGCGCGTTCAACGTCAACAACATGGAGATTGTGCAGGGCATCACCGAGGCCTGCCAGGAAGAGCATGCGCCCGTGATCCTTCAGGTCAGCAAGGGCGCGCGCGCCTATGCAAACCACACCTACCTCGTTAAGCTCGTGGAGGCCGCAGTCGAGTGCTGCCCCGACATCCCCATCGTGCTGCATCTCGACCACGGCCCGGACTTTGAGACCTGCAAGTCCTGCATCGACGGCGGCTTCACCTCCGTGATGATCGACGCCTCCTCCAAGCCCTTCGCCGAAAACATTGAGATCACGAAGAAGGTCGTCGAATATGCCCACGACCACGGCGTTGTGGTCGAGGCCGAGCTCGGCACGCTCGCCGGCATCGAGGACGAGGTCAAGGTCGCCGCGCACGAGGCGTCCTACACCCGCCCCGAGGAGGTTGAGGAATTCGTTTCCAAGACCGGCTGCGACTCCCTCGCCATCGCCATCGGCACGAGCCACGGCGCTTACAAGTTCAAGCCCGAGCAGTGCACCGTGAACGAAAAGGGCATTCTCGTTCCGCCCCCGCTGCGCTTCGACGTGCTCGAGGAAGTCTCCAAGCGTCTGCCCGGCTTCCCCATCGTGCTGCACGGCTCCTCCTCCGTCCCGCAGGAGTATGTCAAGATGATCAACGAGCACGGCGGCAAGATGCCCAACGCCATCGGCGTGCCCGAGGAGCAGCTGCGTCAGGCCGCAAAGCTTTCCGTCTGCAAGATCAACATCGACTCTGACCTGCGCCTCGCCATGACCGGTACGGTGCGCGCCTACCTCGACGAGCACCCCGACAAGTTCGACCCGCGCGAGTATTTGAAGCCCGCCCGCGCCAACATCAAGGAAATGGTGCGCCATAAGCTCATCGACGTGCTTGGCTGCGCCGGCAAGGCTTAAAGAAGGAGAAACGATATGAGTGAATTGAAAGGCGCGTGCATCATCGGCCAGTCCGGCGGCCCGACCTCCGTCATCAACGCGAGCGCTTACGGCGTGATCCGCACGGCGCTCGATTCCGGCAGCATTACGAATGTCTACGGCGCAGAGCACGGCATCAAGGGCGTTCTGGCCGACCGTCTCTTCGATATGAGTCAGGAAGATGCGAAGGAGCTGGAGCTTTTGAAGTACACCCCCTCCTCCGCCCTCGGCTCCTGCCGCTACAAGATGAAGGACCCCGACGAGGACGACACGGACTACAAGCGCATTCTCGAGGTCTTCAAAAAGCATGACGTCCGCTACTTTTTCTACAATGGCGGCAACGACTCGATGGACACCTGCAACAAGATCTCTAAGTACATGCAGAAGGTCGGCTACGAGTGCCGCGTGATGGGCGTGCCCAAGACGATCGACAACGACCTCTACGGCACCGACCACTGCCCCGGCTACGCGAGCGCTGCCAAGTACATCGCAACGAGCCTCATGGAGGTCTATCAGGACGCGCATGTTTACGACACGGGCATGATCTGCATCGTGGAGATCATGGGCCGCCACGCCGGCTGGCTGACCGCCGCCGCCGCGCTTGCGACGGAGTACGGCGCAGGTCCCGATCTCATCTACCTGCCGGAGACCGACTTTGACATGGATTCCTTCCTTGCTGACGTCGAGCGCGTTTATAAGCAGACCGGCAGCTGCATGGTCGCCGTGTCCGAGGGCATCCACTACGCCGACGACAGCTTTGTCTCCGAGGCCAAGACCAGCGCGACGGACGGCTTCGGCCACGCGCAGCTCGGCGGCCTCGCGGCGCTGCTTGCAAGCATCGTGAAGGAAAAGACCGGCGTGAAGGTGCGCGGCATCGAGCTTTCGCTGCTCCAGCGCTGCGGTGCGCACCTGGCCTCCGAGACGGACATTGAAGAGGCCGTCATGGCAGGCCGCGCCGCAGTGGAGAACGCCGTCGCCGGTATCACCGATAAGATGGTCGCCTTCGAGCGCGAGACCGTGAACGGTCACTACGCCTGCAAGACGAAGCTCCTCCCGCTCACGTCTGTTGCAAACTACGAAAAGAAGATCCCTCTCGAGTGGATCAACGATGCGCACAACGGCGTTAAGCAGGAGCTGATCGACTATGTGCTGCCCCTCATTCAGGGCGAGCCCAAGCTCCCGAAGGAGGATTCTCTCCCCCACTTTGCCAAGCTCAAAAAGGTGCTGGCCAAATAAGATTTCCGATAAAAAAGGAACCGATTCGTAAAGAATCGGTTCCTTTTTTATATCATTCCGGTCAGTCGTTCGCAAACCACTCGCCGAGAACATCCGTGGTGAGCGGCAGCGTCGTGCGCGTCCGCCTTCTCCTACGCGATAAGCTGCGGGATGCGGCTTGCTAAAATGATGCTGACAAGCGCCGCTGCCACCAGCAGCGGCAGCGCGATCTTTCGGTTCATATTCTCTTCCTCCTGTTATCCTTCTTATCGAACAGCATAACAGCAAGCGGCGGAAATGACAAGTTACAAAGCGATGACATTCCGGTTACAGGAATGTAACAAAGAGAGAGGAAGCACCTCTCTCTTTGTTACTTTACAGGATGATGCAGATGAGGCCGCCCGTGCCCTCGTTGATGATGCGCTCGAGCGTCTGGCGCAGCTTGACGCGCGCGTCGTCCGGCATATGCTTGAGCTTTGCCTGAAGGTCCTCGTTCACGATTTCGTGGAAGCTGCGGCCGAAGATATTGGACTGCCAGATCTTTGCCGTGTCGCCCTCAAACTCCTGCAAGAGGTAGTTGACCATGTCCTCGCTCTGCTTTTCGTTGCCGACAATAGGCGAAACGGTCGTTTCGATATCCGCGCGGATCATGTGGATGGACGGAGCGCTGGCCTTGAGCCGCACGCCGTAGCGTCCGCCCTGCTTGACGATCTCCGGCTCCTCGAGGTCAAGCTCGTCGACCGTTGGAACGACGATGCCGTAGCCCGATTCGCGCGCGTCGCGGATGGCCTGCGCCACCTTATCATATTCCGCCTTGACCGAGGAAAGCTCGGTGAGCAGGCTCATGAGGTCGCCGTCGTCCGAAACGGAGAAGCCCGACTGCTCGCTGAGCGTCTGATAAAAGAGGGCGCGCGGCAGCTGCAATTCCGCCGCGGCGATGCCCGTGCCGAGCTGAATGGACGTGATCTTCGAGCCGCTGATGCCCTCGCACGCGCCCAGCGCCGCGATGCAGGACTGCACCTGCCGGATGCAGTGCAGCTCCTCCGTCTTCTCGCGGATGGCCTGATAAAGACCACTTTTGATCGGATGCGCGGCGTCGAGCGCCTCGACCCACGCGGGGATGCTCAGGTCCAGCTCGCACAGCGGGAACTCATAGAGGATGGCTTTGAGAATACGGCTCACCGCTGCGTCGTCGAGCGTCAGGCAGTTCACCGGCAGACACGTCACGCAATACCGTGAAGCAATATCCCTTGCTATCGCTTGCGCGCGCTCGCTTTCCGGTTCTGCCGCGTTGAGCAGCACGAGGAAGGGCTTGCCGATCGCCTGCAATTCGCGGATGACGCGGCCCTCGGCTTCTATGTAGTCCTCGCGCGGAATCTCGGTGATGCTGCCGTCCGTCGTCACCACAACGCCGATGGTCGAATGTTCGCGGATGACGCGCGTCGTGCCGATCTCCGCCGCCTCGCTCATCGGCACCTCGTGGTCGAGCCACGGCGTTGAGACCATGCGGGGGTTTTCGCCCTCCAGTTCGCCTGTCGCGCCGGGGATCATATAGCCCACGCAGTCGATGAGCCGCACCGAGCAGCTCCCGCCCCCGTCCAGCGCGATATCGACCGCCTCCTCTGGTACGAACTTCGGCTCGGATGTCATCACCATGCGGCCGCTGCCGCTCTGCGGCAGCTCATCCTTCGCCCGCTCGCGGCGGTAAGCGTTGTCGATGTTCGGCAGGATCTGCGTTTCCATGAAACGCTTGATGAAGGTCGACTTGCCCGCGCGCACGGGGCCGACCACGCCGATGTAGATATCCCCCGACGTGCGAACGGAAATATCCTGATAGATCTCAGTATTCATGCTCATTGCCTCTTCCTCCGTTTCTCAGCGTCTGCGCGGGATGAGCAGGAGTTTTCCGACCGCTGCGTCAGTTTCCTCCGCAAGGTCGTTCGCGGCGAGAATGTCGCCGACCGTCGTACGGTACTGCTTGGCAAGGTCCCACAGCCGCTCCCCCTGCCGGAGCGCACGCAGCACGAGCGAGGGCGCGCTTTCGTCCTTTTCCGTCCGCTTTTCCGCCTGTAGGCTGATGAGGCACGGATAGCACGGCGCTTCCGCGTCGGCCAGCGTGAAAATGACAGGGAATCGCAGCTCCACGCCGCCGTCGCTGACGGATGCCGAGATCTCCCCTGCGCTCACGCCTTGCAGCCGCACGCGCCCGCTCACGGGCAGATCTGTCGGCAGCAGCACATCGATGCGCCGCTCTGAGAGCAGCGGCGTTCCGTTCTCGTCGAGGTACAAAACGCGCAGGTCCGCGCTCGTGCGCAGCTCTGCATCGTTCCCGCTGCCGCTGACGCCGGCCTCGACGAAGGAAACGTCGGCAGAGAGAATGCTCTGCACCTCCGCCCCTGTCTCGATCTTCTCGCGCACGCTCTGCTCACGGGTAAAGAGCACCGGATCGTCGCTCAGCTCCACATTCTCCGACTTGACGGCCAGATCGTAGAGCGTACTGTAGAGATCCGCGATGCAGCAGACGCTGCGCACCTCGCGCAGCACGGCAAAGGCACTGATATACAGCCGCAGCGAAATAAGACGCTCGTTGTCCGGCTCGCTCTCGCTGCCGACATGGACCTCAAGCCCCGTCAGGCGCAGCGAGGCGCGCGCCGTCGTTTCGCCGCTCGTCTCCGAAAGGCCGTCAAGGATCTGCGAAAACGGCAGCTCGCTTGTTGAGCGCTGCGCGTTTCCGTTCGTGTCGAGATACAGCAGCGCAAGATAGGCAACGCCCTTGAGCGCAAGCTTTCCGCCGACAACCTTGCAGTCGGCCACGCGCAGCGTGCACTTTGTGCAGAGAAGCTCGCGGATGGGGTTCTTCGTACTTGAGAGCAGCACCTCGTCGGAAAAGGTGAAGTCCTTTTCGCGGATGGCACGGATCATCGAAAGCTCGCGCTTTTCGCACAACGTTTCGATCCGGTAGGCCTCCTGCTCGCTCACGCCGCTGCACACGCTCATCACAGCGCTTGCATAGGGCGAAAGCGTCAGCTCCACGCTCGCGCGCGTGAGGATCTTGCGCGGGTTGAGAAGGCGCACCTCGCACGAGCAGAGGCGGCCCTCCAGGCAGCTGTCCGCCGCGCCGTCCAAAATGCGGCCGTCCATGGTGTGCTCAAGCGGCAGCGTGTAGGCAAAGGACTTGAGCCCCTGTCCATCCTCCGCCACATACAGAAGCGTCATGCGCAAAAGGCCTGATACGCTCGCTCTTCCGTTCACGATCTCGCGGCTGCGCAGCAGCAAGCAGCCGCATACATCCACGATTCGTCCGATATCCGGTAAGTAATCCGGGACGATGGTCTCCGCCGTCTCCTCATGTGTGTTGTTCAGCGGCGGCAGGGCCCGGCAGCAGGCAAACTGCTCCTTCTTCAGCTCCAATTCCATTGCGGTCCTCTCCTTCGGCATTGTGTTGCTTCACCTTATGCCGCGCGGACGCGCTTTATGCCTCCTTCCGCACGCCGAACACGCACCGCAGCAGCGCGCTGAGCGCCTTCGGAGACTTCCATACCACGATCTTCATCTCAGAATCCCTCCCTAAAATCTGCGCAAACAGCCGATGCCGCAGACGATGAGAAGAAACGCGACCAGAAACATCAGCGCCCCCACTGGGAAAACGGCTGCGACGAAAATGCCGAGCCCCAGCGCCAGGGCGCACAGTCCCGCGCAGCGCCACGGGCCGAAACCGGGCGGACGCGGCCCAAAGCCGGAATACATGGCTCTTCTCCCCCTCTCTTTTCGGCGTCTGCCTGCTCCATTCTATACAAAAGCGCCGCTTTCGTTCCTGCTCCACCGCGGCAAAGCGCCAAAGTTTCCCCGCGCGTTTTGGAGGTCCTTGACATTTTTTCCCCCTCGTGTAATATAAAAGCAACTTTACTTCACGCGGCGCTGCGAGCTGATCCCCGCACTGCACGCATCGGAAAGGACGGCAAACTCCCATGCAGGAAATGAGCAGCAGAAACCAGCATTTTACCGATTCGGTCATCCGCAGAATGACGCGCATCTCCAACGAGTGCGGCGCGATCAATCTGGCGCAGGGCTTCCCCGATTTTGATCCGCCCAAGGCAATGATGGATCGTCTCGAGGTCGTGAGCCACGAAGGGCCCCACCAGTACCCCATCACGATGGGCGCACCGAACTTCCGCCAGGCCATTGCGCGCAAGTGCGGCCATTTCATGGACCGCACCATCGACCCTGAGACCGAGATCGTCGCCACCATCGGCTCGACCGAGGCTATGGTCGACACGCTTTTTGCCCTGACCGACCCCGGTGACCGCGTTGTAATGTTCTCCCCGTTTTTTGAAAATTATCGCGCCCAGACCATCATGGCCGGCTGCGAGCCTGTCTTCGTCCCCCTGAACCCGCCGACGTTCTCCTTCGACCCGAACGTACTCGAGGACGCCTTCCGCGGCGGCGCAAAGGCCATCATCATCTGCAACCCCTCGAACCCCAGCGGCAAGGTCTTCACCGAACAGGAGCTGAAAACCATCGCAGAGCTCTGCATCCGCTACGATGTTTACGCCATCATGGACGAGGTGTATGAGCACATCATTTATGACGGCCGCAAGCACGTTTACATGAACAGCCTCCCCGGCATGTGGGAGCGCACGGTGTCCTGCTCCTCGCTTTCCAAGACCTATTCCATCACCGGCTGGCGCCTCGGCTATGCCATCGCGCCGGAGAACATCATGACGCGCATCCGCCAGTACCACGATTTCACCACCGTCGGCTGCCCTTCCCCGCTGATGGAAGCCGCCGTTGTGGGACTCAATATGCCGCAGAGCTACTACGACGAATTTGGCGCGCACTACGCGCACATGAAGAAGATCTTCACCGAGGGCATGCGCGAGATCGGCATTCCCTTCACCGATCCCGAGGGCACATACTTTGTGCTGGCCGATATTTCCCCCTACCTCAAGAAGGGTCAGAGCGACGTTGACTTCTGCGAGCAGCTTGCGCGCAAGGCGGGCGTCGGCTCCGTGCCGGGCAGTTCCTTCTTCAGTGAGCCGATCAACAACATCATCCGTCTGCACTTCGCCAAGACGGATGAAACGCTCTACGAGGCGCTTGAGCGGCTCAGCCATATCAAGGACCTGATGTAAGATATTGATACAGAAAAAAACTCTGTTCCGATCGGAACAGAGTTTTTTCTATACAGCGATTTTGCTTTACAGCAACGATTCTATGCTTGTTTGCGTTTCTTTATCCGCAGTGACCGGTTCCCCGTCCGGCCCGCCGAACTGAGAGATAAACGCATCCTCGGAAAGCACCGGAACGCCCAGCTCCTTCGCCTTCTTCGCCTTTGATGAGCCGGATTCCCCGTCGTTGCTGACGAGGTACGCCGTCTTCCCCGAGACACTTCCCGCGACCTTTCCGCCCTGTCGCTCAACATAGGCCTTGAAGTCGTCGCGGTTTTTGAAGGTATGCACGTCGCCAGTGATGACAAAGGTAAGTCCTTTACACGCCCCGTCGCTTATGACTTTTGGCGCAACCTCGTTCACTTGAAGCTCCCGCATCAAGCGCTCGAAGAGCGCGCGGTTTCCCTCGTCTGCAAACCAGTTCAGAAGCGCGTTCGAACGCTCCACGCCGATGCCGTCCACATCCTCAAAGCCCTCGCTGCTCTCGATGCGCGCAAGAAAGCCCTTTGTGCCGAGCGCCACAATGAGCTTCTTACCCGCGTCCGCGCCGATGTTCGGGATGCAGAGCGCGAAGATGAGGTGCACGGGATCGACCTTACGGCTTTTTTCGATAGCCGCCATCAGGTTTGCGCAGGATTTTTCGCCAAAGCCCTCAAGCGTGACGATCTCGCCTGCGTGATCGCTCAGGTGGTAGAGGTCGGAAAAATCGCGCAGGTAGCCGCGGTTGACGAACTCGTGCAGCGTCTGCACGGAGAGGCCGTCAATATCGAGCCCCGCCTTGCTCGCAAAGCGGACAAAGCGCTTCAAGTGCTTGGCAGGACAGTTCGCGTCGGTACAGCGCAGCGTCTTCACGCCGCTCACGGGGCTGACGCGCACCTCGGTCGCCGCGCCGCAGACGGGGCAAGCACTCGGGACCTCATAGCTTCCCTCCGCGCGCACGACCGCGATGCACTTGGGAATGATCTTGTTCGCCTTGATGACGCGCAGCGTCGTCTTCCTGTCCGCGCCGATGCCGAGGCGCTCAAGCTCGCTCACGTTGCAAAGAGATGCCCTCGAAACGGTCGTCCCCTCAAGCTGCACGGGGTCGAAGACCGCGACGGGCGTGACGGTCGAGGCCGCGCAGGACCATTCGATGTGGTCGAGCACGGTCTCGGCAGAGACGTCTGCCCACTTGTAGGCAAGACCCGCGCGCGTGGCGTGGTGACCCGTCACGCTGCCGGTCGCGGCATAGTCGGTATCGTCATAGGTGATGACAAGACCGTCAACAGGGATGCCCATCTCGCCGGAGTCAACCTTTTTCGTCCAGCGTGCGATGGCGTCCGGCAGATGCGCTGCGTCCGTCTCCTCGCGCTCGACGGTCGTAAAGCCCAGCGAATCGAGGTAGTCCATGCGCGCGCCCCAGGAGCGGAGTTCTTCATCCGTGTGGACGAGCGTGAAGGCGTTGAATGTCACGTTGCGCTCGCGTACCTTGTCGAGATTCGTCTTGTCGAGCGCCAGCGTACCGGCGGCAAGGTTTCGTGGGTTCGCGTAGCGGTCGTCCGCATCTTCGAGCGTATCGTTGATGGCTTCAAAATCCGCGTAGGAGATCGTCGCCTCGCCGCGCACGACGAGGTGTCCCTTGTCCGCGATCTTTGCGGGAATGGCGCGGATGGCAGCGGCCATATAGGTGATGTTCGTGCCGACCGTGCCGTTGCCGCGCGTCAGAACGCGCGTGAGCTTCCCGCCGTCGTAGGTCGCAACGAGGGTCGAGCCGTCAAGCTTCCACGAAAGCCAGATCGCACGCTCGCCCGCCCAGTCCTGCAATTCCGCGACCTTTTTCGTCTTGGCGAGCGAGAGCGCGGGATATTCGTGCGCCTCCTTCTCCCCCTCGCCGTCCATTTCGTTCCCGGAATGGCTCGTCACCTGCGTGGGGCTGTCGGGCCGGACGTAGCCGGTCTCTTTTTCAAGCGCGGTCAGCTCGTCAAAAAGAGCGTCCCACTCGTAGTTTGTCATCTGCTCCTCCTGCCCGCCGTAGTAGGCGTCGGAGGCGGCATTCAGCCGTGTAACGATCTCGTCGATACGAAGGTTTTTGTCCATAGTGCGTTCCCTCTCTCATGTGCGCGCCGGGCGCGCTCAGCCGTTGTTCATGATATAATCTTCCGCATTCTGCTCCATGTCCGCGCCGTTGCTGAAATAAGTGTAATTGTCCGGCACAGAGCCGACGATGACCGTCTCGGCCACGGCGTAGGTGTTGCTGAATTTCGTCGTTGTGGAAAATCCGGGCAGCAGGATGCTGACATACACATCCACCACAAGATAGATCTGGTGCTTGGTCTGGTTGATGCCGGCCGACGTGAAGGCATTCTCAAAATGCGCGCTCGACGAGCCGACCGACTGCATCCGCACCCGGATGAGCGGTCCGCGCCCTGCGAGAAACGGCGAGCCGAGCAGCGTGCCGACCGGGACGGAAAGCTCCTTGGTGGTCACCTCGGAGAGTTTTTCCAGCACCTCGTCGATGATGGCGGATTGCAGGCGGTTGAACTCCGCCATGTTGCTCTTGACCGCCGTGATGCGCCCTTCATTGTCCTTTTCAAAGGAGATGAGCCGGTCGTAATCCACGTCGCCGCGGTAGACCGTTTCGTTCACGGCGGCGGTGACGATGCCGTTGACCGTGTTTGACACCCGCGCCGTCGCAAGCGAAGTGAGCACGGGCTTTAGGTGCATCATCGCGACGACGGCAAGCACCAAAAGCGCGAGCAGCAGCAAGATAGCGAGCAGCGCCGCGCGCTTTTTGCCCGAAAGCGGACGGCGCCTTCCCATTTTCATAGGCTCCACCTCGATTCGGTAAAGCCTATGAAATCAGAGCTTTTCCCTATTCGCCCAGCGCCATCACGAGCGCTTTGAAGGCTTTTCCGCGCTCCATAAAGTTCGCAAAGCGGTCGAAGGCCGCGCACGCGGGCGAGAGCGTCACGATATCGCCCGCTCCGGCGCGCGCGTAAGCGGTCTGCACGCAGGCGGCAAGATCCTCGCAGCGCACGATCTCGGGGAGGTCCTCCTCGCGCGCGTTCTCGCGCAGCGCCTTTTCGATGGCGTCCGCCGTCGCGCCGCACAAAATGAGCAGCTTAACGTGCTGCACCACTTCCGGCGCAAGGGGTGCAAAGGAGATATGCTTGTCATATCCGCCCGCAATCAGGATGACCTTTTCATCAAACGCGCGCAGCCCCGCGATGGTGCGCGTGGGGCTTGTGGCGATGGAATCGTTGTACCATTTCGCGCCGTGCAGCGTGCGCACATATTCGATGCGGTGCTCCACGCCCGCAAAGCTGCGCGCGCTCTCGCGCATCACATCGTAGGGCACGATGCCGTCCAGCGCCGTCACGGCGGCAAGATAGTTCTCGACGTTGTGCAGCCCCGGCAGGCGGATATCCTCTCGGCGCATGACCTCTTCCTCGCGCCCGTCATGGCGCAGAATGATCGCGTCGCCGCGCAGAAACGCACCGTCCGCGACCGCGCCGCGGCGGCTGAAAAGGCGCGTGTGCGCGCGGGACTTTTCAGAAAGCGTGCGCGTAATGTCGTTGTCCTCGTTAAAGATGGCAATGTCGTCCGCGCCCTGATGGAGATAGATGTTCTCCTTCGCCTCGATATACTCCGCCATGTCGCGGTGCATATCGAGGTGGTTCGGCGCAAGGTTGGTCATCACCGCGATGTGCGGCGAGCGCTTCATGTCGAGCAGCTGGAACGACGAAAGCTCGACGACCGCGATATCACCGCGCTGCATCTTCTCCGCGTCGCACAGCAGCGGATGACCGATGTTGCCGCCGAGGTAGACCGTCTTCCCCGCCGCGCGCAGCATGTCCGCGATGATGCTCGTCGTGGTGGTCTTGCCGTCGCTGCCCGTCACGCCGATGATCGTGCAGGGGCAGACCTCGAAAAAGATCTCCATTTCCGACGTCACGACGCTGCCGCGCTTCTTCGCCTCGAGCAGCGCCGGCACATCCGGCCGCATCCCCGGCGTGCGGAAGATGACGTCCGCGCGCAGATCGTCCAGATAGTGCTCCCCGAGGCAGAGCCTCGCGCCCAGCTCCTCAAGCTGCGCTGCACGCTCGCCGAGCGCCTCGCGGCTCTTTTTATCGCAGGCGACGACCTGCACGCCGCTGCGGCACAAAAGCTCGATGAGCGGCGTGTTGCTCACGCCGATGCCGAGCACCGCCGCTGTTTTTCCCTGTAAAGATGCCAAATATTCCTGTATCGTCATAGACGTTCGTCCTTTCGTCCGGGCATATGAAAAATCAGTATTAGTATAGTACAGGAAGCGTAAAATAGCAACGGATTTTCCGTTGACAAGCCCCGAGCGATACGCTAAAATAAGTCTGCGAGTAAGACAGACAGTCGCGCGGCGAAGCCGAAAGGCTCGCTGTGAGGAAAGTCCGGGCTCCACAGGGCAAGGATAACGGGTAACGCCCGCCCAGAGCGATCTGAGGAAAAGTGCAACAGAAATAGACTACCTGCGCACTTTGTCTTTCCGGGTCTGCAACCTCCCTTCCGACGTAACGGAGGGCGGAAGTGCAGGCCGGAAAAGGCAAAGTGCTGCGGGAAAAGGTGGAAAGGTGCGGTAAGAGCGCACCCGTCGGCTCGAGAGTGTCCGATGCTGTAAACTCTATCCGGAGCAACACCGGTATGGGAGCAATAGGCTTGCCC